>Ga0209455_1000875_pt1 | contig 15929 bp, 17 predicted proteins | sample AraplaCol_mCL_r2_FD_184275 | JGI IMG/M metagenome (GOLD analysis project Ga0209455, IMG submission 184275) | Arabidopsis root microbial communities from North Carolina, USA - plate scrape CL_Col_mCL_r2 (SPAdes) (version 2) | ecosystem: Host-associated > Plants > Roots > Endosphere | place: USA...
ACCAGCTGGCCCATCACCCGCACCTGGCCGGCGCTAGCCGGGGCAAGGCCGGTGACGAGATTGAGCGTCGTCGACTTGCCGCAGCCGGTCGGGCCGACCACGCAGGCGAATTCGCCGCGCGCCACCGTCATGTTGAAATCGCGCAAGGCGGTCAGCATGGCGCCGCTCGGCGTCACGAAACGCCGCGTCACATCGATCAGCTCGATGGCGGGGGATGATCCGGAAGATGAGGCTGTGGCCATTGTCGCTATCTCTCTTTCCCGCGCTTCTCTCAGTTCCTCTCCCCTCGTGGGAGAGGGTTAGGGTGAGAGGGCCTTGGCGGATGCCAGGCTTTGTGTCGGTTTGTGTGCTCTGATAATTCAAAGGCGCAAGAGAGCGTCAATCTCTGATGCACTCAGCGCAGCAGGCCCCCACCCCGACCCTCCCCCATGAAGGGGGAGGGGGAAGATGGCAGGGGAAAGGGCTCTCTGTTAGACAGCCTTACTGCGCCGATCCCACGACCTTCGCGGCGGCGTCGACATATTCCGTCGTATAGGTCTTGGAGAGATCGATCTGCTTGCCCTGGACGTTCTTGCTGAAGGCCGACAGGACCTTGAGCACCGTTTCAGGGCCCTGGTCCGGCATGCGACCGTCCGGCGTGAACTGCGGCTTGCCTTCGGCGAGGCCCTTCACATAGACCTCCTTGTCGCCGGCATAATAGTCCTTCGGCATCTGCGCGGCGATGTCTTCGGCGCTGTGGCTGGCGATGTAATGCATCGTCTTCACGAAGGCATTGGCGAGCTTCTGCGCCTCTTCCTTATGATTGGCGAGCCAGTCGCTCTGCACATAGAACGAAGCCGCCGGGTATGGGCCGCCAAGGGCTTCCTTGGTCTTGTCCGGCGTGCGCATGTCGATCAGCACCTGCGCCGTGCCCTGCTTCAGCAGCGTGCCGATGGTGGGCTCGGTGGTCATGCCGGCGGCGATCTGGTCCTGCTTCATGGCGGCGATGAAGGTGTTGCCCGCACCGACCGGCAGCAGGGTGTAGTCGCCATTGCCGAGGCCGCCGCGCGAGGCGAGATACTGGGTCAGGAAGGCGGTCGAGGAACCGAGGCCGGTGACGCCCAGGGTCTGGCCCTTGAAATCGGCCGGGCCCTTGATCTTGTCGGCATATTTGGTCGAGACCATCTCGACTTCGCCCGGTGCCTGGCTGAACTGGACGATGCTCTCGATGAACTTGCCCTTGGCCTGCAGGTCGACAGTGTGGTCATAGAAGCCGACGACGCCCTGCACGGCGCCTGCCAGCAACTCGTTTTCCGCTTCGACGCCGGCCTTGCTGTTGATCAGCTCGACATCGAGGCCCTGTTCCTTGAAATAGCCCAGCTTCTCCGTCAGCATCGCCGGCAGATAGATCTGCTTTTCGAGGCCGCCGACGATGATCGTCAGCTTGTCCGCCGCAGCGGCGTCGCGGCTGCCGGCGAGCGCGCTCATCAGGCCGGCCACCAGGGCGGCGCTGAAAAGGGCGGCGCGCTTGGCCGAACGGGCGCGAGAATAGGTGATGGATTGCACAGTCATATTGCTCCTCCGCACTATGCATAGGCTGGACCGTTGCGGTCAGCCGGGGTGATTTCTTCTCGTTATCGATCATGCTCCGCGCCGTCGCGGGGTCACTGTTCCAGTGAATCCGAGGCTCTGGAGGGGCCTGGGCTCCGAGGAACCGACCTTGGGGGCGCCCGACGGGAGCATGATCGTTCAGCCACTCTCCTTGGCCCAAGCTTTCGGCCAGCTTTCAGTGCAGAAAGCGATCGGCGACCGCAATCGATCCCCGGGCGATCCCTGCCGCTGAGGCGCAACCGGGGGCTTGATTGCCGCGCTCCGGCAGGGAGGCGACAGCCTACGGTGGTGACACCGTCCTCTCTGATAGCGCTATCTCTGCAGAATTGCGGCATTATTTGGTGTCGGTGTGTGCGCTGGCGTAACTTCGGGGATTGGCAGTGACCGGAATCCTGTTAGGATGGAAGTCCGAAAAGGCGGCAAGACTTCAACGCTGAAGGCTGCCGAACCCAGCCTAAAGGGGCTGCATACTCAAGGATGGGTGCCGGATTGGGGCCATTGCCGCGTAGTTTCGACCGCTTTCTCACCTATTGGCAAAGCTTGGCTGCCGGCGCGGCGCCGGATTCGGCCTTGTTCGATCCGACCGACGTCATCGATCTCGTCCCCTATCTCATTTTCGTCGAACTCGAGGACAACCCCTTCCGCGTGCGGTTCCGCTATTCCGGCACGAAATACGAGGATATCGCCTGTGTCGACGTCAGCGACCGCTATCTCGATGAATTCGGCGGCGCCCTCACGCAGCCGGCGATCGACATGATGGCGGTGAATTATCGCAGTTGCCGGCAAACCGGCCAGCCGGCTTTCGGCCGCTTCCAATGGCCCGACGAACGCGGGCAGATGGTCGAAGTGGATTTCGCGATCTTCCCCTTCACCGTGCACGGCACCGTCCGCCAATGCATCGCGCTGGAAGATTACGGCAGCGCCAATATCGCCATGCAGAACCAGGTCCGCCGCCTGCCGCCGGGACCGGAAGGTGAGCGTGAGCCGCCTTTGGCGCGTGAATCACTTGCAGGCGGCCACGGTCGCTAGGCCGCGCGTCTTCCTCCATCCATAGCGTCTGTCGCCGATGTCCGCTTTTGCCGGCTGCTTGTCATTGTTCTCCGGCGGTGGTTGCCGGACGCTATGGCTTTCATTGAGCGAAGCGGAGACCTGCCATGGCCCTGGAACTGCGCCCCAATTGCGAATATTGCGACAAGGATTTGCCGCCGCAATCCGCCGAGGCGCGAATCTGCAGCTATGAGTGTACCTTCTGCGCCGATTGCGTGGAGACGAGGCTCGACAATGTCTGCCCCAATTGCGGTGGCGGTTTCGTGGCGCGGCCGATCCGGCCCAGCCGTGAATGGCGGTCGGAAACCTGCCTCAGCCATGATCCGGCCGGCACGAAGCGGCGGCATCTGCATTACAGCCTGGAAGATATCGCGGCCTTCTGCGCCAAGGTCAGGGATATTGCGCCTGAGCAGCGCTGATTCGGCGCCGGCCGGTCGCGGCCGCCTCCGCTAGGTCCTGGCGTTTATAAGCCGAAATGCCGCTTGATCTGCAACGCGCAGTCGTTCGGTGACAGCTTGTCGGTATTAACCTCGAGATCGTAGCTGTTGCCGGCATGGACGCGGTCATATTGCCAGCGGGCGAGGCCGATCATCCGGTCGCCGCGTGCCTGCTCGCGTGCTTCCAATGTTGCCAGCGAGGCGAAGACGCCGACCCGGCAGAGGTCGTGCCGCGCAAGCAGCGTTTCGTATTCAGCCATATCACCCGCCAGCATGACGTCATCGATGATCATGTTGTTGCCCTGGTCCGCCATGGCGGCAATGGCATGGCGCATGCCACGAAAGGTCCGGGCAGCCAGCGCTCCGGTTTCGATCTGAATGCTGAGTTTGCCGTTGTCGTCAAGCTGCCGGAAGGTTAGCCCGTCCGCTGTGTCGAAACTCGATGCCGGCAACATCTCCACGAAAGCATCCATCGCCACGTGCAGATAGAAATCCGCAGCGATCGCCTGCAATGCCTTGGCGATCGAGCTTTTGCCGGCACTGCCGACGCCGTTCAGGATGACGATGCGGGCCCGCGGACGCGTATTCTCAGCCAATTGCCGCGCCTTCAGATGTTGACCTGCCGGATATCGGCCACCGCTTCGCTGCCGAACTGATCGCTGAGCAGATAGCGCACGAGCTTGGCCGCGGCGTCTTTCGGCTTTGCCAGCGCGCCGTCGCGCTTCATGGCGACGAAATCCGCCAGCAGCGGGAACGTCGCTTCGGTACTGCCGCGGATTTCCGCCTGCATGTCGGTATCGATGACGCCGGGGGCGAGGCTGCAGATGCGGATCCCCTGGCCCCCGGCCGCGGCGCGGATGTCCTCGATGACAGCGCGGGCATGGTGATCCAGCGCCGCCTTGCTGGCGCAATAGATGTTCCAGCCGGCATAGGCCTTGCGCCCGGCACCGCTGGAGACATGGACAGCGCGCAATTCCGCCTTACCTCGTACGGCGGCGACGGCGGCGAACAGCATCAAGGGTGCTGCGACATTCAGGCTGACGGCCTGGGCGATAGCGGCGGGCGCCTGAGTCTCGCTGGGGCCGACCGGCTGTACCGTGCCGGCATTGTTGATGAGAAGGATCGTTTCCGCGCCGGCGATGAACTGCTGCAAAGTAGCGCCCGCCAGCCAATCCGCCAGGGCCTGGTCATCGCCGAGATCGATTTCCACCTGGGTCAGCAGGTTGCGCTGCGTCTGGCCGAGTTCGGCATTGGCGCGGCGCGACAAAGCGAGGGTCGGAATGCCGCGCTGCAGGAGATCGCTGGCGACGGCGGCGCCAAGGCCGCGGCTGTGTCCGGTGAGAATGGCTTTGGTCATAATCGATCGGTTCCCATGATCGCGGGAGAGAGCGGGCCGACAAGGGCGAACTCCGGCCCAGGTGGTAAGCGGAAGCCCGCAATAGAGACCGATTCAAGGCCGCCGGGCAAGCGGCTTTGCTGGTGGATTCGCGGCAGGCCGGCTTATATCAGCAAGCGGGGCCGCGCCTTCTCTGTTGTGCGACGGCCGGCTTGCTTCATTGTCTCTGCTTTACCGCTTGTGCTTCAACGTTTGACGCCGAACATCTTGCTGGCCGTCTTGACGAAGAGGTTGCTAAGGGCGTCGTCGACATTCTCCTTGCTGAATTGCGGCTTGCTCTCTTCGAATTTGCAGGAGGAGAGCACCTGCTCGACGATGAATTTCGGCTGGAAATAGGCCAGCGGTGCATCATGCGCCCGGATCGCATCGATCACCTGCTGACAGATCTCGTCGGTGAGATGCAGGCCTTTCTTCTCCGCCATATCGGCGAAGACCTTGCGGAATAGCTCTTCCGCCGGCTCGGTCGTTTCCAGCTTGTAACTGATGCGGCGTTGGAAGGCGGGATCCATCAGATCGTCGGGATGCAGGTTGGTGGAGAAGATGATCATCTCGTCGAAGGGGATCTGAACTGTCTTGCCGGTATGCAGGGTCAGATAATCGACCTTGCTGTTCATCGGCACGATCCAGCGGTTGAGGATGTCTTCCGGCTTCGCCCGCTGGCGGCCGAAATCGTCAATCAGGAAGGTGCCGTTCAGCGCCTTGATATGCAGCGGTGCCTCGTAGAACTTGGCGATGGAGTTGAATTTCAGATCGAAAGATTCGATTGCCAATTCGCCGCCGGTGACCACCATCGGCCGGAAGCAAGGCACCCAGCGGGTATCGATCGGCCCGCGGCGCACACCGGTCTCGCCGGGCAGGCCGGTCAGGCCTTCGACGGTCTGGTGGATGGTCGGGTCATAGACCTTCATGATCTCGCCGTCGATCTCCACGCAATAGGGGACATAGACGACGTCCTGGAAGATCTTGCCGACGATCTCGGCCACGGTGGTCTTGCCGTTGCCGGCGGGACCATAGATCAGGATTGGATTGCCGGAATTGACGGCCGGTCCGAGGCGGCTCAGGAAGCGATCGGGAATGACCAGGCCCTTGAAGGCCTCGACCAGCTGATCGCGGGTCACCACCTCGTTGGTGATGCGCTGCTGCATGACGCGCTGCTGGAAGGCTTCCAGCGTCACCGGGGCGGGGCCGAAATACTGGCTCTTCTCGGTCGCTTCGACCGCCCAGTCATGGCCGGCACGGGTGAGGGCATAGCGCATCTCGGCGAGTGCCCCGGTGCCGCTGGCACCCAGCGCCTCGACCAGCTTGCGGTCCTTGGCATCCTGCAGCACCTTGTTGATCATCGACACCGGCAGCATCATCTGCTCGGCGAGGCGCGAGGCGAGTTCGATGCTCTCCCGGTACATGCCCTTGACCACCATGGTCAGGGCGAACATCGGATTGAGGCCGGTTTCCTCGAGGGTCAGCGGCGCCGGCGGTGCGCTGCGAATGACGCCGTCCAGCTGCTCCTGGGTGAGATGGCCGAGGACGATCAGGCTGGCGCCGATGCGGCCGCCATTTTCTTTCTGGTGCTCAAGCGCTGCTTCGACATGGTCGCGTGTGACCAGACCCTTGGCCACCAGGATATCGCCGAGATTCATCTTGTCTCCAATTCCCCCAAATATCCGGCCGACAATGATTCCGCTGGGGCTTATCGCCCCGTTCTGTCGGCTGCGTCCCGCCCCTCGACAACGAGCGCGCCGCATCGGCATTCCCGACCGGCCGGCGCTGTTAATAGTCGACAGGTCCCCACAATCGGTGAGCCTAGAAGGGAATTGGTTAACAGCAGGTATCGGTAGCTGATATCCGAGGTTCAAGAAATTTAGGGTTTTAGGAAATTTGCACCTAAACCGCGGGCGCGGAGGCGCCAAGCTTTGAAGCGCCCCGCCACCTAAAGATTAACAAGCAATGACCGGCACGGCCGATGTGATGGCTGACGGAACGAAGTGTGATCCGTCTCACTCAGGAAATCGGCGCTGCTGCCCAATTCTCCCCTGGGCAACGCTCGGACGGTGCTCCAAAGGGAAATGGGAGGGGTAAAATGCAGGCGTTCTTATCGATGAGCAAAATGGTTGCGAAGCGGCTTGCCATTGAGACAACTGCTTGCGTCCTGTTCCTGGCTCTGGCCGGCCTGATCCCGGTATTAAGCAATCCGTTCTAAGGGCAGGCGATCACGCAATAGCGACCGCGGTGCCGGTCACTGTAGAGACGAGATTTGCCTGAGACGATGCCCGGTGCGCCCGGTCCAGACGAAACACTGATTCAATTGCAGCGCCAGCACCAACAGGCGAAGCAGCAGAGCGGTAACGTCCTCATACACTGCCGGTGGCATATCAGGTGAGACCTGAACCGGGCGATCAACATCCTTCAACGGAAAAAGGCCGGCAGCTCCTGCCGGCCTTTTCCATGATCTGCGCGCGCTCAGACTGGGCTTCGCGCGTCAGCCGTCAGGTCATGCTCTGCACGCCGGCTTGCAGCCGGATCGCGCTGGCCTGCGGGCCCATGCTGCCATTGCGGATGGCCCGCGTGACATGCACCACCATGCCCGGTTTCAGATCGTCGAAGCGGTTGTCGATCACCGCCTCGCGGCTGAAATAGAGACTCTCACCCTGGGCCAGTTCGACGAAGCCATGATCTTCGAGCTTTTCGACCTGCATGATGCAGCCAGTCTCGCCGGCATTCTCATGCTGCTTCACGTCGCGGCTGACGACACGCGTCAACTCTTCCAACTGGCGTTGCGCGGCATCGAAAGCCTGACTGATCAGCTTCAAACTGTCGCCCTTTGCATCGCGGCGGTCGTCTTCGCGTTTGGCGACAATCTTCGGTCGCCCTGGCACGTCAAGCTCGACGGCGATGCCGAGTGCTGCCTTGGCGGTGGCACTGCGAGCAGGTCGCTCCAGCACCACGCGGCAGCCGATCAAGCGCGGATAAAACTGGTCGAGTTTGTCGACACGCTCACGGATCAGATTTTCGAGATGTTCGGATTTGTCGAGATTCTTGAAAGTAATCTGCAGCGGCTTTTGCATGAACAAACCTCATGGCGAAAAGCATGGTCACAATACATCAACGCCCGGATTGTGTGGCTGGTGGGGCGCTGATGCGGCGAAGCTACCGTCAATCGATGCTGCGGAAGTCGCGTCCCCTTCGATCGTCGTGGTCATTCAAGTGCAACACAGCTTGAGGGCCGTGGCAAGCATGTTAATGCTATCCCTCGATACCTCAGCCATAACATTTACATGAGTGTGACGTGGTCGTTTTCCAAGATGTTTGAGCATCTCCGCAAACGCGACCGCTCGTCACAGGCTATCAACGCGAGCCATGTTGTTGTTCGGCGATTTTCACCACAGGCAGGTGTGGCGTTTCCACATGATGCGGTCAGGCTTGTGGATAAATGCGCCGCCCCTCTTGCGCGCTGGGTTTGCACCGATGCGCCACGGCTGGCGTCCTGGTGATCGCTGCGTCCCGCTGGTCATGAATGCTGGGTATGATTTCCAGCAGTACGATTTCCTGCGGCGCCAGGCCCAGCGGTCGGGCGGTGCGCCAGGAATGAGTGGGACCTCATGCTTCCATGGTTAAATAAGCGTAAAGACCGCAGCCCGGTCAGCCGCCCCGCCTGATCTTTTCCGCCTGGCCGTAACATCCGTCAGCCGCAACTGCTGACCTCGCCAGGGTCTCACAGCTTCTGCTCTGGTAGGACTGCAGATGTCTCGGCATTATGCGCCGCGCGGCCGCTGCCGCTGCCGGGGATGCGTGCCGCGACATACGCCCCTGGAGCTGCCTGCCTGGGGAAGAAAAGATCGGTGTGCGGCGTTATCGTTTGGGCGGCATGAATGATTGAAAGACGGGTATAGCAGGTAGAGTGATGGCAGACCGAGTGAAGGTACAGGAGACGCTCCTGGCGCGTTTCCATCGTCGTGGCGGACCAACCCGCAACACGGCAGCGTTCGACAGTTTCCCGCAAGACCAGCAACAGCAGGTGCGCGATGCCGCCCGCCTGGCGCCGGATGAGATTTCGGTGCTGCTCAGCTGGCGCGATGATCATAGCTGGACCCTCGTCACCACGCAGCGTCTCTGCTGGAAGAACGGCCTCACGGTCGAGAGCCTGAAGGGCGGCGAGATCGACAGCATCGTCTCGCCGGTGACGCCGAACGACCCGCAGCGGGTGCTGCTGTCGCTGGATGGGCTGCCGCTGGCAATTCGCCTCGCCACCAACCGGGCCCAGGTGGTCGATCTTCCGGTCGAGCCGGACAAGACCGCCTATGGCGCCATGCATCACATCCTGACCTTCGTCATGGAAGCGAGCCAGATGAAGCAGGCGCCGGCCAAAGCAGGCGCGGCGCAGCCGGCCAAGGCACCGGCCAAGGAAGGCCCGCTGAAGGCCTTGGCGAAGTTCTGGCAGCGATAACGAGAGCGGCCATCCATTTGCCCGCCTGATATCGACCCTGATATAAGGGGCGGGCCAACCAGGACCGGTCGGGTTTGACGCCATGCCACAGCTTTCCTTGCGCAGCTACGGGACCGAGATCGCCTGTCATGCGCATAACTTCAACCAGATCGTGCTGCCGCGCCGCGGCCGCCTGGCGATGGATATCGCCGGCAAGGGTGGGGCGGTCAGCACGCGGCATGGTGCCTTCGTCGCCGCCGGCATCGATCATGAATACCAGGCCGGGGCGGGGGATGAGTTCTTCGTCCTCGATCTCATTGATGGTGACGGCGAGGCGGATGTTATCGAGGCGGAAGAGCTTTCAACGGTCCCGTTCTTTGCCCTGAGTGCGATCCAGCGCGACCTGCTCACTTATCTTGACCGGGTCGCGGGCCCCGCCGCGCAGGCGGCGAAAGTGCCGGCTGCCGCGCAGGCGGCGGAAGGTCCGGCTGCCGCGCGCTGGCAGAAGCTGGGCGAGAGCTGGAGCTTCCTGTTGCTGGACAGTCTTGCACAGGCGCGCTTTCTCTCTGACCCTGAAGGCAGCCTCCCAGTGGCCTTGCGCCGTGCGCTCGATCTCATGCGGTCGCGCTATCACGAGAGACTGTCGATTGCCACCATTGCCAGGTCAGCCGGCCTCAGCGAGACCCGGTTCTTCATCCTGTTCCGCCAGCATCTCGGCATGAGCCCACATGCCTGGCTCAACGATCTTCGCTTGAAGACGGCCGAGCGCCTGCTCGCCGGCAGCAATCTGCCGATTGCCGAAATCGCCTTGCGTTGCGGTCAGAGCGACCAGGCCTCGCTCACCCGCCTGATGCAGCGCCATCACGGCACCACGCCGGCAGCTTTCCGCCGCCGCCATCGCCGGTGATCGGTCCGAGCACCGGGGCCAAGTCGATAATTGTCGGGTAGGGAGGGTGTTTGCGCACGGCCTTCGTATCGTCGGAGCGTTTCGGTGCCGAAGCGTATTGCGGGTAGGCTTCGATCCGGCCCATGCATCTCATATGGCGGAAGCATGGATTGCCGGGTCAAGCCCGGCAATGACAAGTGTGTTGGATACCGGGGCCAGGTTCTCCACTGTCATGCCCGGACTTGATCCGGGCATCCATGGCAAGAAGAGCTGCGAGGACCCCGACTGCACCGTGATCCGTGCCGCGCTTGACGTATCTCGGAAGTACAGTGCCTTTTGCCAAGGCTGCGGGATTTTTTGCCAAGACGGCCCCGCATCATCGGGCTATGGCTGATGTCTTATGGTATCGGCGCCGGGATAGCCGGATCGCCGCGGTCCTGCTGCGGTGCTGACAAGATGGAATGAAGATGGCGACTGAACAGGTATCGACGCAGGCGGCCCCGCAGCAAAAATCGGGCGGGCGGGCGACGTTGATCGGCGTCATCGCCATCCTGCTCTGGGCGGCTTTGGCGCTGCTGACGGCGATGACACAAGATGCGGGCACCGCTATTCCGCCCTTCGAATTGCTGGCCCTCAGCTTCGGTGTCGCCTGTATCGGCGGGGTGGCGGTGCTGGCCTGGCGTGGCGGCTTCAATCTGCTGATCCAGGCGCCATCGGCCTGGTTCACCGCTTTCATCGGCATCTTCCTCTATCACGCGCTCTATTTCTTTGCGCTCTCATCGACGCCGCCGGCGGAAGCGAGCCTCATCGCCTATCTCTGGCCGCTGCTGATCGTGCTCTTCGCCGCCTGCCTGCCGGGCGAGCATCTGCGCTGGCGCCATCTCGGCGGTGCCGTGCTCGGCCTCGGCGGCACCGCCCTGCTGCTGGCAAAGAAATTGCTGGCTGCCCGCAATGGTGTCGCCATTGACGGCAGCGTCTGGGGCTATTTCGCGGCTTTCGGCTGCGCCTTCACCTGGTCCGGCTATTCGGTTTTCAATCGCCGCTTCGGCCAGACGCCAAGCGAGATGGTCATCGGTGTCTGCGGCGCCATCGCCCTTGCCGGCGGCGCCTGTCATCTGCTTTTGGCGAAGGCCGGCCTCGAGATGACGGTGGCACCCAATCTGACGCAATGGTTGGCGATCATCGGTCTCGGCATCGGCCCCACCGGCTTGGCTTTCCTCGCTTGGGACCATGCCACCAAGCATGGCCGCCTGTCGCTGCTGGGTTCGCTGTCTTACCTATCACCCTTGCTCTCGACCCTGCTGCTGATCAGCACGGGGCGGGCCGAGGCAAGCTGGCAGATCCTGCTTGCCGCCGTTCTCATCATTCTCGGTGCGGCCGTGGCGACGGGCGTGCGGCGGAGGTGAGATTGGCGCAGACTAGGTCAGTATTGCGAACCGTTGGCGCCGCGGCTTGCCGCCATGCATCTCGATCAAGGCGGCAATCCGGTCGAATATCTCATCGGCAGGTGCCGTCAGGCGGAAGAATCTGACGTGAACTTGGTGCGCGCGCAGAAGCCTCCGTGCGCCGAGAGCACCGAGAAACGAACGCCTGCTGTGAATCGCGGCCGGCGCCCGGTGCTGCAAGTCGAGCACGATGCCCGTTCTTCGCCCGTTACATGTCCAGGTCGGGCTATAGGTAGCGACCTCCGACCAGCGGATCAGGTCGGGAGAGCGGCGCAAATCGCGGAAGCCGTCTGCCTCTATCACCAGCATGGGGCCACCCTGCTTGATGTCGGCAAACGTGACGAGTCCCTGTGAAATCAGGCTGATGCTGCCGGCCAGCAGCAAAGACAATATCAGGACACTCCAGGCAAAACCCGGCAAGAGCGCATTGTCTCGTGGCGACAGCAATATCTCGTATGCGAGCCGGGAAAAGAAAACGCTGATGGCTGCAGCAAGCGCGATGCCAATCAGCAAGTTTATCGGAGCATCCAGGAAAACACGTTTTGACAACCTCAAGCTCATCGGTAGCCCCGCTACGGCGGTTTCGGCGGCCGCGGGAGTTGCTGTGTCGCCGGCCCCTGTCTGGACCGACCTTGATAAATATTGGTCTGCGCTCATCCGATGCCTCGTTGGAACCGCTGCGACACTCTAGGCAGTTGGGCAGGATGATGGCAACGCCCGTCGAAGAAGCCCGCTTTCGCGGGACGGGTCTTCCCATAAGGAATTTGCACCGCGCATTTTGCATATGGCTCTATGTTGCAGCCCTGCCTTCCCAGGCCGGCTTGCCCGCGATGATCTCGAGGTTTGATGCCGTGGCGGCGGGGATAAGGCGCAAGGCCTGGCCGCCCGCTGCCACGGCGAAGCTGCGTGTCAGCTATACTGGAAGCCGGCTTCCTTGAAACGCTTCGGCAGCAGGAAGTCGATCAGCGCAAACACGACGATGGCGATGCCGGTCAGCGGGAAGGCCAGTGATACCGCGATGGCGATGCCAAGGATCGCGCGCGGGATGCGGTAGTCGCGGGGATAACGCGGTGCGCCGAGCGCGCCGGCCGGCCGCCGCAACCACCACATGACAATGCCGGACAGCACCATGAAGATCACGGTGAAGCAATAGGCGGTATTGAGGATGGTGTTCCATAGGCCCATCGTGCCCTCGTGGAGTGCGATGCCGACCGCCATGGCCTTGCCGGAGAGGCTGTAATCGGTGAAGCGGATATCGGCCAGGATCTTGCCGGTATATTGGTCGAGATGCACCGTGTGGTCGCCCATCGGGTCGTTGGTATCGGCATCCATGGAATCGGCGGAGATGGTATAGACCCCGTCATCGCCGCTCGGCAGGTTGATACGGAACTGCTGGGTGAAGCCGATGGTCTTGGCGAAGGCCGTCACGGTGTTGAGATTGACCGGCGCGCCGGACGGGATGGCGGGAATGCCGGCGGAGGAACCCGAAGCCGGCAACGGCGTCTGTTCCAGTGCCCAGGGGACTTCCTTCAAGGGACCATGATTGAGGCTGGCATGGGTCTTGTCGGAGAGCGGCACGCCCTTCAGTTTTGCCGGCGGCAAGGTGCTCCAGGCCTGCACGATCTTGGCACCCCAGACACCGCTCCAGGCAAGGCCGGAAATGAGGAAGAGCAGCAGCACGACGGAAATATAGAAGCCGGCCGTGACATGCAGCTCCTTGACGAGGCCTCGCCCGCGACGGGCTAAATTGGGAACCAGCACCTGCCCAGGTCCTTTGCCGTTCCGCGGCCACCAGAGATAGAGGCCGCTGAGGAGGAGGGCGATGCCTAGGCCGGCCGCCGTCTCCTGCAGGCGATCGCCGATATCGCCGAGCAGCAGCGTTCCATGAATCTTGTTAGCCCAATAGAACCAGGTCTCATTCTTGGCGACGGTGCCGAGCACTTTGCCGTCATGCGGATCGACCGAGACCACATAATCGACATTGTCGGCATTGACCAGGAAGACGCTGGCCCGATCATCCGTCGCCGGACTGACGAACATGGTCACCATGCTGTCGGGGAAGGCGGCCTGTGCCGCGAGGCCCTGCTGTACGACGCTGAGCCGCTCGCCCCCGGGGGACACGTGATATTTCTTGCCGAGGAATGTCTCGATCGAATTGCCGTAGACCATGATGAGGCCGGTGACGGCCAGCACCAGCAGGAAGGGGGCGACGAAGATTCCGGCATAGAAATGCCAGCGCCAGACGGCGCGATAGAGGCCGGTCACGATTGACGGCCGATCGGAAGCCAGGCCTTCGCCTGGCCGGGTGAGAACTTGGACCATAGGAATATCCCAATAGAGGTTGCTCCCGCCGCAGATCTTGTCGCGGCGGATCGGTTCAATTTGGCTGAGGTAAAGGGAGACCTAGGCCTGCAAAGGTGGCGCCTGGGCGGCGCGGTCGGAGGGATAGAGCGACAAAGCAGGCGCCGTATCCGGGCTCGTTGCAAAAGCGAGGGCGACGGGCAACAGCAGCGGCAGCCTGGCCGGTGCCAGGGCAACCGCCGGCAGCATCGGTGCACAGCCGCCCATCGGGCAGGCGGCGCCGCAGAGCGGGCATTCCTGGTTATGCCGTCCGGATTTGGATGGCGCCTCGGTGCCGGACGGGATGCCGTGCTCCGAGCAGATGAAGGCGTAGGTGGCACCCTGCAGCGGATCTTCAGCCGGTGGCGCGATCTCGGTGAGGGCTGCGACCAGCAGGTTGAGCAGCATCAAATAGGCCGCGATCGCCCCAATCGCGAACCGATGCTGCCGCAGCTGCTTCAGCTCCCAAAGACCCATGAATGCCCTCTCTTGCCGCACCCTGGCGAAAGGCTGAAGGAAAGACAAGTGACGAAATGGCGCAGTGAAGGCTGATGGACTGATGCAGCCGGTCTAACGTGCTGCCATCTCCCTCACCTTCGCCGGCAGTTCGCGGAGATCGTTCAGCATGACGATCTCGCCACTAGGGTCGGCATGAATGAGCTCATGCGCCCAGGTGACGTGATAGGGGACATGGAAGGCGTGACCGCCGATGCCGAGCACCGGCACCACATCCGAGCGCACGGAATTGCCGGCCATGATGAAGTCTTCGGGCGCGACGCCCTGGCGGAACAGCAGGCGGCGGTAGCTGGCCTCGTCCTTCTCGGAAACGATCTCGATATGGTGGAAGAGATCGGCGATGCCGGAGCGGGCGATCTTCGCTTCCTGGTCGAAGAGATCGCCCTTGGTCACCAGCCAGACCGTATGGCCGTCCGCCTTCAATTCGGCAATGACATCAAGCACGCCATCGATCAGTGCCACCGGATGGGTCAGCATCTTGCGGCCGAAATCGAGCAGGACCTTGATGTCGCCGGCCGGGATGCGTTCATCGGTGATCTCGATCGCCGTCTCGATCATCGAGAGGACAAAGCATTTGATGCCATAGCCATAGATGGCGAGGTTGCGGCGCTGGATGCCGAGTAACAGATCGTCGATCTCGGTATCGGATCTGTCGACATGGCGGGCCAGCAGGTGGCGGAACTCCTCATGCGTGTCCTGGAACAAGGTCTCGTTATGCCAGAGCGTGTCGTCGCCATCGATCGCCACCGTGAAGCGGCGGCCGACGCTTGTGGCAGACGATGACGAGGCCGCCAGGTCAGGCGCGGCCAGCAGGGGGCGGAAGGGCGGGTTGGTACGCATAATCTTGGTCCAGATGCCGGAGAAATCAGAATTGATTAGATCGCGCCCTTTTTGCCATGGCAAGTAGACCTCGGCACGGAATAAATTATTCACAGAATCTGACCGGAGCCGGGCTGCGAGGGAGTTCGGCGAGGATGAGACGATGCAGGCAACTGAAATGACATTTCTGCCGGTGACGGGTGACAGCGCCGGACTCGGCCGCTCGCTGCGGGTATGGCGCGCCTTGCGTCGGGTGAAGCAGATGCGGGCGGCCGAGTTGCTACGGGTCTCCCAGGCGACCATCTCGCGTTGGGAGAACGGCGGGCTTGTGCCGACGCAAGAAGAACAGGTCGCCATCCGGCAATTGCTTGCGGCGCGGCTCGACAGCGCCGCCGATCATGAACTGGCGCGGCTCGTCACCAATTCCGACCGTCCGGTGCATCTTATCTGCGATCTCACCCATCGGCTGCTGGCCCTGTCATCGGCACGGTCGAGCGACTGGCGAGGCGGGCGCGGCGAGCTGATGGGGCAATCGCTTTGGCGCTTTGCCTCGGACGAATTGCGGGCGGCGGAAGAGAGTCTCGGAGGGCACGGCTGGTACCAGCCGATCGAAGGGCATACCGGTGCCAATCGCTCGCCGAGGCTGCGCATCCGCCCTGGTCGCTTCCGCTTCACCCGCTTCCAGTTGTCCGATGGCAGCCATGCGCGGCTGGTCGAGACCTTGAGCGTCGAGTAGAGCCAGGCTGGCTATTGTACTGGCGCGACCTTATCGGGCGGTGCAAGCACAAAGCTCTGCTTGTCTGCATCCCAATCGAGCGGCCGGGCGCAGAACTTGATCTCGTCCAGGGGCTGCAGCACGGGCCCGGTGGCGGCACAATCGGCTGCCGCCTGCTGGATGAGGAGGCGGGGATAGGTGCCGTCGGTCCGCAGGGTCACGCCATAAGCCATGGTCTCGAAGGCCTTGACGACTGATGTACCGGATGCAGGTTCCTTGGATTTGGTCGTCGCTTTGCTGACGGGCTTCTCGGTCGTC
>Ga0209455_1000877_pt1 | contig 15903 bp, 13 predicted proteins | sample AraplaCol_mCL_r2_FD_184275 | JGI IMG/M metagenome (GOLD analysis project Ga0209455, IMG submission 184275) | Arabidopsis root microbial communities from North Carolina, USA - plate scrape CL_Col_mCL_r2 (SPAdes) (version 2) | ecosystem: Host-associated > Plants > Roots > Endosphere | place: USA...
CCCTGGGTGCGACACTTGCGCCGAAGTCCCGAGGTGAGAAGCCTCAACTTTTTTCAAGGCATGCCGCATGTTTCGGCAGCATGCGACGATTCACTGCGGGAATTTGAGAGTTTTTGCGCGTCGTGGTCGCGCGGGATCGACAACGCTATGCCGAACATTCCCGGTTGATTTCGTTTGCGTTTTATCGCGACCGAGCAATGCAAACGCCAATGCTGGCAACGGCTGCCGTGGCGATCACGCATTGCATACGCGCTCCGGCGCGATTTTGCTCAACTTCACATCAAGCCTGCCCAGCGGGTTCCGATTTGGTTTGAACCGTCACAAATTTGCAACAGGCCCCGCCTGCAGGCTGTTACCGCAGGCGCCCCCTAGCCCCTCCTCGGAGGCGATCATCGCTCGGCGAGGACCGCGACTCGCGGCAGCACTCCCTGCCGAAGCGTTAAGCAAGGGATGACGCTTTTTCACACCTTACGCAGCGGTTCAAACTAGCCCACAATTGAGGCACTTCATCCCATGCAAGCGCATCAAAGAATGTTAGATCCGACGCCTAACGGCCAGCATTCCGGCGAGTCCCCGTTGCTCAGCACGGTCGGGCTGACCAAACGCTATGGGGATTTCCTCGCCAACGATTCCATCGACATCGACGTCTGGCCGAAGGAAATCCATGCCCTGCTTGGCGAGAACGGCGCCGGCAAATCGACGCTGGTGAAGGCGATCTATGGGCTGATCCAGCCCTCTGCCGGCGAAATCCGCTGGCAGGGCGAACCCATCGTGCTGTCCGGTCCCTCCGAGGCGCGGAGCCGCGGCATTGGCATGGTGTTCCAGCACTTTTCACTGTTCGACAACCTCACCGTCGCCGAGAACGTCGCCCTTGGCCTCGACGGCAAGGAATCGTTCAAGGACATGTCGGCGCGGCTGGAGCAGGTGTCCAGGACCTATGGATTGCCGCTCGATCCCAAACGGGAGGTCTGGCAACTATCCGTCGGCGAGCGCCAGCGAATCGAGATCGTTCGCGCCCTGATGCAGAATCCAAGATTCCTGATCCTGGATGAGCCGACCGCGGTGCTGACGCCCCAGGAGGCGGACCAGCTCTTCGTCGTGCTGGAACGGCTCAAGGCCGAAGGCCGCGCCGTCCTCTACATCAGCCACAAGCTCGAGGAAGTGAAGCGCCTCTGCGACACCGCCACCATTTTGCGCGGCGGCAGGAAGATCCAGACCTGCAATCCCCGGCTGGAGACCGCCGCCTCGCTGGCGCGCATGATGGTTGGCGGCGAGATCAAGGAAGTGAAGGCGGCGGCCGGGCGACAGACGACGATACCGCGGCTCGTTGTCAATGATCTTTCGCTCGCGCCCGACGAGGCGCATGGGGTGCGGCTCGAGCACATCTCGTTCGAGCTGAAGGGCGGCGAGATCCTCGGCATCGCCGGCGTCGCCGGCAACGGCCAGGACGAGCTGTTTGCCGCCCTGTCCGGCGAACGGCTGTCGAAGGATCCCGGCACGGTCGTGATCGAAGGCATCGCTGCCGGCCACCTCTCGATCACCAAGCGCCGCAAGCTCGGCGCCGCCTTTGTGCCCGAAGAGCGGCTCGGCCACGGCACCGCGCCGCGCATGAAGCTGTCGGAGAACGCGCTGCTGACGGGACACGCCGCCAGCGGCATGGTCAATCACGGCTTCATCGACACGGCGGCCACGCTGAAAACCGTGGACAAGGCGACCGAGACCTTCGACGTGCGCAAGGCCAAGCGCGATCCGGAAGCAGCATCCCTCTCCGGCGGCAATCTGCAGAAATTCATTGTCGGCCGCGAGATCCTGCGTAACCCCGCTGTGCTGGTTGTGAGCCAGCCGACCTGGGGCGTCGACGCCGGAGCTGCCGCTGTCATCCGCCAGGCGTTGCTTGACCTTGCGACCGCAGGCGCCGCGGTGCTGGTGACCAGCCAGGATCTCGACGAGCTCGCCGAAATCGCCGACCGCATCGCCGTGATGTTCCACGGCCGCCTGTCCGCTCCGCTCGCTGCAAGCGAAGCGACGCGCGAGAAGCTCGGCCTGCTCATGGGCGGCAGCAGCCTGGAGCCGAAGGAGGCCGCGCATGCAGTTGGTGCTTGAGAAGCGCGCCGAACGCTCCAACACGATCGCATTGGTCTCGCCGTTGATCGCGATCGGTTTGACGATCGTGACCATGACCATCCTGTTCGCGATCCTCGGCAAGAATCCCGTTCTGGCGCTGCATGCCTATTTCATAGCACCCCTGACCGACAGCTATTCGCTGCAGGAGATCGCGGTGAAGGCGACACCGCTGGTGATGATCGCGATCGGACTATCGCTCTGCTATCTCGCCAATGCCTGGAACATCGGGGCCGAAGGACAATTCCTCATTGGTGCCGTTGCCGGAAGCTGGATCGCGGTGAAGACGCAGGGCACTGATGCCGGCGCCTGGGTGCTGCCGGCAATGCTTGTCCTCGCGGCAGCCGCGGGCGCGCTCTACGCACTGATCCCTGCGATCTGCAAGGTGAAGTTCGGCGCCAGCGAAATCCTCACCAGCCTGATGCTGGTCTATGTCGCCGACCTTCTGCTGGATTATTTGGTACGCGGCCCCTGGCGCGATCCGCACGGCTTCAACTTCCCGACCACTGCGGAATTCGATTCCGTTGCAACGGTGCCGCTGCTGATCGAAGGCGGCCGGCTGCATCTCGGCTCGATCATCGCGTTGCTCGTCGTTGCGGCAGCTGCGATCCTGCTTGGACGCACCATCAAGGGGTTCGAGATCCGCGTCGTCGGCGCCGCTCCTCGCGCCGCGCGGTTTGGTGGCTTCAACGCCAACCAGCTGATCATCCTGACCTTCGCGGTATCAGGCGCACTCGCCGGTCTCGCCGGCATCATCGAGGTCGCCGGTCCCGTCGGGCATCTCCAGCCCGGCATCTCGCCCGGCTACGGCTTTACCGCGATCATCGTCGCGTTTCTCGGCCGTTTGAACCCGATTGGAATATTAATTGCAGGCCTTTTTCTCGCATTGACCTTTATCGGCGGCGAGCAGGCGCAGATCGCAATGAAGATCCCGTTGGACGTCACCAAGGTCTTCCAGGGCATCCTGCTTTTCTACGTGCTCGCCTGCGACTCCCTCATTCTCTACCGCTTCAAGCTCGTCGTCACGAACCGACAGGTGACCCGTGGAGCTGGTTGAAGCCATCATCCTGTCGGTGCTCGCCGCCTCGACACCGCTGTTGATCGCGGCAACGGGCGAGCTCGTCACCGAGCGCTCGGGCGTACTCAATCTCGGCGTCGAGGGCATGATGATCGTCGGCGCGGCCTGCGGCTTTGGCGGCGCGTGGCTGACCGGATCGATCCTGATCGGCGCGCTGTTCGGCATCATCGCGGGAGTGTTGATGTCGCTGACCTTCGCGCTGATGGCGCTCGGGCTCGCGGTCAACCAGGTCGCAACAGGGTTGGCGTTGACCATTCTCGGCATCGGCCTATCCGGCCTGATCGGTGCGGGCTTCGTCGGCGAGCGGCTCACGCCGGCGGCACATCTCTACATTCCCGGCCTCACTGACATTCCGCTGATCGGCCGCGTGCTGTTCGGCGAAGATGCTTTCGTCTATTTCTCGATCGCGCTCATCATCGGCGTGTGGCGGTTCCTGTACCGCACGCGGGCGGGATTGATCCTGCGCGCCTGCGGAGACAATCACGTCTCGGCACACGCGCTCGGCTATCCCGTGCTGCGCATCCGCACCTTTGCCGTGATGTTCGGCGGCGCTTGCGCAGGTCTTGCCGGTGCCTATCTGCCGCTCGCCTATACGCCGTTCTTCATTCCCGGCATGACTGCGGGCCGCGGCTGGATCGCGCTCGCGCTGGTCGTGTTTGCATCGTGGCGGCCGGGCCGGCTGGTGGTCGGCGCGTATCTGTTCGGCGCGGTGACGATCCTGCAACTGCATGCGCAAGGCTGGGGCGTTGGCATTCCCTCGCAATTCATGTCGGCGCTGCCCTATCTCGCGACCGTCATCGTGTTGGTCCTGCTTTCCCGCGCGCGCACCGGCGGCTCGACCGCACCGGCCGCGCTCGGCACCGTGTTCGTGCCTGACCGCTAGAGTATTAGTTTCCGCAGCGTGCGCGATGGGGCGCGCACGTTGCGGATCGTGGCTTTCCCCTGATGTTTGGAGATTGATGATGAGGAAATCACTTCTTGCGCTTGCTGCCGGGCTTCTGCTTGCCGGGAGCGTCAGCGCAGCCTCTGCCGACGACAAGCTGAAAGTCGGCTTCATTTACCTCGGCCCGATCGGCGATCTCGGCTGGACCTATCAGCATGAGCTTGCCCGCCAGGCGCTGGTGAAAGAGTTCGGTGACAAGATCGAGACCACCTATCTCGAAAACGTCCCCGAAGGTCCCGACGCCGAGCGCGCCATCGAGCAGCTCGTTCGCGCCGGCAACAAGCTGATCTTCACGACGTCGTTCGGATACATGGATCCGACGCTGAAGGTCGCCAAGAAATATCCGAACGTGCATTTCGAGCACGCGACCGGCTACAAGCGCGACAAGAATATGTCGACCTATTCGTCGAAGTGGTATCAGGGCCGCTACATTCAAGGCCTGATCGCGGCCAAGATGTCGAAGTCAGGCGTGCTCGGCTATATCGGCTCGTTCCCGATCCCGGAGGTCGTCTCCGGCATCAACGCAACGATGATCGCGGCGCAGAGCATCAACCCGAACATCAAGGTCAAGATCATCTGGGCCAACACCTGGTTCGACCCGGGCAAGGAGGCCGACGCCGCCAAGGCGCTGATCGACCAGGGCGCCGACGTGATCATGCAGCACACGGACTCGCCCGCCGCAATGCAGATCGCCAGCGAACGCGGCAAGCTCGCCTTCGGCCAGGACTCTGAGATGATCAAGTTCGGGCCCAAGACCCAGCTGACCTCGATCCTCGACACCTGGGCCCCCTACTACATTGCCCGCGTCAAGGCCGAGCTCGACGGCACCTGGAAGTCGGAAGACACCTGGGGCGGCCTCGACAGCCACATGTTCGCGATGGCGCCGTATACCAACATGCCTGACGACGTGAAGAAGATCGCCGAGGATGCCCAGGCGGCGATCACTGCCGGCAAGCTGCACCCGTTCAAATGCCCGGTCGTTGGGCAGGACGGCAAGGATGTCGAGTGCAAGGGCGGCGCCAATCTCGACGACGGCCAGATCCTCGGCATGAGTTTCTACGTCAAGGGCATCGACGACAAGTTTCCGACCAAGTAGCACGCTTCTTGCATTGCCTAATTCACCTGCTCCTCCCGGAGGAGGTTCGGAGGGGGTGGCCAGAAGCACCCGGCACTTGTGGCCGCCCCCTCTTTCTATCCTATCCCGCCTGCATCGCCCGCGCCGCGGCGCTGTGCCTGCGGATCAGGTCCGGAGCGTCCAATCCCGGGATCGCGCCGTCGATCACGGCCCAGTTCCCCGCAACCATTACCCTGTCAGCCCGATGCGCCCCGCACAGCACCAGCGCGGCCAGGGGATCGCCGTGGCCGGAGAAGCGCAACTCGTCGAGCTTGAACAGCGCGAGGTCGGCGGCCTTGCCGACCGCGATCTCGCCGAGTTCCGAGCGACCGACGCAGGCCGCCGAGCCCTTCGTAGCCCAGCGCAGCGCATCCTTGTGGCTGACCTTGGTCACCCCGTAGCGCGCCCGCTGCAGCAGGAAGGCCGCGCGTACCTCCTGCATCAGGTTCGACCCGTCATTCGACGCCGAGCCGTCGACGCCGAGGCCGATGCCGACGCCGGCTTCCTCCATCTCGCACACCGGACAGCAGCCCGACGCCAGCAGCTGGTTGCTGCACGCACAATGGCTGATGGTCGTCCTGGCCTTGCCGAGCCGCTTCATCTCGTCCGCGTTGAAAAAGATACCGTGGGCGAGCCAGGTCCGCGCATTGAGCCAACCGCATTGCTCAAGGTAATCGAGCGGACGGCAACCATACATCTGCTGGCAGAATTTGTTCTCGTCTTCGGTCTCGGCCAGATGGGTGTGCAGACGCACGTCGAGCTTGTCGGCGAGATCGGCGGTGGCGCGCATCAAGGACGTCGTCACCGAGAACGGCGAGCACGGCGCAAGCGCAATCTGCACCATCGCATCTGCACCGCGCTGGTGATGCTTGGCGACGACGCGCGCGCTGTCGGCGAGGATCGTATCTTCGTCCTGCACGACGCTGTCGGGCGGCAGGCCGCCGTCGCGCTGCGACAGGTTCATCGAGCCGCGCGTCAGCAGCACGCGCACGCCGAGCCGTTTTGCGACGCCGACCTCGATATCGACGGATTCTTCGAGCCCCGCCGGGAAGACGTAGTGATGGTCGGTCGTCGTCGTGCAGCCCGACAGCAGCAGCTCCGACATCGCCACTGTGACGCCGAGCTCGAGTGCCTCAGGCGTCAACTTCGCCCACACCGGATAGAGCGCCTGGAGCCAGGGAAACAGCTCGCGATCCATCGCCGCCGGCAACGCTCGCGTCAGTGTCTGATAAAAATGATGATGGGTGTTGATGAGGCCAGGCAGCACGACATGCTCATGCGCATCGAACACCGTGACGTCTGCGGTCACAGGCGTTCCGCCTGCGGGCACGAGCTCGACGATGCGGCCATCCCTCACGACGATCCCGCGGCCAGCACCATCGGCGAGAATGGCCAGGGGATCCCTGATCCAGATCGGCTTTGCGTCGCTCATGACTCAATTTCTCCCCACCCTCGTTAACGAAGCGCCTGCAAGGCAGAGGCCATCCCGAGAGCGTTATTGCTGCGACTAGTTGTTGCTACTTGGCGCTGGTCTTGCAAGACTTTCCCTCGACAAATCACTTCGGCGCAGGCGTTGTCGCAGCCATGGACTTGAATACCATCACAGCGGTCTCTCATCCGCAAACGCGCTCCGAACTGCCCGTTTGGACGCCAGGTGATGCTTGGCTCGCGGGCGGGACGTGGCTGTTCTCCGAACCGCAAGTCCACCTCACGCGATTGATCGATCTCACCGATCTGAAATGGCCGGCGCTGACGATCACGCCTGATCATCTCAGCATCGCCGCCACCTGCACCATCTCGCAACTCGATACGTTGACCTGCCCGCCCGACTGGCTCGCTGCACCGCTGATCAGCCAATGCTGCCGTGCCTTCCTCGCCTCCTTCAAGATCTGGAAGACGGCGACGGTGGGCGGCAATCTCTGCATGTCGCTGCCGGCGGGGCCGATGATCTCGCTCACGGCCGCGCTCGACGGCGTCTGCACCATCTGGAAGGTCGGCGGCGGCGAGCAAAGGATTCCCGTCGCCGACTTCGTCACCGGCAACCAGCGCAACCGCCTGTCGCCGGGCGACCTGTTGCGGCAGGTCGATATCCCGATTGCGGCATTGAAGCGTCGCTCCGCATTTCGCCAGATCTCGCTTGCGCCGGTCGGACGCTCCGCAGCCGTACTGATCGGAAGCCTCGATGGCGCAGGCACGATGAATTTGACGGTGACCGCATCGACCGTGCGGCCAATCCAGATGTCGTTTCCTGGTCCGGTCGATGCCAGCACGCTTCGCACCGCGATCTCCGAGGAGATCCCCGACGATCTCTATCATACTGACATTCATGGCAAGCCGCTCTGGCGCAAGCATATGACGCTGCGGCTCGCCGAGGAGATCCGCGCCGAGCTGCTGGGGGCAATGTCGCCATGAGCTTCGAGATCAACGGCACGACATTTCCGCAAACGCCGCGCGTCGGCCAGTGCCTGCGCACATTCCTGCGGGATCTTGGCCATTTCGGGGTGAAAAAGGGCTGCGACGCCGGCGATTGCGGCGCCTGCACCGTGCTGCTCGACGGCGAGCCGGTGCACAGCTGCCTGATCCCCGCGTTCCGCGCCGAGGGACGCGCCATCACCACGATCGAAGGTCTCGGCGGCGAGCACGGCGCGCACCCGATGCAACAGGCCTTCCTCGACGCGCAGGGATTCCAGTGCGGCTTCTGCACCGCGGGCATGATCCTGACCTGTTCCTCGCTGAACCAGGCGCAACGTACCGATCTTGGCGCAGCTTTGAAGGGCAACATCTGCCGCTGCACCGGCTATCGCGCGATCGAGGATGCGATCCACGGCAAGAGCAATGTCGAGGCCAGCGTCGAGCCCGGCGGCGCGTTCGGCCGCAGCCTGCCGGCGCCCGCGGGGCCGGACGTCGTGCGCGGCAAGGCGCGCTACACGTTCGACACCCAAGTCGAAGGCCTGCTGCACATCAAGCTGCTGCGCTCGCCGCATGCGCATGCCCGTATCGTGTCGATCGACAGATCGGCGGCGATGGCCGTTCCGGGCGTGCACGCAATCCTGACGCATGAGGATGCGCCGTCGGTGCTGACATCGACGGCGCGGCACGAGAAGGATTGGATGGACCCCGAGGATACCCGCATCCTCGACGACGTCGTCCGTTTCATCGGCCAGAGGGTCGCCGCCGTCGTCGCCGAGAGCGAAGGCGCGGCCGAGGAGGCCTGCCGCCGGCTTCAAGTGACGTACGATGTTTTGCCTGCGCTGATCGATCCGGAGCAGGCGATGATGCCGGGCGCGCCGCTCGTTCATCCTGACAGGACCACCGCGAACCGCGTTGCGGATGCGCAGCGCAATCTTGTCGCCGAGGTTCACGGCGAATTCGGCGATGCCGCCTCCGCACTCGCCGCATCCGCCGTCACTTACGAGGCCACCTTCCACAGCCATCGCGTGCAGCACGCGGCGCTGGAGACCCATGGCGGCCTCGCCTGGCTCGACGCGACAGGCGTGCTCAATGTCCGCACCTCGACGCAGGTGCCATTCCTGACCCGGCGTGCGCTCTCGGACATCTTCGAGCTCCCAATGGACAAGGTCCGCGTGTTCTGCGAACGCGTCGGCGGCGGCTTTGGCGGCAAGCAGGAGATGTTCGTCGAGGACATCCTGGCGCTCGCCGCGCTGAAGACTGGACGCCCCGTCAAGCTCGAGCTCACGCGCGAGGAGCAGTTCATCGCGACCTCGACCCGGCATCCGATGCGGGTCCACGTCAAGGCCGGCGCCGATGCGCAAGGAAAGCTCACTGCGCTGCAGCTCGACGTGCTCTCCAACACCGGCGCCTACGGCAATCACGGCCCCTCCGTGATGTTCCACGCGGTGAACGAGTCGATCGCCGTCTATAACTGCCCGAACAAGCGCGTCGACGGCTTCGTCGTCTACACCAACACGGTGCCATCAGGCGCGTTTCGCGGCTATGGCCTGCCGCAGACCGTGATCGCCGTGGAGGCTGCGATCGACGAGCTCGCCAGGCAGCTCGGGATCAGCCCCTATGACATGCGCCGCCGCAATATCGTCAGGCCCGGCGATCCCATGCTGGCGCCGCCGGAGTCCGAATATCACGACGTGCTCTACGGCTCCTATGGACTCGACCAGTGCATCGACCTCGTCGAGCGCGCGATGCAGGCGGACGCCCCGCAACCCGGGCTGTCGTCGGACTGGCTGATCGGCGACGGCATCGCGCTGACCATGATCGACACGGTGCCGCCCGCCGGTCACGTCGCCGACGTCATGATCGCGCTCAACGACGACGGCGGCTTCGATCTCACCGTCGGCACCGCCGAGTTCGGCAACGGCACCAGCACCGTGCACCGGCAGATCGCCGCCACTGTGCTGGCAACCACCGTCGAAAGGATCCACCTGCGCCAGTCCGACACCGCCCATGGCGGCCACGACACCGGCGCCTATGGCAGCACCGGCACCTTTGTGGCCGGCAAGGCAACGCAGGCCGCCGCGATGCAGCTTGCGACCGAGCTGAAGGCGGCCGCCGCCGGCGCGTGGCTTTGCGATGTCGCGAGTTGCACGCTCGAGGACGAGCTCGTCGTCAGCGGCGTGCGGCGGATGTCCTTCACCGAGCTCGCCAAGCTCGCGCGCGAGGCGGGTCGTCCGCTCGCGGCGCATGGCAATTCCGAGGGAACGCCGCGATCGGTAGGTTTCAATGTGCAGGGCTTTCGCGTTGCCGTGAAAATCGGTACCGGCGAGGTCAGGATTCTCCGGAGCGTGCAGGCCGCCGATGCCGGCGTCGTCGCCAATCCCATGCAGTGCCGCGGACAGATCGAGGGCGGCGTCGCGCAGGCGCTTGGAGCTGCGCTCTATGAGGAAATGGTGATCGACGCCGACGGCCGCGTCACCAATCCCAAATTTCGCGATTACCATCTGCCGTCCTTCGCGGACGTGCCGCGCACGGAAGTGTTGTTCGCCGAGACGTCCGATACGATCGGACCGTTGGGCGCGAAATCGATGAGCGAGAGCCCGTACAATCCGGTCGCCGCCGCCCTCGGCAACGCCATCGCTGATGCCACCGGCATCCGCTTCACGGCACCGCCTTTCAAGCCGGACCGGCTGTTTCCGGCCCTGCACGACAAGTTCGGCGACTAGCTGCCGCGATAGGTCGAATAGCTCCACGGCGTGACCAGCAGCGGCACGTGGTAGTGTCCCTCGGGCTCGCTGATCGCAAAGCGGAGCGGGATCTCGTCGAGGAACGGCGGGTCGGGAAGCTGCACGTTGCGCTCGGCGTAGTATTTTCCGACGCTGAAGCGGAGCTCGTAGCGGCCGATCGGTAGCGGGCGGCCTCCGATCAAGGGCTGCTCTGTGCGCCCGTCAGCGTTGGTAACGCCGCGCGCGATCACGCGGCTCTCGCCGAGCGCCGCAAGCTCGACCAGCTCCACCGGAATCCCCGCCGCGGGCTTGCCGACGTGATTGTCCAGCACATGGGTCGAGAGTCGGCCATGCACTTTCAGCTTGTCGTCGGCGATGACGAGCTGATCCAGCCGCAGCGCCGCGATGCGGCCGATCTCCTCGATTGCGCGGCGGGTCTCGGTCTTGGCAATGTTGCGCAGGCGCGTCTCGAAGTCGCGCAGGACGGAATCCTTGGTGTGACGGCGCACGCAGACGATATAGGGGAAGCCGAATTTTTCGCGGTAGACATTATTGACGCGCTCGAACGCGGAATATTCGGCCTCCGAGAGCCGGTCGAGGCCGGCGCTGTTCTGCTCGTTGGCCGATTCCGCCGTCAGGCCCGCCGCGCGCTGGGTCTTGTTGGCCAAGTCAGGATGCGCGCGGATCAGCGCCAGTTGCATATCGGGTTCGGCAGCCTGGATCGCCGCGATCAGCGCAGCATAGAGCTGACCGACGCCCGCGAACGGCCGCTGCGCCGCGAGTTGCTCGGCAATCCACGGCGAATATTCGACGACATTGGCGAGCGCGGCAACGAAGTCGGCCTTGCTTGCGGCGTTGAGATCGGCGAGCGAGATTTGCGCCATCACATCTTTACCGGATCTCAAATGCGTCCGCCGCGAGACCCGCGTGCTTGTCGTGCCAATGCTGCGCGATCTGGAGGCGCGTCGGCACCCAGACGCGATCGTGCTTGCCGATGTAATCGAGGAAGCGGATCAGGCCCGCGGCGCGGCCGGGCCGGCCGGCGAGACGGCAATGCAGCCCCACCGACATCATCTTTGGCGCGGTTTCACCTTCCGCATACAGCACGTCGAAGGCGTCCTTCAGATAGGTGAAGAACTGCTCGCCCTCGGCAAACCCTTGCGGGTTGATGAAGCGCATGTCGTTGGCGTCAAGCGTATAGGGGATGACGAGTTGCTTGCCGTTCGCGCCCTTGACCCAATATGGCAGATCATCGGCATAGGAGTCGCAGAGATAAAGGAAGCCCCCCTCCTCCATCAGCAGCCGGTTGGTGTTGATCGAGGAGCGCCCGGTGTACCAGCCGAGCGGCCGCGATCCGACCGCCTCGGTGTGGACGCGAATGGACTCGGCGATCTCGGCGCGCTCCTGCGCCTCGGTCATGTCCTTGTGCTCGATCCATTTCAGGCTGTGGCTCGCAATGTCCCAGCCTGATTCCTTCATGGCGGCGACGATTTCCGGATTGCGCTTCAGCGCAGTGGAAACCCCGAACACGGTGGTCGGCCATTTCCGCTCATCAAACATCCGCCACAGCCGCCAGAAGCCGGCGCGCGAGCCATATTCGAACATGGATTCGATATTGGCGTGACGCTGGCCCGGCCAGGGCTGCGCGCCCAGCACGTCGGACAGGAACGCTTCCGACGAACGGTCGCCGTGAAGGATATTGTTTTCGCCGCCTTCCTCGAAATTGACTACGAACTGCACTGCGACCCGCGCATTGCCGGGCCACTCTGGATGCGGCGGGTTGCGACCGTAACCGCGGAGATCGCGCGGGTAGCTGTTGTCGGTCACTCAGACTTCCTCGAAGCGGATCGGCAGCGCGCCCTTCCACAGCACGCTCTTGCCGAGCGTCGCCAGGTTCTCCAGGCCCGAAGTCACGGTGATGAAGTGATTGCCGGCGAGCTGGCCCATCTTGCTGGCGAAGTGCACACCGCCATAGGCGAGCAGGATCTCAGTCTCGCTGATGCCACCGGGATAGAGGATGATCTGGCCCGGGGCGGGATAGCTGGTGTGGTTCTCGTAGCCGACGCCGAAATCCAGATCGCCGAGCGGCATCCAGACGCCTTCGCCGCTCCAGCGCACATGGATGATGTGACTCTCGAACGGCAGCGCCTTGCGGAACGCCGCGACGGTCTTGGGTGCGGCCTCCTCTTCGAAGCGGGCATCAAAGGTGAAATCGCCGGCGCGGATAACGAGTTTGCTCATCTCATCTCTCTGGATCGGGGGCCAGGGGCCCACGGGGAACTTGCACGCAAAGAGCATTCCAGCGGGCTTCGCGCAAGTGCGCTAGGCCGTTACCTGCGGTCGTAGGACCAGCCAAAGATGCCGCTCCGCCGCACCTCCGGCTCGGGCTCCGCGGCGGCGGCTGCCGCCGGCGGCGCCTCCTTCAGTTCCGCCTGTGGGGGTGGCGCAGGCGGCGTCGGCAGGTTCTCACATTTCATGGAATAGACCAGCTTGCCGTCCGCGGTGCGTCCGATCGGAGCGCAGGGGTCGGGATGCGCCGCCGAGGTCTTGGGAGCGGGTTTGACCTGCGCCACGGCCGGCGAGGCGATCAAAAGCAGGACCAGCAGATATTTCGACATCATTGTCGCGCCTGAAACCTTCATTGCCCCCATTCAACCCGATGGCGCCGGTCAAGTCCATCCGGGCCCGGCCAGGCGATTGCCGAATATTTAGCCGGGACCAAAAAATTTGCTCGCCCCATCGTGAACCCGGCGACGGTGACATCAGGCAGGACGCATCGCCATGTCAGCCGTGACGACGATGACATTTCTCACGACCGGGACGTCGTCACGGGAGAAACATCCATGCAAAAGACACTTGCCATTCTCGGCGCCGCGCTGATCACCGCCATCACCATCCAGACCGCCGCCGCGAACGACCGTCACCACGTTCGCAAGGCGCAGCCGGCCCCCATCACCCAACCGGTGCTCGACTCCAACGCGGCCATGTGGCCGTCGCAGCCAAGCGAAGTGGACTATTGGCGCTACGCCAATGGGGCATTGTCGGCGCCGGCGGGGCGGTGAGACGGAAGGCGTAGGGCGCGGCTCTCTCCACATCGTCATTGCGAGCGCAGCGAAGAGCAATCCAGAGTGTCTCCGCGGAGGGTTTCTGGATTGCTTCGCTGCGCTCGCAATGACGGAGTATGAGGTGACGGCATCGCTCGTCCCGTTCGCAGTGTCGTAGGGTGGGCAAAGGCGCTCTTGCGCCGTGCCCACCATATGTTTGTGGTGGGTACGCTTTCGCTTTGCCCACCCTACGATATCCTCGCCTGTGGCAAGCAGCTCACATCACAGACACGCCTTCGCAGCCTCGCGGCGCATTTCGCCCGAGCTCTGCTCGATCTATCCACCCTCTTGTCCAAGAGGGCGCAGGGAAGGCCGGGTGCCGGCTTGGCACCCGCGGTCTGCCGCGCAAAAATGTAGCGCAAAAAGACCGCACAGCAGCATACAGGTGAAGCCCAACACACGGCCTTCCCTGCGCGATGGTTCGACGGCTTATGCCGTGCTCTCCCGGGAGCCGAATTCCCTCTGGCCTCCCTCGCCTCGCAGATTGTCGATGCGGTTGATCCGGTTGGACGCTCCACATCTCCGCGGCGGCTTGACCGTAGCGACGACGGCCAGGACCACACGGTTTTGCCGTACGCGCGCTCGTTAGTGCCACAGTGGCTTTCGGCAGTGTGCACACGCGCCGAAGCATGTTGGCACGACGAACTGACAGCGCCGCTCATCCACACGCGGCTTCGGGCTCACAGGGACTACCCGCCCTGCCCGCACCATCTCGTGCCGACGCTGCCGCGTCCACCGCATCCCCGGCTCGCAATTCGTGACGACGTACGATCGCCCCTCAAGGATAAGCCGGGATGGGCGACACATACGCCATTTCCGAATTTCGGTAAAGCGGAATATTTTCGCGAAGGCGGATTGACAGAGGGCGACACACCACCGGTCCGTCACCCACCGGCGTCAGTACGGATCGTAGTAGCGCGGTCCACCATAGTAGCCGTAGCCGGGACCATAATAGCGCGGGCCGCCATAATAATAGTTGTCGTAATATTCCTGACGCCGGCTCTCGGCGATCGCGCCTCCGATCAGACCGGCAGCGGCGCCCATGAAGGCAAGGCCCGCAGCGCTCGGCCCGCGGCGGTAATAGCGATGACGGCGCGCTGCGCTGAAATCGGTCGCGTTCGACGAGCCCTGCCCGGCTACAGCGGCGGTCGCGGCCTTGGCCGCTGCCGCGGCAGCCGAAGGCGAGCCGGACGCGACGACCAAAGCGAGACTGGCGAATGCGGCCAGCGCGGTGCTGCGGCCAACTCTCGATTTCACGGACCTGTCACTCATCTTTACGTCCTCTGATTTCACCAAAAGAAGCGATAAGGAAACACCACATAATGCGCAAAGCGCCGGAATGGTTTCACGATCGCGGCAATCTGCCACGCCTTGACTGGTCGTGCCGCCTCTAGGCCCGGTAGCTCCAATACTTCCGCAGCGCATCGCCCGCGGCCTGGAGATCAAAACGTTGGTCCGGCGCCAGTTGCTGCACGATCAGGTTGAACATGTCGTTCAAGATCGAGCGCTTCTCGCCGAAATAGGAATGGTGCAGCCCGACCAGGCTGGTGTCGACCAGCGACGCATCGATCGTATCGACGCCGTCGACGACAGTCAGCGCATCGCCGGCCTCGCCCGCCCGGGGATAGCCGTGCACGAATTTCGAGGCGAGCAGCGCCACATCGCGCGACGAGGCATAGAGGGTCACGCGCGAGGCACAGCCCTTGAATTTGGCCGCGAGCTGGACGAAGCGGTCGCGGTCGATGTCGGGTGCAGCAAAGATGATCTGACCGAGCGTTGCGGCGCCGGCCGGCAGCTGCCACGACGTCACCCGCTCGAGCGTGCTGATCACGGCGCGGTTGCCCATGCTGTGCGCGATGATGTGAACCTTGCCGGCACCGATTTCGCCGAGCGCGAGCTGGAGAAACGCCTCGAAATGATCGCGCGACCAGTCGATCGTGCTCTCGTCCACGGTGTACTTCTTGGTGTCCGCCGCCGACGCCCAGCTGTAGAGCAGCGTCCTGCCGGCGAACTTCAGATCCACCGCAAGCTGCCCGGCGCGCCGCGCCGCATCCTCGAAGGTGACGTTGTAGCCGTGCACGAAGATCAGGACGTCGTGCAGATCCGCAGCCGCGAGCGAGTCCTTCAAGCTGGTGACGAAGGCGTCCCTCCCCAGCGCGCCCACTGACTTGAGGATGACGTGCTTCTCCGGATTGGCCGAGAATTCGAGGTGCCACCAGCTCGGGCCGGTGAGCTCGCCGAGGTCACGGCCATGCGTGGGCACGCTGACCTCTGCGATCCCGAATGACGGCGTCCCGCGCGCACCGCCAAAATAGTGCGCCGGCGTGTCGTCGCCGCGGGCACGGTCGGTGCCGTAGAACACGGGGATGGTGACGACGCCGGTCGCCTCATCCGTGCTCGGCCCGACA
>Ga0209455_1000880_pt1 | contig 15861 bp, 14 predicted proteins | sample AraplaCol_mCL_r2_FD_184275 | JGI IMG/M metagenome (GOLD analysis project Ga0209455, IMG submission 184275) | Arabidopsis root microbial communities from North Carolina, USA - plate scrape CL_Col_mCL_r2 (SPAdes) (version 2) | ecosystem: Host-associated > Plants > Roots > Endosphere | place: USA...
AGGCCGAGTGCCGCAACGGCAAGGCCGAGCGCATCCACGTGCGCAACGTGCCGGCTTTCGCCGGCCGGCTCGACGCCAGTCTCGAGGTCGAGGGCATGGGCACCCTGACGGTCGATACGGCTTACGGCGGCGACAGCTTCGTCATCGTCGATGCGGCTTCGGTGGGCTTGAGCCTGGAGCCCGACCAGGCGCGCGACCTGGCCCAGGCCGGCATGAAGATCACCAAGGCCGCCAACGAGCAGCTCGGCTTCAAGCACCCGGCGAACGACTGGAACCACATTTCCTTCTGCCAGTTCACCAACCCGGTGACGATGAAGGACGGCGTGCTGACGGGCAAGAACGCCGTGGCGATCCGCCCCGGCAAGATCGACCGCTCCCCGACCGGCACGGGATGCTCGGCGCGCATGGCGGTGCTGCATGCAAAGGGACAGATGAAGGTGGGCGACCGCTTCGTCGGCATCTCCCTGATCGACACCGAGTTCCATTGCAAGATCGACGGCGCCGTCGACGTCAACGGCACGCCGGGCATCGTGCCCATCATTTCGGGCCGCGCCTGGATCGTCGGGACGCACCAGCTCATGGTTGACCCCAGCGATCCCTTCCCGGGGGGATACCGCCTTTCCGACACCTGGCCGGTAGGGCTTTGAGCTTCCGGGCGGCGGCGCTAAGCCTTTGTCCTGACAGGGTTTAATCGGGAAAGGCAGGCGTATAATCGCGAGCAATTACCCGCAGTCCGTCTGCGCAGTTCGCCTGCCATGTCCGTCGCCGTTTTCACCTTTGGCCTGAACCACACCTCCGCGCCGGTTTCCGTGCGCGAGCGGGTGGCCTTGCCCGCCGATTTGCTCAAGCCCGCGCTGGCGGGGCTGCGCTCGGCGTTCGGCGGCGCGGTGCGCGAGGCGGCAATCCTGTCCACCTGCAACCGCACCGAGATCTACTGCGCCGCCGAGGCGCAGGCCGCCGAGACCCTGCCGTTCTGGCTGGCCGAGCACAACCAGCTCGATACCGACCTGATCCAGCCGCATCTGTACCGCCACGACCAGGACGCCGCCGTGCGCCATGCCTTCCGCGTGGCGAGCGGGCTTGACTCGATGGTGCTGGGCGAGCCGCAGATCCTGGGGCAGATGAAAGACGCGGTGCGCGCGGCCGACGAGGCCGGGTCGCTGGGCATGCTGCTGCATCAGCTTTTCCAGCGCTCGTTCTCGGTCGCCAAAGAGGTGCGCACGCAAACGGCCATCGGCACGCAGTCGGTGTCCATGGCCGCGGCGGCGGTGCGGCTGGCCGAGCGGGTGTTCGGCCAGCTCGACCAAGCCAGGGTGCTCTTCATCGGCGCGGGCGAGATGATCGAGCTGTGCGCCACGCACTTCGCCGCGCGCAAGCCCAAGAGCATGATGGTGGCCAATCGCACGATCGACCGCGCCGAGTCGCTGGCCGGAAGGTTCGGCGCCCACACGATGAAGCTGGTCGACCTGCCCGAGCGCCTGGCCGATTTCGACGTGGTGGTGTCGTGCACGGCGAGTTCGCTGCCCATCCTGGGCCTGGGCATGGTCGAGCGCGCCGTCAAGCAGCGCCGCCACAAGCCCATCGTCATGGTCGACCTGGCCGTGCCGCGCGATATCGAGCCCGAAGTCGCGCGCCTGTCCGACGTGTATCTGTATTCGGTGGACGATCTGGGCCGCGTGGTGCAGAGCGGCACCGACGCGCGCCGTTCGGCGGTGGTGCAGGCCGAGGCCATCATCGATACGCGGGTGCAGGGCTTCATGCGCTGGCTGGAGTCGCGCGAGACGGTGCCGGTGATACACGATCTGCAACAGGCCGCCGCCGACGTGCAGGCGGCCGAGCTCGAGCGCGCGCGGCGCCTGCTGGCCCGCGGCGAATCGCCCGAAGCCGTGCTCGAGCAATTGGCGCATGGCCTCACGCAGAAGTATCTGCACGGCCCGATGGCGGCGCTCAACCACAGCGAGGGCGACGAACGCCGCCAATTGCTGGCGATGGTGCCGCGCCTGTTCCCCGGCAAAGACTCCCGCCGTTAGCGGCGCTGGCCGCTTTCCGACCCATAGCGGCGGCTTTGCCCGCGCGAGCGCCCGCCTGTCCTTGTTTCCTTTTCGATATTCCTTTTGATGAAAGCTTCCATGCGAGGCCGGCTGGAGCAGCTGGCGCATCGTCTGATCGAGGTCGACGCCCTGTTGGCCGAGCCCGATTCCGCTTCCGATATGGATCGTTTCCGCAAGCTGTCGCGCGAGCGCGCCGACATCGAGCCGGTGGTCGAGGCGTTCAAGAACTTCCAGCGCACCGAGGCCGACCTGGCCGCCGCGCAGGAGATGTTGAGCGATCCCGAGATGCGCGACATGGCCGAGGAAGAGATCAAGGCCGGCAAGGTCCAGGTGGAAAAGCTCGAGGCGGATCTGCAGATCCTGCTGCTGCCCAAGGACCCGGACGACGGCCGCAGCCTGTTCCTGGAAATCCGCGCGGGCACGGGCGGCGACGAGAGCGCGCTGTTCTCGGGCGATCTGCTGCGCATGTACACGCGCTACGCCGAGCGCCTGGGCTGGCGCGTGGAGTTGATGTCCGAAAGCCCGTCCGAGCTGGGCGGCTACAAGGAAGTGATCGCGCGCATCGACGGCGAGGGCGCGTACGGCCGCCTGAAATTCGAATCGGGCGCGCATCGCGTGCAGCGCGTGCCGGCCACCGAATCGCAAGGCCGCATCCATACCTCGGCCTGCACGGTGGCCATCATGCCCGAGGCCGATGCCGTGAGCGAGATCGTGATCAACCCCAACGACCTGCGCATCGACACCTTCCGCGCCAGCGGCGCGGGCGGGCAGCACATCAACAAGACCGATTCGGCGGTGCGCATCACCCACCTGCCCACCGGCCTGGTGGTGGAATGCCAGGACGACCGCTCGCAGCACCGCAACAAGGACAAGGCCATGCAGGTGCTGGCCGCGCGCCTGAAAGACAAAGAGCAGCGCGAGCGCCACAGCAAGGAAGCCGCCGAGCGCAAGAGCCTGGTCGGCTCGGGCGATCGATCCGAACGCATCCGCACCTACAACTTTCCGCAAGGGCGCCTGACGGACCATCGCATCAATCTCACGCTGTACAAGCTGCTGCAGATCATGGACGGCGACCTGGACGAACTGACCGGCGCGCTCATCGCCGAGCACCAGGCCGAGCAATTGGCCGCGCTGGGCGAACAGGTCTGAGATCGTGACGCGCATCCGCGACCTGCTCGACGACGCCGGCCTGCCACGCCTGGAGGCGCGCATGCTGCTGGAGCACGTGCTGGACAAGCCGCGCGCCTGGCTGCTGGCGCACGACACCGATCCGGCCGAGCCGCGGGCGCAGGCCTCGTACATGGCATTGGTCCGGCGGCGCCTGGCGGGCGAGCCCATGGCCTATCTGCTGGGCGAGCGCGAATTCATGGGCCATGCGTTTCGCGTGACGCCCGACGTGCTCATCCCCAGGCCCGACACCGAACTGCTGGTCGAGACGGCGGTGGCCTTGCTGCAAGGCAGGCCGGGCGCGCGCGTGCTGGACCTGGGCACGGGCAGCGGCGCCATCGCCGTATCGATCGCGCTGGCCTGCCCGCACGTCTACGTATCGGCCACCGACCGCAGCGCCGCGGCGCTGGCCGTGGCCCAGGACAACGCCCGCACGCTGGGCGCGAACGTGCATTTTTACCAAGGCGACTGGTACGAGGCCCTGCCCGAAGGCGAGCGCTTCGACGTGATCGTGAGCAACCCGCCCTATATTGCCGGCAACGATGTTCATCTGGCCCAGGGCGACCTGCGCTTCGAGCCGCGCGGCGCGCTGACCGACGGCGGCAACGGCCTGGCCGACCTGGCCAGCATCGTCGTGGGGGCCGTGTGCCGGCTCGATCCCGGCGGCCAGCTCTGGCTGGAGCACGGCTGGGACCAGGCCGAGATCGTGCGGGACATGTTGGTCCAAGCCGACTTCGAGGACGTCATTAGCCACACCGATTTAGCGGGAATAGAGCGAATTTCTGGCGGAAAACTATAATCAGGTGTTGATCTCCGGCAATATGCAGACGCTCTGAGCCGAGGACCCCGGAGCAATCCGAAGCGCGGGGCGGCCAACCGCAGCCGCGCAAGCGGCGAGCATCGGAATTGCGCAGGGCAGCCTCGTCGTCTTAAGAACCCTGATGCCGGCCGCACCTATATATTCAGCAAGCTTCAATTTCATTCGAGAACCAAAATGAGCGACGTTAAAGAATTCATCCGCGAAACCGTGACCGCCCACCCCGTGGTGCTGTTCATGAAAGGCACGGCCCAATTTCCGCAGTGCGGCTTCTCCGGCCGCGCCATCCAGATCCTCAAGGACAACGGCGTGAAGAAGCTCGTCACCGTCAACGTCCTGGAAGACGACGAAGTGCGCCAAGGCGTCAAGGACTTCTCGAGCTGGCCCACCATTCCCCAGCTTTATGTCCAGGGCGAATTCGTCGGCGGCTCGGACATCATGGCCGAGATGAACGAAAACGGCGAGCTCAAGAAACTGCTCGACGGCTCGGGCGCCACGGCCTGATTGCCCCCGCGCACGCAGACTCCGACGCCATCATGCGCCGCCTGGTCATCGGCATCACAGGGGCCACGGGCGCCATCTACGCCGTGCGCATGCTGCAGGTTCTGCAAGGCGTGCAGGACGTCGAATCGCATCTGGTGATCTCGACCTCCGGCGCGCTCAACATCAAGCACGAACTGGACATCGACCGGCACGAAGTGCAGGCCTTTGCCGACCACGTGCACAGCGTGCGCGACGTGGGCGCCACGCTGGCCAGCGGGGCCTTTCGCACTGCCGGCATGGTGATCGCGCCGTGTTCCATGCGCACGCTGGCGGCCGTGGCGCAAGGCCTGTCCGACAACCTCATCACCCGCGCGGCCGACGTTACCTTGAAGGAACGCCGCCGCCTGGTGCTGATGGTGCGCGAGACGCCGTTCAACCTGGCGCACCTGCGCAATATGACCGCCGTGACCGAGATGGGCGGCATCGTCTTTCCGCCGCTGCCGGCGTTCTACCATCGCCCGCAGTCCATCGAAGAAATGGTGGACCACACCGTGGCGCGGGTGCTCGAGCTGTTCGATATCGAAGTGCCCGGACCGACCTGGGAAGGAACCTGACCGGGCGGCGGGGATCAGCTCTGCGGCTGGATCTCGGTGAAAGGGTGGAACTCGCGCGTGGCGGGATCGCGCACGAACAGCATGCCGGTGGCCACGCCGAAATAGGCGCCGTGCAGGTCCAGCTCGCCGGCCGCGAACCGGCTGCGTATCGACGGGAAAGTAAGCAGATTGGCCAGGCTGTGCTCGATCACGGCCAATTCGAGGCGCTTGATGTCGGTGTCGCGATCGCCGGCGTCGGGCTGCAGCTTGAGGCGTTCGGCCACGGGCTGGATCTGCGACATCCACTTGCCGATGAAGTTCATCTTGGAAAGCGGCTCGGCGTCGTCGTAGAAGGCGCGGATGCCGCCGCACGAAGCGTGGCCCAGCACGACGATGTGCTTGACGTTCAGGCCGTTGACCGCGAATTCGATGGCCGCGCTGGTGCCGTGGTAAGACGAGCTGACGGCGTCGATTTCGCAGGGCGGGACCAGGCTCGCCACGTTGCGGATCACGAACATTTCGCCCGGGCTGGCATCGAAGATGATCTCGGGAGATACGCGCGAGTCGCCGCAGCCGATAATGAGCACTTCGGGGCTTTGCCCTCGCTCGGCCAGTGCCTGGTAGCGATTGCGTTCGCTGGGCAGGCGCCCGTTCAGGAAGGACCGGTAGCCATCGGTGAGTCGTTTGGGAAACATGAAAGCCCTTGAATGAATGTGGCGCTGGAGGCATTTTCCCATATCGGCCGTGACATCCGGCTGATATCGCGTTTGGACTGCCCTGAAAGACTCCTTGTACAGTAGGGTGATTCGCGCCCGGATTTTCGGAGGATTTATGGTTTGCTTTACCCGCGCACGGCTTGCCGTGGCCGTCGTGGCGGCGTTTTGCGCCGCGCCCGCCTGGGGCCAGTCGCTGACGCTGCCGCAGCAGCGCATGAACTACTGCAATATGGTCGCCAGTTCGCAGGGCTTGCAGGGCGATTCGCGCAAAGCCTATCTGACCGCCTGCATGAACGGCCAGAATCCGACGGGCGCCGCGGCCAACCATCCCTTGACGGTCGATCAGCAAAGAGCGGCCGCTTGCGATGCACAGGCCAGCGCCCAGCGACTGGGCGGCGAGGCCCGCAAGACTTTCATGAAGTCTTGCTTGCGGATGTAGACGGCTTGCGGTGAACGGCGAGGCAGGTGAGCACGCTCGTCGACACGAAGACCAGGGCCGCGATTTCCGTGAGCGTCGGCCAGCGGTGCTCCCATAGAAAGCCGTAGAGCATCGCGAACAGCGTCTCGAAGAGGATCATCTGGCCCACGAGCGTGAGCGGCAGCAGGCGGCTCGCGCGATTCCACAGCGCGTTGCCGACGATGGAGGCCAGTATCGCGATGCCGGCCGCGACGGCGCCCAGTTGCAGCCAGCCGTCGACATCGTGATGCGCGGTTTCGACGAGCAGCGCGACGGGAAGCAGAAAGAGATTCTGAGCGCCGGTGACCAGGCCGGTGAGCAGGTTCCAGTCGTAGGCGGACACCTGCTTTAACTTCATCAGGCAGCGGGCGTTGCCGACCGCGAAGGCCGTCCATGCCGCCAAGGCGCACAGGGCGTAGAGCAAACCCGCTATCCGCACGCCGAGCGGATCGGCAGCCGGCGCGACGAACGCCTGCCAGCCGATGCAGACCGCGCCGCCCGCGCACAGCAGCAGCGAAGGCATGAGCTTGGCCAGCGGCACGGCGTTGCGGTCGCGGCTGCCGATGAGGGTGATCGTGACAGGCAGAAAGCCGATCACCAGCGAAGTCATCGCGATGCCGCTGGTTCGCACGCTGCTCGAGAGCAGGACGTAGTAAAGCGTGTTGCCTACGAGGGACAGCCCGAACAGATTGGCCCACTGGCGCCGCGAGATGTGCGCCATGACCGGGCGCCAGCGCGAGGCGAGCAGGATCGCCGCGATCGTTCCGTAGCAGAGATAACGGCCGACGCTCAGCAGCATCGGGTTGAAGCCTTGCGTCAGCTTGGGGGCAAGGAGCACCAGGCCCCATAGCGCGCCGGCGCCCATGCCGTAGGCAATGCCCAGTGCTTTGTCGCGCGGGTTGGGAAGGTGGGCGAGATGCGCCGATTCCGCGCGGCTCACCGGCTTTCCGGGGCGGTCGCGGATGGCTTGGCGAGTGCTGGTGCGGGAGGTGTTGCAGGTGCCGTATGGGCGGCGGGAGGCGGGGGCGCCGGATGCGCCGCGGAGCGCGCGGCCGGGTGCGCCTTCGTCCGGGAATGGACGGGCGGCACCGGGCTGCGGTGCTTGCTCCAGTTATAGAGCTCGGGCTTGCGGTAGGCGGGGACCTTCTTGGGGATGGGCTTGGCCACCGGCTTGGCGTGGACGACGGCCTTGCGCGCCGGCGCGCGCCGGACGCTGACGGGCATGGGCGGGGGCGGCGGAGGCAGCGCCGCGCTTACGGGGACGTATCGGGCGAAGGTCAGCGGCGTGGCAGCCCGGATATGCCAGGTCTGGCCGGGCGCCAGATCGGCGGCGGCGTGTTCGACCAGGCGGCCGACCTCCTGGCCGCTGTCGTCGTACAGGGCGAAGGTGATTTTGGGCGCCGGCTGCGTGACCGGGCTGTTGTTGGTGTAGCTGCCGTAGATGATGGTCTGGCCCAGCAGGAGATCGCGCGTGGCGGCCAGGTCGTAGACCGCGTGATCGCGCCGCAGGTTTTGTGCGCAGGCCGGCCCGCACAGCAGGGCGAGCAGCAGCAGGGCGACAAAACGGACGGTCATATCAGGTTCCGGTAAGGCATGGGACATCGGCGGCGCAGGCAGGGGCGCGCAATGGTATTACGGGCGACCGAACCCGGAATTTAAGTGCTAGCGCCCGGCGAGGGTGTAACAGTGGAGAGCCTAGCCCGAATTGCGCAGACCGGCCGCGATGCCGTTGATGGTCAGGTGGATGGCGCTGCGCACGCGCGGGTCCGGCTTCTTGCCCGGCTTGGACTGGTCGGCGCGCCAGCGGCGCAGCAGTTCGATCTGCAGGTAATTGAGCGGATCGATGTAGGCGAAGCGCTGGTTCAGCGATTCGCGCAGCCCGGGGTTGTCGGCCAGCAGCTCGCGCCGGGTCAGAAGGCGCAGCATGGACAGGGCGCGCCCGTGTTCGGCGGCGATCATGCCGAAGACGCGCTCGCGCAGGGCGCGTCTGGGCACCAGCTCGGCATAGCGCGCGCCGATGGCCAGGTCGGATTTGGCCAGCACCATTTCCATGTTCGACAGCATGGTGCGCATGGCCGGCCAGTTGGCCGCCATTTCGCGCAGCAGGGCCAGGCGCGCTTTCTTCGAGCGCGGCGCGTCCGGCGCGCCTTCTTCCAGGTAGCGCTCGACGGCCGAGCCCACGCCGTACCAGCCGGTGATCATCAGGCGGCATTGCGCCCACGAGAAGCCCCAGGGAATGGCGCGCAGGTCTTCGATGCTTTGGCTGGATTTGCGCGACGAGGGGCGCGAGCCGATGTTCAGCCCGGCGATTTCGTTGATGGGCGTGGACATGAAGAAATAGTCCGCGAAGCCCGGCGTGTCGTAGACCAGGCCGCGATAGGCGCTTTGCGCCTGCCCTGAAAGAAAGGACATGGCCGGGCCGTAGTCGTCGACGCGGTCCGCTTCGGCCTGCGCGGCTTCCTGCCGCGGCGCGAGCGAGGATTCGAGCGTGGCGGTCAGGAGCAGTTCCAGGTTGCGGCGTCCGATCTCGGCGTCCTTGTATTTGCTCTGGATGATTTCGCCCTGCTCGGTCAGGCGCAGCTGGCCGGCCACGGTGCCGGGCGGCTGCGACAGGATGGCGTCGAAGCTCGAGCCGCCGCCGCGGCCCACCGAGCCGCCGCGGCCGTGGAACAGGCGCAGGCGCACGCCGCGCTTGCTGAACACGTCGACCAGCGCGCGTTCGGCGTGATGGAGAGTCCAGTTCGACGTGAGAAAGCCGCCGTCCTTGTTGCTGTCGGAATAGCCCAGCATGACTTCCTGCGTGCCGCCTTGCGCCTGGCGCACGCGTTCGCGTATCTCGGGCAGGTCCAGCCAGGCGGCCATGATGTCGGGGCCGCGCTCGAGGTCGGGGATGGTCTCGAAGAGCGGAACCACCATCAGGCCTTCGAGGGCTTTGGGGACCCGAGCCGGGTCGGCCGGACTGGCCGAGTCGGCCAGGAGCCCCGCTTCTTTCTGCAGCACCATGACTTCGAGCAGGTCGCTCAGCGTTTCGGTGTGCGAGATGATGATCTGGCGCACGGCGTCCTTGCCATGGCGCGCGCGGCAGGCGGCGGCCATGCGCAGGATGCCCAGTTCGCGCGCGGTTTCTTCGCCGTAGGCGATCCAGGGCGAGGCCAGCGGACGCGCGTGGGCGAGTTCGCCGCGCAGCAGGGCGACGCGTTCATCTTCGCCCAGCGACGCGTAATCCAGGGGCTTGCCGTCCAGGCAGACGTCGGCGCGCGCGAAGAGTTCGGTCAGCACGCGTTCGTGGACGTCGGAGCTCTGGCGCAGGTCGACCGTGGCCAGGTGAAAGCCGAACACCGCCACGGATTGCTGCAGGCCGGCCAGGCGCAGGCGCGCGATGGGGGCGCCCTGGTTGCCGGCCAGCGACTCGGCCGCCGCCGCCAGGTCGCGCGCGAACTCGGCGGGATCGGCATAGGGGGCGGCTTCGTAGGTCCGGCGCTGCGCGAGCGTTTCGCCGATGAGGTTGCGGGCAGTGGCGGCCAGGCGCGCGTAGACCTGGACCAGCGTGCGGCGGTAGGGCTCGTCCTGCCGGTGCTGCGAGTCGTCGCCGCTGGCGTCGGCTTGCGCCTGCAGTTCGGGCGATACGCCGGCCAGCAGCGAGCTGATCGAGAGCTCGGCGCCCAGGGCGTGGATTTCCTGCAGATAGTGGTCCAGCAGCACCGCGGCCTGGCGGCGCAGCGCGCGGTCCAGCGTGCCGGCGTCCACATTGGGGTTGCCGTCGCGGTCGCCGCCGATCCAGCTGCCCATGCGCAGAAAGGGTTCCATGGGCGGGGGCGGCGGATCGAAGGGCTTGGCGCCCGGATGCAGCAGCTTGTCCAGGTCGGCATACAGGCGCGGAATGACCGAAAGAAAAGTGCTGCGGTAGTAGGACAGGGCGTTGTCGATTTCGTCGGCCACGGTCAGGCGCGTGGTGCGCAGCATGCGGGTCTGCCACAGCGTGGCGATGCGGCCCAGCAGCTCCTGCTCCACCTGCGCCTGCTCGTCGTCGGTGAGAGGCTGTTCGCGCCGCATCAGCAGCGCGCTGATGGCCTGGTGCTGGTCCAGCGTGCTCTTGCGCTGCACCTCGGTGGGATGCGCGGTGAGCACGGGCACGATGCAGGCGTCCGTCAGCAGTCGGCGGACCTGCGCAGCGGAGATGCCGCGGGCCTTCAGGCGGGCCAGCGTGTCGCGCAGGCTGCCGCGCGCCGGCTCGTCGCCGCGCAAGGTCTGCTCGCGCTGCTGGCGCGCCTGGTCGCGGTCGTCGGCGATGTTCCACAGGTGCAGGAAGTAAGTGAAGGCGCGCGCCACGTCGTTGGAGTTGTTGCCGCGCAAGCGGCGCACGCTGTCTTGCAGCAGCGCGCCGTCGGCGGGGCGGCCTTCGCGGCGAAAGCGCACGGCCGTGCGGCGCAGCGTCTCGATGGTGTCGAAGACCTGCTTGCCTTCGCAAGCGGTGATGACGTCTCCCAATAACGCGCCGACAAGGCGGATGGTGTGTCGCAGGGAGACATCGGCGCGCGGGAGTTCGGTCGTCATGGGCGTTCCATCGGGTGGGAGGCTCGGGGGCCAGCCCATTGTACGCATTGGTTTGCAGGCCTTATATGTAGTGCGCAGGTCTTATGCGCTACATTTCCCGCATGAGTAATATCGATTTTTCTTCCGCGGTCGCCCCGACGCCGCGCCGGGCCCTGGTGCTGTTTTCGGGCGGGCAGGATTCCACGACTTGCCTGGCCTGGGCGCTGGAGCGCTACGACCTGGTCGAGACCGTGGCCTTCGATTACGGCCAGCGCCATCGCGTCGAGCTCGACGCCCGCCTGGAAGTGCTGCGCGGCTTGCGCGCGGCGTTTCCGCAGTGGGCGGCGCGCCTGGGCGAGGACCATCTGCTGGATCTGAAGGTGCTGGGCCAGGTGGGCGACACCGCGATGACGTCCGATCGCGCGATCGAGATGCAGGCCAATGGCCTGCCCAATACCTTCGTGCCGGGCCGCAACCTGCTGTTCCTGACCCTGGCCGCGGCGCTAGGCTATCGGCGCCAGTTGGAGGTGCTGGTGGGCGGCATGTGCGAGACGGATTTCTCGGGCTACCCGGATTGCCGCGACGACACGATCAAGTCGCAGCAGGTGACGCTGGGCCTGGGGCTGGGCACGCGCGTGGTGATCGAGACGCCGCTGATGTGGCGCGACAAGGCCGCGACGTGGCAACTGGCGCGCGACCTGGGCGGCGACGCGCTGGTCGATCTGATCGTCGAGCACAGCCACACTTGCTATCTGGGCGAGCGCGGTTCGCGCCATGACTGGGGCTATGGCTGCGGCAAATGCCCGGCCTGCGCACTGCGCGCGGCCGGGTGGACGCGCTGGAAGAAAACTTAGGGCGCGAGCGCTAAAGCGCAAGCCTCACGCCCGCGTGGGCGGCGTATGTTCGGCCTCGCCCAACTCGCGCTGCATCAGCACCGTGTCGCGCCATTGCCCGTGCTTGAACCCCACGGACCGCAGCGTGCCCACCGGCCGGAAGCCGAAGCGCGCATGCAGCGCCAAAGACGCCGCGTTGGCGCTGTCGCCCACCACCGCCAGCATCTGCCGCCAGCCGCCCGCCGTGCAGCGCGCGATCAGTTCGGCCATGAGCTTGCCGCCGATGCCGTGGCCGGCCCAGCCTTCTTCCAGATAGACCGAATCTTCCACCGTGTGCCGGTAGGCCGGGCGCGGGCGGTAGGGCGTCGTGTAGGCGTAGCCGCGCACCACGCCGTCGATCTCGGCCACGATATAGGGCATGCCGTTGGCCACGACGCCGGCGCGGCGCTCGCGCATCTGCTCGACGGTGGGCGGCTCCAGCTCGAAGGAAGCCGTGCCGTGCAGCACGTGATGGGCGTAGATGCCCTGGATGGCGGGGACGTCGCTGTCCAGGGCGTCGCGGATGAGTACGGCTGCGGTGTTCATGAGGGGTGAAGAAGAATCGAGCAGGCAAGCCCGGTAGTGTGCGCCGTCCTGTTAAATAAGAGAAGATTTTGAATCTTCTGCGTATCATAAGGAAAAGTTTCCATAAGGCGCGGCGCCGCGTGAGGCGTCTGTGCCGGGATGCATGCCTGGATATGCGCGGCCTCAATCTGGATCATCTGCGGGTCTTTCTCGACGTCATCGAGCTCGGCAGTTTTTCCGCCGCCGCCGAACGCCACGGCTTGTCGCAGCCGGCGGTCAGCCAGCAGCTGCGCCAGCTCGAACGGCGCTATGGCCTGCATCTGGCCGAGCGAGTGGGGCGGCGCGTGACGGCCACGGCGGCGGGGCAGGAACTGCTGGTCTTCGCGCGGCGCATCGCCGCCGTGGAGTCGGAAGTCGACCGGACCATGCAGTCGTATGCCTCGGGGGTGGGCGGCCGCGTGCTGCTGGGCACGGGCGGCACGGCGTGCACGTATTTGCTGCCGCCGCTGCTGGCCGATCTGCGCAGGCGCTTTCCCGATCTGGACGTGGTGGTGCGCATCGGCAATACCGCCGACGTGCTGCGCGGCGTCGAAGACAATGTGCTGGACCTGGGCCTGGTCACTCTGCCCGTGCGGGGCCGCATGCTACAGGCGACGCCCGTGCTGGACGAAGATTTCGTGGCCATTTTCCCCGCGGGTGAAACGAACATTCCGGCGCGGGCCACGCCGGCCGATCTGGCGCGCCGTCCGCTGGTGCTGTTCGAGCCGGGGGCCCGCACCCGGCGCCTGGCCGACGACTGGTTCGAAGCGGCGGGCGTGCCCGTGCGGCCCGTCATGGAACTGGGCAGCACCGAGGCCATGAAAGAAATCGTGGCCGCCGGGCTGGGGTGCGCCGTGCTGCCCAGCCTGGCCGTTACCGGCACCGGCGCCCGGCAGAGCCTGGCCGTGCGGCCGCTGCGTCCCAAGCTGCGGCGGCAGCTGGCCGTGGTGCTGCGGCACGACAAGCCGGTCGGCCGCGGGCTGCGGCAGGTGGTCGAGATGCTGCAGGGTCTGCGCGCCCGGCGCTAGGAGCGGGCCCGCGGGCCGGGAGAGGGGCGGCGCAATCCGGCGTATTATTGAAGACCGCCCTCTGTACAACATAGCCCGGACCAGCCCTGGGCGCAGCCTCGACGAGACAGTCATGCCGCACTACCGTTCCCGCACTTCCACCCACGGCCGCAACATGGCCGGCGCGCGCGCCTTGTGGCGCGCCACCGGCATGCAGGACGGCGACTTCGGCAAACCCATCATCGCCGTGGTGAACTCGTTCACCCAGTTCGTGCCGGGCCACGTGCATCTGAAGGACCTGGGCCAGCTGGTCGCCCGGCAGATCGAGGCCGCTGGCGGCGTGGCAAAAGAGTTCAACACCATCGCGGTCGACGACGGCATCGCCATGGGCCACGGCGGCATGCTGTATTCGCTGCCTTCGCGCGAGCTGATCGCCGACTCGGTGGAATACATGGTCAACGCGCACTGCGCCGACGCCATGGTCTGCATCTCCAACTGCGACAAGATCACCCCGGGCATGCTGATGGCCGCCATGCGCCTGAACATCCCCGTGGTGTTCGTCTCGGGCGGGCCGATGGAGGCGGGCAAGATCAAGTCGCCCACCGACGGCAAGGTGCTGGCCAAGATCGACCTGATCGACGCCATGATCAAGGCGGCCGACCCCGCCATCACCGACGCGCAGGCCGAAGAATACGAGCGCAGCGCCTGCCCCACGTGCGGTTCGTGCTCGGGCATGTTCACGGCCAACTCCATGAACTGCCTGACCGAGGCCATCGGCCTGTCGCTGCCGGGCAACGGCACCATCGTGGCCACGCACGCCTGGCGCCGTGGCCTGTTCGAAGAGGCCGGCCGCCTGGTGGTCGAGCTGTGTCGCCGCTATTACGAGCAGGACGACGCCTCGGTGTTGCCGCGCGCCATCGCCACCAAGAGCGCCTTCGTCAACGCCATGACGCTGGACGTGGCCATGGGCGGCTCGACCAACACCGTGCTGCACCTTCTGGCCGCGGCGCAGGAAGGCGGCGTGGACTTCAGCATGGGCGACATCGACAAGATTTCGCGCCGCGTGCCGTGCCTGTGCAAGGCCGCGCCCGCCACTGACAAGTACCACATCGAAGACGTGCACCGCGCCGGCGGCATCCTGGGCATCATGGCCGAACTGGCGCGCGCCGATCTGCTGGACCTGTCCTGCGGCAACGTGCACAGCGGCACGCTGGGCCAGGCCATCGCCAAGTGGGACGTGACCAACGAGAAGAACGAAGAAGCGCGCAAGTTCTACCGCGCCGCGCCCGGCGGCATTCCCACCACCGTGGCCTTCAGCCAGGAAGCCACCTTCCTTACGCTGGACCTGGACCGCAAGTCGGGCGGCATCCGCAGCAAGGAGGGCGCCTATTCGCAAGACGGCGGCCTGGCGGTGCTGTACGGCAACCTGGCCGAGAAGGGCTGCATCGTGAAGACGGCCGGCGTGGACGAATCGCAGCTGACCTTCACCGGCCGCGCCCGCGTGTTCGAAAGCCAGGACGATGCGGTCGAAGGCATCCTGGGCGACAAGATCGTGGCGGGCGACGTGGTGGTCATACGCTACGAAGGCCCCAAGGGCGGCCCGGGCATGCAGGAGATGCTCTACCCCACGTCGTACCTGAAGTCCAAGGGCCTGGGCAAGACTTGCGCCCTGTTCACCGATGGCCGTTTCTCGGGCGGCTCGTCGGGCCTGGTGATCGGCCATGCCTCGCCGGAAGCGGCCGAAGGCGGCACGATCGGCCTGGTCGAGGAAGGCGACACCATCGAGATCGACATCCCCAACCGCCGCATGCACCTGGCCGTGCCCGACGCCGAACTGGCCAAGCGCCGCGCCGCCATGCAGGCGCGCGGCGACAAGGCCTGGAAGCCCGAGAACCGCGTGCGCGAAGTGTCCATAGCGCTGCAGGCCTATGCGGCCCTGGCCACCTCGGCCGACCGCGGCGCGGTGCGCGACGTGTCGCAGCTCAAGCGCTGAGTCCGATTCGATAGCGGTTGCGAGACGGGAAGGTCGGCGATATGCCGGCCTTTCTTTCTTTATGCGGCGGCCTGGTTTGCAGCCGTCCAGATGAAAGGGCTCGGGAACGCACGTGTGCGCGGATGCGCCAGGCTTATCCGGCGCACGGTGCTTTTCGATAATTCCGGTTTGCGAGAAATATGCCAGCCATGCCAGACGCCTTGCCGAAAAAGACGCTCCTCATCGTCTATCACTCCATGACCGGAGGCGCGCGCCAGATGGCCGAGGCGGCGCGCGACGGCGCATTGACGGAGATCGCGGTTCGAGTGCATCTTGCGCATGCCTGCGAGGTCCGCGCCGATGCGGTGCTGGCGGCGGACGGCTTCATCTTCGCCTGTCCGGAAAATCTTGCGAGCATGAGCGGCAAGATGAAGGATTTCTTCGACCGCTGCTATTACCCGGCGCTCGATCGTATCAACGGCCGCCCTTATTTGACGCTGATCTGCGCCGGCAGCGACGGCGGCAATGCCGCGCGGCAGATCGAGCGCATCGCCACGGGCTGGCGGCTCAAGGCCGTTGCCGAGCCGTTGATCGTTTGCACCCACGCACAGACGCCCGAAGCGATACTC
>Ga0209455_1000882_pt1 | contig 15832 bp, 13 predicted proteins | sample AraplaCol_mCL_r2_FD_184275 | JGI IMG/M metagenome (GOLD analysis project Ga0209455, IMG submission 184275) | Arabidopsis root microbial communities from North Carolina, USA - plate scrape CL_Col_mCL_r2 (SPAdes) (version 2) | ecosystem: Host-associated > Plants > Roots > Endosphere | place: USA...
TTTAGATTCGGCAAGTGTTCTGCCTATTACGCCCTTAAATGGTTGCTGCTGCTGTGTAATATTCTGGGCATATGCCGCCGAATACAGCCCCCCGGCAACTATTGCCGCGGTTAATGTTAAAGTTTTTTTACTGATCATTTTATTGGTATTTTGTGAGTTAGATGTTGTTAAAAAGTGGTTCGTCGCTCAGAATTCGCACAGGCCCTGTTTCAAATTCGGGTTTCAAGATATCTTCCCTTACTACCGGGCCCCGCTTCGCTAATTCGCTGCCTTCCTTTTTCGATTTAAAAATTGGCCATAACAGCTGGGCATACCATTCATCACTTTCATAATGAGATATGCCATAGTTTTGGGGATATCGACGGGAGATGTGGGCTGTTCCGAAAATTACATCCCATAAAAAAAACATGTTGCCGAAATTGCCTTTGTAAAAACCAACACCATCGTCGGTAGAACTGGAATGATGTGCGTGGTGCGTGGCAGGCGTAGATATGAACCTCTCCAATACCCAGGCAACAGGGTGTAGCGCTTTGTATTTGTAAAAAGGCTTATCCCATTTTATGCTGGAGTGGGCAAAGGTTACGATGAGCGTTTTTAATGCTTTTACAAACAGCGCCGGGTAACCCAATCCCAGGTAAATAAGGATGATAGTTAAGTAGATCTGCGAGAAAAAGAAAGTATAAATAATGTTCTGCCTGCTGGCCATTGCCATTCCCATGTAAGGGGCGGAGTGATGTGTGCGGTGGAAGCGCCACAGAAAGGGAATTTGATGGTGCAGGCGGTGATACCAGTACTGGGTAAGATCATCTGCTATCGCGATGATCAGGAATCCCCAGAAGAATGGCACCCATGAAAAGATGTCTTTATACTGTGGTATTACAAGCGGCAAAAACTTCAGACCGAAATAGGCCAGAACCGGCCCCAGTATAAGCGGCGGAAAAACAAAGCTCAGGATATCCAGTATCCGTTCATTTTTTGTCCACCGGTTTTCATATAGTCCCAATGAAAACTCAAAAATACCCAATAAGAGGATGAGGGCCGGGAATCCCCACCAGCTGTTTAAATCTTTCGAAACTGTTTCAAAAAAGTGTATCATGATGTTCTGGTTAAATGGTTTGCACTTTGATTGATTGATGAGCGTCCTTTCTGCGCCCATGGCCTTTTACCGCTGATAGAAAATGAAATAAACATCAGCAGAACAGGCAATACGTAAATAAATAAGCTCAGGAACACATTCCTGGCAATGCTTTTTTTGGTATTGTTATCTATTTTCATGAGTTAATTATTTAGCGGGTAATGATTGTGGAGAGTTGTTCTTATCGAGCAATGTTTTGGCTAACCAAAGTCCGCCCGTTATCAGAATTAAAGGAACAATGGCAACCACCAGGCCGATGGCTATTTTCTTTCCTAATATTTTAATGTCTGTAAGTGTCATAGTCTTATTTTTTATTGATCAATTGTTTTTAATACCCCTCGTTCTGGGTGAGTTGCGGATTTAAGCTGATCTCGCTTTGCGGAATCGGGAACAAATAATTTTTTGCGCTGATATTGGTTTTCGTTGCCACTTTTGATACCGCCTGGACCAGGCGGCCAGTCCGCGCCAGGTCAAACCAGCGCTGTGCTTCCTGCACAAATTCGCGTCGTCTTTCGGCATACAGTGAATCTCTGAAATCAGCTTGCGAAAGGCCCGGAACCAGGTTGCCGGTATTGGCCCGGTTCCTTACCTGATTAATGGAGTTGTATGCGTCACTAACCGGCCCCTGCGCTTCATTCAACGCTTCGGCATACATTAATAAAACATCAGCATACCGCAGGATAGGGAAATTGATGCTACTTTGGCCCGATGTAAGCAATACGCTCCTGTCGACATATTTACCAAAATAGAATGAAGGGAATACCTTAGTAACACCAGTTGAAGGGTTGACAAGGGATTGATAAAACGTGACGGCTTTACGGGTATCATTATCGCTAAACTGCTTGTAAACCGAGCTGTCAGCAGGTATATCGGCAGGCACATTGCTTCCGAAACCTGCAAAGGCTGCCCCCATCAGCGTGCTGCTGTTACCTAGCCCGCCATTTGATTCAAACTGGGCCGAAAAGATGTGCTCTTTGCCGTTCTTGGTTGCCTTATTGAAAACATCGGCATAGTTGGCAAAAAGCCCGTAACCATAAGGCCCGTTGATGATCTGTTGGGCGGTAGCAATGGCATTTGGCCAATCTTTTTGCGTCAGGTAAACTTTAAGTAACAAGGTCTTTGCAGCGCCTCCGGTAGCTCTTCCAATATTGGCGCCGCTATAAGTTGCAGGTAAGCTTTCCGCATCCTTTAAATCGCTGATGATTTGCTGATAAACGGCCGCCGCCGGACTCCGGTTTGTTTTAAGACTATTGAGGGCTGTTGAAGTGGGATCATGTAATACCAACGGAACATCGCCCCAAAGCCGAACCAGGTCAAAATAAAACAAGGCCCTTAAAAACTTCGATTCCCTTACCAATCGGTTTTTCACTACCGTATCAATTTGTATGGCCGGTATGTTATCAATTGCTACATTGGCGCGACTGATACCCGTGTAAAACTGGCGCCACATTACCTGCAGCCGGTCGTCGGTTGAGGTGTAAGTAATGGAGCTCAAAGCCCTCACATTGGGGTTAATAGCCGATGGCCCGGCCGATAAGTCATCAGTGGTCATATCAGTAAGGAAATTAATTTCCCTGCCATACATGGGCTGTTCACCGGGGTCATTAATCAGTGCGCCATATACTGCAGTTACGGCCGCAACTGCATCGGCCTGCGTTTTAAAAAATTGTTCCTTTACAATAAATGCGGATGGATTTTCACCCAGTTTGGTGCACGAATACAATGTGCCTGCCAGTATAAAAAGTATTAGCGTTTTTTTCATCTCTGTGTTTGTTTAGTTAAAGCGTGACGTTTAGACCCAACAAAAAGGTCCTGTAATTGGGGTATGCCCCATAGTCGATGCCTTGTGCTGTATTGTTTTGTTCAAAGCTGTTTACCTCGGGGTCATAACCTTTGTATTTGGTCCAGGTAGCCAGATTTTGGGCCGATACATATATCCTGGCCTGTTTTATATGGATTTGATTGAGCAGATCATTACTGAAATTATAGCCCAGTACCAGGTTCTTTAGGCGCAGGTAAGAGCCATTCTGAACATACCGGTCTGACATATGCCCCACTGGTGAGTTAGCTGCGCGCGGCACCGTAGTACTTGGATTTGTGGGTGTCCACCTGTTGGCAACATCGGCCCACGCATTGGATGTGAGGTTGGTTATTTCCAGCTGTTGCTGCAGTGCATTGTAAATTTTATTGCCGTAAGATCCCTGCAGAAATACCAGCAAATCAAAATGCTTATAGGTAAAAGTGTTGGTAAAGCTTCCGATAAATTTTGGCTGAGTATTGCCCAGGGCTACTTTATCCGCAGGGGTTATCTTTCCATCGTTATTAACATCTACATACTTGCGATCGCCCGGTTTGGTATTTGCTTTGGTATCCAGCGTAGCCGAATTTGTGATGTCTGTAGCATCCTGAAAAATTCCTGCGGTTTTATATCCCCAAAAGGTCCCCAGTGGCAAGCCGGCTTTTACAATCACAGGCTGCAAAAAGCCCAAAGCCGTGTTTGGGATGCTGGGAAGGAAAGACGTTTCGCTATTCCCCAGGCTTAAAACCTTATTGCGGTTCAGCGAGTAAACTATTGATGATTTCCAGGTGAAACCGTCAACTTTTATATTCTCGGTATTGATGCCGATTTCGAGCCCCTTATTTGACACGCTGCCAATATTTTGCAGGGACGTAGCGTAGCCGGTTGACAATGGAATCGGGATACTCAGCAGCAGGTTATTTGTTTTTTTATAATAAGCGTCAAAAACCAGGTTGATACGATTGTCAAATAAACCAAGGTCAAAACCACCGTCAAACTGCGCCGTTTTTTCCCATTTTAAATTAGGGTTTGATAAGCGGTTGGTAGCAAAGCCCGTTACCAACGCGCTGTTAAAATCATAATTGACCGGGCTAAGCGTTGCCAGCGACTGGTATTGACCAATCTCCTGGTTACCGGTCTCGCCGGCACTAAACCTCACCTTTAAATTACTTATGGCAGTTACCTTTTTTATAAAGTCTTCCTCACTGGCATTCCAGGAAACTCCTGCCGATGGAAAATAGCCCCATTTATTACCTGCCCCAAAACGTGAAGAGCCATCGGCACGGCCCGAAAGCGTTGCATTATATTTATGGGCGTACGAATAGTTTATCCTCGCCAGGTAGGAGTTTAGCGCCCAACTGTAAGCACTTGATGTTGGTGTAAGGGTTTGTGAGCCGCTTTGCAAACTGTTATGAGTAGTGGCGTCCGAAACGAAATTCTTTGACCCCGCAGTAACAGTTTCTCCATTTGAATATTGCGTGGTGTAACCCACCAGCACATTTAAAAAATGGTCTTTAGCTATCGTTTTGTCATAGGTAAGCGTGTTTTCATTTAACCAGGTATTTACCGTTGCAGCGCCCACGGTGGCCAGGCCCAGCGTGGCATAGCCGTTTGCGGTGTTTGCAGGCGCATAATAGTTTTGTTTGGTGCTGATGAGATCGGCGCCAAGGCTTACTTTAGCTTTTAAGCCGGGCAGCAGCGTATACTCGCCGAAAAAATTACCTAACGATCGTTTAATATTGGTTTTGTTGGTAACTGCAAGTATATCCAGTATCGGATTGTCAGGTATTGCACCGTAGGGGTTGCTTAAGTTATAGTTCCCATTTTGATCTTTAATAGCAACAGCCGGCGATGTGGCAACTATGCTGGTAATCAAATTCGGGCTGCTTAAACTGCTATTGCCTGTGTTGGTTGCTGCACCCTGTGTATTGGAATAACTTGTGGTGGTATTGATACCGATCTTGAATTTAGAAGAGATATCTCTGTCATAATTAACCCGTACCGAATACCTTTTAAAATTGGTGTTCAGCACGATACCATCCTGGTTAAAATAATTGCCGGCTATAGCGTATCTCGATTTTTCATCGCCACCGGAAAAAGTAAGCTCATGGTTTTGGACGGCCGCTTGTCTGAATGCTGCATCCTGCCAATCGGTTCCCTGCCCCAAAGCAGTAATTTGATCGGGCGTAAATGAAGGCTGTTGCCCTGTTGATGTAAGCACATCATTGTGCAGGCTGGCCCATTGGCTGCCATTTAAAAGCGGCAATGTCCTGGCTATCTTTTGCTCGCCATAGTATGCCTGATAGGCCACACTGTTAACACCTCTCTTACCCTTTTTGGTGGTGATGATAATTACGCCGTTGGCGCCGCGTGAGCCGTAGATAGCGGTAGAAGAAGCATCTTTTAATATCTCAATAGATTCAATATCTGATGGATTGATGGTAGATAACGCGTTAATATTAGCTCCGGAACCCGCACCGGTTGATACATTGGCATTATCATTATATACCGGGAAACCATCTATTACATATAAAGGCTCATTGCCGCCGGTTATTGAATTACCGCCACGGATGCGGATACTGGCTGAGGCCCCCGGCTGACCCGAACTTTGTGTTACCTGCACGCCAGGTGCCGAACCACGCAACAGGTTATCAACCGAAGAGGAAACCTGGTTAAGACTTTCTTTCGGAACAGTAGAGATCGCGCCGGTAACATCGCGCTTGTTCTGGGTTCCGTAGCCAACAATAACAACATCGTTAAGTTTGTTTACAGCTTCTTTCAGGAGAATTTCTACGGGGCTGCCTGTTGCAACAATTTCAGAATTGTTATAACCAATGTAACTGATAACTAGTGTGTACGGGAATTTTTGACCGGTTATAAACACAAAGTTTCCTTTATCATCGGTGATCACCTGGTGGGTGACACCCTTAATACGCACTACAGCGCCGGGAATAGGTTGCTTTGTAAGTGAATCCAAAACTTTTCCATAGAGCCTGGAATTAATAAGCGGAACTGTTTCCTGTGCAGTAGCTGCGAAGACAATCAGGAGCAGCGGAATTATAAAAATGAACTTTAAACGCAGGCGCGTTCGTTTGGCATGGACATATATTTCCATATATTTAGCGTGTTTTATGTTAATGATTATTCGTTCGTAAAACTTAATGAGATCAGTTAGTGATTGGCGTTACGGCTGATCTTCATGAATTGACCGGCAAGGCTTCCTTGCCGGTTATTTTTTGGCTTGGGCGTAAGTATTTATTTCATACAGGTGTATTAAAATTGGGTAAACAAAAAATGACAGACGTGTGGTAGCATGATTTTTATATCATCTACTTTGTGGCGAGCAATAATCAAAAGGAGTAATGCTGAATCGAAACGATCAGCAACAACAGCACATCCGGCATACCGTTATGGCGGCGGGTACCTGTGTTGTTTTATAAGAATGTAAAAATGCTTTCATTGCGTTTGTTTTACAGCGCAAATATATAAATATTTTATATAATCTACTAAATCTATAGATTTTATCTTATTTATTAAATGAATGGATTTTATTGTGAATTTTGCAAAAAGCAAAATGTCGATCCCGCCTTTTTTGCAATTGTCATACTAATTCTGAAATAACATCTGTAGTGGGACCAGAATATCTCCGATACTCATTTTCAAAATTTGGACTAAATCCTCAAAAAAGTTCAACATGTCGCCGGTTCCGCCTGTTAAGGTGAAAAACGGCCTACTCCACTAAAAGAAAACTAACAATGCTATAGCCTTAACTTATCGCTGGACGTTCCTCCAGCGAGCCACCTGTTTGCTGAATCTAAGTAGTTCCATATTGTACACTCCCTAAAATGTCCTGGTTTTGACGCGTTCTTTCTATCTGCCATGATCAATAGGCGCCAGAACGGGCTAGGGAATGAAGCGTGTAACATTCGTTTTTTTGGAATTCTTGTCAGCTCGCTGAACCAAATAAATTTTCACGGTTGTCATTGTCTGATCCAAGTGTCAGTATGCCTGTTTTGGCTCTAAACCGCTCTGATGATGCCCGCTTTCCAGGCAATTTTGAATCATAAATCATTTACAACACAAGATCATGAACTCAAAAACACAAAAAACAATTTACTGGACTGGCACATTATTAATGTCATTATGGTTTGGCGCCAGCGGTTTCTGCGAACTAACTAAGAATCCTATTGTTTGGGATATTACTGTAAAACTCGGCTATCCGCCGCATTTCATTTACATTCTTGGCGTAGCTAAACTATCGGGTGTTATCGTGCTGCTAACCCCTAACCGTTTACTACGATTAAAGGAATGGGTATTTGCCGGTATTTTCTTTGATATCCTTTTTGCCTTTTTCTCTAAAATTGCAGTGCTCGGCTTCCCGGCAACCATTGATGCGATCATAGCGTTCATTATTATCAGCGTAACTTATACTATGTTCAGAAAACTATATCCGGCCACCTATGTTAGGGCCACCGAAAACGCTTGATAAACTAATCTTCTTATAAAAAGAAAATGCCCGGGAAAGTTCCCGGGCATTTTCTTTTATAAGTTCATCCCGCCGTCCATAATGAATTCAGCGCCGGTAATAAACGACGATCCCTCACCGCTTAAATGAGCAACCATCTTACCTACATCACTGGCTTTACCCATTTTCCGTAACGGAACGTTGTCGAGGATCCAGGCCTTAACCCCTAATAACTCTTCTTCGCTGTAACCTGCTTTATTGAGTATTTCCGTTTCTGTAGGACCCGGACTTACTGCGTTTACCCTTATTTTACGCGGCGCCAATTCCACAGCGGCGATTTTCATAACCGCATTAAGCGCAGCCTTTCCGGACGAATAAATAGAAGAATTTTCGACGTTCATACTGGCGGTATTTGATGAAAGGAACACCACGGACGCACCGTCGTTTAACAACGGGATAAACCGGCTCAGCGTAAAATATGCGCCTTTAAAATTCACATTCATCACATAATCAAACACGTCTTCCGTTGCGCTTTCGATACTTGCCCCACCCAATACACCCGCATTAATAAACAGGATATCCAGCTTTCCATAACTCGTTTTTATTTCGGTCGCTAATCGTTCGATGTCTTCCAGTTTGCCCTGATCAGCAACCAGCCCGGTAACACCCAGTTGTGCAGCTGCAGCATTAACGGCTTCCTGCCGCCGACCAGTAATGATCACTGCTGCGCCTTGCGCTTTCAATTCATACGCAGTAGCATAACCTATGCCACTGTTACCGCCGGTAACTAATGCTATTTTTCCTTTAAGGTTTTCCATTTTTATAATTTTTCTGCAAAAATACGGGCCGGCTGATATAACTTTGTTACCAGTATAACAGAGTATACCAGTTATGAAAGAAGAAAAACGCGATGAACTAGTCAAAGAAGTGCTTGGTCAGCCCAGGGTTCAGAAAGACGAGGTGCAGGCTTTACAAGACACCATTTACGTGATCGGCGGTAAATGGAAGCTGCCGATCATTAATTCTTTGTGCAACGGCAACAGGCGTTTCCGGGAGATCGAGCGTAGTATTCCCGGTATCACCACCCGGATGCTTTCGCGGGAGCTGAAAGATATGGAGGCCAATCAGCTGATCAAAAGAACGGTCATCGATACAACACCTGTGACGGTGGAATATTCACCTACTGACTATTGCCATTCATTCGGCGATATTATACTCGAAATGATCAGGTGGGGAAAGGATCACCGCGAACGCTTGAGAACCCAATTGTCCGGTTCGGCATCCAAAACGTCCGGTTAACGCCTAATCCCATTTTCCGGGGCGGCGGGCTGAGTTAATTTTGTTATCAAGTAAAGCAAATCAATCTTTTGAAAACAAAATAAAACTAAACGTCATGAACAACCAACGTAACATCCGCCGTCAATTCTCTGGCCTGATCGTATTATTGGCGACCATCATCCAATTCGGGTCGGCAAGCGCACAAGAGTTAACCTCAAACAATTTACCAACCCACTTTACGACGATCAAACAGATCAATGCCGGCGTGCTGAACGTAGGGTATGCAGAAGCCGGTCCGGCTAACGGACAACCGGTCATCCTGCTCCACGGCTGGCCATATGATATCAATAGCTATGCCGACGTATCAGCCTTATTGGCCGCTAAAGGCTATCATGTCATTGTCCCATACCTGAGAGGCTATGGCACCACCCGTTTTCTTTCTGCGCAAACCCAAAGGAACGGGCAGCAGGCAGCATTAGCGCTGGATATTATTGCGCTGATGGATGCTTTAAAAATTCAAAAAGCGGTTATCGGCGGCTTTGACTGGGGCGCGCGCACCGCGGATATCATCGCCGCTTTGTATCCTGAACGATGCAAGGCCCTGGTATCGGTAAGCGGTTACCTGATAGGGAGCCAAAAAGGGAATATAGCACCGCTGCTCCCAAAAGCCGAGTTGAGCTGGTGGTACCAGTACTACTTTGCTACTGAGCGCGGCCGCGCAGGTTATGAAGCCAACACAAAGGAATTCAATCAACTGATCTGGCAAACTGCTTCGCCAAAATGGCACTTTAGCGATACCACCTATGCACAGTCTGCAGCGGCTTTTACAAATCCCGATCATGTAGCTATCGTCATCCATAATTATCGCTGGCGTTTGGGCCTTGCTAAAGGCGAAGCCAGGTATGATGAACTGGAAGAGAAGCTTGCTGCCGCACCTGCGATCACTGTACCAACAGTTACTCTTGAAGGCGATGCCAATGGCGCACCTCATCCCGATCCGGCAAATTATGCAGCAAAATTCAAAGGAAAATACGTGCATCACACAATAGCGGGCGGAATAGGCCATAACCTGCCGCAGGAAGCGCCAAAAGCATTTGCCGATGCTATAATCGAAGCTGATGGCTTTGTAAAATAATGAGCAATTCTTAATTATCAATTTTAATAAATATAATCAAAATGGAAACTATCAATGTTATTGAAACTGCCGCTAATGCAGTAGAAAAAGTATTATACACCGGAAAAGTTCATGTTACCGGCGGCCGTGATGGCGCTGCTAAAAGCAATGATGAACGACTGGACATCAGCCTGAGTTCGCCTGGCACTAAAGGCGCCGGCACCAATCCCGAACAGCTTTTCGCGGCTGGCTGGTCGGCATGTTTTATAGGGGCAATGCGCCATAACGCAGCCAAACAACAATTGACTTTGCCGGAAGATGCCTCTGTTGATACCGAAGTTGACCTGGCCACCAATGAAAGCGGCTTCCTGCTGCGGGCCCGCTTAAATGTTAACCTGCCCGGATTATCTGCGGAGCAAGCTAAAACCATTGTGGCTGCCGCGCATGAAACCTGCCCTTATTCCAAAGCAACCCGGGGCAATATTAATGTAACGATAAATGTGGCGGTATAAACCGGATTCATAAGGAAACAGGCAGGGCCATTTGAGCAATGGTTCCTGCTTATTTGTTTTCCGCTGTAAATAATATCTATAAATTTGACCCGACGCCTATCATGAATAAACAAAAATTAAAGATATCCTCTGCCGTTATCTGGGTCAGTTCCATTATCATCGGGCTGCTGTCATCTGTTCCTCAGATCGCACAGCAGCATTTTAATGCTGCGGAAGCGGTCGTGAACGCAGGCATCACCTCCGCGTTCGCGTTGTTGATGTGGTATGTGAATATTTATATATTTTCGCATCAATCTGAAAGATCGCCCAAACGTCAGATCTCTTATCCGAAGCTCGTCAATAGTTTATTAGTAGGGATCGGGGTAATGTTCGGTTTGGCCTGGATACAGCAGCTAATTTTGTCGCACATCAATTTCGGGCCGGTGATGCTGATGGTAGAAGTAAGGGGCATCCTGATCAACCTGGTTTTTTATATGTTCCTGCAGCTGTTGCAGCAAAATTATGAAAACCAATATGTCAATATGGAGCTGGAGCGTATCAAAAATGATAACCTGGGCGCACAGTATGAATTATTGAAACAACAGGTAAACCCCCACTTTTTGTTTAACAGCCTTAATACGCTGAAAGCCATGGTGGAAACCGGTGATGCGGAGGCGGTAGATTTTATATTGAAACTCTCTAACTTTTACCGCTACACGCTGGAGAGCCGGAAGCTCGACCTCATCCAGGTAACTGACGAATTGGAAATCGTAAACGCTTACCTGTTTTTGCAGAACGCCCGGTTTTACGGCGGCTTTACTTTTAAAAACGAACTGACAGACGAAGTGTTGCATACACTGATCCCTCCGTTTACGCTACAGCTACTGGTTGAGAATTGCATCAAACACAATGTAGTATCGGCAAATAAACCATTGCATATCCGATTATACGCGGAGGCCGGTCATATCATCATTGAAAACCCGATCCGTTTGAAATCAGGAGATCGAAACTCACTTGGCGTGGGTTTGAAAAATATTCAGATGCGTTACGATCACCTGCTGGCGAAGCAGGTAGAAATTATTAATGATGGAACCCTGTTCCAAATCAAACTACCCTTAATTTATGAATATCATCATAATTGAAGACGAACTGAGAACAGCTAAATCGCTTGAGAACATCATCCTGGGCCTGCGCCCGGAAGCGAGGATCACAGGTCAGTATCAAAGTGTGGAAAGCTCTGTAGAAGCATTGGCCAATAATCCGCAGCCAGACCTGATCTTTATGGATATCCAGTTATCAGACGGCTTATCATTCGACATCTTTAAATCGGTTAAGATCACCTGTCCGGTGGTGTTTTGTACCGCCTTTGACGAATACTCATTGGAGGCTTTCAAGCGCAACGGCGTAGATTATGTGCTTAAACCCTTTTCAGCTGAGGATATCCGGGAAGCGTTCCGAAAAGTAGATGAGCTGAAAAATTTCTTTCAGCAAAAGGTAATGCCCGACTTCAGCGACCTGCTGTCAAAATTAGCGTCGCCTGCCGGCAAAACCAGCTTCCTGGTTTTCAAGAATCAAAAGTATACTACGGTACACACCGATAATATCGCTTTTTTTTATATCCGCAATGATTCCACATCAATCATGTGTTTTGATAAGCAGGAATATGCCATTAGTCAGTCGCTTGATCAGATTACCAGTTCAGTTTCGTCAAAACAATTTTTCAGGATCAACCGGCAATACCTGGTCAACTTTAAAGCGATCAAAGAGGTGGAGCATTATTTTCTGCGCAAGCTTTATGTGAAACTGGTTATTGAAACACCGGATAAGCTGTTGATCAATAAGGAAAAATCTACCGCTTTTCTTTCCTGGATGGAAGAAAGGTAAAGAAATATTACCGGCCCGGTTTGCCCGGCTAAAGCATTGATCTGTCTAATTGAGCCTGTTTTCACTCCTTTAAAATCGCGGTGCCATCTATTTTTGGATCAAACAAAAATTCAAAAAAAGATGGAACCTTTAAAAACAATAGGCATCGGTGCCGTAATTATATTCGCCCTCTGCTTTGTTACGCTGATCAGCCACAGTGCAGCTTCGAAATCCCCTAATTCTAATGTTCGCGGCGATGGTTTTGCGGTACTGGAGCTATTCACATCAGAAGGCTGCTCCAGCTGTCCACCAGCAGATGAACTTTTGACCCGCATTCAGCAGGAAGCCGGTAATACGCCGGTATATGTGCTGGCTTACCACGTGGATTACTGGAACCGCCTCGGGTGGAAGGATGTTTTCAGCCAACCCGAGTTTTCCAAACGCCAGTACCAATATAGCCGCCAATTTACCGGCGAGGTTTATACACCGCAATTGATCATCAATGGAAAATCTGTATTTGTCGGCTCTGATGCACCTGCTATCACCTCCTCTATTAAAACCGCGCTTGAAAGTAAATCTTCAACGGCGCTTAACCTCCAAACCGAACTGCACGGCGGCAAGATTAGCGTCGGCTACGAGGCGAAAGGCAATTTAGCTGCCTGCCAGCTAATACTGGCGGTGGTACAGAAACACGCCGTAAGTAAGGTGACAAATGGAGAGAACCGGGGGCGAACCTTACGCCACGTTCAAATCGTTCACAATCTGGACACATTTGAGTTGGCAGCAGGTCATCAAGGCACCGAACAAATCACTGCACCCGTTGGTTTTAACGCCAATAACTGGGAGATAATCGGTATGCTACAGGATCAGCAAACCGGTGCCATCAGAGCTGCAGCCCGTGCAACCATAGCCGCGTCGGCATCCAGTCTATAATTCACCTATCATCAGTTTAATGTGTATTTGCTTATCAATGTTTTATAGGTATTTTTGGGTAAACGAAGATCAAGCCAATAATATAAAGTATGAACACCACCGACATTCACAATGAGCGCATTGCAAAAATGACCTTTGCCTCGGTTTACCCGCTGTACATCGCAAAAGTGGAGAAGAAAGGCAGAACAAAAGAAGAGTTGGACCAGGTGATCACGTGGCTAACCGGTTTCGATAACGAGCAACTAAAAGATCTGATCGGACAAAAAGCAACATTTGAAACATTCTTTCAAGCGGCTTCGCTAAATCCTAACGCATCGCTCATCACCGGCGTGATTTGCGGATATCGCGTGGAGGAAATCGAGAATCCTTTGACGCAGCAAGTGAGGTACCTGGATAAGCTGGTGGATGAGTTGGCGAAGGGAAGAAAGATGGACAAAATATTACGAAGCTCGTAAAGCTTTAGCTTCCACCCTGCCCTAACGACGCGTAATGAAACATCCGCATTCATTTGATCGGCGAAACTAATCAATCATCATCATCCTTAACCGGTGATAATTTCACAAAGGCGCTCCTTCGCGGTTCCGGCATCCGGCTTTCTGATCCTTTTATGGCTTTCCAAATAATTTCATTCAATAACCTGTCGGGAGCCGCATCTGCTTTGGCAAAGTTAAATAACTCAGATTGTTTGGCCTCCTTATTCCAGGCGGCATTCCGTTGGCTGATGTCAACAATAGCATTTTGTGCTGTGTAAGTAGTAGTATCGGGTATGGGCTGAAAGCAGTTCCACATTGGGGTGGCGGCGGCGTCATACTGGCTCATCGGGGGCAGCCCGAGTATCAATTCAATGGTACGGAGCATCCCGGAAGTAGAATACATGGTATGGTTAACGCTGTGGCGCTTAACAAAAGGGCTGATGACCCAGGCAACAGAACGATGCGCATCTACATGGTCCGGGCCATCCTGCGCGTCGTCTTCCAAAACAAAAATGGCAGATTCTTTCCAGATTGGGCTATGGGATATATGCTCCACCAGCCTGCCGAGCGCCAGGTCGTTATCTGCTACCTGCGCTATGGGGCTATAAGCTCCCTTTGATGAGCCGCTGGTATGGTCGTTTGGCAAATAGATGGTGTTAAAATGCGGAACATTTTGTTTTGTTACTAATGAATCAAAATCATGTTCAAAAATCTTTTCCCTGTATATATCCTGTACGGCGAGGTTCCAGCCCGGGTACGACTTGCAATAATGTTCATCCTCCCTAAGCAGATCAAGGGTAGGTTTCCCGGTGTCCATAAACTCGCCATAGTTTCGAAAAGAAACTCCGGCGCGCTGACAATAGTTCCATATAAACCCGAGGGGTGGGTTCGCAATCGGGCGGCTTCCGTCAAAGTCATAATTACCTCCCCTGCCCGCATAATTGTAAGGCCAGTTCTTCTCCACAAAGTCAGTAGCATAAGCAGCCATCGACCAATTGTGGCCATCGGCACTTACCTCAGCATCTACATAAAAATTATCAAACAATACAAAGTCCTGCGCTAATTTATGGCCATTAGGCGTTATTTTCTTTCCAAAAAGACAAAGGCTGCTATCGCCATTACCCTCCGGCATATCACCTAAAACCTGGTCGTATGTGCGGTTTTCCTTCAATACATAAAATACATATTTAATAGGAGAAGTTCCACCGACTTTAACAGGAACCGGGTTTCCCGTTTCGCCTGAAGGAGCAAGTTCACGTTCTTTAGAATAGGGTGTATTTTTGTAAACCTGTTGTGTATAGTTGCTTTGGATTGCCGGAGTTGGGACAGGGATAACTGATAGCGTGCCTTTAAACATACTCCCGATATATTTTATCGGGCTAACAGGTGACTCGGCACTATTATTACTCTTTTTATATTTTGCATCATCAGTAGATGGCTTGTCACCAGGTTTGTATGGGTTTGACATAGAGGACATACCCTTTCCATTGGTAACCAGGATTTGCTTGCCCCAAACACGCACACAGGTAGGATACCATCCCGTAGGAATAAATCCCAGGGAATGACTGTCGCCAGGGTTGGATACATCAAATTCAGCGAGGTAGTTATTATCTGCATTGGCAATATAAAGAGTTTTTCCATCGGCAGATAAGGCAACACTGTTAGTAGCGGAGCCTACCGGTGCATCAGGCGATAGGGCCGTATGAAGCGTTTCGGCTACTTCGCGGGTGTTCAGGTTAATAACCGACACGGAATTAGAGCTTGCATTGGCAACATAGAGCCATTTACCTTTTGCATCAACGGCCAGGTCTGTAGGATGCTCTCCCGTATCTACAGAGTCTTTTAATATGTTCTTTTGGGTATCATAGATCCAAACTTTATGACCACCCCATGCAGAAATATACAGCTCTCTTTTTACAGGGTTCAGGCTACAGGAATAGGCTTCGGCAGACAGTGCAACCCGGTTCAATACTTTCATTGTTTTAGTATCGCACACATACAGGGAGTTGTTTTCTTTGGTCACCACATACAACAGTTCCCGTTTTGCATCAAGGGTAAGCCCGGTTGGACTTATCTTATCCTTAGGCCATGGCCGGCCAAGCACAAGCGTATCTTTATTGATTAGATTTTTCCCGGTAAACCGGTACCTGATAATAATATCGTCATTACCACCCGAGGCGTACAAATAGTTTTTACTAAAAGCAAGCCCCAGCCAGGCATCGTTTACATTTATGGTAGCTACTAACTTTTGTTCCTGCAAATTTATCAGGTCAATTGTTGGG
>Ga0209455_1000885_pt1 | contig 15756 bp, 10 predicted proteins | sample AraplaCol_mCL_r2_FD_184275 | JGI IMG/M metagenome (GOLD analysis project Ga0209455, IMG submission 184275) | Arabidopsis root microbial communities from North Carolina, USA - plate scrape CL_Col_mCL_r2 (SPAdes) (version 2) | ecosystem: Host-associated > Plants > Roots > Endosphere | place: USA...
GGTGCAGGTGCAGGTGCAGGTGCAGGTGCAGGCGCCGGCGGGGGTGGCGGAGCCGCGGTCACGGTGCCGCCGCCGCTTACGTTGAAGGCAAGCACGCCGTTGGCGCTGACCATGAACGTACCGCCGGGCGACACGCTTACCTGCTGCTGTCCGCTGACGTTGGCCACCGTCACCGAATAGCCGGTGTTGGGGACCAGCTCGGTGATCACGTGACTGGCGGCATTCGCGGGCACGGTGTAGCGGATGGCCCCGCTGACGGGCGTGCCGGCGGCGCCGGCGCTGTTGATGACCACGTCGTTGCCGTCGCTGCCCGACAGGCTCACGCCCACGATGGCGCCCGTGTTGACGGTGACGGGAGTGGCGGAGGCCACGAGCGTCGGCGACGACGAGGTATCGAACACGTTCAACCACTGCTGGCTGGGGCCAGCGGTCGGCGCGCGCTCCTGCACCTGCCACACCTTCACCGGGTTGCTGCCCGGATACAGACCGACCGTGGTCGTGGTCGCATTGGCGGGAAGCACCGAGGTCATCGCGCCGGCATAGGTTCCGTTGTAGGTCACGTCCAGCCGTGTCTCGCCGGTTGGCGCCGAGCCCTTGGCCGGGGCGGCCGGGAAATGCCACGCCAGGTACTGGTCGTAGGCGCTGCTGCCGGCCGTAGTGCGGTCGTGGACGACGAACCGGTGCGGCCGCAGGTACACCACCTCGCGCGACCAGGCTGCCACGGCCGGGCCGGCGGAGAACTTGCGATACATGTCCTCGATATGTTCGGCGCGGGTGTAGACGTACTGCCCGCCGTCCTCGAAAGCCGCGACGTGCGTGCGCACCTGGTTGTCTTCGGTTGTGTACGCTGCCTGCCCGCCGGGTTCGACGATCTTGCCGCCGCTTTTGTTGAACACGTAGAAGATGTTGTAGAGCTGGCGGTTGCCCATGTAGAGCGTGCCGTCGCTGCTGCCGTAGTTGTCGTTGTAGATGCGGTCTTCGTCCGCGCTGCCGGTAGGCCCGTGCACCATCCAGCCGCCGGCATTGACCAGCAGCGGAGTATTGCCGTGCGTCAGCGCCAAGCTGCCCTGGTCGAAGTACTGCTCACCCTGCGCCGGCGCATTGGTGTACGGCCCCGCGCGGAACGACATCCAGCTGGCAGCGTTGCCCCAGTCCGAGCGCGCCGCCACCGCGTTCATGCCACTGGCGAAGTACGACAGCGGCAGCGACGTCAACGATGTGGTGGGCGCGGCGGGATTGGTCTCCAGGAACAGCAGCCACGGGTCCGAGGAATTGAAGCCGTTGGTGGCCGTGCTGACCTCGTTGAGGTACTCGTGGAATACACCCACCTTGGGCGATTTCCAGTATCCGATTTCGCCCAGGATCATTTCCGCCAGGCCCACCTGCGTGGTGCCGGGCATCCCGATGCCGATCGGCGAGCCATCCGCGTGGTTCATGTCGCGGTCGTCGAAATACGCACGCGACGGCCAGGTGAAATGGATCATGTAGTCGGCGCTGTCCACCGGGTAGCTGTACGGTGCCGCCTTGGCATGGACGATGTCCGTGCCGGTCGCCGTCATCACTTCGCGTGCGGGCAAGCTCATGTTGAGGATGCCGAGCGGCGCGTAGTTGCCATAGCCTTCCGGCCAGCCGCCGCCGGTCAGGTGCTGCGCGTAGAACGGCTGCACGCGCTGGCCGAACTGGTTGGTGTACCAGTCGTTCCACTGCGCCGGCGCACTGGGGTTGTCCCCGTAGGTGCCCAGTGCAATGGCCGCCTTGGCGTGGAAATAGCCGGCGAAGTAGTTGCTCTGCGGGTGGTTGTATTCGAACGTCTTCGTTTCGAAGGACGTCACCCACGCATTGGCGGTGGTGTAGACCTGCGTTCGCTGGGCCGGGGTCAGCAGGTCGTACAGCCAGTCGTAGCCCAGACCGAAGCCCACGCCGTAGAAGCGCATGGCGTAGCCGTCATCGACGTTCGGGTTCTCACCCTGGTTGCCGTACGGCGCAGCCATCTTCATCAGGATATCGACCGCCTTGGCGCCGTAGCTGGCCGCAGCGGTCGGGTTGCTGGTCTTCAAGGTCTGATAGCAGAGCCCTTCGGACAGCAGTGCCGGCAGGTAAGATTCGCCCTGGTAACCCGAACCGATATTGGGCAGGTTCGGGTAGGCGGTGCCGGTCGGATAATTCACCGTGCCGCCGATGTACGAGTCACAGACCGACTTCAGCATCTGCCACTCGGGCGTGTTCGCGGCGGCGTTCTGGCGCAAGGCCGAAAGGGTCGGCGCATCGAGGATCAACCGGGGATGCGCCGCGGTCACGGCGGGTGCCGTCGCGGCAAAAGCATTCGCGGACAGCGTGGTCAGCAGCATGGTCAGCAGCGTGGCGCAGCCGCCTGCGCCCACGCCGCGCAGGAACCTGGACGGCTTGCCCAAGGCACGCGGATCGGTGGCTACGGCAGGGGTTGAAGCAACGGCAGGGGTGGAAGCGAGGGCGCACGCGAGACGCCCCGCCGGAACATTGCGGGGAAAATTCATTTAACACTCCAAGACTTGTCGTTTCCCCGGGTGCCTGCGACAAGCCTTCGTCTACATCTCGGGGGGAATGGATCAGGTCCGATCCAGCATTGCAAGTTACGCAGGCGAACCTTTATCAATCGTTAGGCCCGGCTCAAGGCGATGTAGGAAAAACGTGATCCTCATCACCCTTTCGAAATCAGCCCCGCCTGACGGGGTCAACCTGACCCCGTTCTTCCGGCGTTCGCTGTGCCGACGTCGATTTCCGAAGGCCCCGTTCGTCTTCCTGTCGCAGGGCCGACAAGGCCGAACCCCAGGAGGACGACTCACGATGATCACGGTCTTTGGCGAGGGAAGAGGCTTTCGGGTCGTCTGGCTGCTGGAAGAGATGGGGCTCGCGTACCGCTTGCGGCCGGTGGACCTTCTGGCCGGCGTCGAGAAAGACCCGGAGTTCCTGGCCATCAATCCTGCCGGTTTCATCCCGGCGATCCGGGACGGCGACGTCACCATGATCGAGTCCATTGCGATCATGGAATACCTGATGGGCCGCCATGGGCCAACCCCGCTGGCGCCCGCCCCGCACGATCCGGCGTTCCCCGCCTATCAGCAGTTCCTTCATCTTGGCGAAGCGGGCCTCGCGGCCTCCATCTACTTCGTCGTCGGCGCGCGCAATTTCGCGCCGGAGTCCGAGCGACAGAACTGGAGCGCCGGCCAAGCGCTGGACGTTTTCCAAAGTCGGCTGGGCCTGGTGACGCGGCAGCTGGCACGCACGCCCTATCTCGCCGGCGAGATGTTTACCGCCGCCGACATCTCGGTGACGTACGCGCTGGAATTGGCGCAACACGGTGCAGGCGTCACCCTCGGCGAAACGGAGAAATCCTATATCGCCCGCACCAGCGCACGCGACGGCTACCAGCGCGCCATGGAGACCTGTCACTCCAGGAAGGCATGGTTCGCCAGAACGCCTGTTCAATGACCGCTTTTGGCTAGCTGGCCGGATCAGTGCAGAACGAACAACAAACGGCGCGGATAAAGTGCACCGTGTCCCCGAATTTTCGGTTTGCAGCGCTCGGGACTTGAGTACTCACGCCGCAATCCGCTCAATCTGGTCGACAGCCTTGCCCAGCATCCGATGGGCCTCTTCCAGATCGTAGTCCGCCTGAAGCCCCAGCCAGAAGCGCTCGCTGGTCCCGAGGGCAGCGGCCAGACGCACGGCGGTATCCGCCGTGACACCGCGCTTGCCGAGCACGATCTCGTTGATGCGGCGCGGCGGCACGCCGGCAGCGCGCGCCAAGGCGTTCTGGCTGATACCCATGGGCGTCAGGAACTCCTCGAGCAGCACTTCGCCGGGATGGATGTTGGGCAGGCTCTTCATGATCGACTCGTTGGCGTCAGTGGTAATCGACGATTTCCACGTCGTGGGCGTCGCCGTCGATCCATCGGAAACAGACGCGCCATTGATCGTTGATGCGGATGCTGTGCTGTCCTTTGCGTTGGCCCTTCAGGGCTTCCAGCCGATTGGCCGGAGGAATGCGCAGGTCATCCAGCACCGAAGCGTTTGCCAGCATGCGCAGCTTGCGGCGCGCCACGGATTGGATATCGGCAGGCAGGCGCCGGGAAGGCGTTCCGCCCCAGATCTTTTCCGCCTCCTTGTCGGCAAGGTTTCTGATCACGGGCAAACCATAACGCTATCCGTCATATAACGCAAATCGTCATGGCCTGGACTTCGGGAATGCCAACCATTGTCCCCGGCCCCTTTTCCAGGCAGCAGCCACGCAGAACGCGGTGCGCTGTCCATGGGCAAACATGCGCGCCCGGCATGCTGGATCTTGTCTTGCTTGGTAACCTGGTCCGGCGCCGAGGGGACGCCGATGACGAACGCCGTATTCACCGCTTCCGCCAGCTCGATCTACGACGATTTGATCGAAGAGCGGTATCACTTTCCGAAGACCTATCTGCGGCAGGTCGAGGAGGCGGTTGGCGACTGGATCGTCTACTACGAGCCAAGGCGGACCACCGGACCGCACGCGCCACCGGCCGGCAAGCGTACTTCGCCATCGCACACGTCAAGAAGGTCGTCCTGGACCCCATCCGCGCGGACCACTTCTACGCGCAGATGGCTGGTTATATGGAATTCGACCAACCCGTACCTTTTCGAGATGCATCGGGCTACCGGGAGTCGAAACTCCAGCGAGAGGACAGCCAAACGAACAAGGGCGCCTTTGGGCGTGCTGTGCGAGAGCTTCCCCGTAGCGAATTCGAAGACATCGTGCGGCGGGGCATCAGCACGCAGCCGGAGCCTTGGGAGCGGGCGCACGCCATCGCGGAGGAGCCGCCCGAGTACGTCGCGCGGCCCATCGTGGAGACACTCACGGCACGGAAAGTGCGTGACGCCTGCTTTCGGCGCCAGGTGCGCGCCGTTTATCGAAACACCTGCGCAGTCACCGGGCTGCGCCTCATCAACGGCGGCGGACGCCCGGAAGTACAGGCCGCTCACATCCGCTCCGTCGAGGCGGATGGACCGGATGCCATCCGCAACGGCATCGCCCTCACCGGCACCGCGCACTGGCTGTTCGATCGCGGCCTGATGACCTTCAGCGATGACTTCCGCATCATCCTCTCGCCGCACGGGGTACCTGACGACCTGGACAAACTGATACGCCCGGATCGAACGCTTGGCATACCGGACGCTCCGGAACTGAGGCCACACCCGACCTACTTGCGTTGGCACCGCGAGCACTGCTTCAAGGCTTGAACGAGGAGACCAAAGGGGACGGAGAAAATTAAGAGGCCGGGTTTTCAAGTGACAGCGTTTAATTCTCCTTATGCCTCAAGTGCCCCGAATTCCCTGAACTTCTTGCGCCGCCTCAAGTCGATGAAGAGCCTGCCCGGCCCCTCCCCAGGCCATCGACGGGAGACAGGCCTTGAACAGGATGTACCTGAAAGCGGGCGGCGCCCTTTTGCTGGCCGTGATGTTCGGCCAGGCCCGGTCCACCGAAGCCAGCCACGCCGCCGCGTCGCAGCGCATGCCGGACAGCTATGCGCAGGCGGCGAAGCTGATCGGCATTGGCCAGGACCGCCATCTCAACCTGCGCTGTTCGGGCAGCGGACCGCAGACCGTCCTGCTAGAGGCCGGCGCGATCGCCGATTCCTCCGCCTGGTTCAAGGTGCAGCCACTGTTGGCCGCCCACGCGCGCGTCTGCGCGTACGACCGGGCAGGCTTCGGCTTCAGCAGCGAGGGGCCGATGCCGCGCGACCTCGACGCCGACGTGTCGGATCTGCACGCGCTGATCCAGCGCGCCGGCCTTGCGACCCCGCTGGTGATGGTGGGGCATTCGCTGGGCAGCAACATCGTTCGGCAGTACGCGAGCCGCTACCCGGCGGACGTGAGCGCGATGGTCCTGCTCGATCCGCCCGCGCAGGACATCGGCCGGTTTGCCCCCGGCTGGCAGAAGGATGAGGACGCCCTGTCCGGACAGCGGTTCGCGTTTCTTCGGCAGTGCGAGGCGGCCGCCGAAAAGCACGAGCTGACGTCCACCCACAAGGAACTGGGCCAGTGTCTCGGCGGACCCGATCCGCACGCCAGCGCCAAACTCAACGCGGTGAACCTGGCCCTGATGTCGAAGCCGGCGTACTGGCACACCGTGCTGTCGGTACTCCAGAACAATGTCGAGGTGTTCAAGCAACCCGTGTCAAAGCAGGAGACGCACGGCGCGACGCCCCTGATCGTGCTGTCCGCCGCCAACACCTATGCCGATGCGCTGCCGCGTGACCGCAAAGGGCTGGAAGAAGCCAAGGCCCACACGCAGGCGCAGATCGTCGCCACCTCCTCCCTCGGCACGCTGGTGCACGTTCCGGATAGCTCGCATGAAATCGAGATCGATCAGCCGGGGGCGGTGGTCAAGGCGGTCATGCAGGCGCTGGGGATGGCACAGCACGCATCGAAGTAAGGCTGCCTCACAGGAAAGGTGTCAGCGCAATGCAAAACAGAGGTCAGGGTCGACTTTTCAAATTAAGTGCACTCTGACCCCTGTTTTCCACCGCGACCATCCCGTGGCTCAGGGATTGCTGAAAACGGCGCCGTGCGGGATGGCGCTTCCTTGCCAGCCATCCGGCCATGCGCGCGTGAAATCGATGCTTGATGGTTCGAGTGTCAGTTTTCCGGTGCGGCGGTCGATCGTGGCGAATCGGACCCGGGTGTTGAGCGCGCCATAACCCGTGATGACCAGACGATCGCCCCCCGGCTCGAGCGCAAGCCAGTGCGGGTATTCATTCGGCGGCAGAAGGATGCGGCTGACTTCGCGCGGATGTTCCGGATCGCGTACATCCAGACTCACGATGGCGTGCCCGCTTTGCATGGCTTCCACCAGAAAATCGCCTGCAACCACCGGCACCTCGCACGTGCGGTATCCGGAGTCATGCACATGTTCCAGGGTCGGATCATCGCCCGCCAGATTCCGCACCATGAAGACCCCGCAGTTGAACGTCGGAACCAGCACCGTTTTGCCGTCTTCCAGCACGCGCGGCTCCGACGAGTCGGCCGCCGTGTCGTAAATCCAGTCGGGTGGCGGCGGCAGTTGCATGGTCTTGATCAGCTTCAGATCGGAGAGCCGCCAGACCTGGACGACATGGCTGACCTGCGCCGCCATCATGTCGGCGCTGCTGGTGACGACGCGGTCGAGCTTTTCGACGACCGTCAGACTGTACGGGCGAATATTCGGATATCCCGGCACGACCGCCGGGGCGGATCTGACCACCTGGCCTTGCGGATCGAGTTCCACCAGTCCACCCGCCGCGTGGTTGAACCCGCCGGAATACTGGAATGTCGCCAACGTATCGCCGTTGGAAAGATAGACAAAAGAGTGCGGATAGCTGAAAGCACCCACGCTGCCGAATTTCCGCATGAGCCGCGGATGCGGCGGATCGCGAAGGTCGAACACGTAGGTGCGATTTCCGAGCCAGTCGTTGGCATACAGCACATCGTTCGCAGGTTCCACGTAGTTCACATGATGGGCCTGCACCGCCTTGCCAACAGGCAGCATCGTGACGAGTTTCCCGAACGACGGGCCCGGGCGCACGTCGAAAACCGCGAGGAAGTCTTTGCCAAGTCCAAGCGCGGTGCGCTGCGCCGCCTCATCGGCAGGCTTGCTGAAGGCCATCGTGGAGGCTTGAGGATGGCTGGCTTCCATCGCCCACACGAAAAGATAGTCGCTGGATATCGGCGTCGCCTCCGCGATCAGCGGGAGGGCTAGAACCAGCAGCAAACAGCAGGATATGGCGTTTTTCATGGCTCGTCCCCGTGGCGACCCTGGCAGATGGTTGAGTGCCACTTGCACTGTTGTCATAGCCTGGCTCCAGCGCAAAAACGGGGTCAGGTTCACTTACAAAACAGGGGTCAGAGTCGACTTTTCAAATTAAGTGCACTCCGACCCCTGTTTCCTACGGGTCCTGAGGCAGAAGTCTGACCAACACGCTCGCTATCCTGCAGTACTTCCAAAGTCGCACGCACGGCGAGGGCAAAAGCCAACGTCCCTACACCCAGCATCACGATACTTCCCACCTTCATGGTCACCTGCTCCGATAAAGGGTCTTCATGCATGGACCCGTGCGATGAAATTCGACACTTATCAGCAAACGCGTCAGGGGCAATACGGAGACCGTGGTGGTCCGCCAAGTGATCGAGTGCTCCATTCTTGCCTCAGCCCACAGACATTGTCCCTGACATCTTTTTCTTGAGGGCGTCGGCGAGGATGAGCTGCTGAGCATCCGTGCGCACCTCGAACAAGAGCGAGCGCTGGGCGACGCCAAGTTCCAGGCCATGATCGAAAAGGCGCCCGGTCGCCCCGCCCAGCTGCGCCGGCGCGGCCGGCTACGGCGATCCACCACCCGGCCGGGAAACGTTTAATCCCCACCGTCCCCTTATGGCTTTCCTTGTCACCTCTTACTTGCCTTTTCCACTCGCTTTCGTGCCCTCAACCATGGCCGCCCCATCCCCTCTGTTTCCCGCTGCCGGGCCCAAGTTGCTGGCCAGGAACGCCAACATGCGACTGTAGAAATTCTGCATGTCTGCGGGGTTGCTGAGGCCGTGCCCTTCCCATTCGTATTCGACGAACTCCGGAGGGTGCCCCGCCTTCTTCAGGGCGGAGCGCATGGCCGATGCGTACTGGATCGGCACGCGGCCATCCAGCTCGCCATGCGCCAGCAGGACGGGCACCGTGATGGCGGCGGCGCGCGAAATGGGCGAGTCGGCGATGAGGGCAGCCTTGTCCGAGCCGAGCACCACATTGAGGTAGTACATGCCATAGTCGCTGCGATGGATGTCGCCCCAGCGATAGAGCTTGCTCAGGTCATACGGCCCGGCCAGCCCGATCGCGCATCGGTAAAGCCCGGGTTCGCGCGCCGCCCCCATGAGGGCGGCGTATCCGCCGTAGCTCGCGCCATAGATGCAGATCCTTTTGGGGTCTGCCACGCCCTGCGTGATGGCCCAGCGGGTGGCATCGGTGACGTCGTCCTGCATGGCCATCCCCCACTGGCGATAGCCGAGTTGCATGAAATGCAGGCCGAAGTCCGCCGAACCGCGAAAGTTCACGTGCAGCACGCTGTAGCCGTTGGCCGCCAGCAGCTGGGTTTCCTGGTCGAAGTTCCAGTCGTCCGCGACGAAGTACGGGCCGCCGTGGACGATCACCACCGTCGGTGCCGGGCCGCTCACGCCCTGGGCACGCGTGAGGAAACCATGCAGGGTCAGCCCGTCCCTGGCCTTGAACGCAAAGGGTTCCATGGCGGCCATCTGCGAGGCATCCAGCCAAGGCCGGGCATGGAATAGCAGCTCGGCCTTGTGCGTGGTCCGATCCAGCGTGTACCACGAGCCGTCGTCCTTGTCGCTGTAGGTGAACACCACAATGGTGGAACCGTCGGCGGTGCTGCTCGGCACGCTGACCACATTCCCGGGAAACGCCTTCATCAGCGCGCGATGCCATTTGGCGTCGTCGCTGTTCGGCGCCCAGTAACGCGCTTGCGGACGGCCGGGACCGAACCAGGCGCCGATGGGCTCCTCGCCATCCATGGAAAAGATGATGCCAAGCGGATCCGATACCGGGTCGCTCAGCAGCTCGGTGCGCTTGCCGCTGGCAAAGTCGTAGCTCTCGATGACGTCGGGACCGTCGGTGCGCTCACGCTCCAGGAAGGCGGTCTTGTTGTCGCGGGAAATGCCGACCGGCACCATGTCGACGTGCGACGCGTCGCTGTCGTTCAGCGGGGACCATTGCCCGCTGTCGCTGCGCACGTAGAGCTGGCTCCGCGCGGTTTTGCTCCAGGCCCAGGCAAACCGCACCACCCCGGCGTGGTCGACCATCATCGACGCATCGCCCAAGGGGGCCACTGCCAGCTCCTGCCCCTTGTCCAGCCAATGGTCGATGTCCTGGCGCCACAAGCTGAAGCGGCACTCATGGTCCTTGCTGAAATCTTTGCATTCCCGGACCAGGAAATGGTGATCATCGCCATGCATTGTGCCGAAGAAGTTCGCTGGCATGGGCAGCGGATGCTTCTTATGGATATCCACCAAATAAAGTATGGGATTGAAGATGGGCGCGTGATACGGCCCCGTATCGCTGTTTGCCGCGATCAGCAAGTGATCGGACCCCAGCCACGAAAGCTTTTGAATCTCTCCATGGGCGCCTGAGCTGATCCGCGCGACCGGCTGCAGATCCGAACGCCGCAGGATCGTGACCATCGTGTCGTCGTCCTCGCGATGGGCGATGGCCAGCAAGGCCCCATCCGGCGATATCGCCACGCGCTCGTATTCGGGTCGCCGCAGCAGGTCCATGGTCTTCGGACCACTGCCCGCGAAACAGGCGAACGACACCGAAACCAGCAACCAAGCCAGCCAATAGCGCCACATCATGCATCCCCCTGATGCCATGAGCCCCGGAACACACATTACAAAAAAACGCCCGCGAAGTGCGGGCGTTCAGTGGTCACGTCGTTTTACATGTTCCGCCGGTACTCGCCGCCCACGTCATACAAAGCATGGCTGATCTGCCCCAGCGAGTGCGTCTTGACCGCCTCCATCAGCGCCGCAAAGACGTTCTTCCGATCGCGCGCAGTGTTCTGTAAGTAGGCCAACCCATGCTTGTCATGCACCTGCGGCACCGGCGCGTCGGTGGAATCAGTGCCATGCGCATGTGACGTCTCGCCTGCAGGCGCCAGCGCATTGCGCGCCTTCTGGAATGCTCGCACGTTGTCGATCTGCTGCCCCTTCTCCTCCTCCGTCGAGCGGATCAGCTCGATCTCGGTGGCGATCTCGCCGCCGCGGTCCTTGGGCAGGAAGGTGTTGACGCCGATCAGCGGCAGCGAGCCGTCGTGCTTCTTGTGCTCGTAGTACAAGCTCTCTTCCTGGATCTTGCCGCGCTGGTACATGGTGTCCATGGCGCCGAGCACGCCGCCGCGCTCGCTGATCGCTTCGAACTCCTTGTACACGGCTTCTTCCACCAGGTCGGTGAGTTCCTCGACTACGTAACTGCCCTGCCAGGGGTTTTCGTTGAAGTTGAGGCCTAGCTCTTTGTTGATGATCATCTGGATCGCCACGGCGCGGCGCACGCTTTCTTCGGTGGGCGTGGTGATGGCTTCGTCGTAGGCGTTGGTGTGCAGGCTGTTGCAGTTGTCGAACAGGGCGTACAGGGCCTGCAGCGTGGTGCGGATGTCGTTGAACTGGATTTCCTGCGCGTGCAGCGAACGACCGGAGGTCTGGATGTGGTACTTCATCATCTGGCTGCGCGCGCTGGCGCCGTAGCGCTCGCGCATGGCGCGGGCCCAGATGCGGCGGGCCACGCGGCCGATCACGGTGTATTCCGGGTCCATGCCGTTGGAGAAGAAGAACGACAGGTTCGGCGCGAAGTCGTCGATCTTCATGCCGCGCGCGAGGTAGTACTCCACGATGGTGAAGCCGTTGCTCAGGGTGAAGGCGAGCTGGCTGATCGGGTTCGCGCCGGCTTCGGCGATGTGGTAGCCGGAGATGGATACCGAGTAGAAGTTGCGGACCTTGTGCTCCACGAAGTACTGCTGGATGTCGCCCATCATGCGCAGGGCGAATTCGGTGGAGAAGATGCAGGTGTTCTGCGCCTGGTCCTCCTTGAGGATGTCGGCCTGCACGGTGCCGCGCACGCTGCTGAGCGTCTCGGCCTTGATCCGCGCGTAGGTCTCCGCATCCACCAGCTGGTCGCCGGTGACGCCCAGCAGGCCGAGGCCGAGACCTTCGTTGCCCTTGGGCAGCTCGCCGGAGTATTGCGGGCGGCCGCTGGGGTACATGGCGGCGATCTGCTTTTCTGCCGCAGCCCAGCGCGAAGGGTCTTCCTTGAGGTACTTCTCGACGTTCTGGTCGATGGCGGTGTTCATGAACATCGCGAGGATGATCGGCGCGGGGCCGTTGATGGTCATCGACACCGAGCTGGTGGGTGCGCTGAGGTCGAAGCCGGAGTACAGCTTCTTCATGTCGTCCAGCGTGGCGATGTTGACGCCGGAGTTGCCGATCTTGCCGTAGATGTCCGGACGCGGCGCCGGGTCTTCGCCGTACAGCGTGACCGAGTCGAACGCGGTGGAGAGGCGCGTGGCGGCGCCGCCCTGGCTCAGGTAATGGAAGCGGCGGTTGGTGCGCTCGGGCGTGCCCTCGCCCGCGAACATGCGGGTGGGATCCTCGCCGCTGCGGCGGTACGGGTACACGCCGCCGGTGTAGGGGTAGTGGCCGGGCAGGTTTTCCTTGCCGAGGAACAGGAGCTGGTCGCCCCAGTTCGCGGTCTTCGGCGGCGCGACTTTCGGGATCTTCTGGTGGCTCAGCGATACGCGGTAGTTCTCCACGCGGATGGTCTTGTCGCGCACCTTGTATTCGTTGACATCCTTGGTCACCGACTCGCGCAGCTTGGGCCAGTCGCGCAGCAGGTGGATGGACTCGTGGGTGAGTTCCTTCAGGGCGGTGTTGTAGCGTTGGCGGAGGAGCAGCAGGGTGCGGTCCACGGTGTGCGGCGCTTCGACTTCGCCCTCCTTCGGCGAGCTACGCTCAGCGTGAACGGTTTCCTGGGCATCCGCACTATTCCCCGTTCGTCCTGAGCGTAGGTGCGCAGCACCGGAGTCGAAGGACCCATGCAAATCTTCAGCGTGGTACAGCTCCAGCGGCTTGGGCAGCTTGTCGTCGCCCAGTTCCTTCAGCGACTCGTAGTAATGCTGCGCCTTGCTGGCGGCTTCGGCCTGGTGGGCGACGGAGGCGTTGATGCCGCGGCCCTGCTCGGCGATCTCGGCGAGGTAGCGCACGCGGCTGCCGGGGATCAGCACGGTGGCGCGCGGCTCCTTCAGCGTGGTGTCGAGCTGCGGCGACCACGATTCGGCCGGCAGGTGCAGCTTGTCGCGCATCAGCCGGCACAGGTTGGTGAACATCCAGGTGACGCCGGGGTCGTTGAACTGGCTGGCGATGGTGGGATACACCGGCACGTCCTCGTCCTTGACGGCGAAGGCGGCGTGGTTGCGCTTCCACTGCTTGCGCACGTCGCGCAGCGCGTCCTCGGCGCCGCGGCGGTCGAACTTGTTGAGCACCACCAGCTCGGCGAAGTCGATCATGTCGATCTTCTCCAGCTGGCTGGCCGCACCGTAGTCGCTGGTCATCACGTAAACCGGGAAGTCGACGAGGTCGACGATCTCCGAATCGCTCTGGCCGATACCGGCGGTTTCCACGATCACCAGGTCGTAGGGCTGCGCCTTGAGGAAGTCGATGCAGTCGTGCAGCACCGCGTTCGTCGCGGTGTGCTGGCGGCGCGTGGCCATGGAGCGCATGTAGACGCGGTGGCTGCGCAGCGCATTCATGCGGATGCGGTCGCCCAGCAAGGCGCCGCCACTGCGGCGACGCGTGGGATCGACCGCGAGCACGGCGATGCGCATCTGCGGGAACGCGTGCAGGAAGCGCAGCAGCAATTCGTCCACCACGGACGACTTGCCCGCGCCGCCGGTGCCGGTGAGGCCCAGCACGGGCGTGGCCTTGCCGGCCAGCTTCCACTGCTTGCGCAGGTGGTCGAGGTCGGCGGCGGGGAGCTTGCCCTCCTCGATGGCGCTGAGCATGTGGCCGATGGAGATCTCGTCGTCCACGCTCACTTTCGACTCGGCAGTGTCGGGCGCGCGCTGCGCGGCGGCGCTGCGCGCACGCGCCATCACGTCCTCGATCATCTCGGTGAGGCCGAGCCTCATGCCGTCGTTGGGGTGGTAGATGCGCTCCACGCCGTAGGCCTGCAGCTCGCGGATTTCCTCCGGCGTGATGGTGCCGCCGCCGCCGCCGAACACGCGGATGTGGCCGGCGCCCTTCTCCTTCAGCATGTCCACCATGTACTTGAAGTACTCGACGTGGCCGCCCTGGTAGGACGAGAGCGCGATGGCGTCAGCGTCCTCCTGCAGCGCGGCGCGCACCACGTCCTCCACCGAGCGGTTGTGGCCCAGGTGGACCACCTCGGCGCCCTGGCTCTGGATGATGCGGCGCATGATGTTGATCGCCGCGTCGTGGCCGTCGAACAGGCTGGCCGCGGTGACGAAGCGCAGCGGGGTGGTCTCGGCCTGGGGGGCGCCGGCGGGGACGTGCTTGGCGGGGGAACTCATGGCGACTCCGACATCGTGTGCTTGAACCCGACGATTCTAGTGGGGATCGCCGTGAAGGGCTTGCTGCACCGCGTACTGGAACGTATGGAGCGATGGCCGGCCGATCGTCGAAGCCATCGCGGCCGGCTTATCCGGTCCATGATTTACCTGCATACTTGACGCCGGCAGCAGGGCGCCATCCGTGCGTCCATAAACGCAACCCGGGGGAAATCGCATGAAGAAGGCAATGCTGGGCGCACTGCTCACCGTGGCGGCGATGACCGCCCAGGCCGCGACCGAAAAGGCCGTCGAAGCCTCCGCGATCGTCAATGGCACCATCGTGCTGGCCAAGGACGGCACCGTGCAGACCGCGGCGGTCGACGACCCGGCCAAGTACGGCCAACCCATCGCGGACCTCGTGCAGAAGGCCGCGCTGCAGTGGCACTTCAAGCCCGTGCTGCGGGACGGCCAGCCCGTGGTGGCCAAGGCCAGCATGCATGCCCGGGTGGTGCTCTCGCAAAAGCCCGATGGCGACTACAACGCGCGCATCAGCGGGGTCACGTTCGGTGACTACGACCCGAACGACACCGATACGCTGCACGGCACCGCAGACAATAAGAAAATCATTCCGCGCTACCCCGGGTCAGCAATCCATGCCCGTGTGCAGGGGGAGGTGTACCTGGCGTTGCGCGTGGACCGCGGCGGCCACGTGACCGATGCCGTCGCCCAGCAGGTCAACCTTGACAACATTGGGCCGGACAGCCTGCTCAGGGAATACCGGAAGATCCTCGCCGATGCGGCCCTCAAGGCGGCACGCCATTGGACCTACACGATCCCCACCACGGGCAAGTTGGCCAAGCTGGACAGTTGGACCGTGCATGTCCCGGTCATCTTCAATCTGAAGGGAGGCGGCGTAGCCGAGTTCAACAGGGTGTGGCAGACCTACGTCCCCGGCCCATACACGCCGGCCCCTTGGGTCGACAAGCCCGATGTGGGCGCCGGCGACGCCATCGCGGATGGCGGACTGCAGACGGATGGCGCAGGCCCGACTCTGCTCCCTGCCGCATCCAACCACGGCTGATACGCGCCGCAGCGCCCACCCGGAGGGCGGGTCTTGTCGGCCTATTTCGCGTGCCAGCGGCCGTCGTCGCCCCTGGCGTACCCCTGCTTCACCGCCGACCATGCCACCTTGCGTGCCACCTCCTCGCGCGATTCGTCGCTGCGACGATTGTCCTCGTCGGCGTATTCCTCCCAAGCGTGGTTGAACGCTTCCTTGTAGATCTCCTGGGCATGCCTGGGCAGGTGGACGCGCACCGCATCGGCAGTTCGCTGAGGGTCCGGTAAGGCATGACGGCGCTCCGCAGACGGGCCTGCCAGCTTGGGTGATGCGGGATAAAGCGGCCGTCAAGCGGCGGCGATGGCTCAGTGCACGCCGGTGCCGGGATCATCGGGCATCGGCTTGCTTTCCAGCGTCCGTTTCATGGCCGCGGCACCCAGCTCCACGTTCTGGCCGATGGGCCCGGCCAGTTCGTCCGGCAGGACGTCGGTGATCCAGACCAGGCGCGTGCGATGCTCGCCGTCGGCAAAGACCTGGAAGGACGCGTTGTGGTGCGCCGCCCGGCCACCGACGGAGGCATAGACGAAGCGGCGGGCGTCATGG
>Ga0209455_1000886_pt1 | contig 15732 bp, 14 predicted proteins | sample AraplaCol_mCL_r2_FD_184275 | JGI IMG/M metagenome (GOLD analysis project Ga0209455, IMG submission 184275) | Arabidopsis root microbial communities from North Carolina, USA - plate scrape CL_Col_mCL_r2 (SPAdes) (version 2) | ecosystem: Host-associated > Plants > Roots > Endosphere | place: USA...
ACACGATGCCGTCGTTCGCGCCGAGCACCCCGGCGCGCAACCAGTTGAGGCGTTGCGCCAGGCCGGCGCGGTGCGGCTCGTCCGCGTGCGCACCGTTCCCGGCGCTCTGTGCCATCTCGCTCATGCCACTCAGCCTAGGAAGCCGCCGCATGCACCGCCAGCAAGGTTCGGCGACCCTAAGCAGCCGCGACTATGCCGTGAGCTCGGCGACCGCCTCGGCGACGGGCAGCGTGCGGCGGTCGCCGGTGCGGCGGTTCCACAGCTCGACCTCGCCCTGGGCCGCGCCGCGGCCGACCACGAGGACCCGCGGCACGCCGATCAGCTCGGCGTCGCCGAACTTCACGCCCGGCGACACCTTGGGGCGGTCGTCGTAGAGCACGTCGAGGCGCGCGTCCTCGAGCTGCCCGATGACCTCCTCGGCCAGGTCGTACGCCGCCGCGTCCCGGCCCGTGGCGACCACGTGCACGTCGAACGGCGCGACCGACTCCGGCCAGACGAGTCCGCGGTCGTCGTTGTTCTCCTCGGCGATGATCGCGAGGATGCGGGTGACGCCGATGCCGTACGACCCCATGGTGACCGTGACGAGCTTTCCGTTCTCGTCGAGGACCTTGAGCCCGAGCGCCTCGGCGTACTTGCGGCCCAGCTGGAAGACGTGTCCGATCTCCATGCCGCGCGCCAGCTCCACCGGGCCGGAGCCGTCGGGCGCCGGGTCGCCGGGCTTGACCTCGGCGGTCTCGACCACGCCGTCCCACGAGAAGTCGCGGCCGGCGACGAGGCCGAAGACGTGCTTGCCCTCGATGTTGGCGCCGGTGATCCAGCCCGAGCCGTCGACCACGCGCGGGTCGACGACGTAGCGGATGCCGGTGGCCGACTCCTCGCCGAGGACGGGGCCCTCGGCCGACCAGGGGCCGATGTAGCCCTTGACGAGCCCGGGGTGGGCGCGGAAGTCCTCGTCCGTCGCCGCCTCCACCTCGGCGGGAGCGAACGCGACCTCGGCGCGCTTCAGGTCGACCTCGCGGTCGCCCGGAAGACCGACGACCACCAGCTCGCGCGTGCCGTCGAGCTGCGTGAGCGCGAGCACCACGTTCTTGAGCGTGTCCGCGGCCGTCCACGCGCGGCCGTCCGGACGCGGGTGCTTCTCGTTCGCCAGGTCGACGAGCGTCTGGATGGTCGGGGTGCCGGGCGTGTCCAGCACCTCCTGCGGGGTGAGCTTCTCGTACGAGCGGGCCGGGGGCGCGACTGTCGTGAACGCCTCCACGTTCGCCGCATACCCGCCGGGCGAGCGGACAAAGGTGTCCTCGCCGACCGCGGTCGGGTGGAGGAACTCCTCCGATCGCGAACCGCCCATGGCGCCCGCGTCCGCCTGCACGATCACGTACGACAGCCCGAGCCGAGTGAAGATGCGCTCGTACGCGTCGCGCTGCGCCATGTAGCTCGCGTCGAGGCCCTCGTCGGTCGCGTCGAACGAGTACGCGTCCTTCATCGTGAACTCGCGGCCGCGCAGGAGGCCCGCGCGCGGACGCGCCTCGTCGCGGTACTTGTCCTGGATCTGGAAGATCGTCAGCGGCAGGTCCTTGTAGGACGAGTAGAGATCCTTCACCAGCAGGGTGAAGACCTCCTCGTGCGTCGGCGCGAGCAGGTAGTCGGCGCCCTTGCGGTCCTGGAGACGGAAGAGGCCGTCGCCGTACTCCTCCCAGCGGCCGGTCGCCTCGTAGGGCTCGCGCGGCAGCAGCGCCGGAAAGTGGACCTCGTGCGCGCCCGCGGCCGCCATCTCCTCGCGGATGATGCGCTCGATCTTCTCCTTCACGCGCAGCCCCAGCGGCAGCCACGCGAAGATCCCCGGCGCCTGGCGCCGGATGTAGCCGGCGCGGACGAGCAGCCGGTGGCTGGTCACCTCGGCGTCGGAGGGGTCTTCACGGAGGGTGCGGAGGAAGTAATTGCTGAGGCGAGTAGGCACCCACCCAGTTTATGGGGAGGACGGGCCGGGCCGCCGCGGCCGGAACGCCCGGGGCTAGGGTGGCGGAATGCCCGACCGCCGGACCCGCGTCGCCCCGACCCCCGCCGCCGCTCCCCTGGCCGCGTCGCTCCAGGCCCTGCGCCGCGAGTTGAAGCTGCCGGATGCGTTCCCGACTGAGGCTGACGCGGAGGCTCGGGCGGTCGCCGCCCGGCATCCCCTCCCCGAGGCCGACTTCACCGACGTGCCGTTCCTCACCATCGACCCGGCGGGATCCACCGACCTCGACCAGGCGCTGCACCTGGAGCGCACCGCCGACGGCTTCCGGGTCCGCTACGCGATCGCCGACGTCCCCGCGCTGGTGGCGCCGGACGGAGCGGTGGATTCGGAGGCCCGGCGGCGCGGTCAGACCATCTACGCCCCCGACGGCCGTGTCCCGCTGCATCCCGACGCCATCGGCGAGGACGCCGGTTCCCTGCTTCCCGATGTGGTGCGCGGCGCGTTCGTCTGGGACATCGCCCTCGACGCGACCGGTCACGAGACCCGGGTACACGTGACGCGGGCACGCATCCAGTCACGCCGGCAGTGGAGCTACGAGGAGGCCCAGCGGGCGCTCGAAGACGGCACCGCCCCGCCCGAGCTGGCGCTCCTCCGCGAGGTCGGCGAGGCGCGGATCGCGTGCGAGCGCGAGCGCGGCGGCGCGAGCCTGAACACGCCGGACGAGGAGATCGTCGTCCGCGACGGCGCGTACACGCTGCAGCGGCGGGCCACCCTGCCGGTCGAGGACTGGAACGCGCAGCTCTCGCTGCTCACCGGCATGGCGGCGGCGCAGCTGATGCTCGACGCGCGCATCGGTATCCTGCGCACCATGCCCGCTCCCGATGAGGAGGCGTTCCGCGGCTTCCGGGCGCAGACCGTCGCGCTCGGGCTGGCGTGGCCTGAGGGGATGCCGTACGGCGAGTACCTGCGCACACTCGACCCCGCCCATCCGCGCGCCGCGGCCGTGCTGCAGGCGGCGACGGCGCTGTTCCGCGGCGCGGGCTACGTCGTCATGGACGGAACAGCGCCGGCCGACCCGCAGCAGGCCGCGGTCGCCGCGCCCTACGCGCACGTCACCGCCCCGCTCCGCCGCCTCGCGGACCGCTGGGCTCTCGTCATCTGCGAGGCGCTCTGCGCCGGGCGGCCGGTGCCCGCGTGGGCGCGCGACTCGCTGGGCGAGCTCCCCTCCATCATGGGCGCGTCCTCCCGCCTCGCCGCACAGGTCGAAGCGGGTGCGGTGGATCGGGTGGAGGCGGCGCTGCTCAGCTCGCGGATCGGCGAGGTCCTGGATGCGACGGTGCTGGCGGTGCGCAACGGCACCGTCCTCGTGCAGCTCGACGACCCGCCTGTGAGCGCCTCCGCACCACGTGCCGACGGTGTCGCCCCCGGCGACCGCGTGCGGCTGCGCGTCACCGCCGCCGACATCGCGACCGGGAAGGTCGGGTTCGAGCCGGCCGGCTGACCGGGTTGAAGGTCAGTGCGCGCCGACGGTGACGCTCGGCTCGCCGGAGGGGCGGTCGCCCATCTCCTCGGCCAGGCGGTTCGCCTCGGCGATCAGGGTCTGGACGATCTCGGACTCCGGCACGGTCTTGATGACCTCGCCCTTGACGAAGATCTGGCCCTTGCCGTTGCCGCTCGCGACGCCGAGGTCGGCCTCGCGGGCCTCGCCCGGGCCGTTGACGACGCAGCCCATGACCGCGACGCGCAGCGGCACGCTCATGCCCTGCAGACCCTCGGTGACGCTGTCGGCCAGCGAGTAGACGTCGACCTGCGCACGGCCGCAGCTCGGGCAGGAGACGATCTCGAGCTTGCGCTCGCGGAGGTTGAGCGACTGCAGGATCTGCAGGCCGACCTTGACCTCCTCGGCCGGCGGGGCCGAGAGCGAGACGCGGATGGTGTCGCCGATGCCCTCGCCGAGCAGGATGCCGAACGCGGTCGCCGACTTGATGGTGCCCTGGAACGCCGGGCCGGCCTCGGTGACGCCGAGGTGGAGCGGCCAGTCGCCGCGCTCGGCGAGCATCCGGTACGCCTTCACCATGACGATCGGGTCGTTGTGCTTGACCGAGATCTTGAAGTCGTGGAAGTCGTGCTCCTCGAACAGGCTCGCCTCCCAGACCGCCGACTCGACGAGGGCCTCCGGGGTCGCCTTGCCGTACTTCTCGAGCAGGCGGCGGTCGAGCGACCCGGCGTTCACGCCGATGCGGAGCGAGACGCCGGCCGCTTTCGCGCGCCGGGCGATCTCGCCGACCTGGTCGTCGAACTTGCGGATGTTGCCCGGATTCACGCGCACCGCCGCACAGCCCGCGTCGATCGCCGCGTAGACGTAGTTCGGCTGGAAGTGGATGTCGGCGATCACCGGGATCTGGCTCTTCTTGGCGATGATCGGCAGCGCCTCGGCGTCGTCGCGGCTCGGGACGGCGACGCGGACGATGTCGCAGCCGGAGGCCGTCAGCTCGGCGATCTGCTGGAGCGTGGCGTTGATGTTCGTCGTCGGGGTCGTGGTCATCGACTGGACGCTGATGGGCGCATCACCGCCGACCAGGACTTTGCCCACCCGGATCTGGCGGGACTTGCGACGAGGGGCGAGTGTTTCGGGGACCTTGGGCATCCCCAGATTGATTGCTGCCACGTCTCCATCCTACGCAGCGGAGTGGGAGCGGGCTGGACGCCGGCCGAAAGCGGACGGAACGCGGTCAGCCGAACAGGTTGACCGGCTTGACGATGTCCGCGTACATCAGGAGGACGCTCATCCCGCCGAGCACGATGACGACCGCGAAGGTGAGCGGCATGAGCTTGGCCATGTCCACGGGACCCGGGTCACGCCGGCGGAAGATCTTGGCGATCGTGCGCCGGAAGCCTTCCCACAGCGCACCCGCGATGTGGCCGCCGTCGAGCGGGAGCAGCGGCACGAGGTTGAAGACGAACAGCGCGATGTTGAGCGAGGCGAGCATCCCGATCATCGTGTAGACCTTGTCCACCACGGGGACGCCGTCGAGCGCCGTGAGCTCGCCGGCCGCGCGGCCGATGCCGACGACGCTGATCGGGCCGTTCGGGTCGCGCTCGGCGGAGCCGAAGGCCGCGTTCCACACGTCGACCATCCGCTGGGGCAGGTGCACGAAGACGTTGGCCACCGCCGCGGTCTGCGCCCCGACCGCGGGGAGAACCGCCGTCGGCGGCTGGGGAACGAGCTTGGTCACCGGACCGATGCCGACGAATCCGACGGTCAGCGTCTCGATGTCGCCCGCGGCGTTCTTGACCACGGCGCCGTTCGCGTCGGTCTTGGCCACCTTGTTGACGACCGGGGTCAGCTGCACGGTGCGCTGCTCGCCGTCGCGGCTGAGCACCACGGTCAGCTGCTGCCCGGCCGACTTCCGGATGATCGCCGTCGACTGGTCCCAGCTGCTGATCTTCTGGCCGTCGATGCTGACGATCGTGTCGCCGGGCTTGAGGCCCGCGGCGGCCGCCGGCCCCTGGGTGGCGTCAGACGGGCACGTCTGCGAGGTGCTGCCCGCCGGGAGCACGCACTGGCTCACCGTCGCCACCGTCGTCGAGCTCTGCGGCGCGCCGAAGCCCATCAGCAGCACCCCGAACAGCACGACGCCGATCACCAGGTTCATGAACGGGCCGCCGAACATGACGACGATGCGCTTCCAGACCGGCAGCCGGTAGAAAGTGCGCTCCTCGTCGCCGACGGCGACGGTCTCCGAGCTCGCGGTGCGCGCGTCCTGCACCATCTGCTGCATGAACCCGGTGGTGGCGTTGCGGCCGCGGCCCCCGTCCTTGCCGGGCGGGAACATCCCGATCATCGAGATGTAGCCGCCGAGCGGGATGGCCTTCACGCCGTACTCGGTCTCGCCCCTCTTGAACGAGAACAGCGTCTTGCCGAACCCGATCATGTACTGCGTGACCTTGACGCCGAACAGCTTGGCGGGCACCAGGTGCCCGATCTCGTGCAGCGCGATCGACAGGGCGACGCCGATCAGGATGATGACGACGCCCAGCACGAACAGGAGCACGGATTCCACGGCTTCAGGGTAGCGGCGGGCGCCTTGGAGAAGGCCGCGAACCGGCTCGGTGCCGGCTATGCGGACGCTGTCAGCGCGCGGCGATCAGAGCGTCGGCCTTCGCCCGCGCCCAGCGCTCCGACTCGGCCAGCGACTCCCGGGTCAGCTCGCCCGCGGGCACGTGCGCGTCGACCACTCGCTCGACCGTGTCCAGGATGTCGAGGTACCCGATCGCGCCGGCGTGGAACGCGGCCACGGCCTGCTCGTTCGCGGCGTTGAAGACGGCCGGATAGGTCCCCGCGGCCAAACCGACGCGCTTCGCCAGCGACACGGCCGGGAAGGCCTCGTCGTCGAGCGGCTCGAAGGTCCACGTGTGCGCGGTGGTCCAGTCGAGCGGCACGCCGACGTCCGGGACGCGGTCCGGCCAGCCGAGGCCGAGCGAGATCGGCAGGCGCATGTCCGGCGGCGACGCCTGCGCGATCGTCGAGCCGTCCACGAACTCCACCATCGAGTGGATGACGGACTGCGGATGCACGGTGACGTCGATCCGGTCGTAGGGCACGTCGAACAGCAGGTGCGCCTCGATGACCTCGAGGCCCTTGTTGACCAGGGTCGAGGAGTTGGTGGTGACGACGAGGCCCATGTCCCAGGTGGGATGCGCGAGCGCCTCCTGCGGCGTCACGTCGCGTAGCGAGTCCCGCGACCGGCCCCGGAACGGCCCGCCCGACGCGGTCAGCACCAGCCGCCGCACCTCGTCATGGGAGCCGGACCTCAGCGCCTGGGCGATGGCGGAGTGCTCGGAGTCGACCGGGACGATCTGCCCGGGCGCGGCGGCGCGCTTCACCAGCCCGCCGCCGACGATCAGCGACTCTTTGTTGGCGAGCGCCAGCATCGCGCCGACCTCCAACGCCGCGAGCGTCGGCCCGAGCCCGACCGAGCCGGTGATGCCGTTGAGCACCACATCCGCCTCCACCGAGCGCACCAGCAGCTCGGAGTCGTCGGCGCCCAGCGCGGTGTCGACCACGCCGAACCGCTCCGCCTGCGCGGCGAGGTCGGCGGCGTTGCGTCCGGCGCTCAGGCCGACGACGCGGAACCGGTCCGGGTTCGCCGCGACGACGTCGAGCGCCTGCGTGCCGATCGAACCGGTGGACCCGAGGATGATGACTCTGCGCACGGTGCCATCGTACGCAGGCCGGGCACGGGCGAAGAGCGGCTCAGCCGAGGCGGCCGAGGGCCTCCTCGAGCACGGTGGCCGCGTCGTCGATGAGCTCCTCGCTGATGACGACCGACGGCAACAGACGCAGGACGCTGTCCCAGCTGCCCGCATCCAGCGGGATGACGCCGTTGCGCGTGGCGTGGGCGAGCACGGCCTGCAGCGCCTCCGGGTTCGGAGTCTTCGTGCCGGGCTTCACCAGCTCGACGCCGAACATCGCGCCTTTGCCGCGCACCTCGCCGACGACGGGAAAGCGCTCGGCCCAGTCGCCGATGCGCGCCAGGAGCGCCTGCTCGACGCGGCGCGCCTCACCGAGGAGGTCCTCGTCCTCGATCGCCTGCAGGGTCGCCAGCGCGGCTGCCGTCGAGACCGGGTTGCCGCCGAAGGTGCCGCCGATGCCGCCGGGCTGGACCGCGTCCATGATCTCGGCGCGGCCGGTCACCGCCGCGAGCGGGAAGCCGCCGGCGATGCCCTTCGCGCTGGTGGTGAGGTCGGGCACGACGCCGTGGTGCTCGATCGAGTACCACGTGCCGGTGCGGCCGATGCCGGCCTGGATCTCGTCGGCGACGAACACGATGCCGTTCTCGGCGCAGAACTCCGCCAGGCGCGCGAAGTAGCCCGGCGCCGGGATGATGATGCCGCCGTCGCCCTGGATCGGCTCCACGAACAGGGCGGCGAGCTCGGTCGCGCCGATGTGGGTGCGGATGTAGTCGATGGTGCGCTCCGCCGCCTCCGCGCCGGTCATCCCCTCCGGATCGCGGAACGGGTAGCTGATCGGAAGGCTGTAGATCTCGCCGGGGAACGGGCCCATGCCCGCGCGCTCCGGCCAGGGGCGATACGTCATCGCCATGGTGAGGTTGGTGCGGCCGTGGAAGGCGTGATCGAGCGTCGCGATGGCGCGGCGGCCCGTGTACTTGCGGGCGATCTTGACGGCGTTCTCGACCGCCTCGGCGCCCGAGTTGACCAGGATGCTGTGCTTCTCGAAGTCGCCGGGGGTGATCTGCTGCAGCTTCTCGGCGACGGCGACGTAGTTCTCGTACGGGGTCACTGTGAACAGCGTGTGCGTCAGCTTGGACGCCTGCTCCGCGGCGGCGGCGGCGACGGCGGGATGCGCGTGGCCGATGGTCGTCACGCCGATGCCGCAGCCGAGGTCGATCAGACGGTTGCCGTCGACGTCCACGAGGATCGCTCCGGACCCGGACTCCATGTAGATGTTCGCGAGCGTCCCCGCGCCGCGGCTCACCGACGCCACCCGCCGCTGCTGCAGTTCGACGGAACGCGGGCCGGGCAGCTCGGTCACGAGATGGCGGGACTGGGGCACGGAGAATTCGCGGGTCATGGATCCATCGTAGGCGGCGCTTCCAGCGCATCCTTGTCCGGCTGTCAGCTTCGGCGGAGGCGGATAGGGCAGGATGGACGACCGTGCGTACCTCTCTCAAGGCCCTGACCGCGTCCGCGACGGCGGCCCTCCTCGTCGCCGGTCTCGCGGCGTGCAGCAGCAGCTCCTCCGAGCCGTCCTCCAGCGCGACGCCGGGCGCCGCCGCCTGCCAGAACGTCAAGTCCGGGTCGACGTCGACGTCGGTGAAGGTGACCGGTGACTTCCAGAAGACCCCCAAGGTCACGTTCGACACCCCGCTCAAGGCGACGGACGTGCAGCGCACCGTCATCACCAAGGGCGACGGCGACGAGGCCAAGGAGGGCTCGACGGTCGACATCGCGCTCGCCGCTTACAACGGCACCACGGGCAAGGAGCTGACCGCCGCCCAGGGCTTCGACGGCCAGGCCGCCGCGACCGTCCAGCTGGACGACAAGGCGTTCGTTCCGGGCCTGGTCCGCGCGGTGGAGTGCCTCACGGTCGGCTCGCGCGTCGTGCTGACCGCACCGGCCAAGGACGCTTTCGGCAACCAGGACCTCAGCAAGCTGAGCCTCACCGCCAAGGACAGCGTGGTGTTCGTCGCCGACGTGGTCGACATCCCGCCGACACGCGCGGACGGCAAGGACGTCGCCCCGACCGCCGGCTTCCCGACCGTCACGCTGAACGCCAAGACCGGCGAGCCGAGCATCACCATCCCCAAGGCCGACCCGCCGACCGAGACGAAGATCGCGCTGCTCAAGCAGGGCGACGGCGAGACCGTGCAGCCCGGCGACACCGTGACCGTCCAGTACAAGGGCGTCCTGTGGCGCAACGGCAAGATGTTCGACTCGTCGTGGAGCCGCGGCGCGCCCGTGTCCTTCCAGACCACCGGCGTCGTCGCCGGGTTCAAGAAGGCGCTCGAGGGCCAGAAGGTCGGCTCGCAGGTCATTGCGATCGTGCCGCCCGCCGACGGCTACGGTTCGGCCGGCTCTGGCGAGATCAAGGCCACGGACACCATGGTGTTCGTGATCGACATCCTGAAGACGTCCCGCTAGGCAGCCCGTGCGGCTCCCCCGCCTGCGCCTGATCGCCGCGGCGTCCGCCGTCGCGGCGGGCCTCGCGCTCGTACCCGCGCCCGCGCTGGCCGAGTCGCCCGCGCCGTTCTACCCCGGCTACATCATCAGCGACGACAGCTTCTACAACCCGGACGCGATGACCGCCACGCAGATCCAGGACTTCCTGGAGCACCGGTCGTGCCATCCGAAGGACGGCGTGCCGTGCCTCGCCGACTTCCGGATGAACTCCCCCGCACAGTCGGCGTCGGCAGAGCGCTGCACGGCCATGCCGGCACGCAAGAAGGAGCCGGCGAGCAGCATCATCGCGCGCGTCGCCAAGGCCTGCACCGTGAGCCCGCGCGTGCTGCTCGTCCTGCTGCAGAAGGAGCAGTCGCTCCTGACCGCGCCGAGCGCGTCCGGCTACCAGAAGGCGACCGGCTACGCCTGCCCGGACACCGCCGCCTGCGACACCCGCTACTTCGGGTTCTTCAACCAGGTCTACCGAGCGGCGTGGCAGTTCCGGGAGTACACGGTGCACCCCGGGGACTGGCGCTACAAGGTGGGCCCGAACCGCATCCAGTACCACCCGGATCCGGCATGCGGGGCCGGCGAGGTGACGATCCTCAACCAGGCGACCGCGAACCTCTACAACTACACCCCGTACCAGCCGAACGACGAGACGCTGAAGGCGCCGAAGGGCCAGGGCGGAGCCTGCGCGGCATACGGCAACCTCAACTTCTCGCGCCTCTACGCGTCGTGGTTCGGCTCGCCGCTGGCGGTGCGCTACACCGGGTTCGTCGACGGCTGCCTGACCTACACCGACGGCTTCGGCTGTCGGCTGGGGACCCCGTTGAAGCCGTGACCGGTTCGCATACCGCTTCCGGCATACGCTCGCGCTTAACCTCGTAAGGATGAGCATCGACCAGACCGACGAGGGAGTCGCCGAGGTGCAGAAGCCCGGCGCGCTCTACTACGCCGGTCGCATCCTGATGGCCCCGCTGCTCAAGCTCGTCTACCGGCCGCACGTGATCGGCAAGCGCAACGTCCCGAAGCACGGCAAGGTCATCCTCGCGAGCAACCACCTGTCGTTCATCGACTCGGTCGTCATCCCGATGACGGCGCCCCGCCGTGTGCAGTTCCTGGCGAAGTCGAGCTACTTCGAGGGCACGGGTGTGAAGGGACGCATCTCGCGCACCTTCTTCACGGCGATCGGCGCCGTCGGGGTCAAACGCGGGGCGGGTGCTGCGGCCCAGGAGGCGCTGGACCAGTCCCGCCGGATCATCGACACGGGAGCCGCGTTCGCGCTGTACCCGGAGGGCACCCGCTCGCTCGACGGCCGCCTCTACAAGGGCCGCACCGGGATCGGCTGGCTCGCCCTGACCACCGGCGCGGTGGTCGTGCCGGTCGGACTCATCGGCACGGACCAGATGCAGCCGGTCGGTGCGAAGTTCCCGAAGCCGCACCGGATCACTGTGCGGTTCGGCGAGCCGCTTGACCTTTCGCACTTCGGGCCGGCCGAGTCCGGGCGTGCGCGCCGTCAGGCGACCGACGCGATCATGGCGGCCATCCACTCCCTCACTGGGCAGGAGCTCGCCGGCGTCTACAACGAGGCGCCGCCCGCGAGCACCGTGGAGCGGGTGAAGCGGGCGCTGCGCCCCGAGCGCTTCTAGGCGTCCTTCTCCTTGGCGCGGTACGTGCGCGCCTTCTGCCGGTTGCCGCAGACCTCCATGCTGCACCACTGCCGGGAGCCGTTGCGGGAGGCGTCGTAGAACGCCCAGCGGCAGTCCTCTCCCCCGCACAGCTTCACCCGGCCGAGCTTGCCCTGGATGCCGAGGACCACGGCGCTGGCCACGGCGGCCTCGGCGGCGGTGCGGGCGGTCAGCGCGACGGAGCCGGGCTGCGGGGCGACTGGCAGCGCGAGGGACGGGAGAGGCGCGTCCTCGCCGTCGACGATCGCGCGGAGCGCATCGCGGACCCGCTGGGCCTCCGCCCGGTCGCCCGGCTCGAGGCCGTTCTCGGCGGCCCACCGTGCGGCGCCGGCGTCGTCGGCGAGCTGGTCGACGTCGTCCTCGACGTCGAGGGTGTTGAGAAACGACACGAGCAGGTCGGCGCCCAGCTCGGGAGTCGCATTCGTACGCATGTAACCATTGTAACCCAATAGCGGGTTACGGTACGCTGTAACTACTCAAAGCTGATAGGTGGTTATCATGCATCCGCTGTTCTTCTGGTCCATCTCCGTGAACGACCTCACCGAGCGCCAGCGCGAGGAGGCGGTGCTGCGGGCACAGCGCGACTCCGGCACCGAGCAGCCTGCGCCGCTCACGCGCGACGACCGCTGGCGCGCCGCCATCCAGCGCTGGGCCGCCGCCGAGCCCCCGCAGACCGCCGCGCCCGCGCCGACTGTCGCGCCCACCGCATCCAGCGCCCCGCGCCTCGGCTGCGCCTGAACCGCGCGGCTACGCGAGCGTGAGCAACTCGGGGGCGTGGCGGACCGGGAAGTTCACGCTCGCGGCGATGAAGCACTTCTCGGAGGCGGGGGCGTGCAGCGAGGCGGCCAGCTCGGACTGGGCGGGGTCGGCGATCGTCACGCGGGGGCGCAGCGTCGCCTCGGTGAAGTGGCCGCCGCCGTTGCCGGTCTGCTCCATGGTGCCGGTCGCCGCATCCGTGTAGCCGACGACGACGACGCCCGCCCGCGCCGCCTCGGCGAGGTAGCTGAGCATGTGGCACTGCGAGAGCGCCGCCAGCAGCAGCTCCTCGGGGTTCCAGCGGTCGCGGTCGCCGAAGAACACACGGTCGGCCGATCCCTCGATGGAGTGCTTGCCCGCGGCGGAGACCACGTGGTCGCGCCCGTAGTCCTTGTAGCCGCTGGTGCCGGTCCCCCGGTTCCCCGTCCACTGCAGGTCGATCGCATACGCGTGCTCCAGCTTCATGGTCCGATTCTCGCACCGCCGGTAGACTCGATTCACCATGACTGACACCGTGAGCACCCCCGCGCCCGTCTTCTCCGTTCCACAAGAACGCCGCATCGTCACCGCCATCCCCGGCCCGAAGTCGCAGGAGCTGCACCAGCGCCGCCTGGCGGTCGTGCCGACCGGCGTGTCCTCCGCCCTGCCGGTGTACATCGCCAAGGCGAACGGCGCGATCCTCGTGGATGTGGACGGCAACCAGTTCGTCGACTTCGGCGCCGGCATCGGCGTGACCACGGTGGGCCACACCGAGACCGCGGTCGTGGAGGCCGCGGCCGGGCAGCTGCAGGACGTCATCCACACCCTCTTCACCATCACGCCGTACGAGGAGTACGTGCGCGTCGCCGAGCTGCTCGCCGAGCACACCCCCGGCGACCACGCCAAGAAGACCGTGCTGGTCAACTCCGGCGCCGAGGCCGTCGAGAACGGCGTGAAGATCGCCCGCAAGTTCACCGGCCGCCGCGCCGTCGCCGTGCTGGACCACGCCTACCACGGCCGCACCAACCTCACGATGGCCATGAACTACAAGGCCATGCCGTACGCGACCGGCTTCGGCCCGTTCGCCGGCGACGTCTACCACGCGCCCAACTCCTACCCGTACCGCGACGGCCTCACCGGCCCCGAGGCGGCCGCCCGCACCATCGCGTACCTCGAGAAGGTCGTCGGCGCGTCCGACCTCGCCTGCCTCGTCGCCGAGCCGATCCAGGGAGAGGGCGGCTTCATCGTCCCGGCCGACGGCTACCTCGCGGCGCTCCAGGAGTGGTGCACCGCCAACGGCGTCGTCTTCATCGCCGACGAGATCCAGTCCGGGATGGCGCGCACCGGCGCGTTCTACGCCAGCGAGCACTTCGGCGTGGTCCCCGACCTCGTGCTGAGCGCCAAGGGCATCGCGGGCGGCCTGCCGCTCGCCGCCGTCACCGGCCGCGCCGAGATCATGGACGCGGCCCAGCCCGGCGGCCTCGGCGGCACCTTCGGCGGCAACCCGGTCGCCGCCGCCGCCGCGATCGCGGTGTTCGAGACCATCGAGCGCAACGACCTCCTCGCGGAGGGACGGCGCATCCAGAACGCCCTCAAGCCGGCGCTCGAGAAGCTGCAGCAGAAGTACGACATCATCGGCGACGTCCGCGGCGTCGGCGCGATGATCGCCGTCGAGCTCGTCAAGCCCGGCACCGGGCAGACCACGAAGGAGCCGAACCCGGAGGCGGTCAACGCGATCGTCGCCGCGGCGGCCCAGCAGGGCATCCTGTTCCTCAACGCGGGCACGTGGGGCAACGTCCTGCGCTTCCTGCCGAGCCTCGCTGTGACCGACGAGCTGATCGCCGACGCGGTGTCGGTCATCGACGACGCCATCGCCGGGCTGTGAGCGCGGTGGCGGCAGAGGTCTTCTCCGTCGACGAGGCCGTCGAGCTGGCGGTCGTCGAGCGCAGCGACTTCGTGGAGTCGCGGCACGCGGGCTCCGCGGTCGTGCTGGGCCCGGACGGCGCGATCGTCCGCTCGCTCGGCGCTCCCGAGCGCCCGGTGTTCCCGCGGTCGAGCATGAAACCGTTCCAGGCCGTGGCGGTCATGGGTGCGGGCGTCCCGCTGGAGGGTGCGAGCGCCGTGCTGGCGACCGCCAGCCACGCGGGCACACCCGCTCACCTGTCCGTCGTGCGCAAGCTGCTCGCGCAGGGCCAGCTGGCGGAGGATGCGCTCCGCTGCCCGGCCGACTGGCCGCTCGACGGCGCATCCCGCGACGAGCTGGTCCGCGCCGGCGAGCACAAGCACCCCGTCTACATGAACTGCTCGGGCAAACACGCCGCCATGCTGCTCGCCTGCCGTGTCAACGGGTGGCCGACCGAGAGCTACCTCGACCCGACGCATCCGGTGCAGCAGCACATCCGTGACACGATCGAGCGGCTGACCGGCGAGAAGGTCGTCGCGACCGGCGTCGACGGCTGCGGCGCCCCGGTCCACGCGATGTCGCTCGTCGCGCTCGCCCGTGGCATCCAGCGGATCGCGACGGCGTCCGAGGGCTCGCCGTTCGCGCTGTTCCGCAACGCGGCGCTGCTCAAGAACGCGGTGCTCGCGGACGGCTGGGCGATCGACGGCCCCGGCCGCGCCAACACCGTCGTCATCGACGAGCTCGGCGTCTTCGCCAAGGGCGGCGCCGAGGGCGTCATGGTCATGGCCGCACCCGACGGCACCACCGTCACGCTGAAGATCCTGGATGGCAGCCTCCGCGCCGCCTCCATCGTCGCCCTGCGCCTGCTGGCCGACACCGGAGCCATCACCCACGACGACGTCGACCGCGTCGCCCCGCTCCTCGACCTCGCCGTCCTCGGCCGTGGAGAGCCCGTCGGCTCCATCCGCGCCTCGTACTAGCCCGACCAGCCCGCGAGCACAGGAAAAACGCTCCGAATCCGTGTGGATCGGAGCGTTTTTCCTGTGCTCGGCGGCTACTGGCGGGCGAGGCGCTTGGCGCGGGCGGCGGCGGTCAGCTGCGAGATGAGCACCACGAGCAGGGTCAGGATGAAGACCGCGCTCGCGATCACGTTCGCCTGAGCCGGGATGCCGCGGGACGCCGCGATGTAGATGTACATCGGGAACGTGGTCACGGCGCCGGCGTTGAAGTTCGTGATGATGAAGTCGTCGAAGCTGAGCGAGAACGACAGCAGCGCCGCCGACAGGATGCCCGGAAGCAGCAGCGGGAACGTGATGCGCCAGAAGACCGCGTTCGGCGAGCCGTACAGGTCGCGTCCCGCCTCCTCCAGCGCCGGGTCGAGCGACGCGACGCGCGCTTTCACCGTCACCACCACGAAGCTGATGCAGAACATGACGTGGGCGATGATGATCGTCAGGAAGCCCTTGTTCACACCGAGGCTGAGGAACTGGGCGGCCAGGCCCGCGCCGAGCACGACCTCCGGGCTCGCCATCGGCAGGAACAGCAGCAGGCTGGTCTGCGACCGGAACCGGAAGCGGTACCGCATGAGCGCGATCGCGATCATCGTGCCGAGCGCCGTCGCGATGATCGTCGAGATCACGCCGATGATGATGCTGGCCATGAAGGCGTCGCAGATCCCGGCGGCGTCGCAGACGTTCGTCCAGTTGTGCAGCGTGAAGCCGCGCCAGGCGATGTTGTTCTTGATCGCGTCGTTGAACGAGAACACG
>Ga0209455_1000889_pt1 | contig 15680 bp, 12 predicted proteins | sample AraplaCol_mCL_r2_FD_184275 | JGI IMG/M metagenome (GOLD analysis project Ga0209455, IMG submission 184275) | Arabidopsis root microbial communities from North Carolina, USA - plate scrape CL_Col_mCL_r2 (SPAdes) (version 2) | ecosystem: Host-associated > Plants > Roots > Endosphere | place: USA...
CACCCAGGCTCATGGCCGTCTTCTGGTCGATGCCGACTGCTTGCTCGAACGGATCACGCTTGATGTTGTTAACCAAGGTGAAGTGGAAGGGGATCAGCGGCATGATCCAGCCTGCCGGCCCGGGCTGCGACATGGTGTAGTACATCTTCCAGTTCTTGTAGCGCACCGCCGACGGCGTCGCGCCCGAGTAATAGAAGAAGTAGTCGCGCGCCGACTTTTCCGACTTGCCTTCGAGGTAGTCGCGCTGGTTGAATCCATCCAGCGTCGTCTTTACAATGCCGGGATACTTCCCTGCCTCGATCTGCTGCTTGAGCTCGTCGCCCTTGGGTCCGCCGGCGATGTCGACCAGAGTGGGCACCCAGTCGAGCGCTGCGAACAGCTCTTTCTTCACCGTGCCCGGCTTGATAACGCCCGGCCACTTGATCACCATCGGAGCGCGGTAGCCGCCTTCCCAGGCCTCGCCTTTCTGGCCCTTGAACGGGGTCACGCCGCCGTCGGGGAATGAAATCGCCTCGGCGCCGTTGTCGGTGGTGAACACGACGATGGTATTGTCGGCCTGGCCCATGTCATCGAGCTTCTTGAGCACGAGACCGATGTTGTCGTCGAGCTGCTTCATGCCGGCTTCGTTGACGCCCCAGTCCTTCCCGCCGCGCTCGCCTATCATGGCCTCGTACTTCGGCGACAGCACAGTCGTGACGTGCATGCGCGCCGGGTTGTACCAGACGAAGAACGGCTTGTTGGTCTTCTTCGGGTCGTTGCGGTCGAGGAACTCGATAACCTTCTGTGAAATCTCCTCGTCCACGGTCTTCGAGCGGTCCAGAGTCAGCGGGCCCTCGTCACTGCACATCTGGTTCTTGCTCGTGCCATCCGGGGACTTGCACGACAGGACGTCGCGCGGAGGCGTGAGACACAGCGTGGTCTTGGGATCCACAGCGCCAGGCACTTCCGGGACGCCAGGGATCGGCGTGTTCTTGCAGGGCGGCGCGACAGTCTGCTGCAACGCAGTCTTGTTGATGTCGGGGAAGCTCACCTGCTGCATCGCGTCGAGGTGGTAGAGATAGCCCCAATATTCCTGGAAGCCGTGTGCCGTCGGCAGCGCGTCGGTGTGATCGCCGAGGTGGTTCTTGCCGAACTCGCCGGTGGTATAGCCGAGATCGAGCAGGAACTGCGAGAGCGCCGGGGTGCCGGGCCGCAAATAGGACGGGCTACCCGGCAGCTGCGGCGGGATCATGCCGGTGCGCAGCGGATACATGCCGGTGAAGAAGGCGTTGCGGCCGGACGTGCAGCTCTGCATGGCGACGTAGTCCACGAACATCGCGCCTTCATTGCCGATCCGGTCGATGTTCGGAGTTTCGCCGACCATCAACCCGCGGTGATAGATGCTCGGCTGCATCCAGCCGATATCATCGCCCATGATGAAGAGGATGTTGGGCTTCTGTCCCTGCTCGGCGGAGGCAGGAACGCTCGCTATCGTTGTGGCAGTACACAACACGGCAAGAGCGCCCCAGATTACTCTGCGCATGCTCATGATTGCTTTCCTCAAGTGATGGCTGCCGAAGCCCGGGCCGCAGCCTTCCCCGTTCCACCCACCGACCGTTCTTGCCTTTGCCGATCCAAGCAGGGTGATGATGGTTCGGACAATCCGGCCGGACGCCTGCGCGGCGAAATTGGTCGAAACGTTCTGGGTGCGCTATGCGCTTTCGGCAGCTTGTGCCTGTATCTGCGCAATGTGATTGAAGGTGATGATGTCTGAGAAGCGTCTGACACTCCTTGCATGACGCGCGACTATGCAGATTCGGTTGGCGCGCCGCGTGGCGCCGTCCACGCAAGCTGACGTGCAGCTTCCTCGCCGGCGAGAGCCGTCCACATGAGCGGGCCAGAGGCTTATGGCGTTCGCCTCGTTACAGCGCGGCGATCGAGTGTGCGCGAGGCCGTGATTGCCGGAATCGCATAGCGCACAAAAGCAATTGAGCCGAGGCTGCCCTCGGAAACCTTCGCGGCTCGGTTCGCGCCGGTCGGTAATTTTCAATTGGCGGCACCAGTGGCATTTATTCCGCGTGCTCGGGTATTGGCGGGCTTAGGCGACCCATGACTGGGATGTGTTTCTTTCGTTGCGGTCTGACGCCGCGGAAGGAGGGTGATCATGCAGCAAGCGGAAATGCCGGGGTTCTGATCGCCGGCCCTTTGCCGGCGATGCGCGTGCGCGATCTCAACGCGCCGTCTGCTCCAACGGAAATTACACGATCCCGATCGGCAAGACCAACCTCAGCCAGCTCACCACCGGTGGGGAAGGAGCAGGTGACGTGAAGCGCGTTGATTGCGGATTGGCTGGATTCACGGTGTTGGTCGCAACATCAGCGCGAGTTCGAACGCTTGCTTCGATTCCGCAACTAGACGGCCCGGTCACGCCAGCCGCGATCGCCCGCAGTCCGGGTAGACCACGAGTGGATGGCGTGTGCGTGGCAAAGACAACCGTCCGTCACGCCCGCCGAGTTCTGCAGGTAGGTGCGATCGCTCGCGAGCGTTTGCGCTCGCTACCAGCAATCACCAGCGCGCTGACGCCCGATCGATCATAAATCGGGCGCCACGAACGTCCGCTTTAGCCCATCCAAGCGCACGTGCCGTCTTGCAGTTTCGTGCTGGCACGTCGGGCAACGGCAACGTCAAGCCGCTCGAAGATCCGGCAGGAACTGCTTCGTCCTCATGAAAGGACGCAAAAAAGTTCATGAGAACGGGCGAGCAATAGCCGCGTTTCTGGACGACCGCTTTGGGTCGCAAGCCGCAATATTCGCGGTCGGAAATCACGTCGACACTGCGTCCGAAATGAGACCTGAGCGAGGTCTGCGAAACCAACAGTCTCGCCATGATCTTGGTTCAGCGTCGACGTTTCCCGCGGCTGCCGAGGAAATAGTCCGCATCGCGTCGAGTTGTAAATATCACCGGAGCCCCGCGGAGTGGAAATATGAGCGCTATTCGCCCGGGCGTTCCTAGCGCGCACCGCGGAACATTTTCGATTTCCGTTGTGTCGCGTGCCGAACTAGCTGGATGCGCGCCCTGGATGGCTACTTTCGCCGACCAGCGAAAAGATTATCGGTATTACGAGATTCTGGACGATACTCTCCGGGATGATTTCGATTACCGATATTTTGCGATCGTTGATAATAAGGGCCATATACGAGCGGTCCAGCCGTTCTTTCTTGTCGATCAAGATATTCTCGAAGGGCTTGGCGCTGAACGATTTCATTTGATTTCGTGCATCCGACGCTTCTATCCGCGCTTCCTTAAGCTGCGCACGTTGATGGTTGGTTGTTCCGCTGGGGAGGCTCACCTCGCAGCCACTGAAAATCTACCTGTCGACATCGTAGCGGAGACCTTGTCGAACGGCATCATTGCGCAAGCGAGGTTGCTCAACGCGCAACTGGTCGTCCTGAAGGAATTTCCCTCTCGCTATCGCAAAGTACTTCACTGCTTCGTGCAACGCGGTTTCGCACGTGCGCCGAGCATGCCGATGACCGTGCTCGACATCGGGTATGACAGCTTTGATGCGTACATGGCAAAGGCGCTGAAGAGCTCGTCGCGAAGGAAATTGCGCAAGAAGCTCGCGGCGACAGCCGGCATATCGGACATTCACATGAGTGTCACTGACGATGCGACGAGTTTCGTTGACGAGATTTATCCGCTCTATCTGCAGGTGCTGGGGCGTTCGAAGATGCAGTTCGAGAGGCTAACGAAGGAGTTCTTTCGCCAAGTCGGCCAAAGAATGAGCGATAAGGTCCGGTTCTTCGCGTGGCGTCGCGGAAACGCGCTGATAGCCTTCAGCCTTTGCATGGTGCAAGGAGACTCGTTGTACGCGGAGTATGTGGGCTTCGACTACGCCGTTGCGCTCGACCTGCATCTCTATCACTACGTCGTTCGGGACATGATCAGTTGGGGGATCGGAAATGGGTACAGATGGTTTCGCAGTAGCGGGCTAAACTATGATCCGAAACTGCATATGAGGCACCGACTCGATCCCATAGATCTGTATGTGCGCCATACTTCCGCACTGGCGAATGCAATGTTCAGGTTTGCGTTGCCCTGGATTGTACCGGCGCGCTACGACGCGACACTGAGGCTGTTTCCAGATTACAAGCAACTTTGGTAACCACTGCTAACTTCGCGTTCCCACCCGTTGCCTCTGGCTTTTCTCAACATTGAAATCAGAGGCGGTACGTCGTCGGGCAGAATGTTTTTCTGAGCCACAAAGCCGCCGCGCTCATACAGCGGCGCATTTCTCGGATTCGAGTTTTCGAGATAGGCGGGCATGCCTGCCTGGTCGATACGCCTTAGCGTCGCGCCAAGGATCGCGGAGCCTAGTCCCATTCCCTGAAAAGCGGGATCTACAGCCATAAAGCTCAAATAGAAATGCATTTCGCGCGGATGAGCCCTTTCCAATTCGCCGGATATCCCAGCCCCGCGCACTATCCGCCAAAATCCACACATCTGTAGGATCAGAGGTAGCAGCTTCAACTGCTCAAAAATTCCAGAAGGCCACGCGGCTATCCCAGGCGGCAGCCATATTGCACATGCCGAGCCGTCATCGCTCATCCATGCTTCGCGGGCGGGTATCGCGCGCTCATACAAGAACCAAAAGAAGAATGCCTCTAGCCCCGAGAGGCGTTCTGGCCCTGATCGAGCCAACCAATCCATGACGGGGTCGTTGAGAAACGACTTCGTCAACAGCCGCGCGAGTCGGTTGGTATCGTCCAGCCTTGCGCGCCGCGGCGTGGAAGCAGCCCTAAGTCTGCGCGAATGTTCGTTGCTCATCCGATCGCCCGCCGATTGCAGTCGATATGCAACATCATCCCGCCATACTTCGCCCCGTCCGGGAGGTGTCCGACGGTGGACGGGTTAGAAGCACAGGCGCCACGCTTGAAGCTCGTGCACACCGCACAAGGACATATCTGTTCCAGCGCCGGTGTCCTGAAGACACTAGCGAAGCCGTTCGATCTTCGCTGCAAGGTCGGGATAACGACTGACCCTGTAGGTCGCGTTCTCACATGTCAGGACCCAGACATCGTAGTCCGGCTTGGATCGCTTCGCGTCTCGCACAGCTCGCACTGGGTTGTCGCAAGCAACTCCCTGATCGCGAATCTGCGCCGCGAGCATGTCTTTAGGTGAGTCCCCGGCGACCTCTACGATCGACCCGAAATAGTCCTTCTCCGAGGGCATCCCACCGAGGATTGGAAGAAACAAGATCAGATATCGGGACGCCGTCACGACTCGCTCCACCGTGAAGCCAATATCGCGTCGGCGTTTGGCGCCACGCCCAGTGCGGCCACGGGTGTGGCGACGCTCAGCCAAAACGGGTCGTTGACTGACATCATGAGTTTCGACGGGCTGCAACTGCGACCGAAACATCCACAGGGTGAACCAGTTTTATTGTGGCCGATTTTGCGAGAGTTGATCCTGCGCCGCTATGCGAAAACGGCAGACGAGAGAGACTGCAACTGTGGCGTGCAAAGCACAGTCCTCCAATAAACGACGGGCGGCCGAGGCGGCTTGCCGAATTTGCATGGACGAACAGTGGCGGTGCCGAGCTATGCTTTATCCAGAGTTGCGTCTCCGCAGACCGGTTTCCTCGGCAATCGCGGTAGGCCAGAAAAAATTCCAGGGGGCGGCAGATGCAATGCCTTCGATTGGGGTTGGAGTTCAGCTTTTTTAGACGGTGTTCGAGTATTGGATTGTTGGCCGCATTGCTCGCGCTTCCCGGTCAAACCGCTCGCGCTGATGAAGGCGGCGTCAGCTTCTGGTTGCCCGGATTCTTTGGCAGCCTCGCGGCTGTGCCCGCGCAGGCGACGGGCTGGTCGGCGACCTCGATTTATTGGCATGACTCGGTTCACGCGGCTGGCGACGTGGCGCGGGCACGCGAATTCGAGCTCGGTCGTATCCCCGCAAATCTGACGGCCAGCTTGAGCGCCAACCTCAATTCCAATCTGGATCTCGGCTTTTTGATCGGGACTTACACCTTTGCGACCCCGGTGCTGGGCGGTCAGGCCTCCGCCAGCCTTATGGGAATCTACGGCTCCAACTCGACCTCGCTGGCGGGAACGCTTACAGGAACTTTGGCGACGCCTGGGGGCGCCATTCCCTTCTCGCGCTTCGATAACATCAACAGCTCGCTCACTGCATTCGGCGATTTGTACCCAACGTTTCAGTTGAAGTGGAATGCCGGCGTCAACAACTACATGACCTACGTCAGCGGGGACATCCCGGTCGGGGCCTACGACTCAGCCCGGCTTGCCAACATCGGAATCGGGCATTGGGCGATCGACGCCGGCGGCGGCTACACCTATTTCGATCCAAAGGCCGGGCATGAAGCGTCAGCGGTGCTCGGATTCACCTACAACTTCATCAACCCGTCTACTCAATACCAGAGTGGGGTCGACATGCACCTCGACTGGGGCGTGTCACAATTCCTGACCAAGCAGTGGCAGGTCGGTCTCGTGGGTTACCTGTACCAGGAACTCGGCTGTGACAGCGGCTCCGGCGATCGCGTCGGCTGCTTCCGATCGCGGGTGGTCGGGGTCGGACCGCAGGTCGGCTACATCATCCCACTCGGAGACAACCTACAGGGGTATCTCAACCTGAAGGCCTACGGCGAATTCGCCAATGAGAATCGGCCAGCGGGCTGGAACCTCTGGTTGACGTTCAATATTTCGCCTGCGGCACCAACGCCGCCGACATCCACGAAGCCGAGGATCACGAAATAAGATCGCAGGTGCCAAATACTCTTGTGTGACGAAAGGAGCACCTGTTTGATCTGATTGACGACCAGACCCAGCGAATTTTGGCGGACCGCGCGCGGGTCGAGGCTGCAGAACAAAGCTATCGCGATCAAGTTGGCGGTGGCGACGCACGATGCAGATTGCAGGCCGGCGAAGATGGTGGATCGTCCTTGTGGGCGTACTGATCGCCTACTTGGCGCTGGCCTACGTCATACTGCCCGCTTTGTGGAGCCATCACGAGCACGAGCCGGGCCTTGCGTCCTTGCCCATGGTCACTCGCACGGCGAGCGGCATCCCGGGAGACGCGCTCAATGTCGGCCTCGTCGGCAGCAAGGAAGACGTCCTTCGCGCCATGCACGCGGCAGGCTGGTTTCCGGCGGACCCGATCACCGTGCGCTCGAGCATCGAGATTGTCGGCAGCGTTGTGCTTGACCGCCCATATCACGATGCGCCCGTCAGTCCACTCTATTACGAAGGCAAAAAGGAACAGCTGGCGTTCGAGAAGCCTGAGGGTACAAGCGCGGATCGTCGGCACCACGTCCGATTCTGGCAGGTGCTCGAGAAAGGAACGGACGGCCGTGCGGTCTGGCTTGGTTCTGTGACCTTCGACCGCGGCGTGGGCTTAAGCCATGACACGGGGCAGGTGACCCATCACATTGCGCCCGATATTGACGCCGAGCGCGACCTCTTGATGCGCGATCTGCGCGAGGCAGGGATGGCGCAAAACTTTTTCCAGATTTCCGGAACGGGCCCGACATTGTTTGGCCGAAACGGCGAAGGCGATCCTTACTACACGGACGGCGAAATCGACGTCGCCACTCTGGTGATCGATGGCGTCCCGCAGGCAGAGCCACCGGTAACCCTGCCGCCGCCGCCGCTGATCGCCCTGAAGGATCAAGTCTGGCACGGCATTAGCAACGCAATCAGCCAGTAATCGTCGCGATGTTGGTCGTCATCGGGTGTGTCGGGCGGGCGCGACGCGTCTCTTTCGATTGCGACCCAGCAATTTCTCTTCTTCGTATACTTTGCTCTGAGTTGCGGGCGCTCTTGGAAGAACGCCCGCGGGTTGAAAGACCGGGCCGGCTACTGACCCTCGTGGCCCTTGATCTTGTCCTCGACCTCTCGCTTTACGGCTTCAAGGTTGAAGCTCGCCGGCGCTTGCATCGGCGGAAATTCGATGGCCGTTTGTGCCAGTCTGGCGACCTCCTGTTGAACAAGCACGAATCGCCAGAATTCGCGGCCCATGAAATCGTTCATGTAGCCTCCGCCGGCGTTGTTCAGGCTTTCGGCCCGGGTTATCGGCGTTCGCTCAAACGGGTCTTGGCGGATATTGATAATGGTCGGCATGTCGGTGGTGTCTTTTTCACCCGGCCAGCCATAGGGCTGTTGGAAGAACTGAAACTTGAAGTCGCCGTAGCGAAGGGCACCAAGATGCGGACCGGCGAAATAGAAGAGCTCATGGCGGGAGGACGGTCCCTTGCCGGTCAGAACGTCCATCTGATTGTAACCGTCGAGGTGGACCTTGTACGTGCGGCCTTCCAGCGTCACGCCCTTGAGAAGCTGGTCGGTAATGTTCGGGTTTCCTGCCGCTGCAGTCAGCGTTGGGAACCAGTCGAGCCCCGAGAAGACTCCGTTCTCCACCGAACCCGGCTTGATGTGGCCCGGCCAGCGAATGATGGCCGGCACGCGGAAGCCGCCCTCATAGCTGGTGCCTTTGGTGGCTTTGAACGGGGTCATGCCGCCGTCCGGCCAGGTGAACACCTCGGCGCCATTGTCCGTTGTGAAGATGACGATGGTGTTGTTGGTTTCACCGATGTCATCGATATGCTTGAGCAGGGCGCCGACGCTGTCGTCCAGCTGAGCCATGCCGGCTTCCTCTAGACCGTAATTCGTGTCGTGGTTCTGCATCGTCCTGTACTTGTTCGACAGGAACGTCCAGACGTGCATGCGCGTCGTGTTGTGCCAGACGAAGAAGGGCTTGCCGTCGCGCTTGGCTCTGTCCATGAAGTCACTGGACGCCTTGACCAGCACTTCGTCGAAGGTGGTCATGTCGTACTTCGCCTTCAGGAACGGGAGATCGTGCATGTTCGGCACGTTCGCCATATCCGGGAACGGCGGCAGTGGGCCTTCGTCGACAATCCTTTGCTTGCCAATCTTACCCCAGCGCGGCATCTCGGTAGGGTCGTCCTTGTCGGTCGCGTAGCTGTGGACAAGGTAGCGTGGGCCGTACTTGTTGTAGTAGTCCTGGTTGATTGGGAACGAATACCAGTACGGATCGGACATTGCGTCGAGGTGATATAAGTAGCCGAAGAATTCGTCGAAGCCGTGTACCGTCGGCAGATATTTGTTGAGATCGCCGAGATGGTTCTTGCCGAACTGTCCCGTTGCGTAGCCGAGCGATTTGAGCGCGGTGGCGAGTGTCACGGCCTGGTCAGGTATGCCGACATCGGCACCGGCCTGGCCAACCGTCGTCAGTCCCGTGCGGATCGGCAATTCGCCAGTGATGAAATTGGCGCGCCCCGCCGTGCAGCTCGCTTCGGCGTAGTAGTCGGTAAACATCATGCCTTCAGACGCCAGCTTGTCGAGGTTGGGCGTCTTGCCCGACATCATTCCGCGGTGGTAAGCGCCGATATTGAACCAGCCGACATCGTCACCCATGACCACGAGGATGTTGGGTTTTCGTGCCTGTTCTTGTGCGGATGCGGAGCCGATCCAAGGCAAGCTTGTTGCGAGCAACGCCACACAGAGACAGATGCTCAATCCTAGCTTGAGAAGGCATTTGTCCATGATCACCTCCAAATCTAACCTTATTGAAGGGATCGGAGTTCAGCTCGAAAGCACATCTCGCGCTATGCAACTTCGGCAAATTGTGCCTGCGGATCCCGAGGTACCGGTGCTGCTGGCCAACCTGAAGGAGTAAGTCTGACATTGCGTCGGAAGCCAAGCAGCTAAGAGCAGTCGTGTTACAAGCTCTATCGCTTCAAACGAGCACGGAGATCGTTAGAGAGCCGGGCCAGATCAGGGTCGTTCGGGGAAGTGCGAGATAGCTGTTCAGCATATTCAAGGGCGCTGCTGATATCTCCGGAATCGCGGCTGAACGTTATAAGAGCCATCAGTGTGTCGCGATCGTCGGGATGCCGGGCAAGACTCTCCTTCAGGACTGTCATCGACGCGTCCGCGCGGCCCGAAGAATGCAGCGCCACAGCGTAGACATAGGCATAGCGCGACCGGTCAGGTTCAAGTTCGGTCGCTATGCGGAATTCGGCTAGTGCGTCAGCCGGCCGTCTCTCGCGGGTGAGAGTGAGTCCGAGCGCATGGTGCAGGCCTGCGTCCTGGCGAGACGAGCCGATTGCTGCCCTCAGCGCGCTCTCTCCATCGCCATCCCGGCCAAGCTGCCGATACAAATCCGCGAGATTGATCGCTGCGGGCGCGTATTGCGGGCTGAGCCGTAGCGCGGCCTGATATTCCTTCTCTGCATCGCCGGTGAGCCGACGACGGACGTAGAAATTGCCCAGGGTTGCCCGGGATTCGGGCCGATCCGCGTTGAACTGCTGTGCGGCAATGAACTCGGCGGCCGCACGCTCGAAGGCTGGACGATCAGCAGCGGGTTGGCTTTCTGTCGGTACGGCCGCCAGCACGGACACTGCCCTGATGCGAACGCCGCGGCTTGTGTCCGAGAGCAGCGGGGCGACGACGCCCCAGAGCCGGTCGCCTGGAAGACCGTCAAGCATGTCGAGTGCACCGATACGTACCATTGGATCGGGATCCGACAATCCCTTGCGGGCGAGATCGATGTTGGCTCCCGAGACCCGCGTGTGAAGTTCGCTCAACGCACTCGCCCGCGCGATCGCCGGCGTTGCTGGGCTGGCGGCAATCAGCGCCAGCAGGGCCGCGGCCTCGGGGCGCTCCGTCCAGGACGCCTGGAATGCCCCGGCGTAGTTTTGGAACCCCTTTCGCGCCGGTCCGTACCAGGCCTCGATGGTGTCGGTCGCCCATTGTGCCGATTTGTCGGCATGGCAAGAGTTGCAGGCATTCGGAGTGCCAAGCCTCGCTGAGAGATCGGGCCTCGGTATTCGAAAGCTGTGGTCGTGCCGCCGGTCCACCACCATATAGGTATTTGCGGGCATATGGCACGATACGCAGGTGACTTTTGGTGTCACGCCATCGTGGCGGCTATGTGAGGCAGCCTCATATCTGTCAGGGGCGTGGCACTGCAGGCATATGCCATTGCCTTCGGCGCGGAGCTTGGCGGAATGCGGATCGTGACAGTCGCTGCAGGTGACGCCAATTGCAAACATTTTGCTCTGCTTGAACGGACCGTAGTTGTAGACCTCGTCGAGCATTTGCCCGTCGGCATGATAGAGGCCGCGGGCGAGGGTAGAAACAAGGTGGGTATCAGATAACGGCTGCCCCGGAATCCAGTCCTCGGAAAACTGTCCACGTCGCGCATGGCATAGCCCGCAGGTCTCAACCTCTCGGCGCGTCGCTGTCGGCGGGGCGCTGCGTTGCGGATCGGCGGTCTTGGCGTGCCAGGTGATGCCATCGCGCTCCTTCAGCAAGACGGCGAGCCCTTTCAGAGGATGTTCATCTCTGTCAAAAGGCCACCAGCTCCGCTGACTATACGCCCAGTCGACGTGGCGCGAGCCTTTGCCGTGGCACGTCTCGCAGCCGACGCTGATCTCCGCCCAGGTCGTATGGAAGCGATCAGTGGTCGCATCGTAGTTTTTCTTGACGCCAGTGGAATGGCACTCCGCGCACATGAAATTCCAGTTTTGATTGAGCTTGGTCCAGTGCAGCACGTCGCCGTGCTTAATCTCCTCATCGGGATAGAGATGAAACCAGCGTTGGCCGCCCTGGTGTTTCGGACGGCTGTCCCAGGCAATTGAAAGCGCCTGTATGCGGCCATCCGGAAATTCGATCAGATATTGCTGAAGGGGATCGATGCCGAAGGTGTATTTGACCTCATAGACCGCGAGCTTGCCGTCGGGACCGTCGGTCTCGACGAAGAATTTGTTGTCCTTTTTGAAGAAGCGGGAATGGACGTCGAAATAGTCGAAAGCGGAGTCGTCGAAATCGCCGAGCACGGAATCTGCGGTGGCGTGTTGCATGGCGTGTTTATGCTGGGATTTTTTCCAAAGGGCCGCTTCGGCTTGGTGGCACTCAGCGCAGGTTTCGCTGCCGACAAAGGTGAGGGTAGGGGCCGGGCCGCTGGTACGGAGCACCTCAGGAAAAGGAAACTTGCCATTGATGGCCAACAGGAATGCCATGGCGCCGATTGTGATGGCACCGACGGCCGTCAATGTCGTGATCCGCCGCTTCGGGCGGAAAGGGGCGTTGCGGGTATCTACCGCGCCGACGGTCGGCTTAGCATGCGCGTCGCGCTGAGAGCGCCTGTCACTCTCGCTGGCCTTGTCCTTGTTGCGCACCACTGGCTCTGCTCGTTGGATCCGCCGGATTGCTGAGAGAAATTGATCAATGTGGGCCCGCGTGGGCTATGCAGATTCGGCAATTCGGCGGCGCCGTGGCCCCTCAGCCTGAAGCGTCGCTTTGCGAAGCTCAGCTTCCGCTCGGCACGGCTTTGTCTTCGCAGGCGCTGCGCACAGGTGCGGAATCGGTCGGCGCCGGCGATCGGTTTGCACAACCCCGCCTGCCGATTTTGGGCACGCAGGCTCCCACCCCGCGCCCAGCCACTCGTCGAATGTTCACAACTCCTCGGTAGCCGAATTTGCATAGCGCGCGACGCGCTCCCGCTGCAGGCTCGCTGCAAATGAGAAATAAGCCTCCCCTATGGAAGCAGAGCGTTAAGTCGATGAAATCCGGTTACGGAGCGTTTCCGCTCATTGAAGGAGAGCGTTTCCGATGATCAAGACATCAACAGTGTTCCTCGCCATGATTGGAGCGTTTGCGACGGCCGCTTTCGCGAGGGAGCCGCGCACAAAATTTATGGCAACTCACAATCTCCGCCAAGACACGCCAACACACCTCAGATCGACGTCAGATAGCTGCAGGGTGATCTTCGTCGGTGGCCAGGACTTGTTCGATCGTAACAACCCGAACAACCTCAGAACAGACTATCCGAGCCCGCCGGCTCAACCGGCCCAGTTCTGAAACGGCTTGTTTGTAACTCTCAGGTCGTTGCCGTGCGTTGAGCGCGAGGCTCGCAGCAGTCCAAGAGGGGCGGACCATTCGAAGGAAGGGAGATCCGTATGAAAAGTCTTTCATTGGTTATCGGAATATTCACCGCGGTCGGGGCTCCCGGCGCATCGGCTCAATCGATTAACCTGACCGGCATTTATACGTGCGTTGCGATGTGCCGGGGAGGCCTACCTGCTCACGTCACGCAGAACGGACCTGCCCTTAATCTTACAACCGAAGCAGGGGTGCCTGCCCGCGCTTGGCCTGACTGGTTTGCGCCAGTAAGCCGGATATGGATTGGCGCCTTCAATGAAGGCGCCGTTTATTCTGCGGATGGCATGCTCATTCAGTTCGACAATGGCACCATCTGGCACAGAGGCCTGCCACCTCCTCCTCCGGGGCAAAGGTAGACGCCAGCGCAGCAATCGCTCATTAGCGCGTCCACCTGGACAATAGCGCTGGCATGGGCGGACACTGGCAAACATCCGCGAGGTTTGTCGCTAATCGTTGTTTCGATTCTTGCTTGCGCCCCTCAAGGCTGTCGTGGGCGATATTGTCGACGGATCGGTCATCTGCACACAGGTCAACAGATCAACATAGCTGCCGCTCATTCCAGGAATGGTCGCTTCCTGCGTGCAGCGATCGCGAATGGAAGCGGAATAGGTCGACCAGATGCCTATGAGCTGCACTTGCGCCGCATCTTCGTCGCGTAGGCAATTCGCGAGGGATCGAGAAAGGTCGAGGTCCATGGCCTTGTTCGTGGCCGCCGTCTCTTTACAGGAGCGCTGGACGTCGATGATCGGTACGTGATCTCCGACGAGTATGACCAATGGACTTCCGAGTTGGCTGGCAAGTGCGATTGACAAGAATGCGGCGATCATGGGGGCTCCTTTTCGCGCTTAAGAAATTACAGGTTGGAAGCTTCCCGCGTGCTGCGATTCGCCAGTCAGCGATGCGCAATGGCCCGGTGCGCCCGCCGACCGGTCGAGCCAATTAGAGTTCCGGTTCAGAGGTGCGACTATGCGGAATCGGAATGTCTGGGGCGGAACTCGCAAGCCATCTCCCGGACCGCTTCGGGCTGGGGATTTGCCCATACGCGATCCTGCGTCAGGTCGGATGCTATCGAACACGAGATTCGTCCAACCGACCTGGAAGCGCTATGCAGCTTCGGCAAGTCACAATGGACGGGCGCGCTGCAGAGTCGCTGAAGGTGATTCACCGAAGGTCGCGCGGTACGTCACAGCAAATCGCCCAAGCTCCAGGAACTGATGATTTCGGGCAACCTCTGCGACGGTGATTTTCGAAGGATCGGCGTGTCGTAGCGCCGAGCGTGCCTTGTTCAGCCGTCGCAACAGCAGATATCGGGTAGGACTGACACCAAGGAATTCAGCGCAACACAGCCGCAATGTGCGTTCCGGCACGCCAATCTCCGCGCACAGCGCGGGCAGCTTTAGTTTGTCATCGAGGCGCTCGCTCAGCGCTTCTTCGAAGCGGATCATGATTGCTGCGTGATGCTGTTGTGCTTTGTGATTGTCATCCGTGTCGTCGGCGCCGAGGCAGTGAATGACCGCATGAAGCATTTCGCGCTCCAGCGCTTCTGCGACCTCAGAGTACTCGATCAAGTTCTTGCCGCTTTCCGCAAGGTGGCAGGCTTGCCCAAAGGAAGACTGGAATTCCAGCGAATCTGAGCCCGCGGGGCATAGAACTCTGCTCGCGCGCGGCAACGGCATCTCATGTCCGGTCAGCGCCTTGGCGCAACTCGATAGTTCCGCCGCCGATACTGCAATCAGGCCCCATTGGCAGGCACCGCCGGATCGTTGATGCATGGCCTGGCCCCAGCAGTGCAAGACGACGTCGCCGTTTTCCAAACCAACTCCATCGGATATCAGGGATAACGTACCGATGGGAAACGACAGGAACATCCGCTCGGGCGGCAGGCGGATGTATGCAATACGCGGCAGGTCCTCGCTACACCAACAGACTTCCAGGTGATTTGTTTTCAGACGAATCAGCCGCGCGTTGAAATCACCGGCGCCTGTTATCGTGAAGTTGATGCGTGTATCGCCAAATGCGGCTGCGTAGCCGTCGGGATCGCTAAATGTAAATGTGGCGACTTCTGCCATTTGCTCCGTCCGCGGAGAACAGTTCTTGCGACCCATTGAAGGTCTTGGGTCTCATCGATTGCAGACAGCATTGAACAGGCGTCACGCCTCGGCTATGCGGCTTTGGCACGTCGATAGTGAATTGCGATATCTGGCGGCCTCCGGCAGGAAAGGCGATCTCCTCCGGTTGCGATCAATGGCAAGACCACCCGAGGGACGGTCTTTCGGTAGATGACCAACTCGCCGTGTGCGTCGCTATGGCCGTATGCCCATTTCGTAACGGCACAGACGATAGGCGTCCATTCCCGTGGCCTGGCTTTCGGCATCGGTAGCGCTGGTCATATCGCCAATCGCGGCGCTTGCCGCTTTGTTGGCTTTGCTGAAGCATTCAGCACGTGCGGACCGGACACCCATCTTTGCGGCCTGTGCTGGTAGCGATATTGTAAGGAATAGAACGCGCGAGGCGACAACGAAGAGAGCTCGGATGGAGAGCATGTTCTCCTGCCGGGAGGGGTGAGCTCAGCGTGGCCGGTACAGGTTGAGCGTTTCCCCGATGATTATCAGCTCGGCAGGGATAACGATATCCGCTGGGCAAGACACCGCTGTGCACTTACGGCAAGGAGATGCAGCCGTAGGCCGAAGGGCGGATGGAGAGGTCAGGCCACCAACTCGACTT
>Ga0209455_1000890_pt1 | contig 15673 bp, 13 predicted proteins | sample AraplaCol_mCL_r2_FD_184275 | JGI IMG/M metagenome (GOLD analysis project Ga0209455, IMG submission 184275) | Arabidopsis root microbial communities from North Carolina, USA - plate scrape CL_Col_mCL_r2 (SPAdes) (version 2) | ecosystem: Host-associated > Plants > Roots > Endosphere | place: USA...
GCAGTACCTAAATTAAATCGTTATGAAAAAATTAATACTTGCTTTTATATTATTAGGAGGCGCTTACCAGGTAAAAGCGCAGCAGGTAAAGGCCAACCCCGCCGACAGCATTTTAGCAGCCATAACCAATTCGATCAAGACACAAAATAACTCCTGGAAACAGTTAACATCAGACCTGAAACCAGACCAGGTACTGGCTTTGTATAATGATAAAACAGCGCTGCAAGCCCCGCTAAACAACCTGTACATTCAGGATAAGATGCCGGTTGCCGTTTTACAAGGGAATTCTAAAATGCCTGTCGCACGCCTGGATGGATACGATAAAATGCCTGTTAAACTGGTAAATCCTGACGACAAGGTTATCGTCAGCCAGCAGTTACTCCGGAGCCTGCCGCCGTCTAAACTTCCGGCACTGCTTTCTCCGGCTCCTCGAAAGTAACATTCATTTTTAAGGCCGCTTTTTGTGCTTCGCGGGCGAGTTTGCCCTGCTCACGTTGTTCAACAATTTCATCATAACTCGCCTCGTAAGTTGGATGGTTAGTGTGCATCACCCTATCCCAAAAGTTAAAATAAAGGCCGTAATTGCATTTTACTAGTCGATGGTGCATATTATGATGGGTGGACGTATTGTGCCATTTAAACAGCGCATGGCTGGCAAATCCTTTTGGAAACAGTTCGTAACCTAAATGCCCGGCTACGTTCAGCAGCAGCGAGTATAACCCGAAAATAACTATAGTAGTTGCATGGTGGGGAATGGTGAAAGCTATCAGCGGGATAATGCCCACTTCAACAACAGCCTCAATTGGATGGAAAGCATAAGCCGCAAAAGGTGTTGGGTTGATAGATAAATGATGCACTTTATGTACGTATTTAAATATCGGCTTCCAATGCATCAGTCGGTGTGTCCAATAGAAATAGGTATCATGCATTAGTATCATCAGCACGATACTGAAAAAATAGTAGAAGTAGCCGTACTTATCAAATGGCGTATATACTAGTGTCAGCCCTTTCATACCGGCTATTACCGTTAGCATTATTATCACTCCAAATATCAGTACGGTAAAAAAAGAATATTTTATTTCGCGGAAAATGTGCTGTTTTTCCGGGTAGCGCTGCTGAATTTTTGAGGCCCAATACCGCTTATTTTTCCATACATAAAAAACCAGGTAAAATGAGCCGGTAAAAAGCAGGTAGCGCACAGCGATGTTTAGCAGCAGTTTTAAAGCATCGAATGATAATAGCGATTGCATATCTTACTAAACGTTAAAAATCAAAAATCCTTATTCAGTAACTTCTCCAGCTCCGCAAAGCTGATGTTCATTTTAACACGGCCTTGCTTGGCATATGATATTTCGCCGGTTTCTTCAGATACGATGATAGCCGTGGCATCGTTCGATTCAGTTACCCCTATACCAGCACGATGACGCAAGCCAAACTGTGTTGGCAAATCGGTTTTCTCGGTAAGCGGCAAAATACAGCTAGCCGATTTTATTTTATTTTCGGATATCACCACCGCGCCATCATGCAACGGACTGCTTTTTTGAAAAATACTTTCCAGCAAACGCTTTGATATTTTGGCTTCAATCATTTCACAGCTGTTTTGGTAAAATTGCTCATCGTAATACTTGGCAAAAACTATGAGTGCGCCGGTGCGGGTTTGTTTCAGGCTTTTGCAGGCATCTATAATGGGTTTAATACGGGCATAGTTGTCCTTTTCAATTTGGGCTTTACCAAAAAAGTACTGCCACCAGGCTTTATTACGCTGTAGCGAAGCATTTTTACCCACCAGCAGTAAGAATCGCCGTATTTCCTGCTGAAAAAGTACGATTACCGCAATGATGCCAACATCAGCCACCTTTTTCAAAATGCCTGCAAGCAAGGGCATTTTGCTTTCAGGCACTATAAAATACAGCACGTATATCAGCGCAAGCCCTATAAAAATATTGGCAGCGATTGTACCCCGAATCAGGTTGTACAACTGGTATATGATTATAGCCAGCAATACAATATCTAAGATGGAAAAAGGTGTTATCTTGAAAAGCTTAAAATCAAACGCTTGCATAAAAGCGAAGTTAGGTATTTAGTCCGAATCCCGATAGCTATCGGGACGGGAAAGTCAGTAAAGTCCTAAAGAAAGAAACTATCTCACGTCTCAAATCTCACATCTCATATCTACCCTAAAAACGGTCCGCCGGGTACGCCCCAGCCCCATTGTGGCATGGGTACATTTGGGTCTTCTGTTACTTCGGCAGTGTTTGAGTTGATCACGGCGATGCGGGTACCCCACTCCAGGTAAGCGAGGAATGCAGAGCGGAACTCAGGGTCGGCGGGCAATGAAAGTTCGTCAGCCGTTTGCAGCAACAGTTCCATCCAGCGTTTGCGGTGGTTTTCGGTAAGATATTTTTGCAGGTGCTTCTGTATCATGCGGAAATGGTCGCCCTCGCTTTCGCTGTAAACTTTAGGCCCGCCTAATACTTCTGCCACAAAATGGGCCACATGCAACCGGTGCTGTGGCGACATGTGTTTGAAAACAGGTTCAAGTATATCGTCGGCTAAAACTTTATCGTAAAATTTATCAAAAAGCGTCTCAAAAATCGGCATACCGCCGGCCCATTCATAAAGTGTAGGAATTGGGGTTGCTTTGTTGTCTGCCATCGGAAGATAGATTTGATGTAAATTTAGTCCGAAAGTCCGAAAAGTTAGTAAAGCCTGAAAGAAACTTTTGTAACCCAAATCTCATATATTAAGCTTATAGCTAAGCTTTTGATTCCTCTTTCTTTGGAAATATAAGTGAAGCAACCACACTCATTACCAAAATAGCCAGTATAATCAACAGTGAGCGGCCAGTTGTTAAGCCTATCGCGTCTACGTATTCCGCAGCAAGCATCTTCAGCCCGATAAATGCCAGCAAAATGGATAAGCCAACCTTTAGGTAATGGAACTTATCAATAATATTAACCAGCAGGAAGAACATTGAACGCAGGCCCAGGATGGCAAATATGTTTGAGAAAAAAACAATATAAGGATCCTTGGTTATAGAAAATATCGCGGGGATGGAATCCACCGCAAAAACCAAATCGGTAACCTCTATGATGATCAATACCAAAAATAACGGGGTAATCAGTTTTTTTCGATCGATTTTTACAAAAAATTTGCTCCCTTCAAACTGCGGGTGAACTGCAAAGTACTTGGATGCAAATTTTACTACTTTGTGGTTCTCAGGGTCGATTTCGTCTTCCTGGTTACGGTTAATAAACATGGTGACACCGGTGTAAACCAAAAATGCACCAAATAGATACAACACCCAATGGAAATGGCTTATCAATGTTGACCCCAGGAAAATAAATGCAAACCGCATCAGCACCGCGCCCAATATGCCCCAAAAAAGCACCTTATGGTAATGCCTCGGGCTAACGCCAAAAGCCGTAAACACCAGCACCATCACAAAAATATTATCAACCGATAACGCATACTCAACCACATAGCCGGTAATAAATTCCAAACCCAGATTTTTGCGATACAATTCAAGGCTACCGGCCAGGTCGCCGGGGATTAATTTAAGGTGATGAAAGTTTTTCTCGTTTATCTGCTGCAGCGCTGTAAAGCTGTCAACATGGTGCAACAGGTGGCCGAATTGCAAAATCAGCCCATAAAATATCAGCGCCAGCGTTACCCAAACAGCGCTCATGATACCGGCCTGTTTCAAGGTTACCGCTTTGTCAGTTTTGGCAAAAAGACCAAGGTCGAGCGATAGCATTATTAAAATGAATACGATAAATGCCGATATAAAAATTAATTCGCTGCTCATTATTTGTTGCGTTCGGTGGTAAACCGTACCAGTTGCTCAAGGCTCCGGCGCGATTCACCATCGGGGAAAGTGTTTAATATGGCGAACGCTTCGTCCTGGTACTTTTTCATTTGCGTTTCGGCATATTGCAGCCCTCCGGTTTCTTTTACAAAACTGATGATTCGGGCTATTTTTTCGGGATCGTCGTTGTGGTTTTTAACCAGGTTTATCATTTGCTTTTTAACATCGCTTTTGCTGTTGTTAAGCGAGTAAATAAGCGGCAGGGTAACTTTTTTTTCTTTTATATCGATGCCGAGCGGTTTGCCAACGTCGTCGGTACCAAAATCAAACATATCGTCTTTAATCTGGAATGCGATGCCGATTTTCTCGCCAAACAGGCGCATCTTCTCTATAGTGTCGTCATCAGCGCCTGCCGATGCAGCACCGCATTCGCAGCAGCTCGCTATCAGGCTGGCCGTTTTCTGGCGTATCACCTCGTAGTAAACCTTTTCTTCAATATCCATCCGGCGCACTTTCTCAACTTGTAACAGTTCGCCCTCAATCATCTGCTCCATGGCAGTCGATACTATCTTTAAAAAACGGTAGTCATCGTGCTTCATGGATAACAACAAACCTTTGGAAAGCAGGAAATCGCCCACCAAAACGGCAATCTTATTTTTCCATAGGGCGTTGATAGAGAAAAAGCTTCGGCGCTGGTAAGAGTTATCTACCACATCATCGTGTATCAATGTAGCTGTATGCAGCAGTTCAACAAGTGCGGCGCCGCGGTGGGTCGACTCATTGATACCCCCGCAAATGCTGGCCGAAAAAAACACGAACATCGGCCGTATCTGCTTGCCTTTGCGTTTTACAATGTAATGTGTAATGCGGTCGAGCAGCGGTACCGAACTTTGCATCGAGGCCTTAAACTTGCCTTCAAAAACATCAATTTCAGCCGCAATAGGTTTTTTAATCTCGTTGATGCTCAACATTCAGTTACACGCTTTTTACAGCTGCAAACATAAGGAAAAAGTTCTGTTTGGTTCATGGTTGATAGATCATAGTTCATGGTAGCTGCAATTAGCAAGTTGGCCTTACTTCTACTATCCTCATCTCCCGCTGCCGTAAATAGGTCTGGCTATGAACTATGAAGCCCCTTGCCATTAAACCTTTTCCAATAAAACCACTCTATTACTATAACAACATTAATTAAGAAAGATTACAGTCGTTCAATTTAGCATCAGAAACATAACGACCGTTTAAGAAAATAGTGATTATAGTTTTTGTATAGGTTAAGTTTTCATGACGCGTCTGGGGTTTTTACTTCGGGCGCTTTTTTATTAATAATAAAAGCAATATTATTTTACCTTTGCAATCCAAATCCGGAGAGGTGTCTGAGTGGTCGAAAGAGCACGCCTGGAAAGTGTGTATACTTCAAAAGGGTATCGAGGGTTCGAATCCCTCCCTCTCCGCTTTCAAAACAGCATAAAAGCCTACAAATTGAATTTTTGTAGGCTTTCTTACATTCAGCACTTTATTTTTTGCATTGTTTTGACTTTGGCACATTAAATTTACCAAAGTCCATATTATTTGATATTAAATGACCGGGCAAAAAGATTTATTGCACAAAATGATTAATTAATTGAAACTAAATTTATATCTTGTTTTCTTTATTTTCAGTTAATAATTTCCTTAAACCATCACTTATAAATGAATACTTCTTATTTTAAATTTAAGCTGCCTTATAGTTTAGCCAATACGAAGAGAAAACTAATTGCCAACCGGTTAAGTATAGTCACCAGGTAAACAGGTAGTTCATATGACGAAGAGAATTGTGAGGAAGCTCTTAGCCATACTAATGCTTATTTACTGTAACCGGTTAATTGCGCAAAATGCTGTGGCTGATTGCAATAATGCAACCCCGCTAACTACTACTTCCGAATATTGTTCACCCCCCGGCGAGTATACTAACGCAAATAAAAGTAAGGACACGTGGTTTACTTTTATTGCCACTGCTTATGATGTTAATATAACTGTAAGCGGCACAGGCGCTGGCGGAACATTGCTTTCACCCGTGATACAATTGTACAGTGATTGCGCCGGTACGGAACTGGTTGGTTCCGGTGTTACCGAAAATAATGTCACTACACTTTATAAGGGAGGCTTAATTATTGGCGCGACCTATTATATTAAAATTTCGGGCGCCAATAAAGCGACAGGTACCTTTAAGCTGTGCCTTAATAACTATAACCCAATATTGCAGGCGGGGCAGGATTGTGCCACAGCATCCTTTCTTTGCACCACTCAAACTATTTCGCAAAAAAATGTAATTGGCGCCGGTTTAAATAACAACGAAGCAGCGGGCACCTGTTTAAATGCCGATGGACAGTCGACAGAATCAAACAGCGTATGGTACAAGTGGCAGGCAGCGAACAACGGCACACTGGTTTTTACCATTACACCCAACAGTATACACGACGATATTGACTGGGTGCTATTCGACCTTGGCCCCACCGGCGACTGCGCCAATGTAAACCCGGCAAACGCCATAAGGTGTAAGGCCGGCTATGGCGTTGATAACACCGATTGTCCCAACGACAGTGTATACTATAAAACCGGGCTCGATTTTAATGAAACAGACATCAGCGAACCGCCCGGCTGCGGCAAGGGCCAAAACGGCAAACTACAGTTTGTTACCGCACAGGCGGGGCATATTTACGGGTTATTGATCAATAATTTTTCGTCGGGTAATAATGGTTTTACCCTGTCGTTTACCGACCAGAAAGGTATTGCCGGCACTGTTGAGTTTGTGGGACCAAAACCTGCTATTGCCTATACCGGCGCAAGTGACTGCTCCACCGCGCCGCAGTTTACGTTCAACAGCCTTTCAACCAATTACAATAGCCTGCAATGGTCATTTGGCGACGGGGCCAGCCTGCCAGGAGCAAACACCACCGGCCCGCACCTGGTTACCTACAACACCCCGGGAATAAAGACCATCACACTGGCAACAACCGGCGACGGCGGCTGTACCGTTATTGCCACCAAACAAATAACAGTAGGCATAAAACCCCCGTTACCGGTTATCAATATTGATAAAAATGTATACTGCGTTAATGATACCGTTAAGCTGCGGGCAACCGTTGCCGATGGGTTAACTTACTTATGGACAGGACCAAATGGGTTTCAGTCCGACTCATCAGTAGCCATAATCCCGGTTACCGGGAATAGTATTGCCGGTACCTACCGGTTGGTTACCAGTAGTTTTGGCTGTAACAGCGAGGTTGCTTCTATCGACCTGCCCGAACCACAGATAACCCCTGTTGCCGCATTCCATACCGACCCAACTACTATAAACGCAGTTTATGGCCCCGTAACCATACAGTTTATAAACGACACTTTTAATGCCGACAGCTTTTTGTGGGACTTTGGCGACGGGACCACATCCTCCATGCAAAATCCATCCCATATTTATAATCGCAAGGGGCAATTTGATGTTACGTTAACGGCATCGCGCAATAATTCATGTTCGGTTTCTGCAACGAAAAACAGCCTGGTAATTATTCAAAACAACAGCTATGTGTTTATTCCCAACACATTTACCCCGAACGATGATGGTATCAACGACCTGTTTAACGTAACCATCACCAACCTGAAAAACTACCATATCCAAATATTCAGCCGCTGGGGCCAGCCGCTGTTTGAGGCGCGCGACATCCTGAAAAGCTGGGACGGCACTTACAACGGGAAGAAAGTTAGCTGGGGTGTTTATTACTATGTAGTAGATGCCATAAGCAGTAACGACGAACCGATAAAACGCTCAGGGTATGTGACGATAATACGGTAAGTACCTTACCTCCGGCTCAGCTCTTTGCTAAAAGCGTTCCATTTTTATACACGGAACACCCGGAATGTTGTGGAACACGCTAATTATCAGTAGCATCACGTTTCATATTTTTATAATACACTGATAGTCAGCGTATTAATTGGGGGTTTACAGTTAGGGTTAACAGTATAGCCCGCGCCAATTGTAAATTGCTGGAATCCAATATTTTATAAAACAAAAGGTCTTTACACCTGTAAACCCCCGTTCAAATTTACAGAACAACTACGGACAGCAGTGGATCGGTCTGCGACCAGCGAAGCGGCCTGCCTAAATTTGTAGTACAAGGCTATAGCCTTGCCGTAGCGAAAAAACGATTGCGATAGCTTGAGAAATTTGGTATTACAAAATAGCCCGCTTTGGTTGTAAAGCGGGCTACCTGAACAGGGTTTAAGAACGCGGGCTACCTAAACGCGGGGCACGAGTACGCCACCTCTACAGGCCCCTGCGCTGCATACTCGCGCCTGAAATGAGGGGATATTTATCTATTACTGTAGTTATAAACTACATGCATAACCGTCCGAAGTCACAGACATTCGGACAGCGCTCCGGACAAGCTACGCACAGCCGAGTACGCCACCTCTAAAGGCCTCTGCGCTGCAAATTCGCGCCAGAAATGAGCATCGTATCAGGTTGAATATTATTTACCCATTGAAGAAAACTCATATAATGTTTGACATTTTCAACGCCATATCCGTTATTGGTCAAATATTCTATGTGCTTACTGGCAATGGTTTCTATATCTTTATCTAATAACCTGGCTGTCAAAATGCCCCTAAAAAAACCATTTATAACTTCATTGTGATATTGGTCATTCCTTATCTTCATCGGTTGAAAAGGAATTTCGTTAAGGAGGTTATTCAAGTCATTCAACGTTTCATATTTGCTGAAATAATTAAAGGCTAGAGTTTCAATAATATTTATAATGCTTTCTGATGATTCTTCCACCGAACGCGCTGTATCGATAGGAAACTTGTAAAGATTTGTTTCCACTAATAAATCGCCCGTATTTATAAATATAGTTGGGTCTGACGGCCTCCCTTTTCTGCCGTAGAAAGCGTCTATTAATTTTTCAATAAGGTTAAACCTTATTTCATAATATACAAATACTTCTGAATTACGAACAAAAACCAGCCTTACAGAACAAGTTCTTTCGCTTTCCGTTCTTGCAAACCGGTAGCTTTTTTTTTCAAAAAAGAAATCCTTCTTGAATAAATATTTTGATAATAAATCAATTAGATAATCTTTCATAAACAATAAAATTATTTAGGCCCCCTCTGGCGCGAGTATGCAGCGCGGGCCTTTAGAAGTGGGGTACTCGTGACACGATGAACACGTGGTTTACATTACCTGCGGTTCAATTAAAAGAACGTCTATCAAGCCGGGCATTCCGCAATAATTCCTGGCGCTGCTGTATAAATAATCTTCCGGTTTTTCAACTATTCCGGCTACTACCGGGTTGTCATGAATATAATCCAGTTTTTGATGTAATATTTTAGCGTTATACAATTCGATGGGATGATTGTCCTGTTGCCATAACTGGAAACCGGTGTTCTGGCTGTTTTCTTTCCCGGCCTTTTCCATCATCCAAAGCATCCATTCTCTGCGACTTTCTTGCGGATGTTCTTTAATAGCCTGTTTTAATGCAATGGATGTGTGCTTTTTCATATCGCGCATAATGTGTTCCAGGTTATCGCCGTGCGTGCCGATTATCATGTGGATGTGGCTGCTCATGATGCACCAGCCGTATATTTCGAGGCCTTTGTATTGCTGGCAATGTTTCCAGCTATCAAGCACGATGTCTTTATATTCGTTGCGGATAAATAGGTCTATCCAGTTTACAACCGCAAAGCTTACAAAGTAAAGTTTGTCCTGGTCTCCGAATTTGTATTTGGTGCTCATGAGATAAAGCTACATTTTTTGCTATGAGCTGGCAAATTGATTAAATAAAGTAGCCCGCTTTGGTTGTAAAGCGGGCTACCCCGATGCTGTTAAGAACGCGGGCTACCTAAACGCGGGGCACGAGAATCCCACCTCTTTTGGCTTCCGCTGCATTCTCGCCTGAAGGGGGTGACATAAGTACCCCACCTCTAAAGGCCTTTGCGCGGCATGCTCGAGCCAGAATGTGCTAAGATTCATTTTTATACTTTGGAAATTTATTATAAAACTCATTTTTTCTGGCATCTAACCAAGATTCCATTTTCATATCTTGAATTTTTTCTAAAAAATTTTCATAGGCCTGTTTACCGGTTTCTTCATGTATCAGAATAAGGGGAACATTGTGAAGTAAGTTACATAAGCCGTAAGATACCTTGTCACCGTTTTCATAACTGCGAGCTCTAATATCAATCAGGGCCATATACATTAAATACAATAAAAAATCTTTTTCCATTTGTTTTATTTTTTAGGAGGTTCTTTGAGCTCTGGAAATGCAGAATCATCCGGTACATGCGTGTCAACTGGTATCTTTATATTCACCCCCCCCTCGGGCGCGAGTATGCAGCGCCGGCCGCTAGAGGTGGGGTACTCGTGACACGATGACCACGTGGTTTACATTACCTGCGATTCAATTAAAAGAACGTCTGTCAAGCCTGGCATTACGCAATAATTCAGGATTTAAATATAAGTAGCCTGCTTTGCAAAGCGCGCTTGAACATGGTTAAGAACGCGGGCTACCTAAACGCGGGGCACGAGTACCCCACCTCTAAAGGCCGCTGCGCTGCATACTCGCGCCTGAGGGGGGTACTCGTGACACGATGAACACGTGGTTTACATTACCTGCGGTTCAATTAAAAGAACGTCTATCAAGCCAGGCATTTCGCAATAATTCAGGATTTAAATATAAGTAAACTGCCTTGCAAAGCGCGCTTGAACATAGTTAAGAACGCGGGCTACCTAAACGCGGGGCACGAGTACGCCACCTTTACAGGCCTATGCGCTGCATACTCGCGCCTGAGGGGAGAAGGTCTATGCCCTTAACAACCTCTTTATTATCTTGTTTCTAACTCGCCTTTGGCCATATAGTACATTTGTTCAAGATAAGCCGAAGATCCATAACTAATGCAATCCTCGAGTTTCTTATAATATTCTTCTACATGACCTGCTGCTAGTTTTCCTATCGCCGACACGAAGTGCGCTTGGCATAATTGCCTTTCTTTGAGAATGGGAATATTCACAACATAAGAGAATAACTGATCTTCTGTAATGTCACCCAATAAATAATGACCGAGCGGCCCGGGCCAATTAATGGATCGTTTTGACTTGAGTAATTTTTTGGTTGCTTTTAATGAATTTGATTTTAATTTGTCCTGCTCAGTTTTTATTGCTCCAAAATATAAAAATACTTGAATTTCTATACCTCCTGCCGCATCCTTAAACATGCTATTCTCAGCCTGCAGCCATGTCTCAATAGCTTCAGTTTTTTTTCCGAGAATCCAATGTGCAATGCCTAAATTTATAAAGTCAGCATCTGTATCACCTTTTCTAAATTTTATCAATCTTTCAATGAGTAAAAGTGCTTCCGAATATTTTTTCAAGTGAAATAACGCCAAAACTTTATTATAAAGGATGAAGTAGTCCTGCGTTTTTTCAAACTCATTGTCTATTAATTTAATAGCGTCCTCAAATTCATTGTCTTGAATCATTAACCAAGGATTCTTTTTGGAATTCATATTCAATAAAATTTATTGCAATTTACCAGTAATTGGATCATAATTTAATTTCTGCGTGTTTTTTGGAAATTTACCTGAATTTATATCATTGTTAAAACTTCTAGTTCCTCCAGGGGTGGCTGGTTTAAAATCACCAAAGTTATTACCAGGTATCCATGTCGACCCTGGATAGTCCGATGGATGAATACCACCTGTATAAGTAACATCCACTCCACTGGCGCCTCTGGATGAAAATCGAAAGGTAGTATTAGGATACTTTAGAGATAATTCAGTTGGCAAGCCGACTCCAGCGCCACCATTTAATTGATCATAATGTACTCTATTACCCAAATCAATGGCAGCTCTAGCATTAGGATTTGCCGCCCCTTTAGGCTTAGTTAGCGTCAGCTCTGGTTCCGGTACTTCAACTGGTCTAGGGAAGACTCCCGGTGCTTGAACCCCTCCAAAAGACATAGCAACTCCATCACCCACTGCACCAACATAACTCCACTTATCTCCACCCGCCAAATAAAGCGACGCGCCTAACACTCCGCCTCTAACATTATCTGAAACTTCATCTCTATGCGCTTGCTCAACAGCAGCAACATTTGGTAAAACATATGATTTTGCCGGCCCAATCCAACCACGCCCAGTCCTATCTGCCATCGCTATCGTCTGTTCCATCACTATTTTAGCAGGAGCCACCCCGATTTTCGGCCTGGGCGCAACAACAGTTTTGCGATATGTCGAGGATTGCGCCATCGATAAATCGCCGTTTGGCTGCCGTTTGGCAGGCACCCCTTCTAAGCCATCTAAATCAATATTTTCTATTGGGTTGTCACTTGCAAATTGATAAGGCGTCAGTTCAGGATATTTAGGCGTCAACGGGTCCACACTCAAAAACCTCCCCACCCTTGGGTCGTAAATCCTCATCCCATAATCCTGCTGTGCACCCGGTATTTCATTACCGTCAAAATCTACCTTCACATCGTTGTCATTCTCCTTACCATTAAAACCATACCGATATGGCTTATCAAGTGTGTACCCTCGCTTTGGCACCTGGAAGCCGAAAGCATAATAATCCTGCGCTGTAGTGGTTTCAGGGTTATAGTAGTCTACCGTTGTGCCATCAGATGAATGCGGGATGCGCTTATCGGTAATGGTTGCCAGCACATTGCCAAGGTGGTTGGTCAGTTCATATTGCTTATGACCAATAGTGTCCCATACTGTCGATGCGTTATTATTGGCAAGGTTTATATTCGGGCTCCACATCCCTAAACGGCTACTACCATACAGGTCCTGCTCGCGCCAGTTGGTGAAGTCGAGGGTCTTTTTAGATACGTCAACACCAATAAAAAAATTGTAATTCATAACTTTGCATTAATTGTTAATAAATCGGTTAACCGTTTAAACACAATCAATACCTTACTAATGAGCCTTGGAACTCTAATTTCTATTTGATGCTTGTTTAAACAACTGACAGAGGATTAAATCGCGAGATAAGCCTTGATGCTTTGCCAGAGGGATAAGTTGCCTCTGTCAGTGTTAACCTTTCCACAAAAATCACAGTTATTAACAAAAGAAAAAGAAGCAAAAAGAAAACTTCAACAATAATAATAACCATTATTTGTGTTCCGCTAATCTAAAGGCCTGAGAGAGACTACCTCGCGCCGGAATAAGAATAACCTATCCCTTTCTTTTAGCGAGAAATAACTCAAACTCCTCGAAAAATTTCTGCAATGCCTTATATTCGTCAGTCGAATAAAAAAGAAGAATATCAGCCCACGAATGGCTCGTCGAAATTTTATATTTAACGACAATCCAGTCTTGAAAGTCACCTATCACATCTATGTCGACAACCGTATCTATCTCACGATATATCCAGCCGTCTAAGAACGCTTTTAAACATGATATTGAATTCCGGCTTATGTACAACGCCGGTTTTTTCTTTATCGCAAAAATTAACTCAAGAATAGAATTCATATTTTAAAAAGGTATTTTGAACTCTTTTAGACCACCTATACCGTCAAAGTCTTTTACCCAATCTTCGTATTTTATACCATTTTTATGTAAATTATCAAAAACCTTATCTCCCACCAAAACACCACGGTGAAAACCGCTTTTGCCAATTACATCATTCTTCGTATTGCTCCAAATATTCCCGCGAATAGTACTAGGTGTTCGTAGCTCTACAATTTCACCACTAATACCTGCTCCTTTTAATTCTTTAACCAAAGCATCAGCACATTGTGTACATTCAAGATTTTCGAATTTACTGGTTATTTTTGACATTTTGGCGTATATACTTTCCATGTTTTTTGCCCAATAATATTTCCCGCCCTTGGCAAATAGCACAGCAGGACCGTTTGCGGACGAACTAACTTTCATCTCCGAGAACATTGAAAAGACTACTGCTCCATCAAGTAATGTCTCCATCGATTCTTTTAGGAAAGGTTGTTTCGGTTCCAAAACCATCCTTCTTTCATAAGATTGGACGGTAATATATTCATGGCTAAATGCGTCGTAACTTACATAAGGGTCTCCGACCGCCACATTCCTCATTCGCATTTGAAATTTCTTAATTACTGCCGGGTTTGTTACACCCAATTTCGCTAACTCCTGTTTTACTAGGTATTTTTCAACTGGATGAAGCACGCGCATAAACGTATTGGTAATGGCGTTGTCTATACTTGCTGCCTTTCCATTGGCGTCTTCACCTGTGATCGGGTCATACGATTCAGCCCCATCAAGGTCTATAAACTTAATAGGTGAATTACTTGCAAACTGATAGGGTGTCAATTCTGGATATTTTTTCCCCAACGGATCCGCACTCAAAAACCTGCCCACCCTCGGGTCATAAATCCGCATCCCGTAATCCTGCTGCGCGCCAGGTATTTCATTACCGTCAAAATCTACCTTCACATCATTGTCATTCTCTTTACCGTTGAAACCGTAGCGATAAGGTTTGTCCATCTTATACCCACGCATTGGTATCTGGTAGCCAAAGGCAAAATAGTCCTGTGCAGTGGTTGTTTCCGGGTTATAGTAATCTATCGTAGTTCCGTCGCTGCTGTGAGGAATACGTTTATCGGTAATGGTTGCCAGCACATTGCCTAAATGGTTGGCCAGTTCATACTGCTTGTGGCCTATGGTGTCCCAAATGGTTGAGGCGTTGTTGCTGGCCAGGTTCATATTAGGTGTCCATAAACCTAAACGGCTACTACCGTAAAGGTCCTGCTCGCGCCAGTTGGTGGTACCACCTTTGTTGTCATAAACAGCCATGGTATTACCGCTTGCATCTCGTACATACCAGGTGGTTACGCCGTTAACTAATTTGGTAGCCCGCTGCCCTGCCGGATCGTAAGTATAAGCCAGGCTAGGCCCATTGCCGCTGGTTTTGGTTATAGCTTTAATTTTACCATATATAGTCCAGTCCACATTACTGATTCCCGTCTCCTGGTCGGCTATGAGGTTGCCAATGGCATCGTAATGGTAGTTATCCGTAACCTGGTTCGAGAGGTCATGCGTATCTGCATCCGCATAAAACGAGATGGCATCGTTGATATGCCGGAGCTTGTTGTTCACAAGGTGGCCGCTCCCGTCTAAGTTGTAATTGAAGGTCAGGTCGTCCATGTCCCTCGGCGCGGTAAAGCCGCCGCGCCTGAAGGTGGTTTTAAAATTGCCGTTGCCATCGTAAGTAAAATGCTCATCCATACGGTCGTACTCCGGCAGCGCATAAGGCAGGTTATTTACGTTGGTTTGGTTGGCAGTGATCCGGTTGAGCTGATCGTATCGATAGCTATAAACCGTAGAAACCTCGGTTATAGCCGGCATGGTAGTACCCATGCCTGAAATATTGCCATTATACAGCGGGTAAAAGTTAGCATTGGTTTCCAGCACCCTATCAAACGGGTTGGTGCCGCCAATAGGCTTATAATCATTGGCGTAATAATACAGGTTGTAATTAAAGGCGTCCACCGCAACACTGTTGGTACCATCCAGCCCCATATCGGTGGTGGCATTTGTTGCAAACCTGTCAACCGTGCGGTTTACGCCCTTCAGCCAGCCTTGCAGCGTGTAGGCTTGGTCAATACCCTGCACCTTCCCGGTAACGTCGCCGAGTTCTGTACGGGCCAGCGGACCGTGCAGGTAATATTTGTACGATGCATCCATTTTGCCGTTAAGCAAATAGCTGCCGCCGTTGGCCTTTATAGTAGCCGATGTGCCGGTCCATGCTTCGGTAATGCGGTTATCGGCATCGTAGCTGTATTTATAATAAAACTGGTCGGGCTGCCCGTTTTGGTAACTTACAAAATCCACCTTGCCACTCACCAGGTCGTATTCATAGTCAAG
>Ga0209455_1000891_pt1 | contig 15654 bp, 23 predicted proteins | sample AraplaCol_mCL_r2_FD_184275 | JGI IMG/M metagenome (GOLD analysis project Ga0209455, IMG submission 184275) | Arabidopsis root microbial communities from North Carolina, USA - plate scrape CL_Col_mCL_r2 (SPAdes) (version 2) | ecosystem: Host-associated > Plants > Roots > Endosphere | place: USA...
ATCTCTCCTCCGGCGTGACCAGCGTGGTGGTGCCCGTCGCGCCGCCGGGCGGCATGGTCGATGGCGAAACAGCGGTGGCCGATGCACGGCCTTTGTCCGTGCTGAGGGCCCAGCCGATCGGGGGTTATTCGGCGATCGGAATGCTGCCCACGTCGCGGGACTGGGCGGCCTTCCACGCGCGCACCCCGCCGCTCGATGACGCCGCCCTGAGAGCCGCCGTCACCACCGCCGCGCATAAGGGCTTCCGCATGATCGCGCTCGGCCCCGATGTTGCCCCCGATCAGCTCCGCGTCCTCGTCGCCGCGGCGCATGCCCACGACTTGCCCGTCAGCGCGGAGCTGGCGCAGAGCCGCTATGCCGATGCGGTCGCGGCGGGCGTCGACCTGGTCGTGCGCAACGACAAATATACGCTCTCGCTCGCCGATCCGGCGGCCTGGCAGGCTTATGCCGCCGATCCGGTCGGGCCGGGAGGGCGCCTCGCCTCGCGCCAGCTCTGTACCGGCGGCGCGGCGATGCAGGATGCGGCGCGCGCGTTCGGCGCCGGCCTCGGCCGCACCGGGGCGATGCCCGTGCTGGTGATGGAGGCGACCGCGGACGATGTCGGCGCAGCCAATCCCTGGAGCCTGCCGGCCGCGCGCTTCATGCGGCCGTCCGATCTCGACGATCCGGTCGATCCCGTAACCGGTGCACGGCCCTATCTGGACGCGCATCCCGATCGGCGCGAGGCGATCCGCGCTTGTGCACGCGCCAAGCAGGGGTTGGATCGCGCGATCCATGCCGGCGGCGCCACCTATTTCGCGGGCACCTCCGCACCCTCCTACGGCATCATGCCCGGCAGCGGTCTACACGAAGAGATGCGCCTGCTCACGGTGATCGGTCTCACACCGCGTGAGGCGTTGGCCAGTGCTACCGGCAATTATGCGCGCCTGTTCCGCGACCGCGGCCTGATTGCCCCCGGCCGCCGCGCGGACCTGCTGTTGCTCGCGGCCGATCCGCGCCGCAATGTCGCGGCAATTGACTCGATCACGTTGGTGATGGTCGCGGGCCAAGCCCAAGCCGATGTCATTGCCCTACCGTCAGAATGAAATCGTGAAGGCGTCCGCGAACGAAACGGTGAAAACCGGTGATCCGTCCTTCTCGTCACGGACCGCGATGCCATGGCGCAGGAAGACATGACCCGCCCGCACATCTTCCGCCGCCAGATCGCGCGCGCTGGCCAGTGCCGCTTCCCGCGCGGCGGCAAGCGTCGGGAAAAGCTGGCCTTCGGGGTCCAACGTCTTCTTGTCGTTCAATATGTCGAAGTAGAAACGCGTCATCGCCCGATAATGCCGCCGGGGGACAAAGGGTTGCGTCTCCCTACTATATATTAGCCTTGTGGCATTTCGCCCACGCGGCCGAACAGCAACCTTTTCACGACATGGCCCTTCCACATCCACAAGCCTGACAGCGCCATAGCGGGCAGGAAAACATAGCGGGTCGGCGTCGCATATTGGGGCAGCACCGCGAACGGGCTGTAGATGTAGCCGACGATTGGGATCGTCAGCGCAATATGGAGCCAGCGGATGAGAAAGCGGGTGGTGGAGGGCCGGATCACTTCTTCTTGCCCTTGCTCTGGTTGAGCATGATCGCTTCCCGGATCAGCGCCTTCAGCGCAGGACCATCCACCACATCGCCCTCATGGAAGTCGATCGCGCGGCGCGTGCCGCCGTCCAGACTGGAATTGAACAATTGTTTCGGATCGGCGAGCGACGCGCCTTTGGCGAACGTCATCTTCACGGCATTCTTGTAGCTCTCGCCGGTGGTGATCATGCCGTCCTTGTACCAGGTCGGTACACCGCGCCATTTCCACTCCTCGAGGACGTCGGGTTCCTCTTCCTTGATGAGCTCGCGAATGCGCGCGAGCGTGGCACCGCGCCAGTCGCCCAATTCCGCGATGCGGCCGTCGATCAATTCGGAGGGGGTCTTGTCGGTCATGCCGCATCTTCCTCGCGCGCGACGATCTGCTCCAGCGTGCCGATCATGCGCTTCCAACCGAACTTGGCGCCCTGATAGGCCTGTTCCTGATCCTTGCGGAAACCGGTCTGCTCCATCCGCAGATGCGTGCCTGCAGGCGTACGCGTCAGCGTCCAGCTCACCACGCTCTCCAGTCCCATCGATCCCCAGGTGTAGGATAGGCTGTGCGGCGGCTCGACCTCGATCACGCGGCAATCCACCGATCCCCAGTCGCCACGAAAGCTGAAGACATGTTCGGGCTGAGCGACGAAATCGTTTTTCATCAGCCATTCCTCCAGCAAGTGGGGAGTGGTCAGCGCGCGCCAGATCTTCTCCGGCGGATAGCTGATCTCGCGTTCGACGGTGACGGTGCGCAGTTCGGCGTCGGCCTCGGTCATTGATCCATCCTCTTCAATAAGTCCTCGAGCAGATCGAATTTTCCGTCCCAGAAGCTGGCCATCTCGCTCGTCCAATCGAGCAGAGGGCGAAGCGCCTTGATCTCCGCGCTGTATCGCGTCTGCCGCCCGTCGGGCGTGTCGCGCACCAGTCCGGCGCGCCGGAGCACGCCTAGATGCTTGGACACCGCCGGTTGCGATACGCCTGCCTCCCCGGTGATCGCCGCGACCGTCAGCCCGCCTTCGCGGCACAATCGCTCGAAGATTGCGCGCCGGGTCGGGTCGGCCAGCGTCCGGAAAAGCATGTCCTTGTTCTGCGTCATCGTGATTCGATAACTCTGTGGTTATGATTCATCCCATAACCACATGGTTATGAGTGAGTCAAGTTCGCTGATCGCGCACTCTCGTTATGCAGATATCCCGCAAGAAATGGTCAGACTGCATGTAACAGAAGTTTACATGAGTTAAGTCGTTTTCCCGGAACGCCGAAATATCTGGCTTGTTTTACAAGCTAAGACTGGCTCGTCGGCCCCCGTAAGCTTACGGTCTGTCCCATGTGAGCGCTCCGTCACCCTCCCCTAAAAGGCTTGGCGGGGCGTTCACATACTGACTCATCCGATACCGCTGTTGATGCGCATTTCTCGGGCGCTTGATTTTTCGGAAAGGCCCGGATCAACTTAAATTGTTGGCCGCAGCTGCTGGGGCGGTGGCGGCATGCGATGGTGAAACGCGAGAATCTGCTGCGCCTGATCCCGCTCGAAGTACCAAAAAAAGGCCGCCCGGCATTATGCCGTGCGGCCTTTTCCTGGTCCGAAGCGTCAGCGCCGGACGCGGTCGCTACGATAGTCGAGCACGCCCTGCACCATATTGCCACGATCGACCGGGCCTTTGGCCCAGGGGTCGGCCAGCACGTGCTGTTCGACCTTGGGTGTATCGGCCCGCACCCTGGAGGGGGTCAGCGTCCAGGCTGCAGCGCCGCCCGCCGCCATGATGCACAATGCGGCAGCGGACAGCGCCTTGCGGCGCCGGATCATAGCGCCCGGCGGCCGGTGATCAGCTGAACCACGATCACGATAACCGCGATCACGAGCAAAAGATGGATCAGTCCGCCGCCGACATGAACGACGAAGAAGCCGAGCAGCCACAGGATCAGCAGAATGACGGCGATCGTATACAGCATGACGTCTCTCCCTGTTTTGTGGAGGGCTCAACCCGCGCGGCGCGTTGCTGTTCCGTGCCCGTTTCGGCTTTGCGCCTGACTGCGCGCGGACCAAGGGGATGGACGCTGCAGCAGGGGCTGGCCATGATCAGGCAATGGTTCTCGCCCCCCCTTCCGTCGCCGCGCCGCGCTTTTCGCCTGCGAAGGAGCAGGCCGTGATCCGCTCCCTACGTCAGGCGCACAATCAAGCGCTCGCTGCCTACGATGTGGATGGCGTGGTGCATCTTGCGGCCGAGGATTTCGTGATGATCCTGGGCGGTGGCGGCCAACTGGTCCAGGGCCGGGCCGCCTATCGCGACTTTGTGGCTGCCGCCTTCGCCGATCCGGATCGCATGCTCTTCGTGCGTAGCCCCGACCGGATCGACGTCGGCATTTCCAATGCCTGTCCGGTCGCTGCCGAAACCGGCCGTTGGGTTGGCACGGGCAAGAATGGAAACAAGTCACGGATTGCTGGCCGTTACCTGGTGCATTGGAGCAGGCGCACAGGGGCGTGGCGGATCGTGTCGGAAACCTATGTATCGGTTGAATAGGCCCCGCTGGTCAAAGCCCGAATGCCAAGATTAACCGCAGCAAAACAGCCCGTTACGATAGGCGAAAGATTAAACGGTATCATCAGCGATTCGCGGGTTTCCTGACACGTTTTGCCGGAAACTTCGACAGATTTAGGTCGTTCAGGCGTTTCCTTTTGGACCGGTGCCCATTGGGTTTTCCGGAAAAGAAGAGAGGAGACATTTGATGAAGAAGCTTCTGCTTGCGACCGCCGCGATCGGTTCGCTGCTTATCGCCGCCGCACCGGCGGATGCCCGTCAGGGCTGTGGCCCCGATGGCCACCGCGGCCCTTACGGTCATTGCCGTCCGAATCGTGGTGGCCCTAACATCGTGTTGCGCGTTGGCACCTTCTATCCCGGTCACGGTTATTGGGATGGCCACCGCTATTGGCACCATCGCGACCGCTGGCATGGCGGCTGGCGGTATCGCTAAGTTTTGAGCCGGAAGGGCCCGCCCCGCGGCGGGCCCTTTGTTTTTGTGGCGCGCGCTGGCGAAGCGCTTAATCTAGACCACCTCAGCTCTACGATGGACCAGCGCTAAACCCGTCTTCCTTCGACCATCGCCGCCAGTGCATCGGCCGCCGCTTCAATCCTGGCGCGATCCGACGGGCCGGCCAGATCCCCCAGCGGATGTCCGCCTGTATCGCGGATCGCGGTATTGATCAGCCGCTCGACCCAGGGGGCGTTGGTATCGGGGAACCACCAACCGTCGACACACAGGCCGTGCATTGCCGCCACCGCCTCGCGCCCCGCGCTGCGCGCCAGCGCGTCGAGCCTCGCGAAATATTCCCCGGGATTATCCTCCCATCTTGCATCATTGGCAGCGGCGCGGTCGCGGCGCTCCCATTGGCCGGTCTTGGGCGCCATCGCAGCAAACTCATGCCAGTACAATCCGCCATAACGCCGACCGATATCGCGTAGCATCGCGGGATCGATGCCGTACCCATCCAGTAATCCCACTGCCCAGGCCCGGCCGATCTGGTCGATCACCTGCTCGTCCGCGCGCCCGCTCTGAAAGCGGGCAAAGGCGGCGACGCGCGCCTGGACGCGGATATTGCCCCGATCAGGCAGCAGGATCAGCCGTCCCTTGGCATTGCGCGCGCCCGCCTTGCGCGGTCGGCCTCGTCTCGCCTGTCCCATCATTCGTCTCCTGGTTGTTGCTGTCGACGCACTTTTTCGGCGGTGCGCTGCATCTCCATGGATTCCTCGGGCGGGTCATGCCGCGCACCAAATCGCGGCTCCGGCGTTCTGGATGAGCCCATGCAAAGGGGGAAAAGATGAGGACCAGCCTGCTTGCCGCGACTATCGTCAGCCTGGCTCTGCTGGCCGGCTGCTCGAAACAAAGCTCGACCCAGCAGATCAACGCCCAACAGGCGGATCAACTGAATGCGATCGCCGCCAATACCAGCGAGGATGCGGGCAACGACATTGCGCAGAATGCGGCGCAGACCGACGATATCGGCCAGGCCTATCGCGCGGGTTCCAGGACTCCGCCGCGCAAATATCGCTAGTCGCACGAATTCCTCCGCGCCGGCCCATGCCGGCACGCCCTGCAAAGCGTCCATCTTGTCTCCGTGAGGGCGTCAGGCCCGGCGCGAATCTGTTCTCCTTTTGTACGTCATGCGCGTACGAAAGTCAATGCGCTGCGGCTGTCTCCGTCTGGCGAGAATCTGGGTTGCTGCGCGGATGACGATTGGCGAGATGGCTGGATCGGCCTTTCGCTTCTTCGCGTTCCAGAGTCAGTCCCGACCTGCCTCGACCGGCCTGAAATGGCAAACCTGCTTCAGCATGGAGAAGATTGGCTCGTCCGTTAGATACCAGCCATCGGGCAGGGCTTGTACATTGTCATGACTATGCCCGTTGGCGTCGATCGTCTTCACATAGGCGAATATCTGCCCAGCATAGAGAACCGTACGCGCGAACTGCAGGCGCCTGCCGGTTGTGGCCGAGAAGACATAGGTGTCGTTGGCGGTCCAATCGAGGCTCTCGGGCGAACCCTCGCGGTAGAAGACCACCGTTCCCTTCCCTGTCCGGATCTGGTCCCGCGTTCCGTCGGCTTCCGTGAAGGAGACGTTGATATCCTTGCCGTGCCCGGCACAGGCCCTCGCATAGTCAAGCTTCACTTTCTGCAATTCGGCACCCTGCTGGGCCGGGCTTGCGGCCGCCAGGGCAGGCGTGGCCAGCAGCATTACGCCCAAGATCGACCAAGCCCCCTTCACCGTGGATTCTCCCGTTCGCATTCGGCAGTATTCGTAGCGTTAGCTCGAACTGGCCGAATGTAGAAGTGAGGCCGATCCTTCTTCCCACGATAGTCGCCACCCCATTGAGCGCCCGCTTGCTTGAAAGCCTGGATGATCGCGGGAAAAGTAGGAAGCGCCGTCCCGTTGATGTCGATACCATTGCCAAGGCCATGATCGGAATAGCGCGCCGCGGGATTCCGACCAGACCCACCCTGGCGCATCCGCAGTTGATCGGCGGCGGTTCGGAAACCGCTACTGACGTCCAAGGGTATGCCCTGTTGGTTAAGCGTGTCGGTGGCCTTGCGGACGATGCCGACAAAGGTCGGCGAAAAGCGGAGGTCGCTACCATTCGCTGCGACCGTGCCGGGCGCGGGGTCGAGTGGAACCAGAGGGCATGTGGCATCGGGCGTTGCCGGCGGAAAAGGTGAGTGACGGAATATGGAGGAACCCTGTCCGGCGGAGCCAATCAACGGATTGAGCGCCTGCACAAACGAACTGGTGGGCGGGGACATCAGCGCGGAAAAAGGGTCGCCGGCACCTGGTCGCCGCCGTGCCGCCGCGAACATGCCCGGCCTTGCGCCGAAGCCGTTTATCTCAAGAAAGTCGGGAAGCCGGTCGTCATCCACATTTAGTACCTGTCCGAAAACGGGAAAGAAATGTACCATATATACGTACAAAAGTCAAGCTGGACTGCGTACAGATTTACGTGCATAGGTCGCGCATGACGACTCAGGATACCACCGGCGCGCAACTCAACCGGCTCCGCGATCGGGCTGGGCTGTCACTGCGCGCGCTTGCGGCCAAAGCGGGCTACGCCGCTGCTTCCTCGATCCAGCGTTATGCCGAGCCGTCGTTCGATGGCGCGCTCGGCGTCGAGGTGGCGGGGCGTTTCGCCGACGCGATGGAGGGGATGGGCGATCCTCCGATCACGCGGGCGGAGATATTGGCGCTGACCGGCCTGATCGCTGCCACCAACGGCCAGCCGTTTCAGATGGAGGGCAGCAGCGCGTCGCGGATGCATCGCGACCTGCCGATCTACGGTACTGCGCTCGGCGCCGAGACGGTTGTTGATGGGGAGGCGATCGAGCAGACCACGCTCAACCGCGCGGAAGTGGTCGAATATAAACGCCGTCCGCAGATCCTCGACGGACGGGCCGATGTCTATGGCCTCTACGTCCAGGGTTCATCGATGCAGCCGCGCTTCCGTGATGGCGCTACCGTGTTCGTCGAGAGTCGCAAGCGCCCGGCGATCGGCGACGACGCGGTCATCTATCTGCGCAGTCCTGACGAGATCGAGGGCGAGCGACCGAGCAGCGTCTTGATCAAGACCATCGTTCGCAAGACTGCGACCTATGTCGAGCTCGAGCAATATAATCCGGCCTGCACCTTCCGTATCCCGATGGAACGCGTCGACCGGATGGACCGGGTGCTCACGCTTGACGACATGATCGACTGAGACCGCGGTCTAGAAATAAGCGTTGAAGGCCACCGCGGGCGTCCATGATGGCGCGACATTGTGGCCCGCGAAGATCCGCCGTATCCCCAGCAGCACGCCACGATTGGCGTTCCAGCTATATTCGATTGCGGGCGCGATGCCCGCGCTGCGCTGGCTGGGCAGGCGGGCCGACCAGACCGCCCCCGTGACCTGTCCTTTCACATCCCCCGCACCGGTACGACGTGCGAACAAATCCGTTGCCAGTACCCAGCTGCGCGTCAGGCTGTATTCGATCGACAGGTCGGCGAGCGCGCTATCGCCCGGACGCGCGATGCCACGGAAACCGTCGGGCGTGCCATAGACGCTCTTGTCGTGCAGCCGCGCGCCGTGCGGCATCGTGTAGCTGAGGTTGATCCGCGTGCGCAGGATATGGCCGTTGGACATGGCGTCGCTGCGCTGCGCATAGAGACCGATCATGGTCGCGAAGGTGCCGCTGCCGATGCCGCGATCGCCGTCGCCGCCGAGCCGGTCAAAACGCCCGGTCGGGAGGCTTTGCTGCAGCACCAGCGACCAGGTAGGCTCCGTCTCGCCAATCTTTGCGAGGTGCATATTGTATTGCGCGCTGAGCGTCAGATCGTTGACCCCGGCGCGGCGGTGATAGTCGCTGCCCTTGCCATGGTTCGCGCCGAAGGTGGGGATTAGTCCCACCGTGAGCCGGTCGGTCGCACCGTAAAGCAGGTAGGTCAGCGAACCCGCATAGTCCCCGCTCTGCCCGCGCTGGTCGAACAGATATGGCTCGGCCAAAACGTGCCCACGCGGCAGCGTACCGCCGGATGAGGCGAGCATCGGTCCCGTCCACCAGGCTTCCTGGGCGGGGTTGGGCGTGTTCGCATAAGCGGGAAGGACGATCCAGGGGAAAGCGAGCTTCAGCACCGCGATCCGCGCGGCGCGACGGGCTTTCATTATCATGTGACACATGGGTTGTATTCGTAACGGGGCCGGACCGGCCGTGCCTGCTAAAACTTGCGCGAAAGTCCAGGGTCGGGCGCAATGCTGACAGTGCATTGGCAGCAGCTCGCCGGCCATTGGCGGTCGGCGCGCGCGAGAGTAGGGTAGCCGGCATGATCCTGCTTCCCATCTTGGCCGCCGCAACCGTGATCGGCACGGGTGATGACCTGCTCGCCGCCTGCACTGCCGACGAGGGCCGGCGTGCCTGTGCGGCGATGGTGCTGGGGGTTGCCAATGGCGCGATGCTGGCCGCGCAGGACGCGCATCAGAAAGTGCTATGCGCGCCGATCGGCCTGCGTCCTGACGATCTGATCCTCGCGGTGCGCAAATATCTAGACGCGCATCCGGAGACGCGCTCCAAGCCAGCGCCGATCCTCACCTACCGCGCGCTCAAGGAGGCGCTACCCTGTCCGGCGGGTTAACGTTATCTGCGTACTGTGACTTGACATTAGTACGTTCCATGAGTACAGAACAGGAACGCTGACGAATCGCTCCCTCCGGAGCCGCTTGCGGCGCACCAGAGGGGATTTCCATGCTGCACCAGCCGATTTTGGCTGCGATCCGTGATGCCTTGTGCGATCGCATCGACGTCGAGGCACTTCGCCAGCAACGATTGGCGACACCGGATGTCTCAATGCCCTCCAGCTTGCTCGCCGCCGGCTTATGGCTGGCGAACCACGGTTTTGATGAGACGCCGTGCGCGGGAGAGATATTCTTCGCCTGGGGGCCCGCCGCTTATCGCCGCTACCTCGACCGCCTCACCGCCGAACAACGCGCGCAGGAAATCGAGGTCGGTCGCCGCGTTATCTTTGAAGGGCGTGGCCATCGCCCGCCATTGATCGCGCGCTTTACGGGGGTGGTGGACGGTTTCGTCCACGACGCAGTCTGATGGGCGCGCCCTTCTTTGCGAAGCCGACGGTTAAGGACGCCGCGACCGCGGTGGTCGAGGCGGCCGATAGGCTGCGGTTACTGCGCGTCGAATACGACCGGATCGCCGCCGAACTCGAGGCTCGCTGGGCCATCAACCGAGCGACGCGAAAATGACGGACGCCCCACTTCTTTTGGGACGGAAAATCACGGCGGATCGTTACGGGGCGATCGATCCGACTTCCGGTCGGATCGGCGATAATTCATTTATTTTCACCGGAATTAACCATTCTTGGCGAAGAGAAGCTTTGGAAATCAACGGGTAACAGCACCCTCGTTCGGTTTTTTGAGCGGGGCGTTTCGCTGTGACGGATTCTACTTTTGGTATCGGCATGAATCTCGAAGGTGTGACCTATTGGTCCACCGAAGAACCTTTTATCGATCGCATCCACACCGCGAGCCCCTGGGGGGCGAAGGATTTTAGCGGGAACGACATCAGTTCGACGCTGACGCGCGATCAGAATGGCGACTTCACCAACATCACAGGTGTGAAGACTTTATATCTGTCGGTAGCTGTCGATCCACTCGGCGCCTCGCCGAGCGACGAATATGTGCTCACCTGGGATGGCACCGCAAAGGTCAGCGTCACCGGTGCCACCATTGTCAGCTCCAGTGCGAACAAGATCGTGTTCGACTATACCAACACCAAGGCCATTCCTTCGGTCTACATCCAGTTCACCAATCTCGATCCGGCCCATCCGGTCGACGATCCGCACCTGGTCCGTTCCGATCAGGTTGCCGAATATAATGCGGGCGAGATTTTCAATCCTGATTTCGTCTCCAGGGCGTCCGAGTGGGGCATGGTCCGCTTCATGGACTGGGGCGACACCAACATGTCGGGCGCTGTCGATTGGTCGACCCGCAACACGCTCGGTAACACTTTCTGGGGAAATTTCACGACGGCGAACCCCACCGGCGTGCCGATCGAAGCGATGGTCAAGCTCGCCAACGAAGCGCATGTCGATATGTGGTACAACGTGCCGACCAAGGCCGACGATACCTACGTCACCAACGCGCTGACCTATATCCGCGACCATCTCGACCCGGGTCTCAAGGTCCACGTCGAATATTCGAACGAGATGTGGAACACGGTGTTCTCGGCCAACAGCTATGCGAAGACGCAGGCGACCGCACTGTGGGGCTCGAGCGTCGCCACCAGCAAACAGGTGAATGTCTTCTACGGCTATCGGTCGTCCCAGATCGCCCAGATCGCACATCAGGTCTTCACCGGCAGCCATGCCGGGCAGGTTGAGGACGTGCTTGCCGGCCAGTCCGGTAATGCAACCATGTTCAGCGACTGGCTGATCGGCATGGCCAAAACCGGTTATACCGGCTCGGTCTCCAGCCTGTTCAAGGAATATGCGACCGCGCCTTATTTCGGGTCGGAGATGGGCACCGGCGCCGCGAAAGCCGATCTGCAAACCGTTATCGGCTGGGCCAAGGGCGGCGCTGCCGGTTTGGACGCCGCGTTCCACGAGCTCGAGTTCGGCGGTTCGCTCACGAACGACTACAGTCTTGCGCACACCATCGCCAGTATCAACAAGTCGGGCGCTGTCGCGAACGCCAACGGCCTGGACTTCGTGACCTATGAGGCGGGCACGTCGCTTTCGACCACTCACTGGGCGGCGGCCGACAAGGCGACCGTGCAGGATCTGTTCAACCGCATGTTCGCGGATCCGCGCATGGGCGCGCTCTACGACAAGGAAATCGCGGCGTTCAAAGCTGCGGGCGGCGATCTGTTCAACAACTATATCGACACCGGCCTCCCGTCGGATTCGGGAACCTGGGGCGCGCTGACCTCGATCTATTCGGACAGCAGTTCGCGTTACGATGCATGGCTTTCGGCCGGCACGACTTCGAACACGGCCACCAATTCCGGGACGACCGCGCTCGGCAACGGCACGGCCACCGATACGGCAACGGCGGGCACCGGAACCGGCGGTACCGGCACGGGGGGCGCGACCGCATCCGATGGCACGCCGCCGATCGCCGCGAGCGGTCACATTACGGGCACTGCCGGCAACGACCATCTTCTTGCCAGCGACCAGAATGACACCGTCGACGGCGCTGCCGGCGACGACGTCATCACCGGCTCGTCCAGTTCGACCGACAGTCATGGCCATTATATCGAGGCCGACATCTATATGGGCGGCGCAGGCTCCGACACGATTATCGGCGGCGATGGCAACGACCATATCTACGGCAACGAGATGAGCTCTGTCGCAGGAACGGTCGACGGCGCAGACAGCATCTCGGGCGGCGCCGGCATGGACTATATCCAGGGCAATGCCGGGAACGACACTATCGATGGCGGTCTGGGCAATGACCGTATCTACGGCGGTGCCGACAATGACAGCTTGATGGGCGGCGAGGGCAACGACTACCTACAGGGTAACAAGGGCAACGATATCCTGTCGGGCGGCAATGGCAACGACACCGTTCATGGCGGTGCGGACAACGATATCGTGTATGGTGATGCCGGCGACGATCAGCTCTTTGGCGATGCCGGCAACGACACCCTGGTCGGTGGCGCGGGGACCGATACAATGACGGGCGGCGCGGGCTTCGACACATTCGTGTTCAACGGCCACGACGCGTCGTTCCTCACCACCGGATCTGCTGCATGGGCTACGGACGAAGTCACCGACTTCGCGCACGGTACGGACAAGTTCGAATTCGATTTCCATCCCGCGCAAGTGTTCAGCGGTGCGGCCGACACTGTCTCGGCCGCGCTCACGCTCGCCAATAGCTTGGTTGGTGCGCACGCCGGCGAGGCAGACGTCGCCGCAATTGCCGTTGGCAGCGACACCTACCTGTTCTGGGATGCGGCAGGCCCGGGCGGCACGGTCGACTCAGCAATCAAGGTCGATCACGTCCAGGGTGGTTTCACGGTCGCCGACTTCGTCTGATCTGCGAAGCCTTAGTACAAGGACGGGCGGGTTTATCGCCCGCCCTTTCTTGTCAGCGCGTTTCGAAGCTGGGAGCGTAACGCACCGGAAAATTCACCGACCGCGCGATGAAGCAAAATTCATGGACGCGATGGTGGATCGCTTCGGCTTCGGCCAGATCGGCACCCGCTTCGACCACGATATGCGGCCTGAGAGTCGCGCTCAGGAAGCGGCCTGCGCCGTTGGGGCTGGTTTCCCCGATGCCCACGGGATTGTCCTGATAGGAATGGATCACGATCCCCGCCACGCTCGCGAGATGCAAATACCATAGCATATGGCAGGCGGAGAGCGATGCGATCAGCAGGTCCTCGGGGTTGGGCAGGCCAGGATCTCCGCCCAGCAACGGATCGTTCGAACAATGGATCACGGGCTTGCCCGGGGTCGCGATATCCCATGTGCGATCATATCCGCGATAGGTTCGGGTTCCGTCGCCGCGATTGCCCGTCCATTCGACGCGCGCAGAATGTTCGTGTTGCTTGGCCAAAGCCGCCCCCTCGCTGTTCTACGGGGCGGTTAGGCGCCGGCCCTATTTTTGTCCATTTGGGGACAAAGTCAGATCGCGGCGAACAGCCGCCAGGTCAGCGCGACGAACGCGATCGCCGCGACTATGATCAACCACAAAACCCGGCGCTCGAACCGCGTCATTCTTCCTCTCACTTGCCTGGGAGCCTGAGGAGATAGACGCGACGGACTGAACCTTCGCTGAGATGGCCGTAAGGCGGGCGTTAAGATTGAACTTCGGTCGGTGCGGGCACGAACGGCGTATCCGCCGCGTCCGCGCGATAATTGCCTGGACCTTCCGCGAAGTGGATCTGGTTCTGCTCGCGCAGGCGCGCTTTTTCCTCGTCGTAGAAGAACGGTAGGAACGCGTAACGCGTGCCACGCGTCACCGGCGTCGCCTCGTGCAGCAGCGAACAGGAAAAGATCACCGCGCCTCCTGTCGGCGCGCGATAGGTCCGCGTGCCATATTCGGGGAAGCGCAGTTCGCCGCCCTCGAACTCTTCGGCGTTGAGGTTGATCGTGCAGGCAAAGACGCGGTGCGCCGTGCCAGCAGTAGTATTATCGCGATGCGGGCGAAAAAAGCCGCCGCGCTCCGCTTCGTAACATCCCACCATCATGCGCTCGATCCGCGTCGGCGAATAATGGAACGCGCGTTGCATCTGCGGCATCAGCCGTCGCCGCATGCGATCGAGCAGCCGGTCGCGCAGCCCTGAATCGTTGATCGCGCAATCGGACCGGCGCTTGAAGTCGCGGTCGAGTATCGCGACCGTCTTGCCCTCGCGCGTACGCATAAAGCCCGAATCATGCCCGCCCTGCGCCTGGTAGATGCCGATCAGCTCGCGGCACAATTCCGGTTCGAACACCCGCGGCACCATCAGCACCGGGGCGTTGCTCTGCTCCTCGCCCGCAGCGATCATCGCGCGCAACCCCGCGAATATCTGTTCCCCCTGGGCGATGGCAGCGCGCTGCACCACGCGCAGCGTCGAATCCAGCAGCAGCCAATAAGGCATGTAATCGACGCTTGGGCCATCGCCGCTTAGCGCATTGTACAGGCGGCTCACCTTCCGATCATAGTCCAGGAACCAGCGAATGCCGGGCACGCGTTGCGCGATCCGCCGTCGCGCCGCGTCCTGCGGGTCGATCGTTACCCCGAAAAAGGCTGCCTGGACGTCGTCGAACAGGTCCCTGTTGCGCGCTAGCAGCGCCAGCGCGGCCTGGGCCGGACCCCACGCGCCGCTTCCCATGAACAACATGAGGATCGGGCGCCCCGCGACGCTGTCGAATGCGTAGTTGGGGTTTCCGTTGAGCGCGACGGCGCCGAAGAGGGGGGCGGCTTCTCCCAGGTCCAACAGTCTTGGGGGTGCCGCGATTGGGAGTGTGGCTGGGGCGGAGGGTCTGTTGGCAGGCGCCGTTTCGATCGCCGCTGCGCCCCCTGGCTGCGTATCAGCTATGGTTTTGGTGGCCTTCGTCAATACCGCACCCGCCGCCTCTTTTGGGGGCGACGGCGGACCTCGTACCTGCTCGGTCCGCCGCCGCATTGGCAAAGACCCGTGCTTGATGTCGCGAGAGGAGAGAGTGCGACCGGGGCTTCGCCGGCTCTCCCGCTATGGCAGCCGGCGTTCCGGCACCATGCATAAAAAACCTATAAAATCGGCTCAGCCCGCGAAGGGAACGAGGCGGGTGTCCGCACGGACGTAGAGGGGGTGGCGGGGCTGTCCGGTGAGGGTGCGACCGAGGCAGGTCAGCATCACGTTCCGTCTCGCGGTCATCCTCAGGACAGTGTCGGCCCGTGCCCCGAAAATGCCGTGTGCGCCCCAGGCGGCAAGTACCTGGCGGTGCCGCGCGAACAGCGCCTCGAGATGACGATCATTGTCGGGGCCGACTGGATCGGATGTGGCTCTGAGGTCCGCCGGCGCGGTTGCGCGGAAGGCGAACAGATTCAGTATTTCAACTCCGCCATGCCCCGCGCGTGCGGCGAAACCGATGCAACGGCGGATGGTGGGGTCGTCGCGCTCCGCGTCCGCAGTCGAGGGGTTGAGCATCACCATTGCGAGCATGGTGCGCGATGAATCCCAGCGGCGGCTCAGCCGATAACGATAGGCGCCACATCGCGAGAATAAAGCCTTGCCTTGCAGCTCACGCCTCCGATGGTGCGATCCGATAGCCAACGCCGGGCTCGGTCAGCAACAGCCGCGGATCGCTCGGATCCTCTTCGATCTTCTGACGCAAAAGGCCCATATAGACGCGCAGATATTGCGTATCCGCACTGTCATGGCCCCAGCCCGCGGCAAGCAGGCGCTTGTGCGTCACCACGCGCCCCGCATTGCGCGCCAGCGCCAGCAGCAGGTCATATTCCTTGGGCGACAATTTGAGCTGCTCGCTGCCGAGCATCACATGCCGTGTCTCGAAATCGACCGAAAGCGGCCCCGACTTGTAGCGGG
>Ga0209455_1000893_pt1 | contig 15609 bp, 12 predicted proteins | sample AraplaCol_mCL_r2_FD_184275 | JGI IMG/M metagenome (GOLD analysis project Ga0209455, IMG submission 184275) | Arabidopsis root microbial communities from North Carolina, USA - plate scrape CL_Col_mCL_r2 (SPAdes) (version 2) | ecosystem: Host-associated > Plants > Roots > Endosphere | place: USA...
GAGGCGCCGTGACCTCCGACGCGCAGCTCGAGCTCGCGCTCCGCAGCAAGCTGGCCGACAGCGACGCCAAGGTCGCCCTGGTCGAGCGTCTGCTGGGCGGACGGGCGTCGAAGGAGACCCTCGCCGTCGTGCGGCAGCTCGTCGAGCAGCCCCGCGGCCGCAGCATCCGGGAGTCGCTCCGTTCGGCCGCGCGCATCGTCGCGGCCCAGGAGGGGCTGACCATCGCGACGGTCTACGCCGCGTCCCCGCTTCCCGAGGCCCAGGCCGAGCGCCTGCGCTCGGTGCTCAGCGCCACCTATGGCGACCTGAAGATCAACCAGGTCGTCGACCCCTCGATCATCGGCGGATTGCGCGTACAGATCGGTGACGACGTCATCGACGGAAGCATCGCATCGCGTCTGGCCGAACTCCGGCTTCAGCTGGCGGGCTGACCGCCTCAAGATAGGAATCACAATGGCAGACATCCAGATCAGCCCCGACGAGATCCGCGACGCGCTCAAGGACTTCGTCAACAGCTACGAGCCCACCGGCGCCGAGGCGACCGAGATCGGCCACGTCCTGGACGCCTCCGACGGCATCGCGCACGTCGAGGGCCTCCCGAGCGTCATGGCGAACGAGCTCATCCGCTTCTCGGACGGCACGCTCGGCCTCGCGCAGAACCTCGATGAGAACGAGGTCGGCGTCGTCGTCCTCGGCGAGTTCGACGACATCGTCGAGGGCATGGAGGTGACCCGCACCGGCGAGGTCCTCTCCGTCCCGGTCGGCGACGGCTACCTCGGCCGCGTCGTGGACCCGCTGGGCAACCCGATCGACGGCCTCGGCGAGATCGCCAGCGAGGGCCGCCGCGAGCTCGAGCTCCAGGCCCCCGGCGTCATGCAGCGCAAGTCGGTGCACGAGCCGCTCCAGACCGGCATCAAGGCGATTGACGCCATGATCCCCGTCGGCCGCGGCCAGCGCCAGCTCATCATCGGCGACCGCCAGACCGGTAAGACGGCCATCGCGATCGACACGATCATCAACCAGAAGGCCAACTGGGAGTCGGGCGACGAGAACAAGCAGGTCCGCTGCATCTACGTCGCGATCGGCCAGAAGGGCTCGACCATCGCCTCGGTGAAGGGCGCGCTCGAGGACGCCGGCGCGATGGAGTACACCACCATCGTCGCCGCCCCGGCCTCCGACCCGGCCGGCTTCAAGTACCTCGCCCCCTACACCGGCTCCGCCATCGGCCAGCACTGGATGTACGGCGGCAAGCACGTCCTCATCGTCTTCGACGACCTGTCCAAGCAGGCCGAGGCGTACCGCGCCGTGTCGCTCCTCCTCCGCCGTCCGCCGGGACGCGAGGCCTACCCGGGCGACGTCTTCTACCTGCACTCCCGCCTGCTGGAGCGCTGCGCCAAGCTCTCCGACGAGCTGGGCGCCGGGTCGATGACCGGTCTGCCGATCATCGAGACCAAGGCGAACGACGTCTCCGCGTACATCCCGACCAACGTGATCTCGATCACCGACGGCCAGATCTTCCTCCAGTCCGACCTCTTCAACGCCAACCAGCGTCCCGCGGTCGACGTCGGTATCTCCGTCTCCCGAGTCGGCGGCGACGCGCAGGTGAAGTCGATCAAGAAGGTCTCCGGCACCCTCAAGCTCGAGCTCGCGCAGTACCGCTCCCTCGAGGCGTTCGCGATGTTCGCGTCCGACCTCGACGCGGCCAGCCGTCGTCAGCTCGCCCGTGGCGCGCGCCTCACCGAGCTGCTCAAGCAGCCGCAGTACTCGCCGTACCCGGTGGAGGAGCAGGTCGTCTCGATCTGGGCCGGCACCAACGGCAAGCTCGACGAGGTCGCGGTGGAGGACGTCCTGCGCTTCGAGTCGGAGCTCCTGGACCACCTGCGCCGCAACACCGACATCCTCACGACGCTGCGCGAGACCAACGTCCTCGACGACGACACGGTCGCGAAGCTCGACTCCGAGGTGGACGCGTTCAAGCTCGAGTTCCAGACCGGTGAGGGCAAGCCGCTCGCCTCGGTCGGACGCGAGGAGTTCGAGGCCATCGACGAGGGCGACGTCGACCAGGAGCGCATCGTCAAGGCCAAGCGCTGAGCGCGGCCAGACGAGACTAGGTATTTAGGAGACACATGGGAGCACAGCTTCGGGTCTACCGGCAGAAGATCAGATCTGCCCAGACGACCAAGAAGATCACCCGTGCGATGGAGCTGATCTCCGCCTCCCGCATCCAGAAGGCTCAGGCCCGGGTGGCCGCCAGCTCGCCGTACGCCCGCGCGATCACGCGCGCGGTGTCGGCGGTGGCGACCTACTCGAACGTCGACCACGTGCTGACCACGGAACCTGAGAAGATCGAGCGCGCCGCGATCGTCATCTTCTCGTCGGACCGCGGTCTCGCCGGCGCGTTCAACTCGAACGTCCTCAAGGAGAGCGAGAAGCTCGCCGAGCTGCTGCGCAGCCAGGGCAAGGAGGTCGTGTACTTCCTCATCGGCCGCAAGGCGCAGGGCTACTTCAGCTTCCGTCGCCGCGCGTTCGAGCGGGTCTGGACCGGCAACACGGACGCCCCGGAGTTCGAGCAGGCGAAGGAGGTCGCCGACGCGATCCTCGAGTCGTTCCTGCGCGACGCCTCCGACGGCGGCGTGGACGAGATCCACATCATCTACAACCGCTTCGTCAGCATGCTGACGCAGGAGCCGCAGGTCGTCCGCCTGCTTCCCCTGGAGGTCGTGGAGGGTGTCGAGGAGCCCGACCGCACGCAGGTCCTGCCGCTGTACGAGTTCGAGCCCGATGTGGGCACCGTCCTCGACTCGCTGCTGCCCGTCTACATCGAGAGCCGCATCTTCAACGCGATGCTGCAGTCCGCCGCTTCCAAGCACGCGGCGACGCAGAAGGCCATGAAGGCCGCGAGCGACAACGCCGACAAGCTCATCACCGACTACACGCGCCTCGCGAACAACGCCCGTCAGGCGGAGATCACCCAGCAGATCTCCGAGATCGTCGGCGGCGCGGACGCGCTGAGCTCGGCCAAGTAAAACGTCTACGAGAGAGATAGAAATCATGACTACCGCTACCGCCGAAGCCCAGGCTTCGACCGCGCAGCCGGGCGTCGGGCGCATCGCGCGCGTCACCGGCCCCGTGGTCGACATCGAGTTCCCGCACGATGCGATCCCGGGCATCTACAACGCTCTGAAGACCACGATCACGATCGGCGACCAGTCGAACGAGATCACCCTCGAGGTTGCTCAGCACCTTGGCGACGACCTGGTCCGCGCGATCGCGCTGAAGCCGACCGACGGCCTGGTCCGCGGCGGCGAGGTGCGCGACACCGGCGCCCCGATCAGCGTCCCGGTGGGCGACGTGACCAAGGGCAAGGTGTTCGACGTCACCGGCGAGATCCTGAACCTCGAGCCGGGCGAGAAGGTCGAGATCACCGAGCGCTGGCCGATCCACCGCCAGCCTCCGGCGTTCGACCAGCTCGAGTCGAAGACCCAGCTGTTCGAGACCGGCATCAAGGTCATCGACCTGCTCACCCCGTACGTGCAGGGTGGCAAGATCGGCCTCTTCGGTGGTGCGGGCGTGGGCAAGACGGTGCTCATCCAGGAGATGATCCAGCGCGTGGCGCAGGACCACGGTGGTGTGTCGGTGTTCGCCGGTGTGGGCGAGCGCACCCGTGAGGGCAACGACCTCATCCACGAGATGGAGGAGGCGGGCGTCTTCGACAAGACCGCGCTCGTCTTCGGCCAGATGGACGAGCCGCCGGGGACGCGTCTGCGCGTGGCCCTGTCCGCTCTGACGATGGCGGAGTACTTCCGCGACGTGCAGAACCAGGACGTGCTGCTCTTCATCGACAACATCTTCCGGTTCACCCAGGCGGGTTCCGAGGTGTCGACCCTGCTCGGCCGCATGCCATCCGCGGTGGGCTACCAGCCGAACCTCGCCGACGAGATGGGCCAGCTCCAGGAGCGCATCACCTCGACGCGCGGTCACTCGATCACCTCGCTGCAGGCGATCTACGTGCCGGCCGACGACTACACCGACCCGGCGCCGGCAACCACGTTCGCGCACCTCGACGCCACGACCGAGCTCTCCCGTGAGATCGCGTCGAAGGGCCTGTACCCGGCCGTCGACCCGTTGACCTCGACCTCGCGCATCCTCGACCCCCGTTACCTGGGCGAGGACCACTACCGCGTGGCCACCACGGTCAAGCAGATCCTCCAGAAGAACAAGGAGCTGCAGGAGATCATCGCAATCCTCGGTGTCGACGAGCTCTCCGAAGAGGACAAGATCACGGTGTCGCGTGCGCGCCGCATCCAGCAGTTCCTCTCGCAGAACACCTACATGGCGAAGAAGTTCACCGGCGTGGAGGGCTCGACCGTCCCGCTGAAGGACACCATCGAGTCGTTCGACGCGATCGCCAAGGGCGAGTTCGACCACGTCGCCGAGCAGGCCTTCTTCAACGTCGGTGCGATCTCCGACGTCGAGGAGAAGTGGGCGCAGATCCAGAAGGAGAACGGCTGATCATGGCTGTCCTCAACGTGAGCGTCGTCGCCGCCGACCACGAGGTGTGGTCGGGCGAGGCGAGCATGGTCGTCGCACGGACCGTGGAGGGGCAGATCGGTATCCTGCCCGGCCACGAGCCGCTGCTCGCCATCCTCGCCGAGGGCGAGGTGCGCGTCACCCTGAACGGGGGAGAGTCGGTCACGGCGAACGCCGATGACGGCTTCCTCTCCGTCGAGAACAACACGGTCACGATCGTGGCCCGTCAGGCCGAGCTGGTCTGACATGGCTGAACCGGGAGCCCCGCTGGAGCGCCAGTTCGGAGACGTCCGCGTCCCGATGCTGGTGGCGATGGCGGGGCTTCCCGGTTCCGGCAAGTCCACCATCGCGGAGATCCTGGCCGGCCGCCTCGGCGCCACGGTGATCTCGGTGGACCCGATCGAGGCCTCGATCCTCCGCGCGGGGATCGAGTCGGACCAGCCGACCGGGCTCGCTGCCTATCTCGTCGCCGAGACGATGGCGGAGCAGGTGCTGCTCTCCGGCCACTCGGTCGTCGTGGACGCCGTCAACGCGGTGGAGCCGGCGCGCTTGCAGTGGCGCGACCTGGCGGAGCGGTGCGATGTGAAGCTCCGGGTCGTCGAGACGGTGTGCTCCGACCCCGAGCTGCACGAGGAGCGGTTGTCCAAGCGCTCGCCATTGGTCGCGGCGTACGCCGTCGAGCAGAGCACCGACGAGTACGACGAGTGGAGGGGCGCCTGCGGCTCCCTCCCGCGCGTCACCCTCGACACTTCCCTCCCGCTGGGCGAGAACGTGGAAGCCGCCCTGGACTTCGTGGCTGGCTGAGGTGCTGATCCTGCTTCCGCCCTCGGAGACCAAGAGGGACGGGGGAGCGGGGTCGCCGCTCGCCCTCGAGCGCCTGCGCTTCCCTGTGCTGAACCCGGTCCGCCGTGATGTGCTGGACGCGCTGGCGGAGCTGTCAGCGGACCACGACGCGTCGGTGAAAGCCCTCAAACTCGGCCCCAAGCAGGCCGGCGAGGTGGAGCGGAACCGGGCCGTCCCGAGCGCGCCGACATTGCGCGCGCTCGAGCGGTATACCGGCGTGCTCTACGACGCGCTGGATGCAGGCTCGCTGAGCGACGCCGAGTGGGAGGTCGCGGCGGAGTCGGTGGCGGTGCAGTCGGCGCTGCTCGGTCTCGTGGGGGCCGCGGATCCCATCCCGGCGTACCGGCTGTCGTTCGACTCGCGACTCGGGACGAAGCGCGGCGCGGCCTCGCTGAAGAAGCGCTGGGCCGCCGCCGGTGCCGCTGCACTGGCCGAGCGCGACGGCCTCCTGCTCGATCTGCGGTCGGAGGGGTATGCGGCGCTGGCGCCGCTGCCGGAGCGCGACGGCGCCCACTACGTCCGCGTGCTGGCTCGCGGGGACGACGGCCAGGTGCGCGCGCTGAACCACTTCAACAAGCAGGCCAAGGGGCTGCTGACCCGGGCCCTCATCGAGGCGGGAGCGGGTTTCGGCTCCACCGGCGAGCTGCTCGACTGGGCCGCGGCGGAGGGTTACGAACTGCGGCTCGCGGACGACGGATCCGGCGATCTGCTGCTTGTCGTGCCCGAGGTGAGGGGCGTTCCCGGGCGTCTCATGGCGGCCCTCCGAGCCTGATCGGAAACCCTGCGACTCACCTCGAATTCACAGTGGTGCAGTACTGAAAAGTGAGATAAGCTCACGACCAAGAGAGAGGATCACTGATCCGAGGCGTAGGCGCGCACGTGTGCAGACCTTACGACCTCAACAAGTCGGGCCGATGTGCGGAGGCCGACGCGTCATCCCCATGCGTCGTTTTCCTGTCGGAGTGTGAGGCACCAAGAATCCGCCTGCGGTCGGGCACGAGCGGTATCGCCCTCACCAGCGAGAATCCGGCGGTGGAGTCCTCCGCCGTCGGCCCGACTCTCTCGGTTACTCGCTCGCGCCGTTACTCGCTCGCGCGGAAGCACCCTTCGAAGTGGTCGTCGACCATCCCAGTGGACTGCATGAGCGCATACATGGTGGTCGGTCCGACGAAGCGGAAGCCCCGCCGCCGGAGCTCCTTGCTCATCGCCGTGGACTCCGGCGTGACCGCGGGGATCTCGCCCCACGACGTCGGCCGCCGACCCTCACGCGGCTCGGGCGCGAAGGACCACATCAGCTCCTCCAGCGGAAGATCGAGCGCGAGCACCGCCCGGGCATTGGCGATGGTCGCCTCGATCTTGCCCCGGTGCCGGATGATGCGCGCATCCTGCAGCAGCCGCTCGACGTCGGACTCGCTCATGGCGGCGACCCTCTCGGGCTCGAAGTTCAGGAAGTCCTCGCGGAACGCCGGACGCCGGCGCAGAATGGTGATCCACGAGAGACCGGCCTGGAACCCCTCGAGGCACAGCTTCTCGTAGAGAGCGCGCGGATCGTGCTGCGGGCGCCCCCACTCCTCGTCGTGGTAACGCTGGTACTCCGGGTCGCTCGCCGCCCAGGAGCAGCGCGCGAGACCGTCGTCACCGACCACGACGGCGGCGCGCTGCGGCGCCTCCGTGGCCGTGGCGGCAGTGGCAGGGGCGGCGGGGGAGGCGGCTTCGTCGGTCGATGCGGTCATGCGGCCAGCAGGATCCCCTCGTGCTCGAGCAGCCAGAGCTTGGTGGGGATGCCGTCGCCTCCGCTGTAACCGGTGACGCGCCCGCTCGAGGACAGCACGCGGTGGCAGCCGACGATGATCGGCACCGGGTTGGCGCCGACCGCGCCTCCGATGGCCCGGCCGTAGCCGGCATGGCCGAGCGACGCGCCCAGTTCGCCGTACGAGACGAAGGTGCCGAACTCGAGGGCGGCGAGCCGCTCCCACACCGCCTGGCGGAACGGTGTGCCCTGCAGTCGCACGGGTACGTCGAAGCTGCGGCGCGAGCCGTCGAAGTACTCGGCCAGCTGCGCCGCCGCGTCGTCGAGCACGGCAGTGCTGCGTTCGGGGTGCTCCTCGAGCGGCAGCCGACCGGCGCGCTCGATGGAGAGCGACGTCACGGCGGTGCCGTCGCTGGTGAGTTCGAGCCTCCCGATGGGGCTCGGCGTGCGGAGGAGGTAGGCGAAGGAACTGCTCATGGGTCGACTCTAGAGCGCACCGCCGACGCGCACTCGCGAGAATCGGACATGGGGGATAAGTCGCGAGCATCCCTCCCTGTGGACAGGTTCAGCCCGCCGATCCGGTGTCCGCCGCGTGCCTAGACTCGGAGCATGGCGAACATCGAATACCGCACCCTCGGCCGCTCAGGACTCGTCGTCTCGACCATCGGGCTCGGCTGCAACAACTTCGGCCGCACAGACACCCTGACCGAGACGCAGGAGGGCACGGATGCGGTCATCGGCGCCGCCATCGACGCCGGCGTGACGCTGTTCGACACCGCCGACATCTACGGCGCCGAGCGCGGCCTCTCCGAGACGCTGATGGGCAACGCGCTGCGGGGCAAGCGCGACCGTATCGTGCTGGCGACGAAGTTCGGCATGGACATGGCCGGCGTCAACGGCCCCGACTGGGACGCCCGGGCGTCCCGCCGCTACATCCGCCTGGCGGTCGAGAGCTCGCTCCGCCGGCTGCAGACGGACTGGATCGACCTCTACCAGCTGCACCGGCCGGACGGCATCACGCCGATCGAGGAGACGCTGGCGACGCTGGACGACCTCATCCGCGAGGGCAAGATCCGCTACATCGGCCACTCCAACCTCGCCGGCTGGGAGATCGCCGAGGCGGAGTTCACCGCCGAGCTGAACCACCACCCGAAGTTCGTCTCGGCCCAGAACGAGTACAGCCTGCTCGCTCGCGACGCCGAGCGCGAGGTGCTGCCGGCGGTAAACCGCTACGGTCTCGGCTTCCTGCCCTACTTTCCGCTCTACAACGGGCTCTTCACGGGCAAGTTCACGCGCGAGGGCGGCCCGACCGACAGCCGCATCATGAACCTGCGCAAGCACCTGCTCGACAACGCGCCGTGGGACCGCATGGACCGCTTCCAGGCCTTCTGCGACGAGCGCGGCGTGACGATGCTCGAGGCGACGTTCGCCTGGCTGCTGGCGCAGCCGGGGCTGACCAGCGTGATCGCCGGCGCGACCAAGCCGGAGCAGATCGTGGCGAACGCCGAGGCGGCGACCGCGTGGACCCCGTCGCCGGAGGACGTCGCCGCGATCTCGCAGATCTTCGCCGTCGACTGAGCGCGGAGAGGCCCGTCGATCACGGCTCCTTCAGCCGCGAGGCGAAGGCGCGGACGCACCAGAAGAGCCCGTAGGCGATCAGCCCGAGGGCGATGAGGATGAGCAGGAAGACCCCGAACGGCACCTTCGTCAGCGCCTTCAGGCTTCCGTCGAGGCCGCCGGCCTTGCTCGGGTCGGAGGTGACGGCGCCGAAGACGACGAGGCCGCCGACGATGATGAGGGCGATGCCCTTGGCGACGTAGCCGACACGGCCCAGTGTCGTGGTGATATAGGCCCATCGGTTCGGCGGGAGGCGCAGGTCCCGCTCGAAGCGGTGGGTCACGCCGTTCACGATGAACACCACTCCGACGACGGCGATGACCACGCCGATCGCCGCGAGCAGGAAGACGCCGCCCGGCATGGCCAGCAGCTTGGCGGAGGTCGACTTCTCGGAGGAGGACGAGTTGCTCCGTCCGCCGAGGGCGATCGAGACCGTGATCACGGCGAGGGCCGCGTAGACGACGCACTTCACGACCTCGGTGAGCTTCTGGCCGGCCCCGTGGGCGGTGATGGCCTGCAGGATCTGCCACAGCGACAGGAAGATCAGCCCGACGACCACCGCCCAGAGAACGAAGAGACCGCCGGGAACGGCCGCCACGGCCTGGAGCGCACCCGACTGGTCGGCATTGCCGCCAGAGCCGAACGCGACCGCCAGCGCGATGATCCCGATCAGGATGTGCAGGATGCCGATGGCGAAGAGCCCCACGCGCGCCAGCACGCGCACGGCGGGCTGACGCTCGACGCGGGCGGCCGCTCGGGTAGGGGACGTCATGGTGTGCACGGTACCCGGCTCACACGGCTTCCGGAATCTCGGGTACCCTGGAGGACTGAGTCCGCCGCGCCATCGCGCGGCGGCGAGATCTGAATAGAGGAGGCCGGCATGGACATCGACCTCAGCGTCTTGCGTCTCATGGAGCGCGAGAAGGAGATCCCGTTCGACGAGCTGGTGCAGATCATCGAACAGGCCATCCTGACCGCCTATCTGAAGCACACCAACCAGGCCGACCACCGGCACGGTCACAGCGACCAGCCGCCGGCCGCGCGCGTGCACCTCGACCGCAAGACCGGGCATGTCACCGTCTACGTGCCCGAGCGCGACGAGGAGGGCAACGTCATCGGCGAGGCCGAGGACAGCCCGAGCGACTTCGGCCGCATCGCCGCCTTCGCGGCCAAGCAGGTCATCAACCAGCGTCTGCGTGACATCGCCGACGACGCGGTGCTGGGCGAGTTCCGGGGCCGCGAGGGGGACATCGTCGCCGGTGTCATCCAGCAGGGCCCGAACCCGCGGATGATCCACATCGACCTCGGCACGGTGGAGGCCATCCTCCCGCCCGAGGAGCAGGTGCCGGGCGAGGAGTACACGCACGGCTCGCGCATCCGCGTCTACGTCACGAGCGTGACGAAGGGGCCGAAGGGCCCGTCGATCACGGTGTCGCGCACGCACCCGGCGCTCGTGCGCAAGCTGTTCGCACTCGAGGTCCCCGAGATCGCGAGCGGTGTAGTCGAGATCGTCTCGCTCGCCCGCGAGGCCGGCCACCGCACGAAGATCGCGGTGCGCGCGACCGAGCCCGGCGTGAACGCCAAGGGCGCCTGCATCGGCGAGCTCGGGCAGCGTGTGCGGGCGGTCACGGCGGAGCTCAACAACGAGAAGATCGACATCGTCGACTACTCGCCCGACCTCGCCACCTTCGTCTCGAGCGCGCTGTCGCCCGCGAAGGTCACCAGCGCCTTCGTCATCGACGAGTCGCTCAAGGCGGTCCGGGCACTCGTGCCCGACTACCAGCTGTCGCTCGCGATCGGCAAGGAGGGGCAGAACGCGCGCCTCGCCGCGAAGCTGACGGGCGCGAAGATCGACATCCAGCCCGATTCGATCCTCGACCGCGACTGATCGATGTCGATCTTCGCGCCGTGCCGACGCGGCGGAGCCGTGGCGCCACGGTTGCCGCAGGCACCCAAGCACAGCATCCAGCCGGATTCGATCCTCGACCGCGACTGATCCGCTGCGGCTGACGCGCGGCTCAGCGCCGGCGGCCTACTTCACGTAGGCCGCCAGCGCCGTCTGAACGCCGTCGCCGATCACGTTCTCGCCTCCCACGAGGGCGATGTGTCCCGGTCCGATCCGGTTCAGCTGAGCCCCCACGCTGGGCGGCACGGAACCGGCGAGCGTCAGCAGGAGCGGCGCTCCGCTCTTCCCGGCCGCGGCCGACGCCGACAGCGCGTCGGGGAAGTCGACCCCCGAGGACACGAACGCCGACGACGTGCCCGCGGCGAAGGCGGCAGCGGCGGCCGCACTCGTCTCGAACCGGTCGGAACCGCTCACCCGGGTGACCGATCCTGTCGTGTAGGCCTTGAGGGCGGTCAGCACCGCATCCGACACCGCCGCCGGGCCTCCCACGACCACGATCGACTTCGGCGCGAGCCGCTTCAGCTCGGTGGCGATGGGCGTCGGAACCCACGACTGGGTGGTCAGCAGCAGCGACGCCCCCGGCGTGCGGGCGGCCAGAGCTCCCGCCGACAGCGCATCCGGGAACGACTCGCCCGACACCAGGTAGGCGACATCCGCACCGACGGTGGCGGCGGCCCGAGAGAGGGCCGCGCTGGTCTCGTACCGGTCGCCTCCCGAGACCCGCGTGACGGTTCCGGTCGTGAAGCCCTTCAGCTGCGTGACCACGCTCTCGGCGACGCTGTTCGCCCCACCGAGCACCACGATCCTGCCGGGATGGAGACGCTGCAGCTCGGTCTGCACGGCAGCCGGGATCGCGGTCGGCTGCACGAGCAGCATGGGTCCGCCTGCACGCGCGGCCGCCGCCGAGCCGGACAGCGCATCCGGGAACTGCAGCCCCGACGCGATGTAGGCGACCGGCGCGTTGGCCGGGAAGTCCGCCGCCGACACCGCGGCGCTGGTGGCGAACCGGTCGTCGCCGGCCACCCGTCCGACCTTCTGCGCGCTGGCCGGGAGTGAGTAGGCACGCAGCTTGCCGCCGCCGTCGGTGAAGTACAGCGCGCCGTTGACGACGATCGGGCTCTGCCAGTGCAGCCCGCTCGCCCCGGCCGACGCGTCCGTCCACAGCTGCGCGCCGGTCGCCGGGTTCAGCGCCCGGACGCCGTTGCGCGACAGGTAGAACAGCACCCCGCCGGCGATCACCGGCGTCGTCCCCGCGACGGTCTGCGACCAGACCGGCGTGAGCGAGGGGTTCCCTCCGCTCGCGGTCAGCTTCAGCGCCGAGATGCCGCTGTTGTTGGCGATGAAGACCCATGAGGTGCCCGATCCGTCCACCCAGTTGGCCGGCTGGGTGAGCACCTGGCCGCCCTGCGGGACGGCGATGTCCTGCAGCTCGCCGCCCGTCGCACCGTGACCGGCTCCGCCCAGGTTCGCGGTGTTCAGCAGGCGGATGCGGGAATCCTTGCCGCTCTGCACGGCGAGGTGGGTGTAGTTCGAGCCGGCCGGCGGCGCGACGACCTGCGGCGCGGTGCTGCCGAGGTCGAGGTCCTGCTGGTTCAGCTGCGCGTAGTTCGACGGGGTGTAGCTGTCGACCGGGCCGCCGCCCGATCCGGTGCCGTCGGGGTTGATGGCGAGCACCGTGTCGCCCCAGTTCCGCGAGCCGTCGAACACCGAGTTGCCGGTGGAGAACAGGATGCGCTGCGTGCCGGGATCCCACACCACGCTCGGGCGCGCCCAGACGGCCGACTGCACGTTCGCGCATCCGCCCGCGGCGAGGTGGCCCGTGTTGTCGCTGCAGAGGGAGTTGAAGACCCGCTGGGACCCGCTGGCCAGGTCGATGGTGGTGACGTGCCCCTGATAGTCGCCGCGGTCGCCGGGGTAGCCGCCGTTGGAGACGTACAGGTAGGTGTGCCCGCCGGTGGTCACGATCGTCAGAGCCGGCGAGCTCTTCTCGTCGTATGGCTTGACGGTCGCCACCTGCGGCCAGCCCCCGCCGGTGGTCTCCGCGCCCGAGCCCGTCGCATACTTGTGCACCTTGCCGTCGAGCCCGTAGCTGTACACGAAGGCGCCGCTCGGGTCGACGGCGGGGGAGGAGGTGGTGTAGCAGGTGGTCGAGCCGTTGTTGATCTTGCACGATCCCGGACCGTTCTGGTGCGCCCACACCTCCGCGCCGGTGCGGGCGTCGGTGGCGGTGATCCAGCCGTCCTTCGTGGTCGTGAAGAGCAGGTCGCGCGTCCCTCCCGCCGTCTGGACGCCCGGCTGTTCGACGGGCGGGCCGTCCGATACGCCGCGGAGCGTCGCCGTGAACAGCGGCGTCAGGCCGCCGACGGTCGACGGAATGATCTGCGTCTCCGCGGCGTTGACACCGTAGTGCGAGGGCCCGTTCCCGAACTGGCTCCACGCGACGGGCGCCGCCTCGGCTGGTGCGACCGCCGGCTGCACGACCGCGAGAGCGGTGGCGGCCAGCGCCGCGGCCAGGGTGAGGTTGAGCAGGCGTCGTCCTGCGGGATGCGCGTCGTCGCGATGAGTGGTCATGGTCCCTCCCTGTGCGAGTCTCCCCCGAGAGGGGGACACCTGCCAGTCCTCCACACGGCGGACAGGGCGGGGGACGACTAGCCTGGAACGGGCGGCCGGCGCCGCCAGGTTCGGCGCAGCGCGCCGGGAGGAGTAAGATGGAACCCGTCAGAACGTGCGTCGGATGCCGTTCTCGCGCTCCCCGATCCTCTCTTCTGAGGGTCGTCGTCCAGGAATCGGAACTCGTGGCGGACCCGTCCGCCACCCGGCCGGGGCGGGGCGCGTGGCTTCATCCGACAGCCGAGTGCTTCGACCTCGCGGTCAAGCGCCGGGCCTTCGGCCGGGCGCTCCGCGTAGAAGGAGCCCTCGACACCGCGGCCATCCGGTCGCAATTCATTAGAACAGGCTGAAGAAGTTGACTTCACATGAGTGACAACCGATGAGCGGCTCGAAATGAGTACCGTCCGCTACTAACGCCTGCCCTGTCCGGGGTAGGCCCCCAGACAGGAGAATTGTGGCTGCAAAACCACGCGTACACGAGGTCGCGAGCGAACTCGGCGTCGACAGCAAGGTCGCGCTCGCGAAGCTCAAGGAGATGGGCGAGTTCGTCAAGGGACCGTCCTCGAGCATCGAGCCTCCGGTAGCACGCAAGCTGCGTGCCGCCCTCGAGGCCGAGGGCGCCAAGCCGTCCGCCGACAAGGCGACCGCTGCCGCCCCCAAGGCGCCGTCGCAGGCGCCGCGTCCGGCCGCGCCGCGCCCGCCGCAGGCGTCCGGATCGTCCGACGAATCCACCGCCGCCGGCCCCAAGCCGTCGGCCCCGATGTCGGTCGCCGAGCGTCAGGCCGCGGCTGAGAAGGCCGCCGCCGAGAAGGCGGCCGAGAAGGCCGCGGAGACGTCCGCCCCGAGCTCGTCGAGCCAGGGCAAGCCGTCCACGCCCGACGCCGCGAAGCCCGCGGGCCCGCGCCCCGGCGCCGGCAGCATCCCGCGTCCGAGCGCTCCGCGCCCGGGCAACAACCCCTACTCGAGCAACCAGGGCATGGGCCAGCGCCCGCCGCGTCCGGGCAACAACCCGTTCTCGTCGTCGCAGGGCATGGGCCAGCGCCCCTCGCCCGGCAACATCCCGCGTCCGACGCCGCCGCGCCCCGGCTCGCCGCGCGTCGGCGCGCCCGGCCAGGGCGGCGGCAACCGTCCCGGTCGTCCGGGCGGTGGCGGCGGCGGTCGTCCCGGCTTCCAGCAGCGTCCCGGCAGCGGTGGCGGTGCAGGTGCGGGAGCCGGCGGCGGCTTCCAGCGGCCCGGCGGCGGCTTCGGCGGCCCGCGCCCCGGTGGTGGCGGCGGTCGTGGCCGTGGTCCCGGCGGTGGTACCGCCGGTGCATTCGGACGCGGTGGCGGCAAGAGCAAGGCACGCAAGTCGAAGCGCGCGAAGCGTCAAGAGTTCGAGATGCGGGAGGCCCCGTCGCTGGGCGGCGTGACCGTACCCCGCGGCAACGGCGACACCGTCATCCGGCTGCGTCGCGGCTCCTCGATCTCCGACTTCGCCGACAAGATCGACGCGAACCCCGCGTCGCTGGTCACCGTCCTCTTCCACCTGGGCGAGATGGCGACCGCGACCGAGTCGCTCGACGAGGCCACCTTCGAGGTGCTCGGCGAGGAGCTGGGCTACAAGATCCAGGTCGTGTCGCCCGAGGACGAGGACAAGGAGCTCCTGGAGGGCTTCGACATCGACCTCGACGCCGAGCTGGAGGGCGAGTCCGACGAGGACCTCGAGATCCGTCCGCCGGTCGTGACCGTCATGGGTCACGTCGACCACGGTAAGACCCGACTGCTCGACGCCATCCGCAACGCGAACGTCGTCGCGGGCGAGGCCGGCGGCATCACCCAGCACATCGGTGCGTACCAGGTGTGGACGGAGCACGACGGCATCGAGCGTGCCATCACCTTCATCGACACCCCGGGTCACGAGGCGTTCACCGCCATGCGTGCCCGTGGTGCGCAGGTCACCGACATCGCGATCCTCGTGGTCGCGGCGGACGACGGCATCATGCCGCAGACCATCGAGGCGCTGAACCACGCCCAGGCGGCCAACGTGCCGATCGTGGTCGCGGTGAACAAGATCGACAAGCCCGACGCGAACCCGGCGAAGGTGCGCCAGCAGCTCACCGAGTTCGGCCTGGTGGCGGAGGAGTACGGCGGCGACGTCCTGTTCGTCGACGTCTCGGCCCGGAACAACATCGGCATCGACGACCTGCTCGACGCCGTGCTGCTCACGGCCGACGCCGGTCTCGACCTGCGTGCGAACCCGAACAAGGACGCGCGTGGTGTGGCGATCGAGGCGAAGCTCGACAAGGGCCGCGGCGCCGTGGCGACCGTGCTCATCCAGTCCGGAACGCTCCGGGTGGGCGACGCGATCGTGGCG
>Ga0209455_1000894_pt1 | contig 15603 bp, 10 predicted proteins | sample AraplaCol_mCL_r2_FD_184275 | JGI IMG/M metagenome (GOLD analysis project Ga0209455, IMG submission 184275) | Arabidopsis root microbial communities from North Carolina, USA - plate scrape CL_Col_mCL_r2 (SPAdes) (version 2) | ecosystem: Host-associated > Plants > Roots > Endosphere | place: USA...
CGGCCACGGCCGCGGCCTTCGCTGGACTGGCCTGCACCCTCGGCGGCAGCCGCTTCGTCGCCCTCTTCGGCGTCGCTCTCGCTTTCGGCGGCTTCTTCTTCCTCGACGTCGACTTCGTCCTCGATGTCGATTTCCTCTTCCACCACGGTAACTGGCGGCAACTGACGCTGCTGGACTTCCTCGCCCGGTGCCAGCTGCTTCAGGCGCTCGAGGCGATAATCCGGCGGGATCAGGCTGTCATCGGCTTCGAGATAGATGCGGATGCCGCGACGCTGCTCCAGCTCCGCCAAAGCGGCGCGCTTCTGGTTGAGGATATAAAGCGCCACGGCACCCGGCACCATGACGGTGATGCCCGGCGAATAGGAGCGGGTGATCTCTTCCTCGACCATGCGCAGCACATGCAACGCGGTCGAATCGACCGAACGGATGCGACCGGTGCCGGCGCAATGCGGGCAGATCTCGGTGCTGGCTTCGGCCAGGCTGGGATGCAGGCGCTGGCGCGACATCTCCAGCAGACCGAAGGTGCTGATGCGGCCGATCTGGATGCGGGCGCGATCGTTCTTCAGGCTCTCCTTGATCCGGCGTTCGACCGCAGCATTGTTGCGGTTCTCTTCCATGTCGATGAAGTCGATGACGATCAGGCCGGCAAGGTCGCGCAGACGCAACTGGCGGGCGACCTCGTCGGCGGCCTCCAGATTGGTGCGGAGCGCCGTCTCTTCGATATTCCGCTCCTTGGTGGAGCGGCCGGAATTGACGTCGACGGCAACCAAGGCTTCGGTCTGGTTGATGACGATATAACCACCGGACTTCAGCTGCACCACCGGCTGGTGGATGGCCGCCAGCTGGCTCTCGATCTGGTAGCGCTGGAACAGCGGGATCGAGGCGTCGCGATAGAGCTGGACACGCTTGGCATGACTCGGCGTCAGCGTGCGCATGAAGCTCTTGGCGGCGAGATAGGCATCGCCGCCGGCGACGACGATGTCGCCGATGTCTTTGGTATAGAGATCGCGGATCGAGCGCTTGATCAGGCTCGCTTCCTCATAAATCAAAGCCGGCGCGGTCGAGCGCAGGGTGACGTCGCGGATCTCGTCCCACAGCCGCAGCAGATATTCGAAGTCACGCCGCACTTCCGCCTTGCTGCGTTCGCTGCCGGCGGTGCGGACGATGACGGCCATGCCTTCCGGCGCGTCGAGATCATCGATGATCGACTTCAGGCGCTTGCGGTCGGTGGCGCTGGTGATGCGGCGCGAGATGCCGCCACCACGATCGGTATTGGGCATCAGCACACAATAGCGGCCGGCAAGCGATAGATAGGTGGTGAGGGCGGCACCCTTGTTGCCGCGCTCTTCCTTGGTCACCTGCACCAGCAGGATCTGCCGGCGCTTGATGACTTCCTGGATCTTGTAACGGCGCAGATTGCGCTGGCGGCGACGGCGGGCACGCTCTTCATCGGCTTCCGGATCGTCCTGGATCGCAGCTTCCTCGGTTCCCAGGCTCTCCGCCATGGGTTCCGGGGCGGCCACTTCGACGATTTCTGCCTGCGGCTGCGCCGGCAGGTCGTCACGATCGGCGGTTTCACCTTCCGCTTGGCCCGGCAGGTCCGCGCCATCCGTCGCCATGATCTCGCTGCGCAGCACATCCTGCCGCGCTTCGAGGGCGATGCTGGTGGTGGCCGGTGCGGCATCGGCCGGCGCCGGAACGAATTCGCCGCTCTCGCTGACGATGAGATCGATGGCTTCGCTTACCGGTCCGGCGTCATGGTCGCTGTCATGCTCATGCGCGCCGTGATCATGATCGTGGTCGTGATGATCATGGTCATGCGCGTGGTCGTGATCATGGTCATGGTGGTCATCGTGGTGATGGTCATCATGAGCGTGCGCCTGATGGTGATGATCAGCGTCGTCGCCGTCATCGTCTTCCAGATCCTCGGCCACGGCACGCAGCAGCGCCTCGCGATCGGCAATCGGGATCCGGTAGTAATCCGGATGGATTTCGCTGAAAGCCAGGAAACCATGGCGATTGCCGCCATATTCGACGAACGCCGCCTGCAGCGACGGCTCGACGCGGGTTACCTTGGCGAGATAGATATTTCCTTTTAACGGGCGCCGGCTGGCGACTTCGACATCAAATTCTTCCAGCTTCCGGCCGTCCACCACCGCGACCCGCGTTTCTTCCGGGTGGGTGGCGTCGATCAACATTGTTTTTGCCATGCGCAAAAAGCTCCTCAGCGCGCCAAGCATCATCCGCATAAAATGCGGACGGCGGCGCGAAACGGGTTAATGAATTCCAAACGTAAGTCATTCTTACCTGTGACGGTTGGCGGTCGATCTTCGAACCCTTAACGCACCGCCGGGGGCGAACCCCGCAGGCGGCAGGTGGGTCGGTGCAATCTCCTGCCGATCGGTTTCCCGTGGTTCGGTGCGCCGTGATGATGTTCAGCGGCGCACGACGTAGACCAGGGAAAACTCTGTGGCCGCGCCCTTGTCCGGATCTGCACCGGACCCAATCCGGCGGAGATGGAAAGACAAGTTTGTGACCACAGCCGGAGAATAGAGAGGCAGGTGGACAAAGACAATGGCAAATCCAGAATGGTTAACGGACGGTTATCGCGGTGCCATCCGTTAGGCTGTCAGCTTCTCGCTATTTCTGTTGATTCACATGGGCTTAGAGGATAGATTTGAGATCCCGTTTTGGAGTCGACGCTAAATGTTGGTGCTGCGGCGCCTCGTCCTGTTGCTGCTGTTACTGGTGCCGGTCTCCGCAATGGCGAAGCCTGCGGTTACCGATGCACGTGTCGGCACCGACGGGGATACCACCCGGATCGAACTGCAGCTGAGCGGAACGCCGCAATTCCACAGTTTCTACCTGCCAGACCCCAACCGAATCGTGGTCGATCTCGATGAAGTCGATTGGAAGGTCGCGGCGGGCCACAAGCTGCAGGGAACCGGACTGGTGAGCGCTTTGCGCTACGGCCTGTTCAAGGCTGGCACCTCGCGGGTTGTTATCGATCTGCAGCAACCGGCCGCGATTGCCAGTATCAGCCAGCAGCAATCCACCCTGGTGATCGATCTCAGGCCGGTTTCCGCTGCCGATTTCGCCGTGGCCGTACGCACCGGCAATGCGCCCGCAACCGTGGCGACGGCATCGGGGGCGCCGGCATCGGGCCAGGCGGCCAAGACGATCTCAGCCGCTGCAGCCGATCCGGCCACGGCATCCGTTGATACCACGACAACCTCGCCGTCCGCCGCCAAGAGCCAGTCCAGCAACAAAGGATTGGGAAAAAATTCAGAAAAGCCAATTGCCGCCCTTCCGCAGCCGGCGGCTGACAAACTGGCGCCGACCGGCAGCAAGGACGCTGACAAAGGCGCGTCCTCCGGCCAGGTGGCGCTCACAACGCCGGCTGTCAGCAAGCAGGTATCGACGACCAAGACGGCGAAGACACCGGTAGAAAAGCCGATGATCGTCATCGATGCCGGCCATGGCGGCGTTGATCCGGGGGCGCTGGGCGACGGCGTCATGGAAAAGAACATCACCCTGGCGGTGGCCCTGGCGCTGAAGAAAGAGCTGCTCTCGACCGGCCGCTACCGGGTCAGGCTGACGCGCGAAACCGATGTCTATATCCCGTTGCGCGACCGCTTCAAGGTTGCCCGGGATAGTGGTGCAGATCTCTTCATCTCGTTGCACGCCGATTCCCATAACGACCCCTTCATGCGCGGCGCATCGGTCTATACCCTGTCGGAGACCGCCTCGGATGCCGAGGCAGCCGATCTCGCCAATCAGGAGAACAAGTCCGACATCATTGCCGGCGTCGATCTCTCCAAGCAGAGCGGCATGGTGACCGACATCCTGATCGATCTCGCCCAGCGCGATACCATCAACCAGTCCAATACCTTTGCCGTCGATCTCGTTTCGGAGCTGAAAAGCGATACACTGATGCTGGAGCACAGCCATCGTTCGGCTGGCTTCGCCGTGCTGAAGGCGCCGGACGTCCCCTCGGTGCTGATCGAAATGGGCTATATTTCCAGCAATAAGGACCAGGCCCTGCTGACTGACAAGCCGCACCAGGCGCGCCTTGCCAAGTCGATCCGGCGGGCGATCGACGACTATTTCGCCAATCGCGAACCTGTCCGCCGCTCCTGACCGCCCTTTTGCCCGTTTTTATGGCGCAATGATGGCCGAAATGTCTTAAAAGGCCGCTATCATAAAATTGCCTTGATCTTGCGACATGGCTTGGATAAGGCCAAAATCAATGCCTTGATCGTCGGCAGCATTTAACCGGGCGGCACCTTACCCATCATGCGTTTTTCGCGTCTTTTGTCCTTCTTCCTCGGGCTCATCATGGTGCTTGTCGTCAGTGCGGCGATCGCCGGCTGGTTCGTCTACCAGCACTTCTCCGAGGGCCTGCCCGATTACTACCAGCTGGCCAGCTATGATCCGCCGGTGGTCACCCGCATTCATGCCGGCGACGGTCGCCTGATGCAGGAGTATGCGGTCGAGAACCGTGTCTTCGTGCCAATCAAGGTGATCCCGAAGCGCGTCATCAACGCCTTCCTGGCGGCCGAGGACAAGTCCTTCTACACGCATCCCGGCATCGACGTGCCGAGCATGATCAAGGCGGCCTTCATCAATCTGCGGAATTATGGCCGCGACCGTCGGCCGATCGGCGCCTCGACCATCACCCAGCAGGTCACCAAGAATTTCCTGCTGTCGAACGAGCTCTCTTATGGCCGCAAGGTCCGGGAAGCGATCCTGGCCTTGCGCATCGAGAAGGCTTTCACCAAGGACCGCATCCTCGAGCTCTATCTCAACCAGATCTATCTCGGCTCCGGCAATTACGGTGTCGCGGCGGCCGCGCTGAATTATTTCAACAAGTCGCTCGACGAGCTGACGGTTGCCGAATGCGCCTATCTTGCCTCGCTGCCGAAGGCGCCCAACAGCTACAACATCAAGCGCAATTACGACGCCGCCAAGGAGCGTCGCGATTGGGTGATCGACCGCATGGTCGAGGATGGCTATGTCTCCCAGCCGGACGGTGAAGCGGCGAAGAAGGAAAAACTGGAACAGCGCGACCGTGGTACCACGGAGGTCGTTTCCGCCGACTACTTCTCCGAGGAAGTGCGCCGCGAGCTGATTGCCAAATATGGCGATGACGGCCTCTATAAGCGCGGCCTCAGTGTCCGCACCTCGCTCGATCCGCATCTGCAGGAAATCGCCGACCGGGTGCTGCGCGAGCATCTCGTTTCCTATGACATCACCCAGGGCTATCGCGGCCCGCTGCGCCATATCGAGACGACCGATAACTGGCAGCAGACGATGAACCATCTGGAAGCCATGCCGTGGCTCTATGACTGGAAGCCGGCCATGGTGCTGGCGGTCGACAAGGACGGCGTCGATCTGGGGCTGCAGGATGGGTCGCAGGGCAAGATTCCGACCAGCACCATGACCTGGGCGCGGCGGCGCACTGTTGACAAGGACGGCACCAGCCATGTCGGTCCGGTCGTGAAGTCGGCTGCGGATGTGCTGCAGGTCGGCGACATCATCGCCGTCGAGCCGGTCGAAAAGGCGGTGGCGGAAGATCAGGCTGGTGCGGCCGATGGCCAGGCAACGGCCAAGCTGCCGAGCGATGCCAAGGCGGCGCAGGGAGCACCGGCGGTCTATGCGCTGCGTCAGGTGCCGGAGATCAGCGGCGCTTTCATCGCCATGGACCCGCATACCGGCCGCGTGCTCGCTTTGACCGGTGGCTGGTCTTACAAGATCAGCGAATTCAACCGCGCCACCCAGGGTTATCGCCAGCCGGGTTCGTCCTTCAAGCCGATCGTCTATCTCGCGGCGCTGGAGGCCGGCTTCACACCGGCGACGCAGATCCTCGATGCACCGATCGTCATCGATCAGGGCCCTGGCCTGCCGCTGTGGAAGCCGGAGAATTTCGAGAAGGACTTCCTCGGCCCGGCCACCATGCGCGAAGGCCTCGAGCATTCGCGCAACCTGATGACCATCCGCATGGCACAGACCATCGGCATGCAGCGGATTGCCGAAATGGCCGGCCGCCTTGGTGTAATCGACAATATGCAGCAGACGCTGGCGATGTCGATCGGCGCCGGCGAGACGACGCTGCTCCGTTTGGTCACGGCCTATTCGATGATTGTCAATGGCGGCAAGAAGGTGACGCCATCCTTCATCGACCGGGTCCAGGACAACCAGGGCTGGACCGCCTATCGCCATGACGACCGGGCCTGCAATGGCTGCGTTGCCGCCAGCTTCAGTGGCCAGCAGCCGCCGGAGATTCCCGATACACGGCCGCAAGTGCTGGACCCGATCAACGCCTATCAGATGGTTTCCATGATGGAAGGTGTCGTGCAGCGCGGCACCGGTACCGCCGTCAGGGCGGTGGGCAAGCCGCTCGCCGGCAAGACCGGCACCACCAATGACGGCCGCGACGTCTGGTTCATCGGCTTCTCGCCCGATTTGGCGGCCGGCGTTTATCTCGGCTTTGATACGCCGCGCTCGCTCGGCAAGCAGGCAACCGGTGGTCTCTTGTCGGCGCCGGTTTTCCGCGACTTTATGATCGAAGCCCTGAAGGACAAGCCGGCGACACCGTTCCGTGTGCCGGCCGGCGTGCGCCTGGTGCGGGTCGATTACAAGACCGGTCAGCGTTCGACCGGCAATGACGAAGGTCCGGTCATCCTCGAAGCCTTCAAGCCCGGCACCGAGCCCAATGGTGAAGCCCAGGTCATCGAAGGCAGTACCGATTACGGCCAGGATGCCGGCTATGGCAGCATCATCCCGGTCGGCAATGGCAATAGCGGCCCGACGGACAGCCCGACGACGATCATCGATTCGAATGGTGCGACGACGGACGGCTCGGCAGCTACTCAGCAAGCAGCGCAAGGCGGTGCGGGCCAGGGCGGCGCTGGCCAGGGTGGCGCGGCACCGCAGCCAGGTGCGAAGCCTTTTGACAATGGCCAGCCGGCAGTGCCGGCAACCGGCCTGACACAACAGCCGGCCAGCCAGACCTTCACGCCAAAGCCACAGGCACCGGCAGCACCTGGCAACGACAGCAGCGGCGGGCTTTACTGATGACAACAGAACGGCACCGTGAGGTGCCGTTTTTGTTTGTGTATGAACGGAGGCAGTGATGAAGAAGGGCTATAAGCAGTTGCTGGCCGAGGCCAATGCCGAGATCACGGCGGTGCCGGCGACCGACGCGCTCAAGCTCACCGGCGATCAAGGTGTTCTCTTCGTCGATCTCCGGGATCCGCGTGAGCTGGAACGGGACGGGCAGATTCCGGGCGCCTTCCATTGCCCGCGCGGCATGCTGGAATTCTGGATCGATCCCGACAGCCCCTACTTCAAGCCGGTCTTTGGCGAGGCGAAGCGTTTCATCTTCTATTGCGCCAGCGGCTGGCGCTCGGCGCTCTCCACCAAGACCGCTCAGGATATGGGGCTGGAGAATGTCGCCCATCTCGCCGGTGGCTTCACCGCCTGGCGCGAGGCTGGCGGCGAGGTTGCCAAGAAGCCGGCGAAATAGATCTGTCAGCGCCGATATGCCGTCTTCGTTTAGCCGAGTTCGACCGGCATTGTTCAATCCAGCATTCATGGGCCTAGGCAAGCCCAAACTGACGCCCGATATCCTCGAGATAGCGCTCGAGAATCTCAGGGCGAAGCACCACCTCCATGCGTTTTCCTTGCCGTCTCACGGCGATGAGTTCCGCCTCTGCCAGGAGCTTGAGGTGATGAGACATCGTCGGAGCGCCGATAGCGTGCGCTTGGCGCAAAGCTGAAAAGCACACCGGCGCATTCTGACTGGCAATTTGCCTGAGGATTGCATATCGCCGGGGATCGGCCAGTGCATGGGCGATGAGAGCAACATTGTCCCTCGAATCTCCATCAACTGTCATTTGCTGCTCTTTGCTGCGCTCGATCAACTTTTCCGGGTGACCTCGTCGGGATGTCTTCAAGTTTGTGCCGGTCGCGGGATGAAACCCGGAACGCCCGTTTGCACCACTGTGTTGAAGCGCACAGTCGTCTTTATATCCGCGCGAATTTCCCGCAGAGCATCGTCAGGGAGGGATGAAATGTCGAAATTCTCCCGGATGCGATGAGGCTTGACCGAGGTCGTCAGAAACGCGGTACCGCGCTGCACCGCCCAAGCCAGCGCAACCTGTGCCGGGGTCTTGTGAACACGTTCAGCGATCGCCGTGATGACAGGGTCATCCAATAGATTGGGTTCCATTGCATGTCCCAGCGGCGCAAATGCCTGCAGCACGATTCCCTGCTCCCGGCAGAAATCGAGCAGTTCCCATTCCGGGAGGTAGGGATGGGATTCGACCTGCACCATCGCCGGCTTGATGCGCGCAGCGGGAACGATCTCGCGCAGCTTCTCCAAGGTGATGTCCGACAGGCCGATCGCTTTGCAGCGGCCTTCATCGACAAGACGCTCGAGCGCCTGCCACGTATCGAGGAGGGTTACCCCGGTATCATACGCCAGCTGGCCTTGTGCATCTGTCGGATGAAAATCCTCTCCCGGCCGGAAGGCAAAAGGCGTGTGGATGATGTAACAGTCTGCATAATCCAGCTGCAGGCGCCGCAGGCTTGCCTCGAAAGCCGGCTTGACTCGCTCGGGACGGTGGTTGGTGTTCCACAGCTTAGTGGTCACGAAGACTTCTTCCCGCCGGACCTTTCCTTCCTTGAAGACGTCCTGCATGGCCGTCCCTACCGCCTCTTCATTGCGGTAGCGTTCGGCACAATCGAAATGCCGGAAACCCACTTCTAGCGCCGTCTTCGTCGCCTGCCTGGTCGCGACGGGATCGGGAATAAGCGTGCCGAAGCCGACGGCCGGGGCGGCACCTGTTCCGTGGGCCAGCGGAATGCGCGTATAGCGGAGGGTATCCTGGGTTGCCATGCTTGTTCTCCTCTGGATGTCGTCGGGGCCGAATGGGCGCTGTGTCGCGGTTAGTGGCCGACAGGCATCGCCCGGGGCTTGCGCAGGAACAAGACGAAGGGGATCGCCAGCATCATGACGATCATCAGGATCTTGAACTGGTCGATGACGGCGACGACCGCCGCCTGGCCGGTGATCGCCTCATTGAGCTCCGCCAGGGCCGGCAGGGACATCGACACCACGCCATGGGCGGCGGCCCGGTAAGGTGTGAGATCTGCCGCCAGCGCCAGATGCATCGCCTGGGTGTTGTTGTAGAAAAAGACCTGGACGACGGCGATGCCGATCGTGCTGCCATAGAGGCGCGACAGGTTGAAGAGCGCGTTTCCTTCCGGGCGGAATTTCGGGTCGAGCGTGCTGAAAGCGGTCTTGCTCAGCGCCGGCATCACGATGCCGAGGCCGGCACCCTGGACGAAGCCCGCCGTGGCGACCGCTCGCCAATCCATTTGCGGCGAATAGCCTAGCATCTGCCAATTGCCGTAAACCACCAACGCCATGCCGCTCAAGGCCAGCAGCCGGTTGTCGATGCGTGGCGGCACCCAGCCCATCAGCATGAGCATCCCCACCAGGCCCACACCGCGCGGGATGGTCATATAGCCGGTGGTGTCGACCGGATAACCGAGCAATTCTTCCAGCATCGGCGAGGTCAGGGCCAAGGTCGGCAGCAACACGAAGCCGACGCCAAAGAACATGATCGTCGAGAGCACGAAGTTGCGGTCCCTGAACAATGCCTTGTCGAGAAAATGCGTTTCTGCCGTCAGGATATGCACGATGAAAAGATAGAAGCCGAGGACGGCAACCAGCGCTTCCACCCAGATTTCCGTCGAGGCGAACCATTCCAGCCGCTCACCGCGGTCGAGCAGCATCTGCAACGCGGTCATGCCGAGTGCAAAGGTCGCCAGGCCGAAGAAATCGAATGGCGGGTTCTGCGCCGGTTTCTTTTCGGCGAGTGACAGGGCCATTACCAGGAAGATGAGGGCCGTCACCGGCAGGCTCACGTAGAAGATCGAGCGCCAGCCGTGATATTCGCTGAGCCAGCCGCCGATCCCCGGCCCGGTGCAGATGCCGAGCATGAGGACCACCGCCAGGGCGAGGTTGACCCGCGCATGACGGGCCGGCGGCTGTACCTCCAGCAGGATAGCCGTCGAAAGCGGCACGAGCGGGCCGCTGGCCAGCCCCTGGAAGATGCGGGCGAAAACGAATTCCAGCGGTGTCGTCGCCAGGGTATTGAGCACGAGGCCGAGCGCGAAAGCGGCGAGCGAATATTGATAGACCGTTTTCCGCCCGAAACGTCCGGCGAGCCAGCGTGTCATCGGCAGAACGATGACGCTGGCTGCAATGTAAGCAGAAAAGATCCAGCCGACCTCATCGGTCGCCATGGACAAGGTGCCCTGCATATGCGGCAGGGCGGCATTCGGAATGGAAATGTTCAGCGTCTGCATATAGGCCGCGAGGAAGGCCGCAGCGGTGATCGCCCGGTAGCCCTGATTGCTTTGTGGCACGGAGACGACGTCTGGCACGTTTGCACTGCCCGACAAGGTGGCGTTCATTTCACCGCCTCCGTCACCGGCACCGGCTGAAGCGGGTGGCGCAAGGTGCGGCGATAGCCGGTATCGACCCGCGCGGTCACGCTGATGCCGGAGTAAAGGGGCCGTTCCGGATCGACTTGGTCGAGCTCAAGGCGAACCGTCAGGCGCTGCACCACCTTCACCCAATTGCCGGTCGCATTCTCCGGCGGCAGCACCGCGAAGTCCGACCCGGTGCCCGGGCTGAGGCTGACGATATGGGCCTTGAAGGTGTGACCCGGATAGGTGTCGACATCGATCGTCGCCTCTTGCCCCGGCCGCAGATGGGTAAGACCCGTCTCGCGGAAATTGGCGTCGATCCAGACATGACTGCTCGACAGCAGCGAGAACACGGCGGCACCCGGATTGACGTAATCGCCGACCTGCAGATCCTCGACCTTGGCAACGATGCCGTCATCGGGCGCCAGCACCTCGGTGTAGGAGAGATTGAGCTTCGCCCGGTCAAGCAAGGCTTTGGCGGCGCGCACCGTCGGGTGACGATCCACGTCGATATTCGGGTCGCCGTTCAAGGCAACCACGGTATTGGCGATCTGCTGTTCGATGGAGGCGATATTGCTGCGCGAGACCTTAAGATCGGTTTCGGTCCGTTCCAGCACGGCGCGCGATGTGAACTCGGAGGCGATCAGCGCCTGCTTGCGGTTATATTCGTGCTCGTTGAATGTCGCCGAATCCTTGGCCGACTGCAGCTCCGCCTGCTGTTCGCGATACTTGGTCTTGAGAGTCTCGATTGCCAGGCGCGCGTTTTCCAGATCCGCCTGGGCCTGGTCGACGGCGATCTGATAGGGCTCCGGATCGATGCGAAAAAGCAGCTGCCCCTTATGGATCTGTTGGTTGTCACCGACAGCGATCTCCACCACCTGGCCTGAGGCCCTGGCATTGATGGAATATTTCGCGGCGCGGACGAAGGCATCGTCGGTCGAGACGTAAGGCTCCTGCGCCAGATAGGTCACTGCGCCGGCCACTGCGAGAAAGATGGGGAAGGCAAGCATCAAGGGGCGCCGTAGCCGCTCTCTCAGGGGCCTGCGCGGTTTCGCTGGCGATAGCTCCGCCACAGGTTGGTCCGCAATGCCTACAAACTGCATGTCCATTATATCACCTGCCATGGCAGCGAGATCCCCGACGATCGGAGATGCCGGCTGTTTCTTATATGGCTGTGATCGGCACGCTGACCCGGCACTCCTTGTACCGCGAGAGCACAAGCGCCCCCTGCAATGACGAGCGCAAGGACACCTCCGAGCGGTCCCCATGAGATGGCATACTAAAGAGGGGCGCGCTATTGCACGAAGGTGTCGGCCGAAAGCCTCTGCCTCCCGCTTGCCCTGCCATCCCGGCCGGACCCATGCCGATACCCAACCTGTGTTGTTTACGCCTCATTATGGTTGGTCTTCCTCTTGATTTTTGTACCGTGAGGGACAAATATGATTGCGGGACGTGGCAGTCAAGGATTTTTTACTACATGGTACAAAAAAATAGCGAAAAGCAGCCAGGCGCCCGGGGGCGACCCCGGGCTTATGAGCCGGAGGTTGCCCTCAAGCAGGCGACAGAGGCTTTCTGGCGGACCGGCTATGGCGGGACGTCATTGGGCGACATCACCGCCGCAACCGGCATGAACAAGCCGAGCCTGTACGCGGCGTTCGGCGACAAGCACGCACTCTATCTCGAGGCACTCTCCCAATACCTGCAGATGGCCTTTGCCTCGATGCGGGAGGCGCTCGCCGCGGATCTGCCCCTGGAAAAGGCATTGATGCATGTCTACGATGGCGCATTGGCGATCTATTTTGCAGGCAATGGCCGCGCCCGTGGCTGCTTCATGATCGGTACAGCCGTAACGGAGACGCTCGAGGATCGGGAGATCCGTGCCAGCGTTACGGCGGGGGTGCAAAGCTTTGACGCGGATTTCGAGGCGCGGTTCCGGCTCGCGCGCAAGAACGGTGAGCTGAAGAAAGACGCGGATCCCGCGGCACTCGCGGTCCTCGCGACGGCGACCATGCATACAATTGCCATCAGGGCCCGCGCCGGCACATCCCGGGCGGAACTACGGGAGCTTGCCCGCAAGGCCGTGCAGGTGATCTGCGGATGAGCGGGGACGTGGCTGAGACGCTGCCGGATATCATCGCTGACGGGCTCTCGGTGCTGTTTTGCGGGATCAATCCCGCCTTATCCGCCGCCGTCTCGGGGCATCATTTCAGCAACCGGAGCAACCGCTTCTGGCAGGTGCTTCATCTCGCTGGTTTCACGCCGATGGAGATCCCGCCTGAGAAGGACCGCACGATCCTTGATCATCACTGTGGCCTGACTGCGGTGGTCGGTCGGCCAACGGCCAGTGCGGATGAGCTGTCGGCAGCCGACTTCGCCGCCGTCGCTACCAGCTTTGAAGAGAAAGTCCGGCGTTATGGCCCGCACCTCGTCGCTTTCCTCGGCAAGCCGGCTTATGCCGCCTTGTCGGGCAAGCGCGAACTCAACTGGGGTGCGCAGGCGGTGACCTTTGGCGGTGCCACGGTCTGGGTGTTGCCCAATCCCAGTGGCCGGAACCGGGCCTTCAGCCTGGATCAATTGGTCATCGCTTATCGCGAACTCTATCAGGCGGTAAATCCGCCCGCGCAGATCCGTGTCGATAAGCGCTAACCGACGAGCACACCCAGCTTCTTCGGCGCGATCAGCAGATAGCTGCGGCGGATCAGCTTCGCTGCCTCGTCCCAGTCCGGCTTCCGGTCGAGCCACATGCCGACCCAGCCCTTGGGGCCGACATAAGGCGGGGCGAAGAAGCGGCCGGGATCGGCACCGACGAGCACCATCTGGCTGCCCGGTGGCGCTTTGAACCAGACGGCGATGCGGCCATCATCCTGCCGCTGCATGGCGAAGATCTTCTCGCGCACCCGCCAGGTCAGGTCGCCCCAGGTTTCCCGTTCCGTGGCTTCGGGGAAAGCAAGGCAGATATCGCGCAGCTTCTGTGTCGGGGATTTTGCCATGCCGGCAGTCTATGGGGCCTTTCAGGCCGCGGCAATGCGCGCCGAAGTCCCTGGAATCCCCGGATATTCTCGAAATTTCCCCGTGACTTGACGGATCGCGCCACATCGCGCATGTATCCCGCCAATCGAACCATTTTGCATTGAGGTAAATGATGCGCGCTGAGATCGAGGCGGCGGCGGGGGACATTCGGTCTTCCCTGGCCCTGCTGAGGAGGCATCTTTGACTGGGATAACGCGCTGCGTCGTCTCGACGAACTGAATTCGCTGGTTGAAGATCCGCAGCTCTGGGACAAGCCGGAAAAGGCCCAGAAAATCATGCAGGAGCGCACCAGGCTGAGCGATTCGATCGCCGCCCACCGCGCCATGGAACGCCAGCTCGATGATTCGCTGACCCTCGCCGAACTCGGCGAGATGGAAGGCGATGAGGCGAGCATCGATGAAGCGCAGTCCAACCTGCTGGCGCTCAAGGCCGAGGTCGCCAAGCGCGAGCTGGAATCGCTGCTCTCCGGCGAGGCCGACCAGAACGATTGCTATCTCGAAGTTCATGCGGGTGCCGGCGGCACCGAGGCCCAGGATTGGGCGCTCATGCTGATGCGCATGTATACGCGCTGGGCGGAGCAGCATGGCTACAAGGTCGATTGGCTGGAAGAGAGCCCAGGCGAAGAAGCCGGCCTGAAATCGGCGACCATCGAGATCAAGGGCCACAACGCCTATGGCTGGCTGAAATCGGAATCCGGCGTGCATCGCCTGGTGCGCATCTCGCCTTACGATTCCAATGCCCGGCGCCATACCAGCTTCTCCTCGGTCTGGGTCTATCCGGTCGTTGATGACAACATCAATGTCGAGATCCTCGACAAGGATCTGAAGGTCGATACCTTCCGTGCCTCGGGCGCCGGCGGTCAGCACATCAACAAGACCGACAGCGCCATCCGCATCACCCATATGCCGACGGGTGTGGTGGTGAGCTGCCAGGTCGACCGCTCGCAGCACCGCAACCGCGCCATGGCGATGGACATGCTGAAGGCGCGTTTGTACGAGTTGGAGCTGCGCAAGCGGGAAGAGGCGGCACAGGCGATCGAGGCAACGAAATCCGATATCGGCTGGGGCCACCAGATTCGCTCCTATGTGCTGCAGCCCTATCAGATGGTGAAGGACCTCCGCACCGAGGTGGAAACCAGCGACACCGGTGGTGTCCTGGACGGCGATATCGACCGCTTCCTGTCGGCCTCCCTGGCGGCGAAGATCCATGGCGGCGACAATCCTGCCTGAGGCGGGCGCAGCCGTCATAAGCAGGCATTCCATTTGTCGGGCGGCACCTTCGGGTGTCGCCCTTTTGTTTGCGGCGTCCGCATATAAACTCTGCATATAAATTAATCGATCGCCCTCATGTTGGTATATATTGATTAAAATTTAGGCAGATAGCGCTATCTTGGCCGCCCAAAGCCCGTAAAAACGCCGGTTTCGACTTGGCACATCGCTTGCTGTGGATGTTGCAGTGCGAAGTAAGAAAACCTAACGGAGGCTTTTATGGGGTTTGCAAATAAAACGCGGCTGGGAGCGCTCGCTGCTGGGCAGAGCGCGTCGCGTTGGGGACGTGGATCTGTGCTGGCCGCGCTGGCGGCTGCCTTGATGTTGCCGGCGGCGCCGGCACTGGCGCAATCGGCACCCAAGCTGGATAGCGGCGATACCGCCTGGATGCTCACCTCGACCGCCTTGGTCCTGATGATGACCATTCCGGGCCTGGCTCTGTTCTATGGCGGCATGGTCCGCAAGATGAACGTGCTCGCCATCGTCATGCAGTCCTTCGCCATCACCTGCCTGGTGACGGTGCTGTGGATGATCTGCGGCTACAGCCTCGCTTTCGTCGGCGGCAATGCCTTCATCGGCGATTTCTCGCGCTTCTTCCTGAAGGGCATGGATGTCGGCGCGTTGAGCGGCACGATCCCGGAATCGGTCTTCATGTGCTTCCAGATGACCTTCGCGATCATCACCCCGGCGCTGATCGCAGGCGCCCTGGCCGATCGCATGAAGTTCAGCGCCTTCCTGTGGTTCATGGCGCTCTGGCTGATCTTCGTCTACTGCCCGATCGCCCACTGGGTGTGGGGCGGCG
>Ga0209455_1000896_pt1 | contig 15591 bp, 14 predicted proteins | sample AraplaCol_mCL_r2_FD_184275 | JGI IMG/M metagenome (GOLD analysis project Ga0209455, IMG submission 184275) | Arabidopsis root microbial communities from North Carolina, USA - plate scrape CL_Col_mCL_r2 (SPAdes) (version 2) | ecosystem: Host-associated > Plants > Roots > Endosphere | place: USA...
CGATGCGGCACCGGCCCACACCCCACCCGACCTCCCATATGATACTGCCGTTGGGAGGCCGGGTGGGGGTGTGGGCCGGTGCCGTGCCCGCGTAGCGGGCGTCGACCAATGAGCACGCGGGATAGCGGGGTCGATGCGGTCGATCTCGTTATCCTGCCGCCGTCGCGCGACCTGGGCGACGGCTTCACGGTCCGGCGCGCTTTGCCCCAGCCGCAGCGGCGGATGGTCGGGCCCTTCATCTTCTTCGATCAGATGGGGCCGGTCGAGATGCGCGACGGCCAGGGCCTCGACGTGCGCCCGCATCCCCATATCGGCCTCGCCACTGTCACATACCTGTTCGATGGCGAGATCATGCACCGCGACAGCCTGGGCTCGGTCCAGCCGATCCGGCCCGGCGAACTCAACTGGATGAGCGCCGGCGCGGGGATCGCGCATAGTGAACGCAGCCCCGAGGCGGCGCGTCATGGCGGTTCCAAATTGTTCGGCCTGCAATTGTGGGTGGCATTGCCCGCCGACCAGGAGGAGAGCGCACCCAGTTTCCAGCATTTCGGCGCGGAGGGGATTCCGTCGGGCGAGATGGACGGCGTCACCGTGCGGCAGATCGTGGGCCGGATGGACGGGCTTGCTGCGCCGGTGAAGACGCTGTCGGATATGGTCTATGCCGAGATCGTGATGCCGCCAAGGACGCGTTATCGCGTGCCGTCGGAGCAGATCGAGCGGGCTTTCTATCTGGTTAGCGGCGCAGTCACGGTTGACGGGCAAATGTTCGCGCCGAGCGAATTGGTGATCCTCAAACCGCATGCGGAAATCGTGCTGGCGAGCGAGCGCGGTGCGCGGCTGGTGCTGGTCGGTGGCGAGCCTTTTCCCGAAAAGCGCTATATCTACTGGAATTTCGTTTCGAGCCGCGAGGAGCGGATCGAGCAGGCCAAGCAGGACTGGCGCGATCGCAACTTCGCCCCTGTGCCCGGCGAGCATGAGTTCATTCCGCTGCCGCCTGACCCGCCTATGCCGGTACGTTATCCCTGATGGCAAGTTGGAGTCCCTTGCCGGGCTCCACCAATACCTCAAGCGCGTCGTAGCCGGGGATCTTGGGGTTATCGGTTTCAATCGGGTGGACGTGGGTTGCGCTGATCACGATGCAGGCCATGCCCGCGGCTTTGGCGGCGGCGATACCGGCGGGCGCGTCTTCCCACACCAGGCAATCCTCGGGCGGGACACCCAGCAACTTGGCCGCCATCAGGAAGCAATCGGGGGCGGGCTTGCCGTTGGTCACGTCGTCGGCGGTGACCAGCAAGGGCGGGACGGGCAGCCCTGCCGCCTCGATCCGCCGCAACGCGAGGTTGCGCGGCGCGGAGGTGACCAACGCCCAGCGATCGTCGGGAAGCGCCTGAAGGAAGGCCTCCGCGCCGCTGATCGCGGTGATGTCGTGGACGTCGTCCATTTCGGCGATGGTGAGCGCTTCATATTCGGCCTCGACGTCGAGATGCGCGGGGCCCCAGCGCTTGATCGTCTCGACCGCGCGCATGCCGTGCATGTGCTTGCGCATCTCCTCGAAATCGACGCCATGCTGTTCCGCCCATGCGCTCCAGGCGCGATTGGCGGATTCGATGCTGTTGAGCAGGGTGCCGTCCATGTCGAAAAGAAAGGCGGCAAAAGTCCGCTTCGTTGGCAAATCAGCCATTTTCAGCCCTGCTACTATCGAAAGATAATCGCTCACTAACCCTTCGATGAATGGTTCGCCACCGTCACCAACATTATTGAGACTGCAAATAGCGGGTTCGGCGAATGCGGGACGCGCAAGTGGCGAAAGCCGGGTTTTGGAGTTGCGTAATGTTCGTTCGTGGGTTGCGTCTGGGTATCGTAATGATCGGCGCGGCGGCGGCCACACAAGCCGTCGCCGGGCCGCATCCGGCGGGCGCTACCGCGCCGGTCGCGTCGTACATTCAGGTGGCCGGCAAGAGCGGCGCGCCGAAGACGCTCTATTACAAGAACGAGGACACGACCAAGACGACGGCCACGTCGACCAAGGTCCAGACCGGCGTCGACAGCAAAGGCAAGCCCGTCTTCAAGACGGTCGTCACCAAATCATCGGTGATCACGCCCAAGGCGGAATTGTTCACCACCTCGACCGCCAGCGCGACTGCGCGGGGCGCGACCGCGGTCAAGTTCCTGATGTCGGTTCCGGACGCGAGCCCGTTCGCGTCGGCGCTGTCGAAGCCGCAGGACGCGCTCTTCTCGTTATCGGCGGTGTCCTATACCGCGCCGGTGCTCGATGGCGGCACGTTCGAGCAGCTGTTCAGCGGCAGCTTGTCGTTCACGCGTACCGCGCCGCTCTATAAGCTGGACGCGGCTGGCCATGCAGTCGGCGCGGGGCTGACCAACCTGCTGACGGTCAACTTCACCAATGCACTACTGACGGGTTCGGCCGGCGGCCAGACTATCGGCCTGGCGGGCAATACGCCCGATTCGACGATCAGCTTCAGCTCGGATTTCGAGACATTCAGTCGCGCGGACTGGCTGACCAATTTCGACTTCGCGATTGCAGGCAACGCCGCGTCGGTCGCGATCGCGCGCGCGTTGACCGATCCGACGCTGACCAATGTCACCGGCGCACATTCGCTCAACAGCTTCCGCGTCAGCTCGACCGGCACCTTCGCCTCGTCGGCGGTGCCCGAAAGCGCGAGCTGGATGATGATGATCATGGGCTTCGCCGCGATCGGCGTCGCCCGTCGCGCGGACGTGCGCAGGCTCGCCCGCGTCACCGTATAATCAGAGGCCCCAAACTCTGATTTGGCTGGAGACCCCAAAACTCCAGCCGCTGCCGGCGGAGGGTCCCCAAAACCTCCGTCGGCATTGTTTTTTTGTGCGGGCCGGCATCCGCCGGCCCTTGCGGGGCCAGGTCTTTGTTGGTGCGGCCCGATATCCCTCGGGCCTTGGCCGCACTAGCCCACTCCAGAGTCTTTTTGGTGCGCTTCGACATCCGTCGAAGCTTGCGGCACCGGCCCGCGCCCCACCCGACTTCCCATAGAATAGGCTGTTTGGGAGGTCGGGTGGGGGCGCGGGCCAGTGCCGCGCAAGGTTCAGCGGATGCTGAACCGCACTCTAAGACCGGTCGGCTTCCAGCTTTTTCCGGATAGCAGGGCCGTCGATCGAGCCTTCCGCGAGCTTCGCCAGCACCAGAGCCGAGAGTTGCGCGCGCTCGGCGAAGCTTTCGCCCCAGGCATATTCGCGCTCACTGTGAATGTCGCCGCCGCGCACGCCCAATGTGTCGATCCCGGGCAGGCCTTGCGCAAACAGGTTATTGCCTTCGCATACGCCGCCGGATGGCCCCCATTTGAGCGACTGGCCGATGAGGGCGCCAACTTCGCGCACCGCCTCGAACAGCGTCTGCTGCGCGGGAACGAACGGCTTGGGCTTACGCGTGATGCCGCCATGCAGATCGGCGGTGATCCCGTCGCCACGCCCTTCGGCGAGCGCCTCCTCGATTCCACGCATTAGCCAGGCTTCGGCGTCCGCGTCGGGCAAGCGCGCGTTGAAACGCAATACCGCGATATCGGGCACCATGTTGAGGGGCGCGCCGCCGTCGATCCGCGCGACGTTGACGGTCACACCCTCGCGCTGGCCGTTCAAGGCTCCCAAAGCCTGCGCGATGCGCGCGGCGGCGAGGATGGCGTTGCGGCCGCTCGCGAAATCGCGGCCCGCATGCGCGGCGCGGCCGGTGACGCGGACGTGGAAATTGCCCGATCCCTTGCGCCCCGAAACCAGAGTGCCGTCCGCGAGAGCGGGCTCGTAGGTCATGCCGACATGGCCCGCCGCGCCCAGCTCCGCGAGCAAGGGGGCGGAGGCGAGCGAGCCGGTTTCCTCGTCGGGCGAGAGCAAGGCGGTGAAGCCAAGGCGCTGGCTGAGCGGATGGCCCTCGAACGCGGCGAGCGCGGCCAGCATCACGCTGATCCCACCCTTCATGTCAGCGATGCCGGGGCCGTTAAGCGCACCGTCTTCCCGCGTCACGACCTCGCGGAAGCGCGTCTCGGCGGGGTAGACCGTATCGTAATGGCCGGTCAGCACGATCTGGATAGGTGCATCGGGCCGCACGCTCAAGCGGAGCGCATCGCTGGTCGAAACGCTGCGGATCGTGCCGTCGGCGGCGACTTCCTGGGTATCGGCGAGCGGCAGGCGCTGGACCGGGCCGATCTCTTCCATCGCCGCGACCAAGGGCGCGGCCATTTCCTCCAGCCCGGCGAGGTTACGGCTGCCGCTGTTGATCGCGCACCAGTCGATCGCGCGGCGCACGATCGCGTCGCCGCCGTCCGCCAGCCTGTCGAGCATTGCCCGATCGTCCGGCGAAAGCGTCAGCATGTCAGAAATTATGCTCGTGCGCGAAGGCCGCCGCGGCGCCGTACAGGCCCGGCTGCGGGTGCGTGATCATCTTGACCGGAATGTCCGACATCATCCGTTCGAACCGGCCCTTGGCGACGAAGCGCTGCGCGAAGCCCGACCGCGGCAGGTGGTCGGCCAGGCGCAGACCGAGCCCGCCCGCGATCACCACGCCGGTGGCGCCCTGCGCGAGTGCGATGTCGCCCGCGACCGCGCCGAGCGACAGGCAGAAGCGATCGAGCGCCGCGGCGGCGAGGCTGTCGCTGCCCTCCATCGCGGCGGTCCACAGCGCCTTGTCGTCGATCGGCGCGACCGCGCGATCCTCGAGGATCGCGAGCGCGGCATAGATATTGTTGAGGCCCGGTCCCGACACGACGCGCTCGGCCGAAACGCGGCGGAAGCGGCTGCGCAGTTGCTTCAATATATTGTCCTCGATCGGATCGAGCGCGGCGTAATCGATATGACCGCCCTCGGTCTCGCCGACATGATAATCATGCTCGCTGCGCACGACATAGGCGACACCGAGGCCGGTGCCGGGGCCGACCACACTGATAGCTCCCTTGGCGGGCAGATCCTTTTCCGGACCGGACAAATGCTTGAGATGCTCCGCCTCGCAGCGCGCGACCGCATGCGCGACGGCGCCGAAATCATTGACCACCGTATAGAGGTCCATGTTCAGCTTCTCAGGGATCAAGGCCGGGCGGATCACCCACGGATTGTTGGTGAGCTTGATCACCTCGGCATGGACCGGTCCCGCGATCGCGATCGCGGCGTTGCGCGGCAGCGGCTCTTTCTGTTCGGTGGCGAAGGCCTCGAGCGCGAGCTGGAGGCTGGCATGTTCGGCGGTCTTGAAGGTCGATTCCGGCGCGAGGCTGATGACGCGCCCGTTTTCCACTTCCGCGATCGCGAAGCGGGCGTGGGTTCCACCAATGTCGATAGTTACGAGCTTCGTCGCCAATGTCTCATTCCCGTGCGGCACTGTGCTCGTGCCCTGCGCGGGCACTAGCCGACTGGCGCGATTATGGAAGCATGTATTCGTATTTATGCGTCGTCCGCATGGGGGTTGGCGTCACGAAATTGCTCCGCTGCATCCCGGACGGCACGCCAGCGCGCATGTTCGGCCTGGGCATCGGCAAGCGCGCGATGCGCGGTGGTTTCCTGGGGCAACGCCTCAATCGCCGAGAGCCGGAGGCGTTCGACCTCGGCTTCGAGATGCGCACCGGCGATATGGTCGCGAAGGATCGCGCGGGCAGTGTCGCGTTGCGCCTCCTCGGTATCGCGCAGCCGAAGCGCGTGGCGCGGCAGGCCGGCGGCGCGCAGCAGCGCGCTCAGCCATTTGCCGTCCCAGGACGGCGCGCTCGCGGTCAGATCGTGTCCCGACAGCTGCTCGATCATGCGACGCGCGAGCAGATCGTGCGGCGTGCCACCCCCCAGGCTTTCGCGCGGGATATGATGGATCGCCTCCGCCATCATATCCCAATCATCCCAACCGGGCGCGGGCCGGATCAGGTGCGATTCGGATGCGCCGTCCTCGAACACCCAGGCGACCTCGATCGGATAAGAATGGCGCGCAAGCGAGGAGGCTTCGAAGTCGAGGAAGACGAGCATCGCCGCCTCAACGCCGGGGGGCGGCGATCGACGCAATCGGCCGTACCTGGTTCGGGGGGCTCGACGGAATCAAAAAGCTGCGCGAGAAAGCCTTATTCTTTGGGGGAAACAGATGCTTGGGATCACTTTGGCCTTTCTTGCGCAGGCTGCGGCGCCGCTTCAGCCGAGCGGGAAGTGGATCCTCGAAGGCGACAATAATATGTGCGCCCTGATGCATGCCTTTGGCGAAGGGCGTTCGCAGGTCACGCTGGGTATTCGGCCTTGGCCGCTGGGTGGGCATGCGGACATCCTGTTCTTCAGGCCCGACGGCCATGAGGGCGTGGTCAACGGTTATGAAGAGGTGAGCTTCGATTCCGCCCCGCCCGCCAAGGCCTGGTATCAGAGCTATACGATCCAGAACAAATATGAGCGGCTCGCGATCGCCACCTATCCCGAGGAGACGTTGCAGCCGGCGGCAACCGCCAAGCAAGCCAGCATAAGTTTCGGTGGCGATCCTGAATTCCAGATGGTGCTGCCCGACATGAAGCCGGCGCTGAAGGCGCTCAGCAATTGCAACGATATGCTGCTGAAAAGCCTGGGCGTGGACCCTGCATGGCGGGAAAAGACAGCGGTGCCGGCCATGCCGGTGGAAAGCCCCGGAAAGTGGTTCACGTCCAAGGATTATCCAGACTCGGCGGCGATGTATGGCGGGCAGGGCAGGAGTCGGATGCTGCTTACGGTCGGCACCGACGGTCGCATCGCGCAGTGCGTGAATTTCGGCAGCAGCGGCAATGCGAAAATGGATACGGCGGCGTGCAAGGGGTTTGAGTTGCGCGGTCGTTTCCATCCCGCGGTGGATGCGCGTGGCCAGCCGATCATCGGCTATTATATGTTCACGCTCGACTTTCAGATCGTGAACCAACGGAATTGAAGCCACGACACCGTGATTGATGGACGCAAAAACGCTCGACTGCGCGAACGCTTTGTCGAACAAACCCCTTAATCAAGCGGGAGGATATGGTGGCACCGATCTTGTTGGCGATGCTTGCCCAGGCCACCACGCCGCTTGCCGCGACGGGCAAATGGGTGATCGAAGGCGATAACAATATGTGTGCGCTGCTGAGGCCCTTCGGGGACGGCGGCGATAAAGTGACCTGGGGTCTGCGACTTTGGCCGCTCGGCGAAAATGTCGACGTGGTGACTTTTACCCAATCCATGGCGATGGATGTGGATCGGGGGAATGTGCAGGCCGCCATCGATACCGCCGCGCCTGTCTCCAGCACCTATGTGCGGTTTTCGGTGGGGCACGGGCAGCGGTTGGGTTCCGCGACTTTCCCTGCTTCGCTTTTGGCAGCTTTGGCGGATGCCAAACAGCTCACGCTGGCGTTCGAGCGCCAGAAGCCGATCCAGCTGCAATTGCCCGACATGAAGCCTGGCCTGAAGGCCCTGGATGGTTGCAAGGCGCTTTTGCTCAAGAGCCTTTCCATCGATCCGGCATGGGAAGCTCAAGTCGCAACCCCGGCACAGCCGATCGGAAAGGAACGGAACTGGTTCTCGTCCGACGACTATCCCAGCACGGCGATAGAGGGCGGCATGCAGGGCACCAGCCAGATGTTGCTCACGATCGGCACTGATGGCCGGGTCGCGCGCTGCGTGACGTTCGGCAGCACCGGCAACAAGGAAATGGATGCGGCGGCATGCCAGGGCTTTCAGCGGAAGGGCCGCTATTCCCCGGCCAGGGACAAACAGGGGCGCGCGGTTTTGAGCTACACCTCGGACTCGGTAAGCTGGGTGATTCCCGACTAACGCCCGAGCATATGATCCACGAGCGCGCCGAGCGTGGCGAAGCCGCTGGCCTTGAGTGCGGTGACGCCGTCGCGCGACGAGGCCGGCAATAGCGCTTTGCCGAAACCCAGCTTGGCGGCCTCCTTGAGACGCAGCGGGGCGTGGGCGACACCGCGCACCTCGCCCGACAGCGCGATCTCGCCGAAGGCGACTGTGTCGGCGGAAATGGGACGTTCGGCCAGAGCGGAGATAAGCGCGGCGGCGACCGCGAGGTCCGCGCCCGGGTCGGCGATGCGGTATCCGCCGGAGACGTTCAGATAGACTTCGCAGGTCGAGAAACTGAGGCCGCAGCGTGCCTCCAGCACCGCCAGGATCATCGCCAGCCGTCCGCCGTCCCAGCCGACTACTGCCCGGCGCGGGGTGGCGCCGCTGGCGAGGCGCACGACCAACGCCTGGATCTCGACCAATACGGGGCGCGTGCCTTCCATCGCGGGGAAGACGGTCGCGCCGCTGACCTCGTCCCCGCGCTGGGTCAGGAAAAGAGCGGAAGGGTTGGCGACTTCTTCCAGGCCCTTCTCCGCCATTGCGAACACGCCGATTTCGTCGGTGCCGCCGAAGCGGTTCTTCACCGCGCGCAGGATGCGGTAGAGGTGGCTGCGCTCGCCTTCGAAGCTGAGCACGGTATCGACCATATGTTCGAGCACGCGCGGCCCCGCAATCGATCCGTCCTTGGTGACGTGGCCCACCAATACCAAAGCAGTGCCGCGGTCCTTGGCGTAACGGATCAATTCCTGCGCCGACGCGCGGACCTGGCTGACCGTTCCGGGGGCGCCTTCGATCAGGTCCGAATGCATCGTCTGGATCGAATCGACGACCAGCAGAGCGGGCGGTGCGCCGGTATCGAGCGTGGTGAGGATGTCGCGCACCGAAGTCGCGGTCGCGAGCTGGACCGGTGCATTGCCCAGCCCCATGCGGCGTGCGCGCAGGCGGACCTGATCGGCGGCTTCCTCGCCCGAAATGTAAGTGACGCGTGCGCCCGCTTCGGCCAGCCGAGCAGCGGCCTGGAGCAAGAGCGTCGATTTGCCGACGCCGGGGTCGCCGCCGATCAGGGTCGCCGAACCCGCCACCAGCCCGCCGCCCAGCGCGCGGTCGAGCTCGGCCATGCCAGTCACCAGCCGGTCGGGAAGGGCAACGTCCGCGTCCAGCCCGCTGATCGCGATCGCGCGGCCGCCTGAACGAAGATCGTGCTTGGCCGCGAACGGCGTGACTACGCCGCCACCGCTTTCTTCGACAAGCGTGTTCCACTCGCCGCAATCGACGCACTGACCCTGCCACTTGGTCGATACACTGCCGCATAACTGGCAGACGTAGCGGCGCTGCAGCTTGGCCATTCAGGATCTCCGAAAAGTCGAACGAAGCAAGAACATAAGCGCGCTTAAACGATCTGGCAATCGCAACACTGGCAATGCCGGATTTTACCTTCTAATCTGGATCATATGGCTTTCCTGCGCACGCTCTTCTGGATCGCCATCACGGTGATCGTGGTGGTGTTCTCGGTTCGAAACTGGGTGCCGGTGCCGGTCAATCTGTTCGGCGATACGGTGGTCGAGACCAAGCTGCCGATGCTGCTGCTGATCGGCTTCCTGATCGGTTTCGTGCCACTTTACGTGTGGCACCGCGCGATCCGGTGGCACCATAACCGCAAGCTTTCGCAGGCCGAGCGCAGCGCGCCCTTCGCCGCGCCGCCGCCGTCGGTCTATACGCCGCCGCCGGCTCAGGCCCCCGTTGCAGACCCTTTCCAGGACGATTGATGTCGAGTCCGATTTTCGTTGCGATCGATACCCCCGACCTTGCCCGCGCGGTGGCGCTGGCGGAAAAGGTCAAGAACCACGTCGGGGGGCTCAAGCTCGGCCTCGAATTCTTCTCCGCTCACGGCCATCATGGCGTGCGGGAAATGGGGCAGATCGGGCTGCCGATCTTCCTTGACCTCAAATTGCACGACATCCCCAATACGGTCGCGAGCGCGATCCAGGCGCTGCACGGGCTCGAGCCGTCGATCCTGACGATCCACACCGCGGGCGGACGCGCGATGATGGAGGATGCCAAGGCGGCCGCGCCCGAGACGACGCGCGTGGTGGGGGTGACCGTGCTGACCAGTCTCGACGGCGACGACCTCGCCTCGATCGGCGTGCAGGGCGGCGAGCATGCGCAGGTCGAGCGGCTGACCGGCCTGGCCCAGGAAGCGGGGCTCGACGGAGTGGTCTGCTCGGGGTTCGAGGTGGCGGCGGCGCGCAGGATCTGGCGCGACGGCTTCTTCGTGGTGCCGGGGGTACGGCCCGCGGGTGGTGCGGTTGGCGACCAGAAGCGCGTGATGACGCCCCGCCAGGCGCTCGACAATGGCGCTTCGATCCTGGTGGTCGGCCGCCCGATCACGCGCGCCGAGGATCCGGACGCCGCCGCGCGCGCGATCGCCGCGACGCTCTGAACACACCCGGATGTTGCCGGATACCGGATTGATCGCGGTCGATTGGGGGACGACCAATCGCCGCGTCTTCTTGCTCGACGCGCATGGCCAGGTGGTCGACCGCTTCTTCGACGGCGCGGGCGTGCTGTCGATCCTCGCCAACGAATTCCCCGATGTGATCACGATGCTGCGCGACCGCTGCGGCAAAAGGCCGATGCTGCTGGCCGGGATGATCGGATCGAACCGCGGCTGGATTCCGGCGCCTTACGTCGATTGCCCGGCAACCGTTGCAACGATCGCGGCGGGGCTGGTGGCGGTCGAAGGGCAGGATATCCGGATCGTGCCCGGTGTCGCGGATCGCACCAACGGCCGCGCCGACGTGATGCGCGGCGAGGAGGTTCAGCTGGTGGGCGCACTCGCAGCGGGGATGATCGAACCGGATACGAAGGTCTGCCATCCCGGCACGCACGCCAAATGGGCGCTGATCGAAGGCGGCGCGCTGGCGACCTTCAAGACTTTGATGACGGGCGAGATCTTCGCGATGCTGCGCCGGCATAGCCTGCTCGCGGGGCCGCTTACCGGCGACGTCTCCCCGGACGCGGCGTTCGAGGAAGGCGTGCGTACCGCGTTCGAACGGCGCGAATTGCTGGCCGATCTCTTTTCGATCCGTGCGCGCAGCCTGCTCGGCACGCTGGCAGCGGAGGATGTCTCGTCCTTTGGCAGCGGTTTGCTGGTAGGCAGCGACGTCGCGGTCGGGCTCGATTTCGTCGGGGACGGCGCGGTTGCCTTGATCGGTGATCCGGCGCTGACCCGGCTCTATGCCTGTGCGCTCGCATTGGCCGGCAGGCAGAGCCAGCAGATCGACGGCGAGGCGGCTTTCCTGGCCGGCATCAAGGCGATCGCGGCAGAGGTTTAAGACCCTATCCTGATTGCGATGTCACCACGCGCTGCTAAAGCGCATTTCGACAGAGAAAAATCTCTCAGGAGGGAATGCGGGCATGAAAATTTCACAGATGCTGGCAACGGCAGCCATTATGGCGCTGGCGGCGCCGGCGACAGTGGCGGCGACCGGTAATCCGCTCGCCTGGCAGAACAAGGCGCTGTCCGCCGATGCGCGCGCCAATCTGCTGGTCGGCGCGATGACGCTCGACGAGAAGCTCGAGGTCGTGACCAGCTATTACGGCACGCAGGTCGAATGGAATAAATATCAGCATCCCGAAGCGCGCCGTCAGTCGGCGGGCTTCGTGCCGGGTGTGCCGCGGCTCCATTTCACCCCGCAATGGCAGAGCGATGCGGGCAGCGGCGTCGCGACGCAGGGCGTGGCAGTGCCCGATCTGCAGCGAACCGCGCTTCCCGCGGGCATCCTGACCGCGGCGACCTGGGACCCCGAAATGGCGGTCCGGGGCGGTGCGATGATCGGTTCCGAGGCGCGCGCGTCGGGCTTCAACACGATGTTGGCAGGCGGCGTCGACCTGCTGCGCGAGCCGGGCAACGGCCGCAATTTCGAATATGGCGGTGAGGATCCCTTGCTCGCGGGCACGATGGTCGGCGCGATCGTGCGCGGCATCCAGTCCAACCACATCATCACGACCGTGAAGCATTATGCCTTCAACGATCAGGAGACCAAGCGCACAACGGTCAATATCCTGATCGATGAGCCTTCCGCGCGCATGTCGGACCTGCTCGCGTTCCAGATCGCGATCGAGAAGGGCAATCCCGGCGCGGTGATGTGCAGTTACAACCTCGTGAACGGCGAATGGGCCTGCCAGAATGACTGGCTGCTCAAGAAGGTGCTGAAGGGCGACTGGGGCTACAAGGGCTTCGTCATGTCCGACTGGGGCGCGATGCACGACACGGTCAAGAATGCCCTGAACGGGCTCGACCAGGAAGCGGGCGTCCAGAACCCCACGGATTATGTCTACAAGGATAAGCTCAAGGCCGCGATCGAGAGCAAGCAGGTTCCGGTAAGCGTGCTGGACGACAAGGTCCGCCGCATCGCGCGGTCGCTGATCGCGAGCGGCGCCGCCGACAATATCCCGACCGCGGACAATGCGATCGACTGGGCCGCGCATGAAGCCGTGAGCCGCGAGGATGCCGAGAATGGCATCGTGCTGCTCAAGAATGACGGGCATGTCCTGCCGCTGGCGGGCTCGGCCAGGCGCATCGCGATCATCGGCGGCCATGCCGACGTGGGCGTGCTGACCGGCGGCGGATCGGCGCAGGTCTATCCGCGCGGCGGTTCGGTCGTGAAGGGCGAGGGCCCGGATCACTGGCCGGGGCCTTATGTCTATGCGGGCAACTCGCCGATGAAGGCGCTGCGGGCCGAACGGCCCGATGCCAAGGTGAGCTGGGCTTCGGGATCCGATCTGGGCGATGCCGCGGCGACCGCGAAGGACGCCGATGTCGCGATCGTGTTCGTGACGCAGTGGACCGCGGAGTCGATGGATTTCCCGCTCACCCTGCCCGGCAAGCAGGATGAACTGGTCGACGCGGTCGCGCGCGCCAATCCCAACACGATCGTGGTGCTGGAGACCGGCGGACCCGTGCTGATGCCGTGGATCGACCGGGTGAGGGGCGCGGTCGAGGCCTGGTATCCGGGCAGCAAGGGCGGCGAGGCGATCGCACGCATCCTGACCGGCAAGGTCAATCCGTCGGGCCATTTGCCCGCGACCTTCGGCATGGCCGCGACCGACTGGCCGCGCGCTTCGATCGATGGCGCGGAACATGGCCATGAGACGTTCGACGTGAAGTTCAGCGAGGGCGCCGCGGTCGGCTACAAATGGTTCGACAAGAACGGCACCAAGCCGCTCTTCGCGTTCGGCCATGGCCTGTCCTACACCAATTTCACCCAGGGCGGCCTCAAGGCGGCGGCCAAGGGTGGGACGATCACTGCGAGCTTCGCGGTCAAGAATGTCGGCAGTATCGCCGGCAAGCAGGTCGCGCAAATCTACGTGTCGCCGGTCGGCGGCGGCTGGGAGGCGCCCAAGCGTCTCGGCGGATTCGCCAAGCTCGATCTGGCGCCCGGACAGACCAAGACCGCGACCGTGACTGTCGATCCGCGTCTGCTCGGCATGTGGGATGCCGCGCATCCGGGCTGGAAGATCAAGGCCGGCAAGTACCGCGTAACGCTCGCCACCTCGGCGATCGACAAGGGCAGCAGCGTCGAAGTGACCCTGCCCGCGTCACACCTGCCCGCCGGACGCGGCGTCGCGAAATGAAGAAAGGGCGCCGCATACTGTTCGGGTGCGCGGCGCTTCTTCTGACCAGAGCGGCTGGCGCGGCTCCGGTCGCGCATACCAAGGTCGGTGACCTGGCCGGTACGGCGCAGGGCAAGACCGATGCCTTTCTCGGCATTCGCTATGCCGCGCCGCCGACGGGTGCCTTGCGCTGGCGGTCACCTCAGCCGGTCAAAGCATGGAAGGGCGTGCGGCCCGCGACGGCCTTCGGGCATAGCTGCTGGCAGGCGGTCACGCCCGAAGGGTTCGGTCCCTGGACGCACGAATATGTGACGCAGGGAGACATCAGCGAGGATTGCCTGTTCCTCAATGTCTGGGCGCCTGCACATGCGAGCGCCAAACTGCCCGTGCTGGTGTGGATCTATGGCGGCGGCTTCAATTCGGGATCGGGCGCGATTCCGATCTATGACGGACGCGCATTGGCTGCGCGCGGCATCGTCGTGGTCAATCTCAATTATCGTGTGGGCGTGTTCGGCTTCCTCGCGCATCCCGATCTGACCAAGGAGGCGGCTGGCGGGGCCAATTCCAATTTCGGGCTGCAGGACATGATCGCCGCGCTCAAATGGGTGCGGGGCAACATCGCGGCCTTCCATGGCGATCCCGACAAGGTGACGATCGCGGGCCAGTCGGCCGGATCGATGGCGGTGCACGATTTGATCGCCTCGCCGCTCGCCAAGGGCCTGTTCGCGCGTGCGATCGGCGAGAGCGGGCTGCCCGATCCGGCGCGCGCGCCCGAACTCGCCACCGCCGAGGCGGACGGCGTCGCCTTCGCGAAATCCAAGGGCGCGCATTCGATTGCCGAATTGCGCGCCATGCCGGCCGAGGCGCTGGCGGCGAGCAAGGGCGGCAATGCGATCCGCTTCGCGCCCGTGTTCGACGGCGTGCTGCTGCCGGGCTTCAAGCCGGTCAGTGCCGTGCCGGTGCTGGCAGGCTTCACCGCCGACGAAGGCAGCGCGCTCGGCCAGGATTATGGATCGCCCGATCCGGGGCTTTTGCGCGAGCTGCTCAACGCCAGCTTCGGCGCAGCGGATGCGCGGTTCGCGCCTTTCTATCCGGCTGCGACCGAGGCCGAGCGGGCCGAGTCCAATCGGCAGGTCCGGCGCGATCGTGGGGCAGGGGCCCTGCTCGCCTGGGCCGGCCATCGCGGGACGGCGCCGACCTATGCCTATCTCTGGACGCATGTGGAGCCGGGGCCGCAGGCCGCGCGCTGGCGCGCTTTCCACTCGTCCGAAATCCCTTACATCTTCCAGACATTCGGCGCTTCGCCTGAGCGGCATTTCACCGACACCGACCGGGCCTTGTCGCAGCGTATCTCCACCTATTGGCTGAATTTCGTGCGCACCGGCGACCCCAATGGCGCCGGTTTGCCGCATTGGCCCCGGTTCGATGCGGCGCATCCGCAGGTCCAGGTGATCGACGATGCGATCCGGACGCAGCCCTTGCTTCCGGCCGCCAAATTGGCGGCGATGCGGAGCTTCATCGCGTCCGGCGGGCAACCCAGCCTGTTCTAATCAAGATTTGTCATGCGAGCGCCGCACAGCACTGCTAGCCTGCCGCCATGGCGACGATAGCAGTCTATTCCTCGAAGGGCGGCGTCGGAAAGACCACGCTGGCGGTCAATCTGGCCTGGGCTTCCGCGACCCTGTCGAGCCGGCGGACCTTGTTGTGGGATCTGGATGCGCAAGGCGGTGCGAGCTTCGTACTGGCGCCCGACCGTAAGTCGGGGGACGAAGCGCGTGCTGTGATCGAACGCGATCTGTCCCCGCGCAAATTGATCGTGCCGACCACGGTTGCCAATCTCGATCTGCTCCCCGCCGATACCTCGCTGCGCACGCTCGACGTTCTCTTCTCGGAGATCGACAGCAAGAAGCGCCTGCTCAAGATCAGCGAGGCGCTCGACAAGGATTATGACCGGATCATCATCGATTGTCCTCCGGGGCTGGGCATCACCGCCGACCAGGTGATCCGCGGCGCGGACCTGATCCTGCTGCCGTTGATCCCGTCGACCTTGTCGGGCCGTGCGGCGGAGGAACTGGTCGCCCATCTCGGCCACAAGAAGGATGCGCCGCCGGTGGTGCCGGTGTTCAACATGGTCGATCGCCGCCGGCTTGCGCACAAGGCTGCGCTGGCAGCCGCGCCCAAGCA
>Ga0209455_1000897_pt1 | contig 15567 bp, 10 predicted proteins | sample AraplaCol_mCL_r2_FD_184275 | JGI IMG/M metagenome (GOLD analysis project Ga0209455, IMG submission 184275) | Arabidopsis root microbial communities from North Carolina, USA - plate scrape CL_Col_mCL_r2 (SPAdes) (version 2) | ecosystem: Host-associated > Plants > Roots > Endosphere | place: USA...
TCTCTCCGGTTTGGGGCGTCCAAAAATTCATACCCCAGGGCAGCGCTATCGCCGGGTAAGTATTACCGTTTGATAGCGCCGGTTTTGAAGCCGTACCCATCAGCGGATTAATCAAATCCACCGGATTGGTAACGCCGCCTTTTTGGGCGAGTATAGATAAAGGTAGAAGCAGGGTTGCAAGAAAGGTGTATTTTTTCATAATGTTATATGCAGGGGGATCATTTATATGTTCGCTCATCCCGCACAGGCCTGCGACCTGTGCTGATGAATTTCGCCCTTTCAGGGCTTTGTGTAATTTTAAAACCAATTATGCATTCTCCAATCTGGGCAGTAAAATTAACCACAGAGACGCAGAGAAATTCACAGAGAAACAGAGAGAAAAAGTTAAAACGCCCACAAAGCTTCGCGCTCTCCGTGCCTCCTCCGTATCTCTGTGGTTAAAGAATCCCGGTTCAAAAAACTCCCGCGCATAATTGCTTATGCACGAGAGTAACCAACCTTTCCTCAAAAAAGCTCTTCATCACCACTTCAAATCAACCTTTATACCATCAGGGCTGTTGGCAAAGCCCAGGTACAAGGTACTTGATGACGCATCCCAGGCCGATTTTACATCGGCAACGGTTTGCCCGGTGCTATCTGTAACGGTTGTTGTTTTTGGCTGCGCGGGCAAAAGCACACGCATGCTGTTTAATGTTTTTATAGGGCTTTTCACCGTAAATGAATAGCTGCCTGGCTGTATTTTTTCATCATACGCCCTGGCTGCTGCTGCCAACACTTGTGGCTTCTTTTTATCGGCAACGCGGTTAACTGCGTAGAGCAATGCCTGCTCGCCGGGATTAATCGTTTTTTCAGCAAGCACCGGCAATTGCGGGTCGAACAAATCGATAACCGGGCCCTTCACTACGTAAGGTTTGCTATCGGCGTTTTCATCCATAACAGCAACCACATCGTAGGGGCCGCGCTCAACATACATGCTGTTTTTAAATGTTATTTTGCCGGCTTTGGCATCATTTTCATAGCCTTGTTTCACAAGCCCTACAAACTTTTCGTCGTTATTGGCCTGCATTACAAATTCTTTAGGGTTTTGCCTTAGCACGTATACAGCGCCTTTGCCAACCTTAAACTTTTGGTTTCCTTTTGTTGGGTTGATGCCAAGCAGCTTAAACAGGTGCTGCGATGGCGCTTTAAATTTGTTGCCGTTGGTGTCCCACCATTCCATTACCGATTGGTAAGGGTCGTCATCCTTTCCACAGTAAATCAATACACCACCTTGCTTAACCCAGGCAGCTAATTGCTTGTGTACATCCGCCGATACCGGTTTCATGTTGGAATAGCTCATCACCAAAACCTTAATATCTTTTAATGATGCAGCATAACCAAGGTTTTCCATATGCACGGTTTGTACCGGCACACCCCGTTTTACCAACGGCAATGTTTGCCCGTAAAAATTGGAGAACTGCGGATCTTCAAAACCGTTATGGGTTGGGAAGCGCTGGAACATCAGCGTATTACTCATCAGCACTCCTACCCCGTTTACACCAGATACTTTGTTGTTTGATTTTGGCATGCTGTTTAAAGCGTTTACCATCACCTGCATCTGGGTTGAATAAAACTGCGGGATTAATATTTTTTCATTGCTGTTGAGTACCGGGTATGGATGGGTGTAAATCCGCTCGGGCCATGGCATTACTTCATAATCAGAAATCATGGGGTATAATAGCTTGGCGGTGAATGTCGCCTGGTAGTTCCGTTTATAATCGCTCCACTCGTGCACACGATCCTCAATCGGGTCGGTCAGGAAAAATAGCTTGCGTTTGGTGGGCGCTGTCATCGATACCATCGACCCATATTCTAAAAATGCGTTTTCAAACACGCGCTCTTTTTTCTCACCGTTAAAAAAAGTCGGCTCGCGCGAGGTGCCTGTCCACACCTGGGCTATATAACCATCAATGCCGGGCAGTGAAGCCAGGCTTGCCTCGGGACTAACAATTTGCCACGACGAATAGTTAACCAGCGAGTGCGTGGCGATAAACACCTTGATATTCATCCCCTTGCTTTTGCCATAGGTTTTGGCGTAGCTGGATACCTGTTTAATGGCATCGTAATACAAATGATATTTCAGTTTGCTTGACAGGTAGGTATTTTCTGCCGATTCATCCTGTGGTTTCCAGGGAAAGCCGTAATACTTTTGCCATTCGGCTTTAAAGGGTGCGCTGTAACCGGCACGTGCCCAAAACTCTGGTTCCTCTAAAAATATGGTGCTGATATTGGCGTCGATAACCTTTTTGATAACATCCGTCTCCATATAATTGATGAACGACTGCACCGGCACCACATAAGGCATGTTTTTGCCGTGCATAATGGTGTCACCCTTTTTGGTTACCTGGCCAACGCCAAGGTGATTTTGCCCATCGTATTTACCCAAAAAGTAATCGTAGTACTGGCCCCAGGCTATGCCAGTCATAAAGTTAACCTCGTAACCATGATCGCGCCACGATTTTACGCGTTGCTCAAATGTCATTCCCGGCCGGTCGTTAGTGCCGTAAACAATAGCAATGTCCGAGCGTACATCGATCTCGGGCATCCATGGACTGCTGGTTTGGAAGGCTGTTTTTTGTTTAGAAGTAACAGGGCTGGTATTTTGTGCAAACGCCCAGGCCGATGCACACAATAAACCAGATAGAATGATAGATTTTTTCATGTAGGTGTTACTGTTTTCCGATAGATGAAGGGCCTTTTTTTAGTCCCAAGTCTTGAGTCTAAAGTCTGAAGTCGGATTAGTTTTTTGACTTGAGACTTCAGACTCCGGACTTACGACTATATTCAAGTCTGGAGTCAAAAGTCCTAAGTCTGATTTACTTTCGACTTGAGACTTTAGACTCCGGACTTAAGACTATATTTAATGTGCCGATACCGGCGTGGTATAATTATATTGGTTTAACCCGGCATTAATTCTCGCACCAACCCTGAAATACACATCCTGGTCGGGCAAGGCGCCACCGGTTGTGGTGATAGAGATGGTTTGGCCCAACAACGCCGTACCTGTTGAACCGTTGTATGATGTAAGTGTTGAGTACCGCGGGTCGTAATTGTTACTGCCATCGTACTGGGTGTTGCTTACATAAAGGTTAATATTGGTTACGTCAAGCTGGTATGCCGGGATATTGGTACCTCGGGTAATTTTTACCTGCACCGTAACCGATTTATCGGCGTTTACTACCGGCGTGCCAACCCACTCGAGCCTTAAAAAAGGCTGCACTTTAAAGTTAACTGTTGCCGAGCCCTTCAACACAACGGTTTGGCTCGAGTCGGAAACTACTGTGCCTGTGTTGTCGGTTTGTACAATCGGTACAAATGGCCCTTCTACCGAAACTTTGTAAGTAGCCGCAAACACCTTGGTATTGTTAAACGTACCATCCTGTTTCGATTGAAAATAGATGGGCACCGGGTTAGCGCTGTAGCTTGTCTCGAGCAACTTAACGCGGGTACCGCCCCCGCCAACTTCTGTTTGCAGGGTTTTGCCTGTTGCTTCATCAATTGTACTGCCGCTTAACGTATCTGAGGGGGCAGGGTAATTATCTACTTTACTGCATGAGCTGGTAATTGCTATCGCCAGGCATAATGCGGAGTAATAAAATATCTTTTTCATGTCTGTTTAATTAATAACCTGGGTTTTGAATTAAGTTGCTGCTTTTTGAAATAGCGCCGCCCGGAATCTGCTCGTAATACCACCTGGTATCGTAGGTATACACATTATTACGCTCGTCGGTGCGCTGGTCAAAGAAATATTTGCCGGCCTGTGCCGAATAAAATGGCATCAGCACGCGGTAGATGGTGCCGTTTTGCTCTTTGTCAAATATTCTCCAGCGTTTTAAATCCCAGTAGGTTTTGTTTTCAAATGCAAGTTCTTTCCTGCGTTCCGCGCGGATGGTGTCGATTTTGGCATCGCCTGCACCAGCCAGCAAACTGGCACCGGCACGCGAGCGTATCTGGTTAACTATTGTAAATGCATCCGATGTATTTATCGAACCTGTTTGGCCCAAGCTTGCCAGCTCTGCTGCGGCTTCTGCTTTGTTCAATAACACTTCGGCATAACGCATTTCAATCCAGGTTTGTGTTTCGTTGTTTTCCAAAACTTGTGATGTTGCCAGGTTTGGATTTAACCATTTACGTACCGAAAAACCGGAGATGGCGCAGGTTTGGTCGCCTGTAAATACTCCGCTTAAACCGGCAGGGTTCATCAATGTCCCGTCGGGCAATTTATAAGCAGTTTGGCCTGAGTTTGAAGAAACCACCAGGTTGGTAGTTGGGTATTGTGATTTCGAACCTGCAGGCAGTAACGGACTGATACCTCCCGTAACCGGGCCTGTATAAATTCCACGGCGTATTTCGATATTTTGTCCTTTAAACACATCGCCAGGCAAAATAACCGAGGCCCTTAATCTTGGCTCTACGTTGGCAAACAGATCCATAGTGTTATTAAACAATATGTAGTGACCGCTTGCATCAAGGGTTTTTAGCGTACCGTCAGGATTTTTTGGCAAACCGCCAAATTTCTCCACAAAATCAAGTGTTGGGTTTACTTCGGACGAATATCCGTTAGGCCCCATCAACTGGCGGGGTACATTGTAAGCATCGTAGCCGTGCACCGAGTTTGGATATTGATATTCGCGCACAAATATGTTCTCCTTGCTGGCCGGGTCCGAAAACAGGTTAACAAAGTTTTGATACTGCGCTGCCTTATCAGTCGGCGACCAGGCAGATAAATACAGGCTGTACTGACCATCCAACAATTTGGCGGCATCGTAGGCCTTTTGGAAATACCCTGCGGCAGCACTCGCAGGGATACCGCAAAGCTGGTTCTTGGCGGCATCAAACAAGGTTGCAGTATTGTACTTAGCGATAGAACCGGCATACAACATGGCCCTTGATTTAAATGCTGCCGCAACAAATTTGTTGGCACGGGTGCCATCGCCATAGTCGCTGTTAACAGCTGGCAGGTTGGCAATAGCAAAGTCAAGGTCGCTGCCAATCTGGTCCCACACTGCCTGCTCTGATGAACGCGGAACTTTCAAATCCGTAACATCCGATCCTGGCGTATAGTTCAGCACTTTGTTTACAATTGGTACGCCTCCAAAGCGCTTTACCAGCGCAAAATAGGTCATAGCCCGCACAAAGTAAGCTTCGCCAAGCCAGGCGTTAACCTGTGCCGGGGTATAGGTGCTGGCGTAAGTTGGCAGGGTTTGTATAAAGTAATCACAGTCGTGTATAGTAGTGTAGTTACCAGCCCAAACATCCCAGTGCCAGCCACCGAAATTCTCAGGGGTAGAACCGCCCTGGTCGCGGCTTAATGCTTCGCCGGTTGTTGCCGGTGTCGGCTTAATGATCCAGAAGAAGTTTAAGCCCATATCAGGCGAATACCTGAAATCTTCAATAGGCAGCTCGCTGTAAAGGCGGGCCATGTATGCCTGTATACCACCTGTCGAGGTGAATACCTGCGGATCCTGGATAATGTTTTTTGGCGGGATGTTAAGCTTTCTGCAAGCCGATATACCTGCCACCAGGAGTACTAAAAATATATATTTAAATTTTTTCATGATTTCTTGCTGATTAGAATTTGACATCTAAGCCAATGTTAAACAATTTGTCGAGCGGGTACAGGTAACCGTATGTGCCTGAAGGGTGCTCAGGGTCAACATATTTAACCTTGGTAATGGTGAACAGGTTATAGCCGTTTGCAAATATCCTGACACCTTTAACGCCGATAACTTTAAGCGCGTTGTTTGGTACGTTATAACCAAGTTCGGCGCTCTTTAGCCTCAGGTAAGCAGCATTTTGAAAGTTGAATATCGAATTGGTATTGGCTGTTGTACCGGTGTAAGCAAATTTACCTGGTGTCCATACTGTGTTCGGGTTATACGGGTCAGCAGTTGGATCGGCAGGGTGCCAGTTGTCGGTAAATTGAGTCAAAGCGCTGCCGCCACCCCAAAGTGGTATGTTCAACTGCTCAATGTACGATACGCTGTACATTCCTGTTCCCTGGAACAACAAATTAAAGTCGAGGTTACCGTACGAGCCGCCTAAATTCAAACCATAAGTAATTTTCGGTATAGCAGGGCCGCCGTTAGGGTTGCCGCCATAAACAATAGGGTGTACGTCGTTACCGTCTATCTGGCCATCGCCGTTCCAATCCTGGTAAATGTAATCGCCTACCACCGTACCACGGTTAACATAAACCGGGCTGTTTAATATTTGCTGGTAGTTTTGATACTGCCCGGCACCGCCATAGCCCATTTGGATGCCCTGGTTGCGGTTGGTGTTGTTCCGCTGCCAATCGAGCAGCGAGTTGCCCTGTTTCGATTCGGCAACGGTTGTGTTGCGGGTATTGGTGTACAGGAACGTACCTTTTACGTTGTACCTGAATTTGCCAATGCTGCCGTGGTGCCCAACTTCAAAATCAAGGCCCTGGGTACGGTCGCCATTAAGGTTGGCCTGTGGCAGCGGTGCGCCAAGCACATCGGGTACCTGTAACACTGCAGATGCCAGCAAGCCTTTTCTGTCGCGGATAAAATAATCCACAGTAATATTAAATAAGCCTTTCCCTGCGTCGATATCCACACCCGCATCAAACGTGTGCGATGTAGACCAGCTGATGGCCGGGTTTGGTATACCTTTACTTTGCACCGAGTTAACGAAAGTGTTGCCAAATACCGCGCCGCCTGGCAACTGGTTATTTGAACCACCTGCCGGATAGTTATACCCGGTTAAAAACTGGTAGTACAACCAACCGTCATCACCCAACACACCGTACGATGCGCGAAGTTTTAAGTTATCGATAAATGACAGTGCCGATGAGTTTTTCCAGAAATTCTCGTCAGATACGCGCCAGCCCAATTGTGCCGACGGGAAGAATCCCCAGCCCTGGTTGGGTGCAAACCTTGATGATTTATCATCCCTGAAACTAAATTCGGCCAGGTACTTGCCTTTGTAGTCGTAAGTCAGCCTGCCTACTATCGAGTTGGTGGCGTATTCGTACAATGCATTATTTCCACCGTCCTGTGTGGCATTTTGGTTTGCTGAGTTACCGGCAATTATCTGGTCGACCGGTATAGTTAGCTGCCTGTAAGCTGCAAAGTTATCGCCGCTTTGAGAGTTACCTTCATAAAGCACCAACGCGCTTATGTTATGGGCGCCGCCAAAAGTGTGCTGGTAGTTAATAGAGAATTGGTCGGTATTTTTCGGATAATCATAATACTGTCTTTGCACAAATGCCGGCGAGTTGTTCAGCGATGGCTGGTAAGTTTTAGTAGCGTCGTTATACTCATACAGGTTATATGATTTTTGGAAGAGCTTATTATCCTGCATTTGCTCATCGTAGCTGTACAAGCCTTTTAATGAAAGGCCCGGTACAAAAGGCACCTTGTATTCAAGGCTTAAGCTCCCGTCAAAAAATTTATTAACCTGGGTGCTGTATCCGTTAATATCGGCGCTGCCGTACGCTACAGGGTTGCCGCCATCAACCTGTCCTTTTAAATAATACGGCGCAGTGTTATTGGCATAAATAGTTTGGGTTGGCAGTTCGCGCCATGCTTCCCGGGTTGTCCACCAGAACGATTGTGCCGGCGAGCTTTTCTTGTCTGATATGGCGCTCAGGTTCAGGTTAACGGTAATGTTTTTACCAACCTTGCTGGTCACGTTCGAGCGTACGTTGTAGCGTTTGTAACCAAGGTCGCCGCTTTGCAGCAAACCATCCTGGTCGGTAAAGCCGCCGCTTAACAGGTATTGTGTGTTCTCACTTCCACCGGTTGCGGTTAAGTTATGCTGTTGCTGCATAGCCGATTTTCTGAAGGTAGCATCGTACCAATCAGTGCTTTGTTTAGTACCGTTGGTATAAGCTGCAAAATCTTCGGGCGTGTAAACCAGTTTGCCGCCGTTTGCCTGGTGCAGTGCCTGCTGGTTAAACAGGGTCATAAAATCGGTAGCGTTAACCGGTTTTGGCAAACCGGATGGCACCTGCCAGCCATAGGTGCCGGTATAAGTAAGCTGCAGTGTGCCGGGCTTACCTTTTTTAGTGGTGATCAATATTACACCGTTTGCTGCTTTAACGCCATAAACCGAAGCTGACGCATCTTTCAACACCGAAATGCTTTCAACGTCGTTAGGGTCAAGCCTTGTAAAAATGTTACTCGAGCCAACGTTGTTATCGCCGTTGCCGCCGGTAACCGAAAAGTTTGGTTGCTCAACCCCGTCGATAACGATCAGGGGATTGCCCATGCCGCGTATCGAGATGTTGTTTGCAAAGTCGCCCGGCTCGGAGGTGTTTTGCACCACCTGTAAACCGGCAACTTTACCGGTAAGCATGTTTTCGATATTCTCGTTTTTGGTAGTCACAATATCATGCGCGGTTACCGCAGCGACCGAACCCGTTAGCGATGCCTTCTTTTGGGTACCGTAACCTACAACCACCACCTCGTTCATAGTTGTTGAACTTGATGCTAAGTTTACCGTAAGTGGTTTAAGGTCCTGGATAGTTACTTCGCGGGTGGCATAGCCCAAAAAGCTAAACACTAATGTTTGGCCGATGGATGCGTTGATAGAGAATTGCCCGTCAGCGTTGGTTACTGTGCCCTCGGTGGTACCCTTAAGTTTAACGGTTACACCCGGTAAGGGTAATTTTGTCTCATCGAGCACAACACCCTTAATGCTGCTGGTTTGCGCAATGGCCGGGGCGGCGAGGAGTAAAAGCAAAAAGCCTGCAAGGCATAGCTGCAGCAACTTTTTGATTTTAACACGATGGTATGCGTCATGACAGCGCGCACCATAATTGGTAAAAGTTTTCTTCATAAATAAAATTGGTTAGTTGGTTTATAAAAATTCCTAAATCAGAATTACAGGATTATCAGGCTGGTTAAACCTGTTGGTTCTTCAATCGGCGAAACAATATTATACAGCGCGGTATTAAAGGATGGGTTAAAATTTGGGTTAATAGCGTTAAAAATTTATTAACCGGGGCGAATTAACCGGTATTTTAACCGGAGTGAGGGGTGGGGTGGTTGGATTGCGTTTATTTTTCACACAGGGCGGTGCCCTGTGCTGGCATATTTTTCCCTTTCAGGGAAAGTATTATAAGGTAGAACCAAAAACTAAATTCCCCGCAGGGGATACATATGTCGGCACAGGGCACCGCCCTGTGTGCTATCAGCGTAGTGATTTATACCGGGCATTACGGTTTGTATCTTCCCATTATCCTGTATTTATTCCTAATTTTATCACCATGAAGATTTTTTCGGAGCTGAAAAAAAACCTGAAGAACGACTTTTCAAATTTGATACCTGTTAAAGTAGCACTGCTTGGTGATAATCCAACGCAATTGTTATCTATCGCTTTAAGGGGAACGGGCTATGATATGGGGTTTGATTTACAAGTTTGGGAAGCCGACTTCGATCAAATTGAGCGACAGGTATTCGACCCTGCTTCTGAACTTTATGTCTATAAGCCCGATGTTGTCATCGTTTTTCATTCGTCGCACCAACTGCTTCAAAAATATAACAAGTTAAGCCCGGAAGATTACAGCAGCTTAGCCGAAAAACGGTTAAAGCAGGTTGAAAATCTTTCGGCGGCGATAAACTCCGGCTTATCAGCAAAAATCATCTACTACAATTATCCCGAAATAAATGACGCTGTTTTTGGCAGTTACGCCAATAAAGCGCTGTCATCGTTCCTGTATCAAATCCGAAAGCTTAACTACGAATTGATGGAATACGCCACGAATAGTGCTGGGTTTTACATTTGCGATTTAGCAGCCGTTCAAAATCAATACGGTAAAGCAACCCTTTTTCAGCCGTCGGTGTATATCAATACAGGAATGGTTTTAAGCATTGATATTTTACCCGAAGTTGCTGCCCGTACTGTGGAGCTCATCGCTGCCATGTACGGAAAAATTAAGAAATGCCTGGTGTTCGACCTGGACAACACTATTTGGGGCGGTGTGATCGGCGACGATGGTATCGAAAACATACAACTCGGCAGCCTGGGTATCGGCAAGGCTTTTACGGAATTACAATACTGGCTGAAAAAATTAAAAAACAGGGGCGTCATCCTTGTTGCCTGCAGCAAAAATACGGAAGCTGTCGCGATGGAAGCGTTCGAAAAGCATCCGGATATGGTTCTGAAACCCGATGATATCGCCATGTTTACCGTTAACTGGGATAATAAGGTTGACAACCTGCATCGCATTCAAAGTTCATTAAACATTGGGTTTGACTCGATGGTGTTTTTGGATGACAATCCATTTGAACGTAACATGGTCAGGGAAAACATCCCGGAAATTACTGCCCCCGAGCTGCCTGCGGACCCTGCTGATTACCTTGAATATCTTTATAGTCTTAACCTGTTTGAAACAGCGTCTCTATCAAATGAAGACGCAGAACGCACCAAGATCTACCAAACCGAAGCCAAGCGGATTGAAGAGCAACAAAGTTTTGTTAACGAGGATGATTTTTTAAGAAGCTTGAACATGGTTTCGATGGTGGAACCATTTACTAACTTCAATATACCCCGGGTTGCGCAACTTACCCAGCGCTCAAACCAGTTTAATTTACGCACGATAAGATATACAGAAGCAGAATTAAAGAAGTTGATGGAATCTCCAGGTGTGTTTTCATTTTCATTTGGCCTTGAGGATAAATTTGGCGACAATGGCCTCATAGCTGCCGTCATCCTTAAAAAAGAAAACGACGATACTTTGTTTATAGATACCTGGCTGATGAGTTGCCGGGTGCTGAAACGGGGAATGGAAAACTTTGTATTAAACGAAGTGATTGGTGCCGCCGCTAAAAACGGTTTTAAATATTTAAAGGGCGAATACCTGCCAACAACGAAAAACGGGATAGTGAAAGATCACTATGCGAATCTTGGTTTTACCGAACATGATGGATATTGGGTGATGCCGGTCAGCGACTATCAAATAAAAAACACTTTCATCAGCCGTAAATAATGGAGCACCCGGTAAATTATATTTATAATAAAATTGCGGCGCTTAACCCCATGCATGGCAAAAAACTGAAAAGGAATATCGCTTTTTTTGACGACCGATATTACGAATCGGCAGATGCCTTCTTCGAAAAATACACCGGTATATTGCAGGCACAAAACAAAAACTTAGACTACGCCATTGATTGTTACCTGCAAATGGTTGCCGATGTAAATGCGGAGACAATAGAATTTTTACGTACCGGCAAATACGGCAGTACCACGTTCGAAGAAGTAAACCAGCGCGTGTATGCCCGCTCCGAAACCATGGAATATTATATGCATGGTTTAATTATGTCGCAGTTTTTGTGGAAACACCATTATCAAATAGTTGATTTTTTCATCACCAACTTACCTGCTTATAAAGCCGAAACCAAAAGCTATTTGGAAATTGGCGCCGGGCATGGTTATTATCTTTCAAAAGCGCTGGAGATATTGGATGATGAAACGACCTTTACCGTTGTGGATATCAGCGAAACGTCCATCGCGTTAGCAAAAGACTTTATAAAAGATGGCCGGGTTGAATTTAACCTCCAAAATGTTTACGATTACACCAGCGATAAGAAATTCGACTTTATAACCCTTGGCGAAGTACTGGAACATGTAGAAAACCCGTTACAACTGCTGGTAAAAGTCAATGACCTGCTTAGTGAAGATGGTGTGCTATTTTTAACCACTCCCACCAATGCCCCGGCAATCGACCATATTTATCTGTTTGAAAGTGCAGATTTTATAAGGGACATGATACATGTTGCAGGTTTTAAAATTGAAAAAGAAGTGGATTTACTAACCGAAGAAGTATCGCCCGAAAGGGCCGCGAAATTAAAAATAGCCACCCTTTATGGGGCATTTGTTAAAAAAGATAAATCTGCTTATTTATAACCCCTATGGACAGGAACGAAATATTAAATACAGTAAACAATGTTTTTATTGATGTGCTGGACGACGATTCGCTGGTTTTAACGGAAGCAACCACAGCAAATGATGTTGACGAATGGGATTCATTAAACCATATACAGTTGGTGGTAGCTATTGAGCGGCAGTTTAAGATCCGCTTTGCATCGCAGGAGATATTGAGCTGGCAAAATGTAGGTGAAATGGTTGATTCGATAGCTGCAAAATTAAACCAATAGGCCTTCCCATCATAAAAAAAAGCCGTTAACCATTTTCATGATTAACGACTTTTGCAAAGGGTTTTTGGTTTGATTATCTTTATTTGCTACCCGAAACCTGCATTGGGTTTACACCCACTGACTGGCCTCTTGCGGCGGCGGCGCTAACTTTTTGTTTAAACACCTGGAATTTTGATGGCTCCGGCATTTTGCCCCAATAGTTATTGCTTTCGTCAATATCTGCGGTTTCGCGCATTGGGTCAAGTTTTATCGAAGCCACTTCTTTATCCTGTATGTAAAATTTGGATGCATGCTTTTCATTAAGCCTCCAGATTTGCGCTGGTATACGGTCAACAGTTTTTGTACCGTCAGCAAAGGTAAACTCAACAATTATCGGCATAACCAGGCCACCTTTATTGCTAAAGTCAAGTTGATAGAAGTATTTGCCGGCGTATTTGGTTTTATCCTCATCAGTCATGGCTTCGGCTACGGCGCTCTGTTGAGGAACGGCAAGTTCCTTAGTCATGTTATTGAATTTGGTGGTATCAACAGCAGCCAGGCCACGGTCGTATTTGTAATAAAAATCCTGAACCGAAGGGTCCTGGTCAACATAAAACTTAATGTTTTTGTCTTCGCGGTTGCGAATCTTTGAGATATCATCAAAGTCGTTAACAGCAGGCGCATCTGCTTTTTTTGCCGCCCTGCGGTTAAACTGTGGCATTTTGCCATTCAGATCTGCCTTGGCTACCTTTACCGAATCAAGCGAGATATCGCAAGGCTCGATACCGTAAAACCAGCCTCTCCAAAACCAATCCAGGTTTTCACCGCTGGCATCGCCCATGGTGCGGAAAAAGTCGGCCGGGGTTGGGTGTTTAAACTCCCAGCGTTTGGCATATTCTTTAAAGGCATAATCGAATAATTTACGGCCCATAATGGTTTCGCGCAAAATATTCAGGGCAGTAGCTGGTTTGGTATAGGCATTCGGACCAAAGCGAACAATATTTTCCGAGTTCGACATTACCGGCTCCAACTCGTTTTTAGGCAATTTCATGTAGTCGGTAATGGTATAAGCAGCGCCTTTTTTGCTTGGGTATTTGTTGTCCCAAAGTTCCTCGGTAAGGTACTCCATAAACGAGTTAAGGCCTTCATCCATCCATGTCCATTGACGTTCATCGCTGTTTACAATCATCGGGAAAAAGTTATGGCCAACTTCATGGATTACCACACCAATCATCCCGTTTTTGGTGCTTTCGCTATAGGTACCGTCTTTTTCGGTACGGCCGTAGTTAAAGCAAATCATCGGGTATTCCATACCGTTTGCTGCTTCAACACTTTGCGCAACAGGATAAGGGAATGGGAAAGTAAAGCTCGAGTAGCTTTTTACAGTGTGGGCAACCAATTTGGTCGACAGCTTACGGTAAAGGTTGTACGCCTCTTTGCCATAATAGCTCATACACATAACGGTTTTGCCGCTAACTTTTTGGCCCATTCCGTCCCATACAAACTTGCGCGATGAACCCCATGCAAAGTCGCGTACGTTATTGGCCTGGAAAACCCAGGTCTTTTTGGCTGTACTTGGCGATGTTTCGCGTTTTTTGGCTTCGTCAAGTGTTACAATTTCAACCGGTTCGCTTGAAGTTTTGGCTTTATTGTAGCGGGCAAGTTGTGTTGGTGTTAATACAGCAGCATAGTTTATACATTCGCCTGTTGCTCCGATAACGTGGTCGGCTGGTACGGTCATTTGTACTTTATAGTTACCAAAGGTTAAGGCAAATTCGCCCCTGCCGGTAAACTGGTGGTTCTGCCAGCCCTGGAAATCGCTGTAAACACACAGGCGCGGGTACCATTGCGTCATGGTGAACAGGTAGTTGCCATCACCAGGGAAGTATTCATAACCGCCACGACCGCCGAGGCTCATCCTGTCGGATATTTTATAGTTCCATTTTACGGTAAATATCATTTTTGTGCCCGGCTTCATAGCAGCAGGCAAATCAATGCGCAACATGGTTTTGTTAATAATGTATGGCAGGCTTTTGCCAAGTGCATCGGTAATGCTCATTATTTTATCGCCATAACCATTATCGCCGGCAACTTTTTCAGCCCTGTCAAGCTGTAATGTACCTGCCCCGCGCGGCATAAGCGAACTTTGCTGATAGTTGGCATTGTCGTTATTGTTGTGCTGATTTTCGTCCAGCTGTAGCCAAATGTAATCAAGCGGGTCGGGCGAATTGTTGTAATAGGTGATGGTTTCACTGCCCGTTAGCTTCAGGTTTTTTTCGTCCAGGTCGCATTTGATGTCGTAGTCTGCACGTTGCTGCCAGTACTTGGCTCCGGGTGCACCGCTGGCGGTGCGTTGCTCGTTGGGGGTATTTAAAATAGTGCCCAACTGTTCAAATTTGTTACCATGGTTGCTTGTCGGATTGTTTTGAATATCCTGCGCCTTTACAAAAGCGCCAATAGCCAGGGTGCAAAAAAGTGAGGTAAAAACTTTTTTCATTGTTAATTATTATTTTGTTTAGTCAGTTTTTTATTAAGTCCGGAAAGTCGGAAAAGACCGAAAGTCCGAAAGAAATCGTTTTTATTATAAGCGAAAAACATCATCCTTAAATCGACATCCCGCCTTCCGCATTGCTTACCACGGTAATCTCTCCAAAGCCATCTTTAAAGATAACGCAAAAACACCCGCTGAAAGGAAAAATATCCAGTCGCGGCGTTTTACCTTGATAACATTTAAGAACAGCACACCAATTATTAATATAATAGCAACCACCACAATTTGGCCAGCTTCCAGCCCGATATTAAATCCAAACAGACCTAAACCAATGGTTTGGTCCTTTGCCAGCATTATGCGGATAGCGTTTGCAAAACCCATCCCGTGGATGAGGCCGAAACACAATGCAAGATAATAATTTATCTTAGCACTTGTATCTCTCCGGTTTATCTGAAATATATTATTGAGCGCTGTAATAAATATAGTGCAGGGTATTAAAAACTCCACCCATTTACCCGAAAACCGTATCACATCATAAACGCTTAAAGCCAGCGTTAATGAATGACCAATAGTAAAAGCCGTAACCAGTATCAGCACCCGTTTAATATCGCGGATTGAAAATACGCATGCCAGGGCAAGAATGAACAACTGATGATCGAGGGCATCGGCACTAATGATGTGCTGCCAACCCATCTTAAAATAAAAAGCAAAGTCGGACATTGCGAACTAACCGATTTAAGCGCTAAATTTAAGCCGTTTTTTTAACTATAAAAACCAGGGTACCTTATGTGGGCTTTTATTTATCAACCGTTACTATATTGTTACATTGCATTGGGTATTGCGCTACCGGTAAAGCCATTAAAAAAGGTTTTCCACCCTATCCACGTAAGCACCACCAACATCAGCTATAACGCCCAGGATGGCAAGCTGGAA
>Ga0209455_1000898_pt1 | contig 15535 bp, 16 predicted proteins | sample AraplaCol_mCL_r2_FD_184275 | JGI IMG/M metagenome (GOLD analysis project Ga0209455, IMG submission 184275) | Arabidopsis root microbial communities from North Carolina, USA - plate scrape CL_Col_mCL_r2 (SPAdes) (version 2) | ecosystem: Host-associated > Plants > Roots > Endosphere | place: USA...
GGTAACTGTCTTTCAAGCCCCTGGAGGTTTTCACCCCCAGCAATCGCCCGCCTAGCACCGAGTACGCGATTGCCATCCCGAAGCGGCGGACTTTGGCCGGAGGTTACCCCCTAAGGGCAGAAGCCCCAGCGTCGTCCGCATAGCTCCGCTACACGACGCCGGCATCACCACATGCCCGAAGGCACATGCCGAGATCTGTACTGTGGGCGAAGGTACCGTCTCATGCATGCCGAGGAGCTTCGCGCCGGTCTTGTTCTTTGGCGTGAACCATCGAACGCATCGTGCGTACACTGTTCGGGCGGGTTTGTCAAGAGGGGCACCGGAATTGCCCGGCCTGGCGATGGCGGCGCCGCATGGGAGCATCGCGCCGGGACTGCGTATAACGGGAATGATAAGCGCCCCGCCGATGCGCAACAGGGCGGGGCGCCATTGTCAGAGGCCGGTCGGCGAGTCAGGGCTGCCTTTGGTCTCGTTAACCATAACATATTCAAGGATTATCGGTTCCCGCCTGCTGTTTCTTGAGGCGGCGTGAACGGCGCGTTGGGGGGATGTTAAGAGCCTCCCCGCTAGGCGATCGAGGACGGTCGTGGAGGCAAGGTTTTCAAGGTCCCGCCTTCGCGGCCGTCACCTTCCGCCCAAAACCGGTGCCCCGTTAATTCGGGACACTATACTATTTTCCGTCGCCTTCGGCGCGGCCGGTCGAACGCTGTCTCGGGTCGGCGATCCATGCCTGGATCGCTGTTGTGACTGCGGCGCCCTCCACACCACGATCGCCCGCTTCCAGCCGGTTTCCGAGCGAGCGGGCCGTGCTCCCACGGCCCGGGCTAGGCCAGGCTCCGCTCTCGCCCCGGGACGCCAAGCTTCAAGGCATGGCTAAGCCGCATGGTCAGCACCTCCTGGCCAGTCTGATCCTCGACCCTCACGCCGTGGGACAAGTCGACCACACCGGACAAAACCTCCTCCGCGGCGAGATTGCGTGTTTCGGCGAGGGCTAGTCGATGCAGATCGGGAAAGGATTTTGCTTCCTTCCCAATCAGATCGGGGACCTCGAGATCCGTCAGCAGGGTAAAAAAATATCGACCCATCCGCTTCAGGATTCCCGATCCCGAATTTGAGTCGCCATAATCTATATTAGTATTGCGCCCGAAATGCTCTGTTTCGGATCACATGCGTAAGACGCCGAATGACCGCGTTAACCCGACACCGAAGGACGTTTATGCGGCCGGGGGCGTCGTCGGGCCTGGGGTCGAACTGGCCTTCGTTATCAACTGCGAAACCGCTGTCAGCAGTTGTGCTTCCGCATAGGGTTTGGCGAGCAGCAGGCTGTTGGGCACGCCGTGGCTCGGCCAATCGTTCGCGCTGTCCGCGGTGGTGTAGATCACGGGAAGGTCCGGCCTCAGTTCGCGGGCCTGACGCGCCAGTTCCCAACCGTCCAGACCAGGCAAGCGAATATCCGTGACCAACGCCTGTGCAGACATTGCATGGTCCCTGATAAGCGCCAGTCCGGAATGCCCGTCTTCCGCCGGGAGACATGTGTAGCCGCCATCCTCAAGAACGGATGCTGCGCTTAGTCGTACGAGCGGCTCATCCTCGATGAGAAGCACAATGATACGCGTTTCCAATTCTTCCCTTTCCTCGCCTCGCTCTCCCGTATCGCTGGCGTGGCAACGAACGTGGATTGCTCGTCAAGGTTGCATGCGAACCCTGAGAGCAAAAGAAAAAAGAAATTAAACCTAACTATTTGACAGATCAGAATATAGTAAAGTGGACGGCAGAATTTACGGGCCCGTGAACGGCTATTCCTTCCAGTTCTGGCCCGGAATGGCGCCGTCAGAGAAATAGGCGGCGGGCCCGCAGCGGCAGAAACCGGGTTATAAGCCGACCGGCGGCCTCTTTTCCTTAACGGCTCAGGCCCGTGCACGCTTTAATCTGGACACGGGTTCGGGAGGCTGGCGCTCCGTCGGCCTTACTCGGACGAAACGGCTGTCCTCCCGCCCTGAACCAGTGGCCCACATATGTCGCCCAGACCGGCGGCATCGCTGGCGATGCGTGATGTGCTGAGCGACCGCTTTGAAATCCGGGCCTGCAACCGTGCGATCTGCGCGAAATCGTGGGCGTCGGTTCGCGCATTCTGCAGCGCCTCGGTGAGCGCGGGGCGCATGTCGGCGGAGAGCAGGCGCGGGCCCAATTCGAGGGTTCTCAATTGCGACCAGGCGTAATGTTCCCGTTGCAGCACGTCGTTGAGGATGCGCAGCCTTGTGTAGAAATCCGCCTGCCGCGCCTGATTCGGGGCGGCCTGGCGGCTGAACCGCCCGCTGTTGAGATTGGCCTGCCAGCGTTGATCGATCAGCGGCGCATCACCGGGATCGCCGAGCGCCAGCCCCTCCGGCATTTCCTTGCCGCTCTTCCAGTCGGCGAGCAGGCCGGTGACCTGGTCGAGGCGTCGTTCGATGCAGACCTGACGGGACAATCGCGAGGCGATGAGATCGAGATTGGCGCGCATTTCGGCGTCAATGGCGTCCTGCGCCTCGTGCGCGAGCTGGCGTTCGTGAAACGCTTCGATCGATTGTTCGAGGCCGAGCGCAATCAGGATACCGATCACGATCGTCCCGATCTCGATCAGGAATTCGCGCCAGTTGTGCGCCGCCTTGGGCTTATGAATTTCCATGTCTGCCCCCGCTCCATCCGGCGTCTCGGGAAGAGCGGCAACCTCCGGCATCGCGGCTGCGGCAGCCGAATCCGGACGCCCCTTTCCGTCGCGCTGCTCCGTCATGCCGAGGCCCCCCTGCCGATGCCGGCACCCATAATCTGGTTACGGTTTCGAGCGAAGTTCTGCAATGCGCGCTCGGCGGCGTGGCAAGCGAAGCCGGACACGCTCTTTGCGCCAGTTGAGTATCGTGTCCCCGGAACTGACGATGCTCGCGGATTATAATTCGGCGAGCAGAGTCGGCTGGTGCGGGCGTGTCCGTTGAGGGGGGAGCGCACCGTGCCGGCCGCCGCCGTTCAATAATGCCGATAGTGCAGGCCGAGCGCCGCCCATGGATCGCCCTTATCGCGCGGAATCTTCATCAGCGCCCACACCCGCGCGGGATTTGCGAGGCAGGCTTCCGGTTGATGGAGCCCGCGGGCGAGCTGTTGCCGGGTAAAGGGCTGGGGCGCGCTGGCGTGCAGGTTCTGCCCATACCACACCACGTTCATGGCGGCGAAGTTCATGCGCGTGAAAAGCTCTTTGGAGCGCCCCACCCTGGCAAGGAGATCGTCCGCCTCCGCCGGCGTCACATGGTCCAGCGGATGCGCGAGAATCTCAAGATCGCCGGCCTGGGAATGGAGCGTGACCACGCTCGTGGTCATCTCCGTGGGAAAGAAATAGAAGCTGGCGAGGTTTCCAGCCTCGTCGGTGGAGAACCGATCGAACACCTGCAGCGAGCGCGCGTTCAGCCACGCTTCGGATTCGAACCTGACAAGCGGCGGTGAAAACCGATCAGCCCCCGCGTACCGGCCGGACTGGCGGGCGGACCACAGGCCCTGTTCGATCTTCGCGAGCTGTCGATCGAGGCATGGGGCGGCCGAAAGCCACAAGGTTGCCGCCTCAACGTCGCTTGAGACCTCCTCATGCACCTGCTCGCGCGTCTCTTTCAGGCGGTCCTGCCAGTGTGCCCACTCCACAGCCTGTTCCAGCCCGAGTGCGATCAATATGCCGCAAATGATGGTCCCGATCTCGGTGAGAAACTCTCGCCAGTTGTGCGCGGCTTTCGGCTTGTGAATGTCCATATCCGCCCCCGCTTCATCCTGCGTCTCGGGCACGGCGGCAGGCTGCGGACCCGCAGCCGCGGCAGCCGAACCCGGAGGTCCGTTTTCGTCACGCTGCTCCGTCACGCTGAGGCCCCCCTGCCGATGTCGGCACCCATGAGGTCGTTACGGCTTCGAACGGGGTTCCGCAATGCGTCCTCGGCCAAGGCCCAACTGCTGTCAGGCGACGGCAATTGCCGCACTGGGTGCACAGGAATGAAGATGCGGGAGAGGCGGTGGTGGTCAGGGCGGCGGCGGGAATGGGGATTAGCATAACGTCCCCGAATTTTTGAGCCTGTCAATCCAATGTACCCGATTTGTTCTTTTTTGCGAACTAGGGTCGCGATAAGCAGGGACGATGCGAGTCGAGCGTAGCAGGTTGGTGTTCATGGGCCTGGTCGCCCTCAAGCAGATCGAGGAGCATTGCCTCCACCAGCCCTGGCATCGCGCCTTCACGCTGCGGATGACGCTGGCGACGCTTTATGCCTTCAGCAACGGGGATCGATCGTCGTTCGACAGTTTCTGGCGCGCCTGCGCCCTGCCGAACGAGCCCGGCGCGGAGGCGTATCGTAGCCGCTACGCGCGGGGCATCGAAGTGACGATCGCCTTTAACGGGATCTGCCGCGCGCTGGGGATCGCGCAGACGATCGACTTTTGCGCGGACCTTGCCGTCGCGCTGCGCGATGAGGGCGCGCGCGGGCGGGCCCGCGAGCAGCGCCTGAGCGCGGATGCGAATGCGGCCGCGCGTTTCCGCTTCGCTGAAATGCTGCGCGTGACCGGCAAGGCAACGGCGGAGGAGAAGGAACGGATGCGGCTGGCGCGGGAGTGCCCGCTGCGGGGGTGATTGGGGGATTAGTGCACTGTCACCGGAATTCCCCCGGATTTCCCGGAATTCTCAGTCGTTCGCCGCTGCCACACTTTGGCTTGAGCGTTTCGTTACAAGTTTTAGCTTCGGACGCTCTCTACTCCCAGCAAAAATATCCGTATTTACTCCTGTGAGGCGAGCGATGTCTTCAACAGGCAATCCAATTTCATCCACAAACGCCTTGATTTCACCCGAGCCGTCCTCTGCAATCATTTCGACTGCAGTTTTCAGATTTACCGGCTGCTCTACATGCATTCTGTCGTCATGCGGCTCATTGCCACGCCAGCTTCGGTAGCTGTAATATTTCCAAAGGTTTCGCTCATGCTCCGGAGTGACAAGATGCAGATTAGATGCGCGCTTAATCATCGCGCCAATCGAAACTTTCCACTTAGGTTTAGAATCGGCAAGGGCATCTAGCGTTACAACGCTAATATCAGAGGCAAATGATGAGCTAGGGAGCAGGAACGATCCGGCAAAGATCATCGCCTGCTCTTCTATTAAGGCAATGTCTTTCTCGATGTCCGAGGCCGAGACGCTCTGATGTAAAACAAGGTGGCCCAATTCGTGAGCCGCATCGAAGCGGCGCCGAACACCACCCTCCTTGTCCTTAGCAAGAAGCATCAGCGGTCGGTTGTCGATCCATTGCGAAACGCCGTCCAGTTTGGCGGAGTCTACGAAATCTTCGGATACTACGATCCCGGCGTTTTCGATCACGACCATAAGGTCATCAATTGGGTCATCGCTCAGACACCAATAGTCCCTAAGCTGCCGTGCTATTTGATCGATGTCTTCTGATCTGATGGTTTTATAATCACGACCTTCCATGAGGTTTGGAATGTCCACGTCTGGAAATTCCACGCGACCGAAGGCAGCATTAAATATGTCATCGACAAACCGAAGTTTGCCCAGTGTCTTATTACGTGCTGTTTGTAGAGCGGACTTCATCGAACGAAAGAAGGCCGCTCCCTCGTTAGCGGTGATTGGTTTGTAAAACCAAGAAGGGCTAACACTAAGCTTGTCAGATAAGCTTAAAATTGCCCCTTGGTCGGGGCTTTGGCCATAAGCCAAACTTTCCCATTTTGAGATAGTACCAGGCGCGCAGCCAACGGCCTCGGCCAATTCATTCTGGCGCATGCCCCGCGCATTGCGGGCGCTGGTAAGTCGCGCGGGAACAAAGCCGTCTGAGGCGGCGGAAAGAAATTGGTTTTGCACGTTCTTTTAAGCCTTCGGCTCGCCAGGCTTCTTCGACCGTTTGCGCAGGAGCTTGCGTTCGACGGTCTTTTTAGCCGGCCTGCGAGACAGGGAGAGACGGTCGCGAATAGCTGCGATTACTTCGTCAAACGAACGAATGTAATAAGCAGAGCGGAGATCTTCCGAAGGAACCCAAAAACCCAAGAACGCCGGAGTATCAGGCGTGTGGGGCCGGTACTGCGCTACGATGAGTCCGCCCATCGCCCCGTCGGCTATAATAGTGTCTTTGGGAGCGACCTCGTCAAACAGGCTAGTCTGCGGGTCAAGCAGCGTATTACGAGCGCAAAGATGCTCCATGTATTTGGACTTCGAGCGAAGCGTGCGGGCTGCTCCGCGGTAGCGAGTTTCAACGATACCAATAGTCAGTGAGAATCCGCCAATCTTGATGACCGGATAGCTCCAAGTCGCAGGGTCAGTCCAACGGGTCTCAACCGGCAGGCCCACATCGGAAGCCGCGCTCAACAGTGCCTCATGCAAGTGATGACGACGAGCAGTGCCGCGAGCTTGCTTGGCACTTGGCGCATCTGACTCTGCGAGAACCCGAGAAGCGCGAGGGAAAGCCGAAGCCAGCCGCTCCTCCGCACGCTTAAAAAAATCCAAGATCTGCGTGAGATTCTCATGGCGCAACATGAGCTCAAACGGATCGATGATGCGCTTACGTCCCATTGCGGCCCTCCATGACAAAGTGGCTTATATATTTCCTAACTGGAAACCGCAAGCGCATCTTGTCGTTTCACTCCGCCGCCACCCCGGCATGCCCGAACAGCCCGTCCTCACCCGAACCGGCATCCTCGTTCGCCACATCCGCGGCCGCCTTGGCCTGCTTGCGGCGGTCGAAGCTGTCCCACACGTCGCTCCAGTCCCCGCGCGTCGCCGCCTTCGAATATTCGGTCGCGCGGGTTTCGAAGAAGTTGGCGTGCTCGACGCCGTTGAGCAAAGGCGCGAGCCAGGGGAGGGGGTGTTCCTCGATCATGTAGATCGGCTTGAGGCCAAGCTGGCCCAGGCGCCAGTCGGCGATGAAGCGGACGTAGCGCTTAATGTCCTTGGGCGTCATGCCGTTGACCGGCCCCATCTCGAACACCAGGTCGATGAACGCATCCTCGATCCGCACCGTCTTCTGGCACATGTCGAGGATGTCGTCGCGCACGGTGGCGGTCATCACGTTGCGTTCCTTGCAGAAGGCATGGAACAGCTTGATGATGCCCTCGCAATGCAGCGTCTCGTCGCGGACGGACCAGGACACGATCTGGCCCATGCCCTTCATCTTGTTGAAGCGCGGGAAGTTCATCAGCATCGCGAAGCTGGCGAAGAGCTGCAGCCCCTCGGTGAAGCCGCCGAACATGGCGAGCGTCTTGGCGATATCCTCGTCGGTATCGACGCCGAACGTGCTCAAATAATCATGCTTGTCCTTCATCTCCTTGTACTGGAGGAAGGCCGAATATTCGCTCTCGGGCATGCCGATCGTGTCGAGCAGGTGGCTGTAGGCGGCGATGTGGACCGTCTCCATGTTGCTGAACGCGGTCAGCATCATCTTGATCTCGGTCGGCTTGAACACGCGGCCGTACTTCTCGTGGTAGCAATCCTGCACCTCGACGTCGGCCTGGGTGAAGAAGCGGAAGATCTGCGTCAGCAAGTTGCGCTCGTGATCGCTGAGCTTCTGCGCCCAGTCGCGGCAATCCTCGCCCAGCGGCACTTCCTCGGGCAGCCAGTGGAGCTGCTGCTGGCGCTTCCAATATTCGAACGCCCACGGATATTCGAAGGGCTTGTAGGAGCGGGAGGCCTGGAGAAGGGACATGACGCGTCTTCCTTAGTGAAGCTGGATAGTCTGGATATTGCGGAGGGGCCCGAACAGCCCGAAACAGATTGCGGCGAAGAGCAGCCAGAAGAGCGGGGCGCTGACCATGAAGATCATGCCGAACATGCGGCGCTTGATCTCGGCCGGATTGTTCGCGGGCAAGGGCTGACCCAGCCGGGCAAAGCGCAGTCCGTTCGCGAACCCGCCCACGCAGATCAACGTGCCGAGGCCCAGCATGGTCCAGCCGCTGGTCATTCCATCACCTCCGCGTCTGGCGGGCGCCGCCGGCAAAGCCGCCGATGCCCAGCACGAACCCGAAATTGTACCACGCGCCGTTGTTCGGCACCGCATAGACCGCCACGTCATGGCTGAAGAGCGAGACGATGAAGGTCACCGGCGCGATGAAACCCTGGATCAGGCCGAAGAAGAAGCCCGGCGCCTCGGGTTTGACCGTGCCCGCCATCTGCGTCGCGCAGCCCGCCAGGATCAGCGGCAGCGCGAGCAGCAGCACCCGACCTATATAGGGCTTTTTGCCCCGGATTGTGAGTCCGCGGGCGCGTTCAGCGGCCATGGCGTGTGCTCAGGAAGAGCATCATCGCGCCGACCAGCAGCACGACCACCAGCAGCACGATCGCGGCGGGCCGCTTGCGGAACGGCTCCCCCATGCGCGGGCGCTGCGATGCGATTGCGCCGACGACGACGATGATCGCAATCACCACCATCACGATCGATGACCGGTCCATGTTCACAGCCGCCCTGCCTGTCCCCTATCGTGCCGTTGTCGCGATGAGAACATCACCGGAACAAACCGACATATTGGGTTAGGCTACGCGCATTCGGCACAATGTCTAGACTTGACTATCGATTTATCCACCGTTTCGGAGGGGGCTGTGGGAGTCTCTGAAAAGGTGGGGGGAATTGGGTGGGCTGCGCCCTCGATTTCCGTCACCCCGGACTTGTTCCGGGGTCCACTGGGCCACGCGGGATTCCTTCGTGGATGGGTGGATGCCGGAACAAGTCCGGCATGACGGGCGAGGTCAGGTAGCTGCTTTGTTGCCCGGCCAGAAGCGGGCCAGCAGGTAGGCCGCCACGATCGCGATGAAGGGGTCGGCGGGGAGGTGGTAGCGGTCGCCGCCCACCACCAGGATCGCGGTCGCGAACACCAGCCCGACCGCCACGATCACCGGATCGAACAGGTTGAGCAGGCTTTGCCGTATCAGCAGCACGAAGCCCGCCAGGCTGAGCAGGAAGGCCCCCAGCCAATAGACCGTGGCCAGCGCCTTGAGCGGGGTCAGCAGGCCGTCCGGCAGCGCTTCCGAATTCCAGGCGATCCCCACCGACTCCCGGTCGAGCGACTGGGGCACGCGGTGCGCGGTCAGCGCCAGATAGCGGGCGGGGTGCGCCTTGATGAAGGCGATTGCGGTCTGCTTGAAATGCTGGTCGCGCTCGACCTCGTTGGCGATGCCGGTCTGGGGCAGGGCCATATAGCCGCCGTTGGACTGGGGGTTGTTGCCCATCCACAGATTGGCGCCGAAGTTGGTCGAGATCGGCACCGGATGGCCGAACAGCGCCTTGTTGCGCATCGCCCAGGGCCCGATCAAAGCGGCGGCGACGAGCAGGGTGGCGATCAGGTCCAGGCCCATCCGTTTCCAGTCGCGATGGCGCAGCCAGTCGAACAGGGGCAGCGCCACGAACAAGGGCATCACGATCGGGCGCATATAGGCCGATCCTGCGAGGCAGGCGGCGGCGAGGATATTGCGGAGCAGCCAGTGGGGGAGCGTGGCGCTTTTTCCTCCTGAGGCCCCGGCCTGCGCCGGGGCGACGGGATTGGGGGTGCGGAGCAGGATCGCCAGCATCAGCAGCAGCGCGTACGGCATCTCGCTATTGGGCACGGTCGCGAACGCGATCCAGGTCGGCCAGCAGGCGATCAGCAGCCCCGCGATCAGCCCTGCACGTTCGCCGAAGCGGAGGCGGGCGATGCCGTAGCCCAGGCCCGCCATCGCGGTGCCCATCGCCACATTGAAGACCACGACGCCGAGGCCGCCGGTGCCGAAGATCGCATAGGCGACGGCGTAGAGCGCCGAGGCGCCGACCGGCCAATAAGCGGTCTCGCGTCCGCCGGGGAAGACATAGCCATGCCCCGCCAGGATCTCGCGCGCGAAGCTGTCATACATCGCCGCGTCGGATTGGGGGATGACGGGCACGAGCAAGGCCCACACCAGCCGCAGCGCGAAGGCCACGAGCAGGACGATCGTGAGCGGCTGCCGCAGCGCGGCGCGGGCGCTCACCACGGCCGCCAGCCGATGCTGGCGAAGACGAACAGGCAGCCCATCATCGCCGCCACCACCAGGCTCTGCCAGTCGCGCGCGGCGAACACGACCGGATCGTCGTCCACCTCGCCGCGATTGGCCTTCATCCACAGCCGCACCACCCAGTAGAGCATGACCGGCGGCACCATCCACAGCCATTCGGGCGCGGGATAATGGGCGGGCACGATCTCCGACTGGGTGTAGAGCGCGAGGATCAGGACGGCGACGAGGCCGCTGCCCGAACCCATGGCCAGCACCACCGGCAGGTCGCTCGGCATGTAGCCGCGCCCGGCGAGCGTGCCCTTCTTGTCAAGCGATTGCCGAAGCTCCGAATAGCGCTTGGCCATGGCGAGGCAGAGGAAGATGAACATCGAGAAGGCGAGCAGCCAGAAGCTCGGCTTGATATGCGTCGCCGCCGCACCCGCGAGGATACGGATCGTGTAAAGCGTGGCGAGCAGCAGCACGTCCACGACCACCTGGCGCTTGAGGTAGAAGCTGTAGGCGGTGGTGATCACGCCATAGATCAGCAGCACTTCCAGGAAGATGCGCGGCAGGAAGCCGATCGCCAGCCCGAGCGATGCCGCGATCAGCAAAGGCGCGGCGACGATGCCGTGCGCGACCGGAATCGCCCCGCTCGCGAAGGGGCGGCGGCGCTTGGTGCGGTGCTGGCGGTCGGCCTGCAGGTCGAGCAGGTCGTTCAGGATGTAGACCGACGAGGCGAACAGCCCGAACGACAGGAAGGAGAGCGCGGCCGCGAGCAGCAGCGCATGATCGCCCTCCGCCTTGGCGGCGAACAAGGGCACGAAGATCAGCGCATTCTTGAGCCACTGATGGAGGCGCAGCGCCTTGATCCAGGCCCTGGCGCCGCCGCCGGACGCGTCGATGTGCGTGACCGTGTCGTTATGGCGCGCCGCTGCCCGGCGCAGCCCGCCGTCCGACGAGACGAGGTGCGCCTGCCGCGCGACCGCGAAGATCGGAAGGTCGTGGCGGTGGTTGCCGACATAGTCGAAGCCCTGGGCGCCGTAGCGCGCGACCAGCGCATCCGCCTTGTTGCCGGCCGCCAGATTGGTGGTGGCATCGGTCGCGATCACCGCGTCGAACAGGCCGAGATGGTCGGCAATGCTCTGCGCTACGCCGGCGGGCGTCGCGGTGGCGAGCACGACCGGACGCCCCTCGGCGCGCGCCGTGCGGATCAGGTCGAGCACCGCCTCATTGTAGGGCAGGCCGGCGGGGTCGATCACGACGCGCTCGGCAACCTGGTGCTTGAGATGCGCCTTGCCCTGGCCGAGCCAGCCGAACAGCTTGAGCAGCGAGGCGGGCGAGGACTTGGCCAGGCCAAGCACATTCTCGTGCAGCATGTCGGTGCGGATCAGCGTGCCGTCGAGATCGACGCACAGCGGGACCGCGCCGCCGTCCCGAACGTCCGTGGCGTCCCCCACGGGCCTTCTCAGCCCTTGGCCAGCACAACCACGCCCGACACGATCAGCAAGGTGCCGATCATCTTGGGCAGGGTGAAGGCGTCATGGAAGAAGATCCTGCCCATTACCGATGTCAGGACGATGGCAAGCGCGACGAACGGGTAGGCGCTGCTGACCGGCATCCTGGACAGGACGCCGAGCCAGACCACCATGCTGAGCCCGTAGAAGGTAAGGCCGAGCAGCACGAGCGGGCTGAACACGACCTGCAGCAGGCTGGTCGGGCTCATGCCGCCGGCGAGCGCCTGGCGCACGGCGGGCGAGGTCATGCCCGCCTTCAGCGCAACCTGCGCGGCGGCCGAGAGCGTCACGCTGAGCAGGATCATCGCATAGGGCGTGGCGTGCGCGTCGGCGTTCATGGGCTCTGGCCGTAACCGCTCCCCCTGAGGGCGGCAAGCGTCTAGTGCAGGTGCGGATTTCGTCTTGTTACGGCGTTAGGTGGGGATGGCGCCCGTTCATTTGGCGGAGCCGAAACGGATCATTGCGTTCCGGCCGTTTAGGGCGGACTAGTCAGCTTCCTAAAGTGGACCATATCTTGACGGACTTCCTGCCCGCCGAACTCAGCATCGTCACGCCGACCTTCAACGAAGCAGAGAATGTCGCGTTGCTGGTCGATGCGGTGGCCCGGGCTCTGCCCGACGTGCGGTGGGAGATCATCTTCGTCGACGACCATTCGCCCGACGGCACCTCGGAAGCGGTCCGCGCGATCGCGCAGCGCGACCCGCGCGTGCGCATCGTCCACCGCTACGGCCGCCGCGGCCTGTCGAGCGCGTGCATCGAAGGAATCATGTCCAGCTCCGCGCCTTACGTCGCGGTGATGGATTCGGACATGCAGCATGACGAGGCGATCCTTGGAGCCATGTTCCGCCGGTTGAAGCACGGCGACGTCGATCTGGTGATCGGCAGCCGCTACGTCGCAGGCGGCAGCACGGGCGAGTGGAGCAAGTCGCGCGTGTGGGCGAGCCGCGTCGCGACCCGGCTCGCCTCGCGGCTGACGCGCGTCCATATCGACGATCCGATGAGCGGCTTCTTCATGGTGCGGCGCGACACCTTCCTCTCCGCTTTGCCCAATCTGTCGTCGGTCGGCTTCAAGATATTGCTCGATCTCGCGGCGAGTACGCCGCAGCCGGTGCGCGTCGCCGAAGTGCCCTACACGTTCCGCAATCGGCAGCATGGCGCCAGCAAGCTCGATAGCCTGGTGTTGTGGGAATATGTCCAGCTCCTGCTCGACAAGACGTTCGGGCACCTGGTGCCGGCGCGCTTCCTGAGCTTCGCTTTGGTCGGCGGCACGGGCGTGATCGTGCATTTTGCGGTGCTGAGCCTGCTGTTCGCGGGCTTCGGCGACGACTTCGCCTTCGCCCAGTCGGCGGCGACCTTCGTCGCGACCTCCAGCAACTTCTTCCTCAACAACAAGCTCACCTACCGCGACCAGCGCCTGAAGGGCCGACGGCTGTTCCTCGGGTGGGTGACCTTCAACCTGGTCTGCCTGACCGGCGCGCTCGCCAATGTCGGCATCGCCCAATATCTGTTCAGCCATCAGCAAAGCTGGGGACTCTCAGCGCTGGCGGGGATCGCGGTCACGACCGTGTGGAACTACGCGATGTCGTCGATCTTTACCTGGAAGAGTCGTAAATGAGCCGTAACGACTCCGCAGGATTGTTTTGAAGCTTTCCGGCGGGGTCGCGCGTTACGGACCCGCAATACGTTTTTGAACCGCGATTTCCGAGCCGCCGGGGGAGTTGCCCGGCTGGAAATCGCTCCAGCGAGGGAGTTCCCACATGGCAGACCTGTCCCAGATCAAGGAACATATGGAAGTGATCGGCGCCGATGGCGTCCATGTCGGCACGGTCGACCATGTCGACGGCGACCGCATCAAGCTCACCAAGAAGGATTCGAGCGCGGACGTCGAAGGCGCCGATGGCGCGCATAGCGGCCACCATCATTATGTCTCGGTCGGCCTCGTCGCGGACATCGAGGGCGACAAGGTTCGCCTCTCGGCGACCGGCGCCAATGCGGTGCTGTTCGAGGAAGAGGCTTAAGCGACCTCCCTCTCCCCTTGCGGGAGAGGGATTGAGGGAGAGGGGACGGGCCGGCGTCTGCCGGCCAAGAACCGTTCGCGGACGTAGCTTCGGAGGCATCGATCCTCCTCAGCCACACCCCTCTCCCAACCCTCTCCCGCAAGGGGAGAGGGCTTAAGAAAGCAAAAGGGGCGCCGGTCACCCGGCGCCCCTTTCTTTTCCCCGCTCCAGGGAAGTTCGGTAACCTGCCTTACTGGCAGGCCAAGCACTCGTCATAATCCTTGGCCTCGACCTCGATCTGGCGAAGCTCGGGGGTGTTGTCCGCCTCGACGCCGCCGGCGAAGCCCGCGCGCTGGATCGACTTGGAGCGCAGATAGTAAAGCGACTTGATGCCGAGCTCCCACGCGCGGAAGTGGAGCATCAGCAGATCCCACTTCTCGACATCGGCCGGGATGAACAGGTTCAGCGACTGCGCCTGATCGATGTATGGCGTGCGGTCGGCGGCGAGTTCGAGCAGCCAGCGCTGGTCGATTTCGAAGCTGGTCTTGTACACGTCCTTTTCTTCCTGGGTCAGGAAGTCGAGATGCTGGACCGAGCCGCCCTGCTCAAGGATCGAATTCCAGACCGCGTCGCTGTTCTTCGATTTCTCGATCAGCAGCTTTTCCAGATAGGGATTCTTGATCGAGAACGAGCCCGACAGCGTCTTGTGGGTGTAGATGTTGGCCGGGATCGGCTCGATACAGGCCGATGTGCCGCCACAGATGATGCTGATCGACGCGGTCGGCGCGATCGCGGTCTTGCAGCTGAAACGCTCCATCACGCCCATGTCGGCCGCATCGGGGCAGGGGCCGCGCTCGATCGCGAGCTGCATCGAGGCCTCGTTCACCTGCGCCTGGATATGCTTGAAGATGCGCATGTTCCACGACTTGGCCATCGCGCCTTCGAACGGCAGGCCGCGCGCCTGGAGGAAGGAGTGGAAGCCCATCACGCCCAGGCCGACCGAGCGTTCGCGGCTGGCGCTATATTTGGCGCGCTCCATGCCAGGCTCGGCACGATCGATATAATCCTGCAGCACGTTGTCGAGGAAGCGCATCACGTCCTCGATGAAATGCTTCTCGTCCTTCCACTCGTCCCAGGTTTCGAGGCTGAGCGACGACAGGCAGCAGACCGCGGTGCGGGCCTCGCCATATTGGTCGCGGCCGGTCGGCAGCGTGATTTCCGAGCAGAGGTTCGAGGTCGAGACCTTGAGGCCGGCATCGCGATGATGCTTGGGCATCGAGCGGTTCACCGTGTCGGCGAACACGATGTAGGGCTCGCCGGTCGCCAGACGGGTCTCGACCAGCTTCTGGAAGAGCGAACGGGCGTCGACCTCACCGCGCTTGGACTGATCCTTGGGCGACTTGAGATCGAAGCTGGTGCCGTTGCGGACGGCTTCCATGAATTCGTCGGTCAGTAGCACGCCATGGTGCAGATTGAGCGCCTTGCGGTTGAAGTCGCCCGAGGGCTTACGGATTTCGAGGAACTCCTCGATCTCCGGGTGGCTGACGTCGAGATAGACCGCCGCCGAGCCGCGCCGCAGCGAGCCCTGGCTGATCGCGAGCGTCAGGCTGTCCATCACGCGCACGAACGGGATGATGCCGCTGGTCTTGCCGTTCAAGCCGACCGGCTCGCCGATGCCGCGCACCGAACCCCAATAGGTGCCGATGCCGCCGCCGCGCGAGGCCAGCCAGACATTCTCGTTCCAGGTATCGACGATGCCGTGCAGGCTGTCGTCCACGCTGTTCAAGAAGCAGCTGATCGGCAGGCCGCGGCCGGTGCCGCCGTTCGAGAGAACGGGGGTGGCGGGCATGAACCACAGCCTGGAGATATAATCGTAGATGCGCTGGGCGTGCGCCTGATCGTCGGCATAAGCCGAGGCGACGCGCACGAACAGGTCCTGGAAGCTTTCGCCCGGAAGCAGGTAACGGTCCTTGAGCGTGTCCTTGCCGAAATCGGTCAGCAGGTCGTCGCGCGAATGATCGACCTCGAGCGGG
>Ga0209455_1000899_pt1 | contig 15525 bp, 11 predicted proteins | sample AraplaCol_mCL_r2_FD_184275 | JGI IMG/M metagenome (GOLD analysis project Ga0209455, IMG submission 184275) | Arabidopsis root microbial communities from North Carolina, USA - plate scrape CL_Col_mCL_r2 (SPAdes) (version 2) | ecosystem: Host-associated > Plants > Roots > Endosphere | place: USA...
CTCTGATACTTTCGACTTGAGCCCGGACGATATAGATACCTATACTATATTAAAAGGCCCGGCAGCTGCGGCCCTATACGGCAGCCGCGCTCAAAACGGAGCTATTGTTATTACCACCAAAAAAGGCAACAAAAACAAAAAAGGCCTTACTGTTGATATAAACAGCAGTACAGTAATGAACAAAGGCTTTACAGCATTTCCCCGCATCCAGAATAAATTCGGACCGGGCGAAAATACCTACTATACCTTTGTTGACGGAAAAGGTGGCGCACCAGGTGGTGTGGATAGCGATTACGACGTTTGGGGCCCATACTTTAACGGCCAGCTGATACCGCAATATGACAGCCCGGTAGTTAATGGCGTTCGCCAGGGAACTCCCTGGACTGCACGTGGTGCTAATAATTTGGCCAACTTTTTGCAAACAGGCTATCAAACCAATAACCAGATTGCATTAACAGCAAATGGCGATAATTATACTACACGCTTTTCTGTTTCGCAGCAACATCAAACCAGCTACATCCCTTCTCAGTACCTGGATATAGCCAACGCCAATTTTTATGCCTCATTTAATCCAACCAACCGCTGGAGATTTGAGGGAAGCGTTGATTTTAACAGGCAAAGTACCGATGACTTTCCGGATGTGCAGTACGGTCCAAATAGTATCATCTATAACATGGCGATATGGACAGGTGCCGACTGGAATGTAAATGCACCAGACCTTAAGGCTATCTGGCAACCAGGTAAAGTGGGTACACAATCTGTATTCGAGGAATACACCCGCTATCATAATCCATGGTTCCTAACTAAAGTGTGGACCCGCGGCCATTATAAAAACGATACCTATGGATACTTGTCTGGCAACTTCAAGATCGACAACCATTTGAATGTAACTTTAAAAGATCAGATAAGTACCTATAATTTATTACGCACCGAGGACATGCCTTTTTCAGCCCACCCTTACGGACGCGAAGGCAACCAGGGAGATTATCGTGAAGACAGGCGCAATCTGTTCGAGAATAATACCTTGCTAACCCTGAATTACGATTATACCATTCAAAAGTTTTTCAATTTGTCTGGCTTGGCGGGTGCCAACCTGCGTACGTTTAGCTATAACTCTAGCTGGACATCCACTGATTATTTGAATGTACCGGGTGTTTACGCATTTAGTAACTCAAAAAATCCGATACAGGCAACCAGCTTTAATTCAGCAGCGCGCCAGTTAAGCGTGTTTGGATCGTTAGATGCCTCTTTTGGAAAATATGCCACATTATCAGGTACTTTCCGTTTAGAGCATTCTTCAGCTCTGCAAAGTGCAGCCACCTATTATTATCCAAGTCTTTCGGCAGCCACAGTAATTTCAGATTATATCAGGCTTCCCGAATTTATTTCGTTCCTGAAAGCAAGGGCCTCATTTGCTAATATCCGCTCTGATGCAACAAGCCCAACTATAGGGCCTGCGCCATTTAGCGGTATCACTGCGTTTGGTGGCGGCACCGCTGCTTCATTGTTTAATAATCCGCTGGGTTACGGGTCGGCTTATACCTCGCCATATAACGGACCGGATTATAGCCTTAACCCGTCTTATAAAATCAGTAAACCTTATAATAATCAAACAGCCGGGTATGGTACCAACTCGCTGTATCAAACCGATATCAAAACTTACGATGTTGTTAACTACGAAGAGGGCTTTGATATTAAATTCCTTCAAAACCGTTTAGGACTGAGCGGTACGGCGTTTCAATACATAAACGGTCCGGCCATTCTTGATAATCCAATATCTACAGCCACAGGCTATACAGATGAGTTTCTAAATGCGTTGAAAACCAAAAAGACCGGTTATGAGCTATCACTAAGCGGGGTGCCTATTAAAGATATGGGTGGTTTTACCTGGAATACCTTAATTAACTGGTCGACCTTCAAAGAGGTTTATGAGGAGTTGCCACCAGGACAAACTGTTTACAATACCTACTACCACCAGGGCGACCGTGTAGATAATTATTACGCAACTAAATTTGTGAGAACCCCGCAAGGCGCAATTATCAACGGATCGAACGGTGAACCGCTTACGAACGGTGTGCGGCAATACGTGGGCCATTTGGACCCCGATTTTACCTGGAGTTTTTATAACAGCGTAAGCTACAAAAGCCTGACCCTTGGCTTTCAGTTTGATGGTTCTGTTGGAGGGGTAACCCGCGATTATGTGTTTAACAAAACAATGCGCGGTGGCTCCAACGCTTTAACTGCCGAAGGTGCTTTGGGTGCAGCCCGTTACCAGGATTGGTTAGCGTTCCCGGCAAACAACCAAAACCCTAATCCAAATTACAAAGGAACTTATGTTGGCCAGGGTGTACAAATATCAAATGGTGTAGCCCCTAATTATGATTCAAAAACCGGTGCCGTATTAAATTACGCCGCATTGCAGTATGCGCCAAATACAACACCAGCACTTGTACAGGAGTATGCCAGCGAGTTTTACAATATTGAGGAAGCTTACCTGATGAGCAAAACATACGCCAAGCTGCGCGAGGTAACCCTTAGCTATGATGTCCCTAAAAAATGGCTCCAAAAAACGTTTATATCGAAAATATCTGCTTCGATATACGGCCGTAACCTGTTGTATTTTTATAAGGACCCTAAGTTTAAGGATGTTGACCTGGATCAATATGCTAATTCGCGCACTACGCTTACCGGTTTGCAGTCGCCAACAGTAAGAAGCTACGGCGTTAACTTCAAACTTTCATTCTAACTAAATAGGAAAATGATTATGAAAAAAATATTTAAAATTTATTTACTGCCGGCACTAATGTTGCTGACGATAAATGGTTGTAAAAAGAGTTACGACGAACTTTCAAAAAATCCGAACGTACCGCAAAGTGTACCCGCTTCATTACTTTTTAATGGAGTTGCAAACAGCATGGTGGATTTTCCCGATAATCAAAGCGAAATATATTGCCAGTATTTTATCTACAATTATAACTACTACGGCAGTAACGTTTACGATTTCGGTTCGGGCGATAATTATTATAACACCCTTAAAAATGTAATCCTGATGGAGCAGCAGGCTGTGGCTGCAGGCGCACCGGGTTTAAACCCCTATAGCGCACTTGGAAAATTCTTCAGGGCATACTTCTTCGCCAAAATGAGTTTGGAAGAAGGCGATATCCCTATGAATGAGGCCCTGAAGGGCTTGGCGAACCTTACGCCTAAATACGATTCGCAAAAGGCAGTAATGGTACAATGTATGGCCTGGTTAGAAAGCGCAAATACCGACCTGGGCACGCTGATTGCAGCTGGTGGTAATTCTGTTGGCGGAGATATCTTTTTTAACGGCGATCTTACTAAATGGCAAAAAGTAGTTAACGCATATCATTTAAGATTGTTAACTGAATTAAGCAAAAAAGTTACTTCTGATCCCGACCTGAATGTACCTGCGCAATTTGCTGCTATAGTTAGCAACCCAACAAAATATCCGTTAATGGCCAGTGCGGCCGATAATTTGCAGTATACATTTGTTTCGCCAACAAATTATTATCCAATGAACCCCGATAACTTCGGGCAAAATGGGTCGAGGCAGAACACATCACAAACTTACATTAAACTGTTAACCACACTTAAAGACCCCCGTGTATATGTAACTGCCGAACCGTCGCGTGATTTGGTTGACGTAAAACACCAAAGCCCTACCGATTTTGCCTCATTTGTTGGCGCCGACCCGGGCCTTGACCTGGGTGTAATGTACAACAATGCAGGTTTAGGATATTATTCATTCATCAATCGTAAGCGCTATTATTCAACTTATACCGGCGAGCCAAGCATACAAATTGGTTATGCCGAGCAGGAGTTTAATATTGCCGAAGGCATAAACCGCGGCTGGGCAACCGGCGATCCGGAAGCTTATTATGTAAAAGGCATACAGGCATCTATGGATTATTACGGAATACCTGCCACAGGTTCGTTTACCGCTTACTTTTATCGTCCGGGTTCATCAAGTGTTACCAACATAGCAAACTATGATACGTTTACTATTAATACCGATTGGGCGACATATTATGCGCAACCAACAGTAAAATACACAGCAGGCGCTACAGGCTTAACGCAGATATTGCAGCAAAGGTACCTTGCGCTGTTCCGCCATTCAGGTTTGGAATCGTATTTTACTTACCGCCGTACACATGTGCCAACCTTTACAACAGGCCCTGGCACCAGCAACGGGCAGCGTATAGCTTTACGTTTTCAATATCCGGCATCTGAACGTACTGCAAACACATCTAACTATAATGCGGCGCTTACCAGCCAGTTTGGTGGTAACGACGATATTAACGGCACAATGTGGATACTTAAATAATAATACCTTTTAACAGGAAGCCATCCGCCAAAGCCGGGTGGCTTCCGTGTTTATACAAACCGTTAACATCTGTCTTATGAAAAAAATAAGCTTGTTTATTATCGCCATAATTGCGGCGGTACAACTAAATGCACAAACCAAAACTCAAAACATAATAGTTGTTACGCTGGATGGCTTTCGCTGGCAGGAACTTTACCGTGGCGCCGATTCGGCCCTTATCAACTCAAAATTTAACAGCGACAAAACCGGCATTACCAAAAAGTTCTGGGCGCCAACTGCGCAGGAACGCCGCAAAATGCTGCTGCCATTTTTTTGGGATGTGATAGCGCAGAAAGGCCAGCTATACGGTGATAGAGACGAAGGCAACAAAGATGAAGTTGCCAATACTTATAAATTTTCGTACCCGGGCTACAACGAAATATTTACGGGTTTCCCGGATATCAGGATAAATAGCAACGATGACGTTCCAAACCCCAATGTTAATATATTTGAATATTTAAGCAAGCAAAAAGGGTTTGAAAATAAAGTGGCGGTATTTTCGTCTTGGCAGCTTTTTCCGGCTATACTAAATACAAAGCGTTCCGGTTTACCGGTAAACTCGGGCTATACAAATTTTGATGACCCTAAGGCAAGTGCGCGTTTAAAATATTTGAACGAAATTCAGCACAAAGTGCCGGAAATTATCGGACCCGATGAGCGCCTTGACTTTTTAACTTTTGAATTTGGCTTTGAATACCTGAAACAATACAAACCTCGTGTGCTGGTTTTAGGCTTTGACGAAACCGACGATCTGGCCCACGATGGTAACTACAGGTTTTACCTGCAATCGGCAAATAAAGAGGATGGTTTTTTGGGGCAGCTTTGGCAATATATACAAACCGACCAGCAGTACAAAGACAAAACAACTTTGATAATTACCTGCGACCATGGCCGCGGCGATGTACCTTTGGAAAACTGGAAGACGCATGGTACCGACACGCCCAACTCGGAGCAAACCTGGTTTGCTGTGATAGGGCCCGACACGCCACCAACCGGTATTATTAAAACCCCGACAACCACCTATCATAAGCAGCTGGCCCAGACTATAGCTAAGCTGATGGGTTTTGATTTTAAAAAGAATGCAGGCCACGAGGTTGGCGACGAGATAGGAACGGTAAGGGGTAAATAAATAAGCTTAAAACCAGGCAATAGTATGAATAATAGATTTTTTTTAGGCGCAGTGTTATGTTTGTTTGCATGCAGCACACTGTATGCGCAAAAACAGGCAACTATTTTGGAAGTGCCCGGTTTTGACCGGTATAGTAAAATTGACACAACCGGCGCCTCTGTTTTACCAAGCGGCAGGTTTGTAACACCTGCGGGTAAAACCATTCGCATAACACACGATCCGTTTGGCTTATCAATATCGCCGGATGGTAAAAAGGCTGTAACACTGCATAACGGTGTTTTAACGCTTATTGATGTAGCTACCATGAATGCGACAAGGGTACCGGCTTTTGGCAAAGATAAAACATCACCATTATCCGGGGGCTCTTTTTTAGGCGTTGCTTTCTCTCCGGATTCTAAAACTTTGTACTTAAGCGGCGGCGATAACGGCTCGGTGATTGTTTATGATGCAGAAAATTTTGTAAAAACAGATTCATTAACACTTAATGGCAAAGTTGGCACAAAAACTTATGATGATAGTTTTACCTCCGACCTTTTGTTTAACGCCGATAAAAATGAATTACTGGTTCTTGATCGTGGGAACTTCCGCATGGTAAGGATCGATCTGTCCACAAAAAAAATCACCGCGTCGATCAATGCAGGCCGCCAGCCGTTTGGGCTTGCTTTAAGCCCGGATAAAAGAACCGCTTTTGTGGCTAACGTAGGGATGTATTCGTACCCGCTCATTAAGGGTGCGACTCCTACGAATGCTGATTCTATCATGATATCCCGCCACCCCTATGGCGATAATACCAAAGAATCGCGCGGGGGGACAGTAGTGGAAGGCAGGACGATCCCCGGAGTTGGTAGTCCTTCTTCGCCAGAGGCTATGAGCGTGTTCACCATCGACCTGGAAAGCAACCGGGTTGTCGATAAGTTTAAAACCGGTCACCAGGTGGGCCAGATGCTGGAAGATGCCGAGGTAACCGGCGGAGCAAGCCCCAATTCAATAGCCGTTGGGACGCAATACGCTTATGTTACCAATGCAACTAACGATAACATCACCATTATTGATTACAAAAACCATAAACTACTCGGCGATATCCCCATAAAGGTTGATGCCCGCATTGATAAATTCAGGGGTTTGCTGCCTTTCGGTATCAGCCTGAGTAAAGACGAAAAAACACTTTATGTAGCCCTCCTGGGCTTTAACGCGGTTGCGGTAATTGATGTGCCTGCAAAAACCACCAGGGGGCTGATCCCTACCGGCTGGGGAACGTCGAGGGTAAAATTATCTGCCGATGAAAAAGAATTATACATCACATCGTGCCGGGGCTACGGAGCTGGCCCAAATGGCGGGCAAGGTTTTGTGGCGCCGCCCCAGGGCACTTACATTGGCGATATTCAGTTAGGTACTTTTCAAAAAGTTGATATGCCAAATGGTGCTCAGCTTGCCGCCTATACCCGGCAGGCTATCGGCAATACCTTTGTAAGTAAACCGGTAACGGTGGCGACTCAAAACCCATTGCCTGTTTTACCCGGTTCATCGCCTACCCCGATAAAATATATCGTTTACATAACCAAAGAAAACCGTACCTATGACGAAGTGCTTGGGCAGTTAAAAAATGCCAAAGGCGATAGTACTTTAGCACGGTTTGGTATGCATTGCGAGTACACCTTACCCGATGCATTACGCGTGCAATTCCCTAATCTTAATGTTTCGCCAAATCATATCAAAGCGGCCAACCAGTTCGCGTTTTCTGATAACTACTATTGTGATAGCGATGCATCTATTCACGGCCACCACTGGATGATGGGCGTTATACCCAATGAATGGGTTGAAGCCAACTCCAACACAAGCAAAACCGCCAAGCTGTTTTCAAATGCCCCCGGTCGCCGCTTTCCTGGTTCAACAGGTAGTATGGATCCAGAAGATTATGCCGAAACGGGTGGCTTGTGGGAAGCTTTGGAGCGCAAACACGTAAATTTTTACAATTTCGGCGAGGCTAACGAAACCGCCCACGTACGTGAAACATGGGAAGATACCAACACAGGGGCCGCCCACCTGGTTATGGTGCCTATGCAAAAAGCGTTATTTACCCGCACCAGCCATAATTACGCAGGTTTTAATACTAATATACCGGATCAGTTCAGGGTGGAGCAATTTAAAAGCGAGTTTACCAAAATGTGGATCACCGGTAAAAAGAAAATGCCATCGCTCATCACCATGCAGGTGCCTAACGATCATGGGGCCGATGAAAGGCCCGAAGATGGTTACCCTTACCGGCAATCGTACATGGCCGATAATGACCTGGCTGTCGGCCGGATACTCGATTTCCTGTCGCACACCAAATACTGGAAAAACATGCTGGTAATTATTACCGAAGATGATCCGCAGGGTGGTGTTGATCACATCGACGCTCACCGTTCAATCCTAATGCTGGCAGGGCCGTATGTTAAAAAGGGTTATGTAAGCCATACCCACGCCAATTTTGGTTCGATATTAAAAACCATTTATAACGTGCTGGATGTACCGTATGTAAACCAGTATGATGTTACCGCATCGTTATTGCAAGACTTCTTTACCAATAAGCCCGATTATACCCCGTACACATTTGTGAAAAGTGATACCCGGATATTCGATACTAAAAAAGCGATGGCCCGTTACGGCAAAAATATCAACTGGCGAAAAATTAAAAAAGGTGCCGACATGGATGACGAAGACAGGGAGCGCGAAAACCATTACAAACAAAAAGGCAAAAAAACATCGGGGACGATAGTTAATTAAGCGACAAAAATTAAAGCTAAACCACATGAAATTCTTATTTATTGCCGTTGCGGCAATATTATTTACGACCAACGCAGACGCTCAAAACCCCGCACCGGCGGCCAGGCACAAGTATATTGTAGCCGCTCACCGCGGGGACCATACCGTATATCCTGAAAATACCCTGGAAGGGTACGCAATGACTATTAGAGATGGCGCCGACTATATTGAAATAGATCTGCGCACCACTGCAGACGGGCAGCTTATCAGCATGCACGACGCCAGCACTGACCGCATGACCGGCTTTAAAGGGCAAATAAAAAACCTTACCCTGCAACAACTGAGGGATTTAAAAGTAAAACCTAAAAACACCGTCGATACGGCAACCTATCGTATCCCGCTTTTTGACGAAATACTGAAATTGTGCAAGGATAAGATCTACATCTATATTGATTTTAAGGATGCTGATGCAACCGCCACGCTTAACATGCTAAAAAAATATCAGATGGAAAAGCAAGTGCTGGTTTACATCAACAAAGCATCGCAGGTTACCGATTGGCGCAAAACCTACCCAACCATGCCGCTGATGTTCAGTATGCCTGATAGTGTAAAAGATGTTGAATCAATGAAGAAGTTTATTGACACCTGGCATCCTGATATTTTGGATGGGAACTACAGTACGTACACTAAAGAGATGCTGGCATTTGCAGCCTCGTTAAATATTCCGGTTTGGCCCGATGCGCAAAGTCCGCTGGAAGGGCCGTTGGTATGGGACAAGGCAATTGCCATAGCGTTAAAGGGCCTGCAAACCGATAACCCACCAGCTTTGATAAGATATTTGGAAGGGAAGGGGTTGAGATAAGGCTGCTACTAAACTAATTATAGCGTCAGATATGATATGGCTTGATTATCATATACTTGTATTTGTGTAAAAAGTAAAATTCCTGATAGTCAGCGTGTTCCATGGCGTTCCGGGTGTTCCGCGTGTGCAAAAGTGGAACGCATTGCCGGAATGTATCCTGTTGGCAGGTATTCCCTTTAAATGGCCTGCATTATTATGGACCTGCAAAAGTGTGTAAGGAATTCCCCGATATTTGATTAATTGCTTGATAATCAATGTTTTCAATTATGATAAAAATCTAAGTATTTGATAATCAAAATGTTTCACAATGTTCCAGGTGTTCCGCATAAAAATGGAACGCTTTGCGAATCTGTATGGCGACAACATCAAAGGGTGGGGAGGCTGCCGGCAAATTAATTTTATCCCAGGGTGTTATTGTTTTATAAAAACTATCTGCTTATATTTATTAAAACAAACTAAAGGCCGTTTATCCCAAAAACTCCCTTTGGTAGGCAGCCCAATTATAATCTTTAAAACCGGAGGTTATTATGAATCTTGTTCATCGGATTGAAAACTGGGGCGACACGCATCACCCTAAATTTATCGACGTCGTTCGTATCGCGCTTGGCGCCTTTCTGCTTTTCAAAGGCATTGCCTTTATGAACAATACCGAATACCTTAAAGCACTTATTGAAAACCAGAACACAGTCGACATTTCGCCGGGCGTATTAATGGCGCTGGTGTATTATGTAACGTTTGCCCACATGGTGGGTGGCATTTTAATCGGGCTTGGTATTTTAACAAGATTTGGGTGCATAATTCAAATACCTATAGTGCTTGGTGCGATATTTTTAAGCGGTATTTTCCAGGACGCTATTAACTACATGGTATGGCCTTCGGTTGCTGCGCTGGCAGCACTGCTGATGTTCCTGATATTAGGCTCGGGCCCGTTGTCGCTTGATCACTACTTTTTGCATAGCAGCGAGGAAGGGTAGTTAGTGGCAGTTTTAAGTAGCAGTAGCAGTTCTTTATACTAATTTACTGCTACTACCACCTGCTACTGAAATACTTTTTTCAATATTCCGCCATTTCCTCATCAACATAGCACCATAGCCAGCGTTCGCCGGGTTCGGCCGATATTACTACCGGGTGACCAGCTTCAGCCGCGTGTTTGCTGGCATGCCGGGCAGGCGAACTATCGCAGCAAAGCGTAGCACCGCAGGTTTGGCAGGTACGCAGGTGCACCCACGTGCCGTGTATTTTTACACATTCCTCGCAAATGTAATCCTTGGCATGTTTAAGCGTTTTAATTGCAGCCAGGTGTTTGCAAACTTCGTCTTCCATATTATTTTTCTTATAAACCTAATCAACTCAATCTAACTTAATCAACCCAATCAACCAATCTACACTTCCGCCAAATACTTATGCACAAAGCTTATTGCCATTGAGCCTTCGCCCACAGCGGATGCCACACGGTTCATGGCGCCGGCCCGTACATCGCCGGCGGCAAATATGCCGTTGCAACTGGTCTCCAGTAAAAACGGGTCGCGATTTTGCTTCCATATCTTGCCAAAATCGTCATAGCGCCTTAACTCGCGGCCGGTTTCAATGAAGCCCTTTTCATCCTTTAAGATATCCAGCTTCAGCCAGTCGGTATAAGGTTTTGCGCCGATGAAAATATACAGCGCCGCCGCCTCTTTGGTAACGGTTTCTTTTGTTTTTACGTTGATGAGCGTCAGTTTCTCCAAACAGTTATGCCCGCACGCCTCAATAATTTCGGTATCGGCCAACACATGTATATTGGGTAAATTGGCTATTTGCTGTATCAAATAGGCCGACATGGTATAACTTAAACTATCCCTGCGGATAATGATGTAAACGTTGTCGGCAAACTTGCTCAGGTAAACCGCCGCTTGTCCCGCCGAATTGCCACCGCCTATTACATAAACCTCCTTGCCCTTACAGGCCGAAGCTTCTGTTGTTGCAGCGCCATAGTAAATGCCGGCACCGGTATAATTTTCAACGCCTTTAACATCCAGTTTCCGGTAATCGACCCCGGTGGTAATTACCACGGTGCGACTAACTATTTCCGGTCCGTCATCAAGTATAATTGTTTTGTAACCGTCTTTTTGTTTGATGTCGTTTACTGCCTGGGGCGATAAAAACTCCGCGCCTAAACGCATGGCCTGGCTTATGGCCCGGCGGGTAAGGTCGGCCCCGCTTAACCCGGCAGGGAAACCGAGATAGTTTTCAATACGCGAGCTGGTGCCTGCTTGTCCGCCCGGTGCCTTACGTTCAATCAACAGGGTTTTTAATCCTTCAGATGCGCCGTAAACAGCGGCCGCCAAACCTGCGGGTCCTGCGCCTATAATTACTACGTCATAAATATCATTGGTTATCTGCGGATTGGCCCCAATCTTTTCCGATATTGACCTGATGGTGGGTTTGCATGCGTAAGTGCCATCATCAAACACTACCACCGGCAATTCCTCCAGTTTAATATTGTTAAGCGCCAGTACCTCTTTTGCATCCGGGTTTTTCTCGATATCCAGCCATTTGTAAGGGATAAGATTGCTGGCGAGGTAATCTTTAACCGTATGCGATTGCGGCGAAAATTGGTAACCAACTACTTTAATGCCTTTAAAATCGGGCACGTAATCGTTCTGCCAGTCATCAAGCAAATCATCAATTACCGGGTACAGTTTTTCTGATGGAGGATCCCAGGGCTTCATCAGGTAATAATCAAGCTGCACATCGTTAATTGCTTTTATGGCAGCTTCGGTATCTGAGTAAGCCGTAAGCAAAACGCGCTTGGCCTTGGGGTATATTTTTATGGCTTTCTCTAAAAAGGCAACGCCTTCCATTTCGGGCATACGCTGGTCGCATACAAACATGGCAACCACATCCGAACTGTTTTTGTGTTCAACAAGAGCCTCAAGCGCTTCGTTGGCCGATGTGGTGTTTATAATGCGGTAATCCTTGCCGTACATCGATTTTAAATCGCGGCTAATAGCGCGTAACACCTGCGGGTCGTCGTCTATCGAAAATATTATTGGCTTTTCCATGGGTGAAGGTGTGTAGCGGTAAAATTATAAATTATTACAAATGTAAGGTAATAATAAAACGCCTCAACCCCGCCAGAGCCAAAAAATGCACTTTACTTTTTCACACTGTCCCGTCTGGTGCCGTGGCCATGCATACCGGGGATGTTGCGGCCGGTATCCTTATCAAACTTGCTCGAGTCGACTGTTGGCGGATAGGTGCTTTTTACGGTATCACCCTTGCCGTTTCGGGCCATGTGGTCGCCGCCGCATGCTGATAACACGCAAATACTAAAGGCAAGGGCGGATATAATGATGCTGTTTTTCATTCCGGTAAATATTGATGTGTTTATTTAACAGGCAGAAAGGGTGAAGGTTTTCGTGGCCGGGATTTTTTAGATTTTATGGATTGGAAGGAATGCCTTTTCGCCGCATTAATGTCTGAACCATGATTCTCTTGATCGTAGGATTACACGATGCTTGTCCGCCGTAAGTAATCAAGAAAATCTTTTAATCAAGAGAATCATGGTTCAGAAAATAGGCGATGCACTTCTAACCCCTAAAACTTCACGTACTTCTCCACCAATAATTTATCTGTTCCCCTCGCCCTTGCTTTTTTTGCCTGGCGCCGTAAAATAAATTCAAAAATGCTCATCCAACCGGGCAGGTTGCTTTCGCTGATGTCGAACAGCCAGGCGAGCGCCAGTTTATCTTTGGGGAAACCGTTTGATTTTACCAGCCCGTCGTTTGCGAGGCCGTAACCTATTTGCAACGACTGCTCAAATCCCCGGCTGGCCGGCCTAATTTCTACCCTAAACTTGCAGTTGCTGCCGCTCCGGTTGCGAAACAGATGGTTAACATGCGGTTCGGCGGTGGCGCTTTCACCAGGCTTTAAGGTATGGATAGTTTTCCCAAGAGCTATTTGTACCTCGCCTTGCAGGCAATCAAACTTTTCGCTGTAGGTTTTATGATAATGCAGGCCCACGCCGCCGCCGTTGGCTAATTCAACTTCCACAAGTGTGTATTCGCCATTGGTTTCGGCTGATGTTTTCAGGAATGTTACATAATCTTTTTGTACCGGGTTGTAAATTTTACGCTCGCTCATGATAAAAGAGAATGGGTTTTGGTATACATACGGAACAGTTTGAAATGAGGTTTTTGCTAACGACGCTAGTTTTTGCAGCTTATGTCGAAGGTGTTACCTGACATTTTCATCGTCTGAGCCATGATTAGCTTGACTATAGGATTAAAGGATACCTATTCGCTGTAAGTCATCATGAAGATCCTTTAATCGGGTAAATCATGGTTCAGACTGCTCATCCGAATTTACCATTTGTTAAGCGCTCACGCTTTAAAAGGCAGCAACTTTGCAGTATTAAAAATAAAGCAAATGGATACTTCAAAAAAATTTAATCAATCATTAAAAAATAAACGGGTAATTATATTGGGTGGCAGTTCAGGTCTGGGCTTGGCTACGGCCAAAGCTGCGGCAGCCGAAGGGGCAAATGTTGTAATTGTTTCAGCCAATCAAAATAGGATAGACAGCGCTTTAAAAGAACTGCCAAAAGGCAGTACGGGTTTTGCTGTCGATTTAAGCAAGGAAAGCGAAATCAAACAGTTTTTTCAAACCGCCGGCAAGTTCGACCACCTGGTGTACACTGCCGGCGAAAACCTTACACTGCACACCATTGATGAAACTGATATTGATGAGGCCCGCTCGTTTTTCAACGTACGTTATTGGGGCGCTTTTGCCGCGGTTAAATACGGCGCGCTCAACATCAACGCAGGTGGCGCGATATCATTAATCAGCGGCACCGCAAGTTTACGCCCGGGTGCAGGCTGGTCGGTCGCTTCGAGCATTTGCGGCGCAATGGAAGGCTTCGTGAGGGCAATGGCTGTCGAGTTGGCCCCGATTCGCGTTAATTCGGTGATCCCTGGTGTAATTAAAACAAACCTTTGGGGTAGCATGACCGAGGCAGACCGCGAGGGACTGTTTAAATCGCAGGCTGATGCGCTGTTACTAAGGCGTGTTGGCGAAGCTGAAGACGTAGCGCTTGCCTTTGTTTACCTTATGAAACAGCAATTTGCAACCGGGCAAAATATTGTTATTGACGGAGGGGCGGTGCTGGTTTAAGGTTTAGAGAAACTAACCAGTTCGGTTAACAAATCGGTTAAACTAACACTTGCACAGGCTATCAGTTCATCGGCAGCACCGTAATAAATATACAGCCGGTCTCCAAACTGGGCCGTGCCTGTGGGAAAACAAACATCATCCACATCGCCTTTTAACTCGTACGGTAATTCGGGTTTAAACAAGGGATAGGGCAGGCGGGCAATTTCGTGCTGCGGGTTATTCAAATCCATTAATGCCACGCAGCACGAATACTCGTAGCCTTTGCCGTTTACCTTTACCCCGTGGTAAATTATTAGCCAGCCATGTTCGGTTTCAATGGGTGGGCAGCCGCTGCCAACATAGCTGGCTTCATGCTTATATTTAGGTTCGATGAAAATATGATTGCCGAAATCTCGGAAGTAATTTTTCCAAAAATCTTCAGTCAACTCATCCAAACTGTTTACTGCGGTTATTTGAATATCGGGCTTTATCCGGTGCAAAAAAACAAGTTTGCCACTGATCCTTCGCGGAAAGAAAGCAAAATCTTTATCGGCCAGAATATTCGCGCCAGGATTATAGTCGAGATATTTTTTGTTGAGTTCAGGGTTGTTTCGTGTAAGTAAATCAAAATCGGAATAGCTTATTTGCGGTACAATAATACCCTGTCGTTCAAAATTTACCAGGTCGTTCGAAGTAGCAAGTGCACCAAGGGCGTTTGCGCCATCAAAGGCAACGTAAGTTAAATAATACAAGCCATCAATTTTAACAATACGCGGGTCTTCCATCCCGTGCTTTTCGTAATCAAACTCCGGACTCAAAAATGGCCTGTTATTTTTTTGTTCGATGGTTATTGGGCCATCCAGCCGGCAATACCCAATGCAGCTTTGGTTTTTATCATGCACAGCCCTGTAAAAAAGGTGCACCTTATTGCCGTCCTGCCAAACAGCCGGGTTAAGTACGCTTTCATTCTCAAAATCAAGACTGGATGGTTGTAATATGATGCCTTCTTTTTTTACCTCTACCATAAATGTTTGGGATGTTAAAATCCCTTTTTATATCGCCCGTCGTCAAGGCAACCTATAATACCTTCAATAATTTTTTTTGTTTCATCTGCATCTTTTGTACAAACTGAAAACGCGCCCGACTGCTTCGCCGGGTAATCGTTACCGCCGGGAAAAATGGCGTCACCAATGAAAATCATCTCACTTATTTTAATATCAAGCACCTGATGCAGCTTGTGCATGCCGTATTTTTTGTCGATACCTTTTTTGG
>Ga0209455_1000901_pt1 | contig 15518 bp, 9 predicted proteins | sample AraplaCol_mCL_r2_FD_184275 | JGI IMG/M metagenome (GOLD analysis project Ga0209455, IMG submission 184275) | Arabidopsis root microbial communities from North Carolina, USA - plate scrape CL_Col_mCL_r2 (SPAdes) (version 2) | ecosystem: Host-associated > Plants > Roots > Endosphere | place: USA...
GCAAGGAAGTCAAGCGCGTCTATATCGAGCAGGGCTGCGAGATCGCCCGTGAGCTCTATGTCGCGCAGCTGATCGATCGCAAGACCGGTGGTATCGCCATCATCGCCTCGACTGAAGGCGGCATGGATATCGAGGAAGTCGCCGCACAGACGCCGGAGAAGATCATCAAGGTGCAACTGCCGCCGGCGACACCGATGCAGAGCTTCCACGCCCGCAAGGTCGCCTTCGCGCTCGGCCTCAAGGATCGCGAGGTGCACAAGTTCGTGCGCCTGCTGGTCGCCATGAACAAGGCCTTCGTCGAGAACGATGCCAGCCTGATCGAGGTCAATCCGCTGGTCGTCACCAAGTCGAACAAGCTGATGGCACTCGATGCCAAGATGACCTTCGACGACAATGCCCTGTTCCGCCATCGCGATATCCAGGACCTGCGCGATGACGATGAGGCCGATCCGCTCGAAGTCGAGGCGGCGCGCCATGATCTCAATTACGTCAAGCTCGAAGGCAATATCGGCTGCATGGTCAATGGTGCCGGCCTTGCCATGTCGACCATGGACATCATCAAGCTCTATGGCGGCCAGCCGGCCAACTTCATGGATATCGCCGGGGCAGCAACCAAGGAGCGGGTCGCCTGTGCCTTCAAGCTGATCTTCAGCGATCCGGAAGTGAAGGGCATCCTGGTCAATGTCTTCGGCGGCATGATGCGCTGCAATTCGATCGCCGAAGGCATCGTCGGCGCGGCGCAGGAGGTCGGTCTCGACCGACCGCTGGTGGTGCGCCTAGAAGGCACCAATGTCGATCTCGGCCGCGAGATCCTGCAGAACTCGGGCCTGCCGATCATCACCGCGACCACTTTGGCAGACGCAGCCAGCAAGATCGTCACCGCCGTCGGCGAGGGCGGCAGCAACAATAATGTGACCAAGCTGGCGGGGAGGGCCTGAGCATGTCAATTCTGGTCAACAAGACGACGAAGGTCATCTGCCAGGGTTTCACCGGCACGCAGGGTACCTTTCACTCGCAGCAGGCGATTGAGTATGGCACGCAGATGGTGGGGGGCGTCACCCCGGGCCGCGGCGGTTCGACACATCTCAACCTGCCGGTCTTCGATACCGTGGCGGAAGCCCGGGCCAAGACCGGCGCCAATGCCAGCGCCATATATGTGCCGCCGATCTATGCGATGGATGCGATCCTCGAGGCGATCGATGCCGGCATCGAGCTGATCGTCGCCATCACCGACGGTATTCCCGTCCAGGATATGGCCCGGGTGCGCAAGGAGCTCTTCCATTCGAACTCGCGGGTGATCGGTCCCAACTGCCCGGGCATTATCACGCCCGGCGGCTGCAAGATCGGCATCATGCCGGGCTATATCCACAAGCCCGGTCGCATCGGCGTCGTGTCGCGTTCCGGCACCCTGTCCTATGAGGCTGCGACCCAGACCTCCAGCGCCGGGCTCGGCCAGTCGACCCTGGTCGGGATCGGTGGCGATCCGGTCAACGGCACCAGCTTCACCGACTGCCTGGAACTGTTCCTCGCCGATGACGAGACCGATGCCATCATAATGATCGGCGAGATCGGCGGCACGCCGGAGATCGAGGCGGCAGAGTTCCTGAAACAATCGAAGCGCAAGAAACCGGTCGTCGGTTTTATTGCAGGCGTAACGGCACCTCCGGGCCGGCGTATGGGCCATGCCGGCGCCATCGTGTCGGGCGGTGGCGAAAGTGCGGCGGAAAAGATTGAGGCGCTGCGCTCGGCCGGGATTAACATTGCGCCATCGCCGGCTGAACTGGGGTCGACGATGCTGAAAGCCCTCGGCAAAGCCGCGGCTTGATCGCGCCTGATCCGCGTGAGAAAGCCCGGTGCAGCTGGCGAGACAGAGGCACCGGGCTTTTTGTTTGGCGGATGGATTGGCGGGCCGAAAACGGCGGATTGTGGGTGGACGGCATATGCCGGACTGATGTTAAGGTAGGGCCGCGACAAGGATCGTTCCAAGCCAATCGAACCGGCAGAGTTCCATGGCTTTGGGCCGCCGCGGGGACCGCAGCAGTACCATCACATAGAGTTGGAGTAAGAAGATGGTTGAACGGGTAGGGACCATGCGGGACAAGGCTGCGCTGAACAAGGACAAGAATCGGGCTGCGAAGGCGAAGCCGAGCCGGTCGGTGCAGAAGCGCATCGGGCTTGAAGGCCGCCGGCCGAAAAGCCGCCTGGTGGCTGAGCCAGGCCAGGCCTTGCCGGTCCTGGGCCCGGATCTGGTGCCCCTGGCGCGGGTGTTCCCGAGCCAGCCCGGCCTCGATGTCGGCAAGATCAGCCACGAACTGGAAGCGGCCTTCAACGATCTCGCCTCCTTGCGGGAGCGTAACCCCTTCGGCAATTCCGTGAAGCTGCTGGCGCTCGATATCAACAAGCGCCTGGACAAGGGCAGCCTGACCTATGGCGGCATCGAGACGCTGATCCAGGAACTGGTGGTCCAGGCCTATGAGCATCGGTCGGACCGGTTGCGGGACTATCTCGGCGAGCGGGACGATGCCAAGAATGCAGCGATCCTGCGTCAGGCGATCCGCCAGCTGGCGACCGAAGAGACCGGTGCCAGCGGCAGCAAGCGCAAGCCGAAGGCGCGGCCCTTTGCCGAGTTCAAATCCCTGGTCGAACGGGAGTTGTTCGGCATCGTCATGACGGCGCACCCGACTTTCAGCCAGTCGACCGGCATGATGCGGGCGATGGCGGAACTCGCGGTCGGCAAAGAAGGCAGCGGCAAGGCGCTGTCGGCGGCGGATCGCAAGCGGCGGCTGGCCCTGGCGCGTGCGGTCGAGCACCGGGCGCCAGAAAAGATCGATCTCGGCTATGAGCACGATCTCTCGATCGAGGCGATCCGCAATGCCCAGCGCGCCTTGCGCCGCGCCTATGACATCGTCTTCGAGGTCGCCGCGGAACTCTATCCCCAGGAATGGGAAGAGCTCTCGCCGAAGCTGGTGACCTTAGCGAGTTGGGTTGGCTATGACCTCGACGGCCGCTCCGACATCAAGTGGAGCGACACCTTCTGCAAGCGCCTGCGGTTGCAGGTCCTGCAGCTGGAACAATATCTCGCCGATGTGCAGGCCCTACGCAGCGAGATCAAGAACGACCTTGGCCGCGACAAGCAGAGCATCGAGCTTGCCCATCTGCTGGAACTGCTGGAAAGCCGTCTCGCTTTGGCGATCAAGGAGGCCAGCGACGAGATGGAGGTCTTCAGCAGTGATAGCGGCAGCACCACCAGCGAGACGTGGCAGGAACAGGTGCGGCGCATTTCCAAGCGCATGCATGACGGCCGAGATCTGCGCCTGATCGATTCCGAGCAACTGCTGGAACTGGTGAAGCGTGCCCTTGATCTGACCAAGAAGACCTCGGCCCGGCGCCGTCTGTTGATCCTGCGGGCGGAAATCGGTAATCACGGGCTTGGCATGGCGCATACCCATGTACGCCTGAACTCGACCCAGATCCATAACGCGATCCGCAAGCTGATCGACATGGAAGGCGAGCCGGACGATCCGACCCGCAAGCGCACCTATATCGCCTCGCTGTCGCGCCTGCTCACCGAAGTGAAGCCGATGAGCATCAGTTTCGCCTCGATCATGGCGGAGCGGACCTCCGCCAAGCGTCTCTTCATGATCGTCGCGCAGATGCTGAAGTATATCGATGCGACGACGCCGGTACGCTTCCTGATTGCCGAGACCGAGGCACCGTTGACACTGCTTTCGGCACTCTATTTCGCCAAGCTCTTCGGGGTCGAACACCGGGTCGATATCTCGCCGCTCTTCGAAACCACCAAGGCCTTCGAACGCGGCATCCGGGTGATCGATGAATGCCTGCAAAATCCCAGCTTCGCCGCCTATATCCGGCAGCGCGGCCGGCTTTGCATCCAGACCGGTTTCTCCGATGCCGGCCGGCATCTCGGCCAGACGGTTGCCGCCGTCTCCGTCGAATGGCTGCGCCTGAAGCTTGCCGATCTGATGCGCGATCGTGGCTTCAAGGATGTCGAGGTCGTGGTCTTCGACACCCATGGTGAATCGATCGGCCGTGGCGGCCATCCGGAAAGCTTCCGGGCGCGCCTGGAATATGTCGCCTCGCCGGTCAGCCGCCACCAGTTCCAGGAGAACGGCATCGCCCTCAAGGAGGAAGTAAGCTTCCAGGGTGGCGATGGCTATCTGCTCTTCATCACGCCGTCGATTGCCTTCACCTCGGTGACGCGCATCCTGGAATATGTGCTGGAGCGGCCGAAGGAAGGTCCCGACAAGGACCCGGCCTATGTGGTCGAGGAGGATTTTACCAAGGAATTCTTCCTCACCATCCGTCACTTCAATGAAATGGTGATGGACGATCCCAATTACGCGACCCTGCTCGATGCTTTCGGCGCCAATCTGCTGTTCGCCAGCGGTTCGCGTGCCCTGAAGCGCCAGCATGACGGCAACAGCTCGCGCATCAATCTCACCCACCCCACACAGATGCGGGCGATTCCGCATAACGGTATCTTGCAGCAATTGGGCTTCCTGGCGAATACGCTGGGTGGTGTGGGCCAGGCGATCATGCGTGATCCCGAGCGCTTCCAGCGCGCCTATCGCAACTCGCCGCGCATGCGCCGCCTGTTGGGCATGGTGGAATGGGCGCTGGAATTCACCGATCTCGAAGCGCTCAAGTGCTATATCGATCTCTTCGATCCGGGCCAGTGGCTGAGCCGTGCCTATCAGGCGAAGGACCCGGACCGGGCCGCCGAGCTCAGCAAGGTAGCCGAACTGCTGGAAGGCGAGGGGCTGCATGACAAGCTGGTGAAGATCTATCGCGCCTTCCAGCGCGACATGCTGGCTTTGCGTGACGGGCTTGCCCTGGTCGGCCTCGGCAGCGGCAAGATCTCACCCCAGGCGCGTTTCAATCTGCGGGTGATCCACGGATTGCGCATTGCCCTGCTGATGCGGCTTTTCACCCTGGCGACGCATATTCCCGACTTCTCGCATCAATACGACATCGCCCGGGAACAGCTGCTGTCGAAGATCTTCCACCTGGAGATCGACGATGTGGTGCGCAAGCTCAGCCTGATCTTCCCCAAGGTCGATCCGGTCAAGTTCGACGGCGATTTCGGTGACGTCGCCACTTACATCGGCGACTGGCACCAGACTTATGAACGGGAGCATGAGCTGATCTTCCAGCCGCTGGCCGGCATTTATACGCTGGTGCGGCGGCTCAGTGCCGGTGTCATCCACAGTGTCGGCGCTCTCGGCTGAAGCCGGCGCCTGCAGGTAAAAGCGGGCCGACAGACGCGTCGTTCTGCCGGCCCGCGCATGCCTGCCTCTCGAAAGCCGGAATTGCGGATCCCTCGATCCTTGGTCGGGCAGGGCAGGTTCCTTGCCGGAGCCTCTTTTCCCTCTGCAGCCGATATGCTTGACTGCCGCCCGAATCGTTTCACAGCGTTTTCGGGAAAAGGTATCGGATCATGAAAATCGAGTATCACGCCAAGGCATCCGCCAAGGCTGCCGTGCTGGTCGTGTTTGTCGCCGACGATCGCGAACTGCACGGAGCTGCCGTGGCGCTCGACCGCGACAGTGGTGGCGCCCTGGGCCGCGCCTTGTCGGCGCCGCGCTTCACGGGAAAGCGCGGGCAGGTGCTTGATGTCCTGGCACCTGCCGGGTTGAAAGCCCAACGCGTCGTGCTGGCCGGGCTCGGCAAGCCGGCTGAACTGACCGTCCTGGCGGCCCGGGAAATCGGTGCTGCGATCGTTGGCCATCTTCAGGCCGAGCACGAGCCGGCGGCGACGGTTCTCGTCGATCTGCCGAAGGGTGCCAAGCTGGAAGCCGGTAGCTTCGCCGCCAATCTGGGGCTGGGTGCACAGCTGCGCAATTACCGCTTCACCAAGTATCGGCGCCAGCTGCCGGCCGAGGATCCGAAGCCGCTGAAGGGGCTGGAGATCGTTACCGAGGCACACAGCGTTGCAAAGAAACTGGCGGTGCGTCTGGAGGCCGTGGGCAACGGCGTCGAACTGGCGCGCGATCTCGTCAATGAGCCGCCGGTAGCGCTTTATCCGGAGACCTTCGTGCAGCGCGCCAAGGAGCTGACGAAGCTCGGCGTCGAAGTGAAGGCGCTGGACGAGAAGGACATGGCGAAGCTCGGCATGGGCGGTGTGCTCGCTGTCGGCAAGGGTTCCGCGCATCCGCCGCGGCTTCTCGTGTTGCGCTGGAAGGGTGCCAAGAGCGGCAAGAAGGGTGATGGCCCGGTCGCCCTGGTCGGCAAGGGTGTCTGTTTCGACAGTGGCGGTCTCTGCATCAAGACCGGCGCCCAGATGGAGACCATGAAGGGCGATATGGCGGGCGGTGCTGCCGTTGTTGGCGCTATTCGCGCACTGGCGGAACGCAAGGCCAAGATCGATGTGGTCGGCATCGTCGCTTTGGTCGAGAACATGTCCAACGGGCTGGCTTTCAAGCCGGGTGATGTCGTCACCACGCTTGCCGGCAAGACCATCGAGATCTTCGATACCGATGCCGAGGGCCGCGTCATCCTGGTCGACGCCTTGTGGTACGCGGCGCAGCAGTTCAAGCCGCGCTGCATCATCGATCTTGCCACCCTGACCTATTCGGTCATGCAGGCGCTCGGCAAGTATTTCACCGGCCTCTTCAGCAATGATGACAAGCTGGCGCAGCATCTGTCTGCGGCCGGCGAGATTGTCGGCGAGCGGCTATGGCGCCTGCCGCTGGATCCTGTCTATGAACAGGACCTGACCTCGAACATTGCCGATCTGCGCCAGTTTGCCCCCGATGCCGACAAGGCGGATGCCGCTTATGCCGCGGCCTTGTTGCATCAGTTCGTCGATGGCTGCACCTGGGCGCATCTCGATATTGCCGCCAAAGAATTCGCCGGCAAGGACAAAGCCATGACGCCGACCGGCGCCACCGGCTATGCCGTCGCCTTGCTGGAACAGTACATCGCCGGGCTGGAGGGCGCGGACGCCTGATCGGGCGATACCTGCCAAAAAAGAGAGGGCAGCTGCCGGTGGGCGCGGTTCCTCTCTTTTTTCTATTCAGGCGCATGTCCTTCACCGCGCCGCACAGACTGCTGAACGTGCTCTACACCACCATGGCGATCCTGGTACCCAATCGTCCACGACTATACGGTCTGCCATATGACGGCGACCACGGCACTGAAGCAGGTGGATGTCGAATTAGAAGCAGTCTCGGCGTAGCTGAAGGCATCGTCTACAAGACCTTTCGGCGGGTGACGGTGCCAAGAACCGTGATCAGCCGCGGTCGGCGGCGGCGTAGCCGTGCCTGGCGCGGCGCTTGACTGCCGATCTTTCGCAGTAGATTTAACACCGGTGGCATCAGATCCGGCGCCTTGCCCCGGCCGCCGAAGCCATCACTTTCCTGACGGTCCGGGGCTGTTTTCTTCACGCGATGCCTCCGGCGTAAACACGATGTTAAATGACGAATGGGCGGCATAATGTTACGATTCTGTGTCGTAAATTGAGTCTTTTGAGGCATCTTGCGGCGTCGGTTGGTGCTTCCGGCACAGCAGGCGGTATGCGTATCAGAGGTTGAGATGGTTTTTTTGCTGAATCTGTTCGGGGCGGCGGCCTTGCTGCTCTGGGGTCTGCGCATGGTGCGGACCGGCATTCTTCGGGCCTATGGCAGCCAGTTGCGGCACTTCCTCAGCAACGCCATGACCAACAGGTTCAGCGCCATGGGGACCGGCCTGCTGGTGTCCCTGCTGCTGCAATCGAGCAGCGCCACCGGCCTCGTCGCCTCTTCCTTTGCTTCCCGGGGGCTGTTCACCACCTCGGCCGCCCTTGCGATCATGCTGGGTGCCGATATCGGCACCAGTCTGGTTGCCCAGGCTTATGCGCTGCCGCTGCAATGGCTGTCGCCGCTGACCATCCTGATCGGCTGGATCATGTTCACGCGGATCCAGGACACACAGCTGAAGGATCTTGGCCGCGCCATCGTTGGGCTTGGCATCGCCCTCCTGGGATTGCGTCTCCTGACCGAGGCGGCGGCGCCGATCCGCAGCTCGCAGATCCTTGACGACATTATGCAGCAGATGGCAAGCGCGCCTTATTTCGGCATTGTGGTCGGTGCCGTTCTGACGGTTGCCTCGACCTCCAGCCTGGCCGTTGTGCTGTTGATTGCTTCTTTCGTCTCAAGCGGGCTGGTGCCGATCAACCTCGCTCTGGCCCTCGTGCTTGGCGCCAATCTCGGCTCTGACATCATGCCGATCATGGCCAATTGGACGCAGCCGCCTGAGGCGCGCCGGGTGCCGTTCGGCAATATGACCTTTCGCCTCATCTCTGTGATCATCGCCTTCACCCTGATCCCGCTGGTGCAGCCGCATCTGCAGGCGTTCCAGGCTGATGGCATGCGGCAGATACTGAATTTCCACCTGGTCTTCAACCTGGCAATGGCGTTGATCGGCATCTGGTTTGTGGGGCCGGTGGCGCGGAAATGGACCAAGCTGCTGCCGGAAAAGGCACGGGCGGAAGATCCCTCGACACCGCGCTATCTCAATCCCGGCAGCCTGGAATCGCCGGCGGACGCCCTCGCCAATGCGGCGCGCGAGGCCCTGCGCATGGGCGACCTGTTGGGCGAAATGCTGCGCGCGTCGCTGGAGGCCTTCCGTAATGGCGATCGCAAGCTGATCAAGACGGTGACCGATATCGACAATCACATCGACCGGCTCAACGAGGCGATCAAGCTCTATCTGACGCGGATCAGCCGCGACACGATGAACGAAGGCGATCAGCGCCGGGTCATCGATCTGATTTCCTTCATCACCAATCTCGAGCATATCGGCGACATTCTCGACAAGAGCCTGATGGAACTCGCCGCCAAGAAGGTGAAATACGGCCTGACCTTTTCCCAGGAAGGGGCGGTCGAGATCGACGCCATTCACCAACGCCTCAATGACAATCTCGATCTTGCCATGAATGTCTTCATGTCGAGCGATATCGGCATGGCGCGGCGTCTCTTCGCCGAAAAGCAGGCCTTCCGGGAATTGGAAAAGGCGGCGTCGGAAAGCCATCTCGAACGGCTGCGCAGCGGCCGTATCGAGAGCATCGCCACCAGCGGCCTGCATCTCGATATCCTGCGCGACCTCAAGCGGATCAACAGTCACCTGGCTCTGGTGGCGCAGCCGATCCTAGAGGCCGCCGGCGAGCTCAGCGCGTCGCGCCTGCGCTAAGGTGTGGCATCGCTTTATTCGCCGCAGCCATCCATCAGCCCGTTGAGGACCTGATCGGCACCGGCCAGCGGCATGTCGCCACGCCAGCCCAGGCTGAAAATGGCGAGCTGAGCGTGATCGCTGCCGGCTTGCGCGGCCGATGACAGGGCCTGTACCAGGCCCTGGAACATGTCCCGCTGGTTGAAATCCGTCGCATCGAAATACAGCGAGCCGCTCTTGGCGCTCATGGCAAGATCGGCACGGTAGTCGTTGATGACGATGCGCAGATTGTATTTGGTCCGCTCGCTATAGGCGCCCTGCAACAGCTGCACATGCAGGATCAAGCGGGGTTGCGCGGAAGGCAGGGAAGCGGGGCAGGTGATGGCGAGAAGGTCATTGATGCCGAGCTGAATACTGCCGCTCTTGATGCCCTTCTTGTCGATCCGTTGCCAGACGGGCGCGTCGTCGGCCTGGCTGCTGCTTCCGGACCACAGCAGGCCAGTGCAGCTCAATAGCAGGATTGCAAGGAAACTGGCCAACGGCGATGAGCCGCGCCTGGCGCGACGGTGCTGCTTCCAGTGACTCATCTGCCTCCCCATTCCCCGTTGCGCTCAGTTTATCGTCTGATCCGATGACGTCCAGTCACGCTTCGATCGGATCGGGCGTGCCAGTCAACGTGCCAGCTTGCCGTCAGCTAAGCCCTCACGAACGATATCGAGGAAGGCCTTGACCAGCGGCGTCGAGCGACGGTCCTGCAGGCAGGCCACATATTCGACCGAACGCATCCGCTCGCCGGAAAACTCGATCGCCTTCAGGCGCACGTCATCGCCGAATTCCGATTGCGCGACGATGCCGATGCCGAGGCCGGCCGCCACAGCTTCGCGGATCGCCTCGCGGCTGCCAATCTCCAGCACTTCGCCGACCGCGATGCCGGCGGCGCCGATGGCGGCCTCGAAGGTACGGCGGGTCGTCGATGAGGTCTCGCGCAATACCAAGCGTTTGCCGGCGAGATCATCGAGACTGATCTGCTTGCGGCTGGCCCAGGGATGGGCGCGATCGACAAAGGCGATCAGGTAATCTTCGCGGAAGGGCAGGCTGAAGATGCGCGGGTCATTGCCGACATTGGCGGCGATGGCGACATCGCAATGCTGGTCGAGGAGATCATTCAGCAGCTTCTCCGAATTGCCGATCGACATCGAGAGGCGCAGACTGGGATAGCGGCGGTGGAACACCGCCAGAAACGGCACCGAGTGATAGGGCGCATCGGCGCCGACGCGCAGGTGTCCGCGCTTCAGGCCGCGGGCGGCGGTCAGCACCTGTTCGGCCTCCCGTTCCAGGCTGAACAGCCGGAAGGTGATGTCGAAAAGATTGCGGCCAATATCGGTCAATTCGACCCGCCGTTTGCGCCGGTCGAACAGGCGGACCCCGAACTGGTCCTCAAGCGCCTTTACCTGTCCCGAAAGAGTCGGTTGGGTGACACTTAAGGCATTGGCCGCCTTGGTAAAACTGCCCTCCGTTGCGACCGCGTGAAAGGACCGGAGCTGGCTGTGATTTATAGACATGGCCTATATTTCATATAGCAATTAGCGATTTGAATTATGCTACCGCCCGCCGCCATACTGCAAGCAGCTCGATTCACTGGAATCGCAACCGGCTCATTTCGCGATGAAAGGCACCGCTGATGGCGCAAGATCCCTGGCTTCTGACACCCGGCCCGCTGACCACCTCGATGACGGTCAAAGAGGCCATGCTGCATGACTGGGGTTCGCGCGATGCCGGCTTCATCCGCATGAACAGCGAGATGCGGACGAAGCTGGTGGGCTTGATCGCCGGCGAAGGCGCTTTCACCACGGTGCCGATGCAGGGCAGCGGCACTTTCGCCGTCGAGGCCATGCTTGCGACCTTCGTCGGTCCCAAGGACAAGCTGCTGATCCTCATCAACGGCGCCTATGGCAAGCGCATGGCGAAGATTTGCGACTACGCCAAGCGCAGCTATGCCACGCTGGATTGGGCCGAGGACCAGCCGGTCAATCCGCAGCAGGTCGCCGATGCCCTGGCCAAGGATACTGCAATTACGCATGTCGCCGTGGTCCAGTGCGAAACCACATCGGGCGTGCTCAATCCGGTGGCGGAGGTTGCCGCCATCGTCGCCAAGGCCGGCCGGCGCCTGCTGATCGATGCGATGAGCGCCTTCGGTGCGCTACCGCTCGACAGCCGGACTATCGCGTTCGATGCCGTTGCTGCCTCGTCCAACAAATGCATCGAGGGCGTGCCGGGGCTCGGTTTCGTCCTGTGCCGCGAGACCGCGCTGGTCGCCTGCAAGGGCAATGCCCATTCGCTGGTGCTCGATCTCTATGACCAGTGGCAGGTGATCGAGGCGACCAAGCAATATCGCTTCACGCCGCCGATCCATTGCGTCGCCGCCTTCCATCAGGCGCTGGTCGAGCATGCCGCGGAAGGCGGCGTCGCCGGCCGTGGTGCCCGTTATCGCGCCAATTGCAAGATCCTGGTTGACGGGATGCGCGCGCTTGGTTTCGAAACCCTGCTGCCGGATCACCTGCAGGCGCCGATCATCGTCACCTTCCATATGCCGGCCGATCCGAAATTCAACTTCCAGATCTTCTACGACAAGCTGCGCGACCGCAATTATGTCATCTATCCAGGTAAACTGACGGTGGCCGACAGCTTCCGCATCGGCTGCATCGGCCGCCTGGATGCCGCCGAGATGACCGGCGCCCTCGCCGCCGTGAAAGCCGTCATGGCCGAGCTCGGCGTTGCCTCCGGTTCGCCGAAGAAATTGGCCGTCTCGGCCGAGTAAGGAGCAGATCATGACTGCATCGAAGTCACCGCTTAGCGTCAACGGCAAGAGCTATGCCTGGCCGACGGCGCCGGTCGTCGTCGTCTGCGTCGACGGTTGCGAGCCGGACTATCTCTCGGCCGCCATCAAAGCCGGTGTCACCCCCTGGCTTGCCAAGGCGGTGAAGGCGGGGACAGAACTCACCGGCGATTGCGTGGTGCCGAGCTTCACCAATCCGAACAACCTCTCCATCGTCACGGGTGCCCCGCCTTCCGTGCACGGCATCTGCGGCAACTATCTCTTCGATCGCGAAAGCGGCACCGAAGTGATGATGAACGATCCGAAGTTCCTGCGCGCTGACACCATCCTCGCGACTTTTTCGCGAGCCGGCGCCAAGGTCGCCGTGGTGACCGCCAAGGACAAGCTCCGCAAGCTGCTCGGCAAGGGCATGGAAGTCGGCATCGGCAAGAGCGGCATCTGCTTCTCCTCCGAGACCTCGGACAAGACCACCGTCGCCGAGAACGGCATAGACAATGCGCAAGCCTGGCTTGGTCGGCCGCTGCCCTCGGTCTATAGCGCCGATCTGAGCGAATTCGTCTTCGCCGCCGGGGTCAAGCTGATGCGGGAGAAGCGTCCCGACATCATGTATCTGTCGACCACGGACTATATCCAGCACAAATTCGCGCCAGGCCATGAGACCGCCAACGACTTCTATCGCATGATGGATGGCTATCTTGGCGAGCTCGATGCCATGGGCTGTGTCATCGCATTGACCGCCGATCATGGAATGAATGCCAAGCACGACGCCGCCGGCAAGCCGCAGGTGATCTATCTTCAGGACCTGCTCGACCAGTGGATCGGCAAGGGCAAGGCGCGGGTGATCCTGCCGATCACCGATCCTTATGTGGTGCATCACGGCGCCCTCGGCTCCTTCGCCACCGTCTATCTGCCGGAAGATGTGGACCAGGTCGCGCTGATCAAGCGCATGGGCGAGATTCCCGGCATGGAGCTGGCGATCGACCGCGATGCCGGCTGCGCCAAGTTCGAGCTGCCGACGGACCGGCTGGGTGATGTCATCGTCGTCTCTGAGAAGAATGTCGTCATCGGCACTGCCGTCGAGCGTCATGATCTCAGCGCGCTCACCTTGCCGCTGCGTTCGCATGGCGGCATGACCGAGCAGAAGGTGCCGGTCATCGTCAACCGCAAGCTAAAGGCGCTGCCCCAGGGCTATCGCCTACGCAATTTCAGCGCCTTCGATCTGGCGTTCAATTATCTGGCCGATACGGCCGTGACCCTGCCGAAGGCCGGGTGAGGGGAGAAAGTTTATGGGTATCGCCATTCGCAAGGAAAAGATGCGCACCGTCGCCAATCTCGGCGGCGACCGCAGCTATGACGTTTACAATCCCTATATCGAGCAGGTGATCGGTTCCTGCCCGAAGGCCAGCGTCGCCGATGTGCAGCAGGCATTCGCCACTGCCAAGACCTATAAGGCCGAATTGAGCCGCGCCGATCGCTCGGCGATCCTGCGCAAGACCGCTGACCTCCTGGTAGCCCGCAGGCAGGAGATCGCCGAACTAATCACGGCGGAATCCGGGCTTTGCCTCAAGGACACGATCTATGAGGTTGGCCGTGCTTATGACGTGTTCTTCCTCGCCTCAACGGCGGTGATCAAGGATGACGGCGAGATCTTCTCGTGCGATATCACCCCGCACGGCAAGAAGCGCCGCATCTATACCCAGCGCGACCCGATGCTGGGCGCCATCTCGGCGATCACGCCCTTCAACCACCCGCTGAACCAGGTGGCACATAAGGTGGCGCCGTCGATCGCCACCAATAACCGCATGGTGCTGAAGCCCTCGGAAAAAACACCGCTGACGGCCTTGCTGCTGGCCGACGTGCTCTATGAGGCGGGTCTGCCGAAGGAGATGTTCCAGGTCATCACCGGTGACCCGAAGGACATCGCCGATAGCATGTTGACCGACGAGAATGTCGATCTCATCACCTTCACAGGCGGTGTCCGGGTCGGCAAATATATCGCCGAGCATATGGGCTATCGCCGCGCTATTCTCGAGCTCGGCGGCAATGATCCGCTGATCGTCATGGAAGATGCCGATATCGAGGAGGCGACCAATCTCGCGGTCTATGGCTCCTATAAGAATTCCGGCCAGCGCTGTACGGCGGTGAAGCGCATGATCGTACATCAGGCGGTGGCCGATCGCTTTGTCGAGCTGCTGGTCGAGAAGTCGAAGAAGGTCAAATACGGCAATCCGATGGATCCCGAGACCGACATGGGAACCGTGATCGACGAGGCGGCCGCGCGCTATTGCGAGGACATGGTCAACGACGCCGTCGGCAAGGGAGCCAAGCTGCTCTATGGCAATATCCGCAAGGGTGCGCTCTATTCCCCGACGGTGGTCGATCATGTCGCTTTTGACGCGCCGCTGGTGAAGTGGGAATGCTTCGGCCCGGTCTCGCCGGTCATCCGCGTCAAGGATATCAACGAAGCGATCCAGGTCTCCAACTCGACCAGCTATGGCCTCTCTTCCGGCGTCTGCACCAACCGGCTCGACTACATCACCCGCTTTGTCCGTGAATTGCAGGTCGGTACGGTGAATGTCCGCGAGGTCCCCGGCTATCGCATCGAAATGTCACCGTTCGGTGGTATCAAGGATTCCGGCCTCGGCCATAAGGAAGGCGTCATCGAGGCGATGAAGGGCTTCACCAATGTGAAGACCTATTCTCTGCCCTGGGCGTGAGGGAACACAGATGTCAGTACAGAATGTCACGGTTTCCCTGGCGGGTGATGTCATCACGCTCGCCTGGACGGATGGAACGCAATCGGTCTTTCCGGCAATCTGGTTGCGCGACAATTGCCGCTGCCCGAAATGCCGCCATGCCAATGGTCAGCGCCTGTTCGAAATCACCGATCTGCCGGCGGCCCTGACCGTCGGCAAGGCGGAGCAGGGTGCCGACCAGCTGGCCGTCACCTGGGCGCCCGACAGCCATGTCAGTATCTTCCGCCTCGATTGGCTGCGAGCACATGATCTGGCACCAGCCAGCCGCGCCAAGCGTCACGAAGCGCCGGTGCATTGGGGCGCTGAACTGAAGAGCAATCTCCCGGTCGGCGACTGGTCGGAGATCAAGACCGATGCCGCGGCAGAGCTTGTCTGGCACGAGAAGTTCGCGGCCTATGGTTTCGGTGTCTTGCGCAACGTGCCGACGCAAGACGGCATGGTCGAGACCGTGGGCAATCATCTTGGCTTCGTGCGGGTAACCAATTACGGCAGCCGCTTCGATGTCATCTCCGTCCCTAATCCCAATAATCTCGCCTATACGGCGGTGGGGCTCGGGGTCCATAGCGATAATCCCTATCGTGAGCCGACGCCGGGCGTGCAGCTGCTGCACTGCCTGGAATCCGATGCACCGGGCGGCGAGACGCTGCTGGTCGATGGTTTCCATGCGGCGGAGATCCTGCGTCGGGAGGATCCGGCTGCCTTCGAGCTGTTGCGCAGGCATCCTTTCAGCTTCCGTTTCCGCGATGCCAAGGCCGACC
>Ga0209455_1000902_pt1 | contig 15499 bp, 14 predicted proteins | sample AraplaCol_mCL_r2_FD_184275 | JGI IMG/M metagenome (GOLD analysis project Ga0209455, IMG submission 184275) | Arabidopsis root microbial communities from North Carolina, USA - plate scrape CL_Col_mCL_r2 (SPAdes) (version 2) | ecosystem: Host-associated > Plants > Roots > Endosphere | place: USA...
CCAAGGTCGACTGCAACGTCCCCGCTGCCGGGAGATAAGGGAGCGGAACCGCGCCGGTCACACCTTACCTGCTCCAGGCCTGGGAAACGTGCGTCTTCTTACCGTCATGCCGGACTTGTTCCGGCATCCACCCTTCCACAAAGGAATCCGGTGCGGCCCCGTGGACCCCGGAGCAAGTCCGGGGTGACAGGTCAAAAAAGCCGCAACTGATCCCCCTCGGGCGGTCGGAACAAATCCGTCCGCAATTTCAACCTTTCGCCCTTCAGATCCAGTTTCGCGCACGCAATCTTGAAACGCGTCCGCAGCAATTCCGCCCACGGCCCATGCCCTTGCATCCGCGTGAAGAAATTGGGGTCATTGTCCTTCCCCCCGCGGATCGACTGAATCGTCGCCATCACCTTGGCGGCGCGATCGGGATGGTGCGCGTCCAGCCACGCCCGGAACAAAGGCGCCACCTCGTGCGGCAACCGCACCGGCAGGAAGAAGGCACCGCGCGCCCCCGCCTCCTTCGCGGCCTCCAATATATGCTCCATCTCGTGATCCGTGACCTGCGGCACAACTGGCGCCAGGCTGACGAAGGTGGGCACGCCGGCATCGATCAATGCCTTCACCGCCGCCAGCCTTTTCGTCGGCCGCGGACAGCGCGGTTCGAGCGTACGCGCGGTCTTGGGATCGATCGTCGGCACCGACACGACTACGGCCGCCAGGCCCTTGGCTGCCATCGGTGCGATGATGTCCATATCGCGCGCCACCCGATCCGACTTGGTCGTGATCGTGAAGGGGTGGTTCGTCTCCCGCAGCACCTCCAGGCAGGCGCGCGTGATCCGCCATTCGCCCTCGATCGGCTGATAGGGATCGGTGTTGGTGCCGAACGCGATCGGGCGGGGGACGTAGCTTCGCGCCATCAATTCCTTGCGCAGCAAGACCGGCGCGTCTGGCTTGGCGAACAGGCGCGATTCGAAATCCAGGCCCGGCGACAGATCATGATAGGCATGCGTCGGCCGCGCGAAGCAATAGATGCAGCCATGCTCGCATCCCCGATAGGGATTGATCGAGCGATCGAAACCGACATCGGGCGACTGGTTGCGGGTGATGATCGTCTTCGGCTTTTCCACTGTCACGCTGGTGCGCAACGGCGGGGCATCGCCATCCAGCGTATCGCGGGCGTCGAGCCAGTCTCCGTCCTCTTCGCGCGCCTTCAGGTTGAAGCGTTGCGGCGTTTCGTTGCGCGTCGCGCCGCGGCCGGGCCGGGGTGGGAGAGGGGGCGTACCCATCCGTTCCACCTGCTCTTCGCGATGGAACATAGCAAGAACAAATCTTGTATTATCTGCAGTTCCGGGGGTTCGACCTCACTTAAAAGTGGCGCATCCCGGATAAAGGCCTACGGGCAGGCGCATGATCGTGATTGCGGGTGTGCTCGTCGCTTTGTTGGGGCTGGGAATTTTCGGGACGAGCCACAACTCGATCCGGCGCGGCCGCAGCTACCGCATGCCGATCGGCTTTGTCCTTATCGTCGCGGGTGCGCTGTTCGCTTTGTTTGGCGGCCAGGTCATGCTCTCGATGGGCTGGGCGCACCCCTGAGTCCCGGCACCGCTTTGCGTTAGCGCCGCACCGCCGTCACCTTCATCTAGGGTCTGCCATTCGAGCGGGCGTCGGCGTCGTTCACAGCGTCAGGCTGGACTTCGCCTGCGCCCGACGCGCATTCATTTCCTAACCGCAATGAGCGGACATGAAGGGGAATGGGATGAAATTCGTGTTTCTGAGCGCCAGCGCGCTTGCCTTGCTTGCCACCACCACTGCTTTCGCCGCCGAGAAGCCGGGCAAGCCGACCGCGGTCGATACCGCCAAGGCTTCGGCCACCACCACCGCTTCGCCCGATCGCGGCATATTGTTCCAGCCCGAAGAAGTTGCGAGCGACGGCACGGTCAATGCCGGCGGCCAGCGCGTCGACTACAAGGCCTATGCCGGCACGATCATCGTCCACCCCAAGGGCTGGGACGACGCCGCCTGGCGCGAGGAAAGCCAGGCCGATCTGGGCGACAAGAAGGGCGTCACGGCCGAAGCCTCGATGTTCTACGTCGCCTATTTCAAGAAAGGCGCGCCGAGCGCCGACCGCCCGATCACCTTCCTCTACAATGGCGGCCCCGGCTCCTCGACCGTGTGGCTGCACATGGGCGCGTTCGGCCCGCGCCGGATCGTGACGGTAGGCGACACGCATCTTCCCGCAGCGCCCTATCATGTCGTCGACAATGCCTACTCGCTGCTCGACGTCAGCGATCTCGTCTTTATCGACGCACCCGGCACCGGTTTCAGCCGCGTCGCGGGCAAGGACAAGGAAAAAGGCTTCTACGGCGTCGACGCCGACGCGCACGCCTTCCAGGAATTCATCAAGGCTTTCCTGACGCGCTATGGCCGCTGGAACTCACCCAAATATCTGTTCGGTGAAAGCTATGGCACGCCGCGTTCGGCCGTGGTGGTGAACGGGCTCGAGACGGGCGACAGTATCGATTTCAACGGCGTGATCCTGCTCTCGCAGATTCTCAACTTCGATCTCGATATCGACGGCGCGGATTCCAACCCCGGCATGGACCAGTCCTATGTCGTCGGCCTGCCGACCATGGCCGCGACCGCCTGGTATCATAACCGGCTCGGGGGCCAGCGCCCGGCCAATCTCGAAGCCTATCTGCATGAGGTCGAGCAGTTCGCGCTGACAGACTATGCGCTCGCGCTCAACCAGGGGTCGGAGCTCGATCCCGCGCGCAAGCAGGCGATCGCGCAGAAGATGGCCGGCTATATCGGCCTGCCCGCCGATTATATCTACAAGGCGGACCTGCGCATCACCGGCCCGATGTTCGAGAAGAAGCTGCAAGAGGCCGCCGGGCTCACCACCGGCCGCCTCGACGCGCGTTTCTCGGGGCCCGACATGGACCCGATGAGCCGCGGCGCCGACTATGATCCGCAATCGGCGTCGATCAGCTCGGCCTATGTCACCGCCTTCAACGATTATGCGCGCAACACCTTGCACTTCGGCGAGGACCGGACCTTCAAGCCCGGGATCGATGTCGGCAGCAGCTGGAGCTTCGCGCACGTGCCGCCGGGCGGCACGGTGGCTTTCCCGGGCACGACCAACGTGATGGCCGATCTCGCCGTCGCGATGAAATACAACCCGATGCTCAAGGTAATGGTCAACGGCGGCTATTTCGATCTCGCCACCCCCTATTTCGAGGGCAAGTACGAGATGCATCACCTGCCGATCCCGTCGAACCTGCAGTCCAATATCGAATATCATTATTATGCGTCGGGCCACATGGTCTACGCCAACGAGGCCTCGGCCAAGCAGCTGCACGACAATGTCGCGGACTTCATCCGCCGCACCGACAACGTGCGCTAGGTCCGGTCCATGCAACTCCTTCGTGGGCGGCGCATTGAGGCGTCCTCACGAAGGAGATTGCCATGCGTAAGATGCTTTTGAGTGCGGGGGCGGCTTTGATCCTCGCCGGCTGCGCCGGCCCCGGCTATGTCGGTGGCGGTGTCGCCTACGACGGCTATTACGACAATGCCTATGGCCCGATCTATGACGGCTATTGGGGCGACGGTGGCGTATTCTTCTACCGCTCGGGCCATCGCGGTCGCTACATCCGCGATACGGGCGGCCATTTCCGTCGCGACGCGCAGAATGGCTATCAGCCGATGCATGTTAACGGCCCGGCCTTCCGCGGTCATGGTCACGGCCCGGGCGGTCACGACCACGACCACGACCACCGTTGATTGTCTACCGCTCGCGCAGCCGTGGCATCAGCTCTACGAAATTGCAGGGCTTGTGGCGGCTGTCGAGCTGGGTGGCGAGAATGCCGTCCCAGCCATCCTTGACCGCGCCATTCGAGCCGGGCAGCGCGAACAGGTAGGTGCCGCGCGCCACGCCCGCGGTCGCACGGGACTGGATGGTCGAGGTGCCGATCGTCTTGTAGCTCAGCCAGCGGAACAGCTCGCCGAACCCTTGTATCTCCTTGTCGCACACCCGAGCGAAGGCTTCGGGCGTGACGTCGCGCCCGGTCAGCCCGGTCCCGCCGGTCGAGATCACGCAATCCACGGCCGGATCGTCGATCCAGGCATTGAGCCGTGCCACGATCGCGTCGGCATCGTCGGTCAAGATCGCGCGGTCGGCGAGGATATGCCCCGCCTGGGTAAGCCGCTCGACCAGGATCGCGCCGGAGGTATCGGTTTCGATCGTACGGCTGTCGGACACGGTCAGCACCGCGATCCGCACGGGCAGGAAGACCGCGCTTTCGTCGATCGCCATCAGTTGGGGGCGAAGGTCGCCGCGCCCGCGCCTTGCGGCTGCGCGGCAGCGGTCTGGGTTGCGCCTCGCACCGGGAAGACGGGCCAGCGCCCTTGCGCGAGCGCGGTCATGCTGGTGGTCGGGGTGCCGGCCTCGCGCTGGTAGATCCAGTAATTGCGCAGCACGATCGCGACATAGGCGCGCGTCTGCGGGAAGGGGATCGACTCGATGAACAGCAGGGGATCGTTCATTCCCGCCGTCCAGCGCGCGACATTGTTCGGGCCCGCATTATAGGCCGCGATCACCTTGGGCAGCAGCCCGCCGGTACCGCCCGCCGCCGCCAGTTCCTCGAGATAGGATTGGCCATATTCGAAGCTGACCGAGGGATCGTCCAGCGGCCGCACCGTGTCGCCCTTGTGACGCGCGATCAATTGCGCGGTCGCGGGCATCAATTGCATCAGCCCGCGCGCACCGGCGCGGCTGACCGCATCGACCCGCATCTCGGATTCTTGGAGCGCATGCGCGTAAACCAGCGCGGGATCGATCCGCCAGCCCTGGGTCGGCGCCCACGCCGGCATCGGATAGCGCGCGGTCGCGGCGATATGCGTGCCCGCCGGCGCATTCTGCGCGAGCCAGACCTGCGTCGTCGGTAGGTTGAGCGCGGCTGCGAAACCGATCAACGCCTGATGTTCCGACGGCTGTCCGATCCGCGCTTGATAGCGGATCATCTGATCGGCGAGATTGGTCTCCCCGATCTCGACCAAGGCCGCAGCGGCGCGCAGATTGGGGTGGCGCAAAAGTCCCTGCATATCCGCCGCGCCCAAAGCGTCGGTCGAAATGGTCGGGATGCCCAGCGCCGCCCCGGCCAGCATGCCGTAGAAAGTCTGCCCGAGCCGGCTCGCCGCTTCCAGTCGGGTCTGCGCTGCCGCCGCATCGCCGGCTGCACTCCGGCTGCGCGCCGACCAGAACCAGCCAGCCGCCCGCGTCTCGTCGTCGCCGGCATTGGAGGCCACCCGGTCGAAGGCGTCACCGGCGGCAGCGGTATCGCCCGCGCGCCAGCTCGCCAGCCCGTTGACCCAGGCAGCGTCCACCGCCCAGTCGCCCGCGCCCGCCTGCGCCATCGTGGCGATCCGTCGCGCGGACGCATCGTCACCATTGAGGAAATAGGTCCAGGCGACCTTCTCGCGCCATTCGGTCAGCGCCTCGGGCGAGATATTGTCCGCGGCAGCTTCGACCAACGGTTCGGCGCTCGCCGCATCGTCCGCCTTGAGCAGGGGCTGCACCTTGGCCGCCAGCGCCGCGCAGTCGCGGTTGGGCCGGGTCGCGGCGCGTTTGCTCGGGCCGAGCGTCCGCACCAGCGCATGCTGGACGGGCAGCGTCGCGCCATTGGGTGAGAATTTGGCGAGCGAAGGAGCCTCGGGCAGGTCGCTCGACAGGGTCAGCAGGGCGGTGAGCGTGTCCGGATCGCGCGCCGCTGGGCTTGCCAGCATCAGCTCGGATTGCGCCATCGGCGTCAGCACGCCCGCGGGTACGCTCTCGAGCTGGGCGGCGACGCTCTGATAGTCGCCGCTGCGCAGTGCCTGGAAGACCTGCCGGTACGTATCGCGGTCGCTGTCGCTCAATTGGCGCGGAACGCCGGTGCTGATCGCGGGCGTCACGCTTACCGGCACATCGGCAAAAGCCGGCGCGGCCAGAACCAGCGCGAGTGCCGGGAAGATGCCCGCGTGGATCACAGTTTCTCGAACCTCTGCAAATCCGCCCAGATCAATGGCCGCCACTCCCGCTTCATCGCGACAAGGCGCGGGTGGATCGTCGCGACGGTCGGCACAGTCAAAGTGCCGATGGATACGGATTGCTCGGCATCGCGCGCCTTCGCCGCTGGCCGGCCGAGCAAAGCCTGCACGGGCGCGTCGCCGAGAAGCAGCAATTTGCGCGGTTTCGCCAGTTCGAGATGGCGCATCAGGAACGGCTTGAGCTGCTTGAGAAGCGCCTCGCCCAGCCGGCCAGTGGTCGGGCGGGTCGGCGAGAAGGGGATCAGGTAGAATTGCCCGCGCTCAAGCTTGATCGCGCCCATCATGCGATCGAACAAGGCGCCGACCTCGCCCGAGAGCAGATTGCCCGAAGCGCGATCCTCCGTCTCCGGCATGTCGACGACGACCGCGATTGCCGAAGCCGGATCGCCCGAAGCATCGATCCGCGCATTGGCTGGGCCGGGAATGGCGGCGTCCGCCAGCAGGAAAGCGCGCAGAGCCTCAAGCGTATCAGGAAGCTGGACCGAGGTCGCAGGCGTCGGCAAAACCGGGATCGTCTCGCCGCGTGCGGGAATGGTACTGACCGGCGCGGGCGCGGCGGCGAGCCAGTCGCGCGGGCTCTCGTCGGCGAGCGTGTCCACGCCCGCTTCCGCCCACCAATCCAGCGCGCTCAACGCGACGCTATCCGCCATTCAAAAACCCCCGCTTCCCGCAGACCCCTTTTTTGACGGCGGGTTGACGAGGGGGTCAATCTGCAGGCACCGACTTTCTGATGAGGCGTTCGGACGGTACGACGACCGGACGTGGAGAGTGACATGTCCGAACGCGAAAGCATGAATTACGACGTGGTGATCGTGGGCGCGGGCCCCGCGGGCCTCGCCGCGTCGATCCGCCTGAAACAGATCAATCCCGACATTGCGGTATGCGTCCTGGAGAAGGGCTCCGAGGTCGGAGCGCATATCCTGTCGGGTGCCGTGATCGACCCGATCGCACTCAACGAACTGATCCCCGACTGGCGCGCAAAGGGCGCGCCGCTGACCGTGGCGGTCACCGAGAATCATCACTGGTTCCTTTCGCGTACGGGCAAGCGCGGCATGCCGCATCTTTTCCTGCCGCCCTTCATGAACAACAAGGGCACCTATACCGGCTCGCTCGGCAATCTCTGCCGCTGGCTCGCCGATCAGGCGCAGGAGCTGGGCGTCGAAGTCTTCCCCGGCTTCGCGGCAGCCGAAATCCTGTTCAATGACGACGGCTCGGTGAAGGGCGTCGCGACCGGCGACATGGGCGTGGCGCGCGACGGCACGCACAAGCCGGACTATCAGCCCGGCATGGAGCTCCACGCCCGCTATACCTTTTTCGCCGAGGGTGCGCGCGGCAGCCTGACCAAGGAGGCGAAGCGCCTGTTCGACCTCGAACGGGATAGCCAGCCTCAGGTCTATGGCCTTGGGATCAAGGAACTTTGGGACATCGATCCCGCCAGGCATGTGCCCGGCCGCGTGATCCACACCCAGGGCTGGCCTTTGAAGGACGAGGTCGGCGGCGGCTTCCTCTATCATCAGGCCAACAACCAGGTCGCTTTGGGCTTCGTGGTAGGGCTCGGCTACCGCAACCCGCACCTTTCGCCCTTTCACGAATTCCAGCGCTGGAAAACCCACCCCGCGATCCGTTCTATTCTCGAAGGCGGCCGGCGCGTCTCTTATGGCGCGCGGGCGATCAACGAGGGCGGCTGGCAGTCAGTGCCGACCTTGGCGTTCCCAGGCGGCGCGCTGATCGGATGCTCGGCCGGCTTCGTGAACGTGCCGCGCATCAAGGGCACCCACACCGCGATGAAGTCGGGCATGCTCGCCGCAGAGGCCGCGGCCGAGGCGCTGGCGGCAGGGCGGGGGAGCGACACGCTCGACGCCTACCAGCCCGCGCTCAACGCCAGCTGGGTCGCGAAAGAGCTCAAGATGGTCCGCAATGCCGAGCCGGCGGTCGCCAAGTTCGGCGCCTTCCTCGGCACCCTCTGGTCGGGCATCGATCTCTGGATGCGCCAGCTCGGGATCGGGCTTCCCTACAGCTTCAAGCATCATCGCGATAACGAGGGCCTGTGGCGCAAGGACCTGGTCCAACCCATCGATTACCCCAAGCCCGACGGCGTCATCAGTTTCGACCGTCTCTCCTCGGTGTTCCTATCGAACACCAACCACGAGGAAGATCAGCCCATTCACCTCACGCTCAAGGACGCGTCGGTACCGATCGACATCAATCTTAAGCTCTACGACGCACCCGAGCAGCGTTACTGCCCGGCGGGCGTTTACGAGATTGTCGGCGAGGAGGCAGGCGACCCGAAGCTGCAGATCAACGCGCAGAATTGCGTTCACTGCAAGACGTGCGACATCAAGGACCCCACCCAGAACATCAACTGGGTCGTTCCCGAAGGCGGCGGCGGCCCGAATTATCCCAATATGTGAGGCATATGCGCCCGATATCGTATAAGCGTTCCTTGGTTGTGGGCCTCTCGGCCCTGGTGCTGGCATCTCCCGTCGGGGCGATGACCCGCTCGTCGGGTAGCCTCTACCTGCGGGCGCGTGCCGCCGAGGCGCTGGGCGACACGCCCACCGCTAATGCCGGCTTCGCTGCTTTGCTGACTGAAAACCCGGCCGATCCGATGATCGCCAACCACGCTTACCGCCAGGCACTGTCGGCGGGCGACATGGCGCTCGCCGTCCGCGCCGCGCACATACTCGAGACGCAGAAGAACCCGCCGTCAGACGCTAAGCTTTTGCTCGTGCTCGAACAGATCAAGGCGCACGATTGGGTCAAGGCGCGCGCTTCCGCCGACGCGTTCGCCCAGGATCATGTGTTCGGCTTCCTCGCGCCCTATCTGCGCGCCTGGATCGCGGTCGGCTCGAGCAGTGGCGATCCGATCGCGCTGGTCGAGGGCGGACGGAACCTGCCTTTCGCATCCACTTATTATCCCGAACAGCGCGCGCTGATCCTGATCGCGCTCGGCCGCAACGCGGAAGCCGCCAGTTTCGTGCGGCCTGAGGCAGCACCCCTGCTGCCCGCGCATGTGAAAGGGCCGGAGGAGGGGGTTTCGCCGCTTCTGGTCCATGTCGCGACCGACTTCGCGCGCCAGCAATATGTGCCGGTGGGCATGATCATGGCGCGGATGGCGACCTATACCGCGCCTGGTAACGGGTCGGGCTGGGTGGTCCTGGCCGAATTGCTCCAGCGGATGCAGCGTTCGGACCTCGCGCTTGCGGCGCTCGCGCATGTCGATGCGGCCAATCCGGTCGCCGATGATGCCCGCGCGCTCCGGATCGCCCTGCTCAACGACAGCGGCAAGCATGACGAGGCGCTCGTCGAGGCGCTGGCCGCGACCAAAAAAGCCGATGCGGGTATCGACGATTGGGGCCGCGCGGGCGACCTCTATCTGGTCGTGAACAAGCCTCGCGAGGCGGCGCAAGCCTATTCCAGGGCACTCTCGCTGGCCGAGGCGCGGCAAGCATCCCCGGACGTGCTGTGGCCGATCCTGCTCCAGCAGGGCGGCGCACTCGATCTGGCGGGCGACTGGCCTGCTGCCAAGGCGGCCTATGAGCGTGCTTATGCGATCGCGCCCGACCAGCCGACCGTACTCAACCAGGTCGGCTATTCCGAAATCGAGCATCGCGAGAATGTCGAGAAGGCCAGCGCGATGATCGCCAAGGCGAGCAATATGCGGCCCGACGATCCCGCGATCACGGATTCGCTGGGCTGGGTGCTCTATCTGCAGGGCAAGGCAGGTCAGGCGATCCCGCTATTGGAGAAGGCCGCTGCGGGCGATCCGGGCGAGGCGGCAATCAACGAGCATCTCGGTGACGCTTACTGGTCGGATGGGCGCATCTACGAAGCGCGCTACGCCTGGCGCGCGGCTTTGCTGACCGCCGAGGACAAGGACAAAGCGCGACTCAGCACCAAGATCGATACCGGGCTCGACAAGGCGACGGCGGCGCCCTGATGGCGGCCGAGACCGCCTTCGCCAAGGTCAACCTCGCGCTCCACGTCCGCCGGCGGGAGGATGACGGCTATCATGCGATCGAAACCTTGTTTGCTTTCGCCGAAGACGGCGACCAACTGACCCTGACCGATGAACCCGGCCTGCAGGTCGCAGGCCCGTTCGCCGCCGCGCTGACCGAGGGTGACAATCTCGTCACCCGCGCCGCGGAGACCTATGCCAAGACGACCGGCAAGCCTTCGGCCGGCTTCCGGCTCGACAAGCGGCTGCCGGTCGCCGCCGGCATTGGCGGCGGTTCGGCCGATGCCGCCGCCGCCTTGCGCCTGCTCTGCGCGCGCGATGGCATCGATCCCGGCGAGGTCCGCATCCGCGAACTGGCCGCTGCGCTCGGTGCGGATGTGCCGGCCTGCCTCGTTTCGCGCCCGGTACGCGGTGAGAAACGCGGCGATAGCCTGATCCCGCTCGACGGCGTGCCTTCGAGCCAGCCCTTGCTGCTGGTCAATCCGATGCGCCCGCTCGCCACCGGGCCGGTCTTCGCGCACTGGGACGGCGTGGATCGCGGCCCGCTCGATCAGGACGACCCGATCGACGCTGCACGCAAGGGACGCAACGACCTTGAGCCTCCCGCAATCGCGATCCTGCCCGTGATCGGCGATATCCTTACCCTGCTGACCGCGCAGGACGGCGTGCTGCTCGCGCGCATGTCAGGATCGGGCGCGACCTGCTTCGCCCTGTTCGACAGTATCAGATCGCGCGACGCTGCCGCCGACGCGATTGCGGCCGAACATCCCGATTGGTGGCTGATGCGGACACGGTTGCGGTGAGCGAGGCCTGGACCGACATAAAGGGCGATCCCGCCTCGGCGATGCTGCTGATCGCGGACCATGCCTCCAATCATCTTCCCGACGGCGTCGACCTGGGCGTGCCCATCAGCGTGATGGGGGAGCATGTCGCGCTCGATATCGGCGTGACACCGCTCGCGGCCCTGCTGTGTGCCGATCTCGGCTGCCCGGCGGTTCTGGGCGGCGTGTCGCGGCTGCTGATCGACCTCAACCGCGAAGATCATGCCCCCGGCCTGATCCCCGAGACCAGCGACGGTGTCCTCATCCCCGGCAATGCCGGCCTCACGCCCGCCGATCGCGCCGCTCGGATCGAAAGCTGGTGGCGGCCCTACCACGACCACATCGTTGAATTGATCAGAGATACCGCGCCAAAACTCTTGATTTCGCTGCACAGCTTCACACCCCGCCTCGCCACTCGCGACGAGAAAAGGCCGTGGCAGATTGGTATCCTCTACAATCAGGATGATCGGGCCGCGCGGCTGGCTTTGCCGCTGCTGGAGCAAGCTGGGATCGTGGCGGGGGACAATTTGCCGTATTCAGGCAAGGTGCTGAACGCGACGATGAACCGCCATGGTGAGGACAATCGCATTGCGTATCTCGGCATCGAGGTGCGGCAGGACTTGATTTCGGACGCGGATGGTGTGGCTTTGTGGGGCGCAAGACTGGCGCCGATAATCCGGTCGGTACGCGACGGGCTGGGCGATGGCTGACCCGATCCTCACCGCCGCGGAGATGCATGCCGCCGAGCAGGCAGCGATGGATGGCGGCGTCTCGGTCGATACGCTGATGGAGCGCGCCGGCGCGGCGATCGCCGAAGCGATCTGGCGGATCGCTGGCGGCAGCGAGATCCTGGTCCTGTGCGGCCCGGGCAACAATGGCGGCGACGGCTATGTCGCGGCGCGCTTGCTCAAGGAACGCGGAGCGCACGTCCGGTTGGCGGCTTCAGCGCCCGCCAAGACGGATGCGGCGTCGCGCGCGGCTGGCCTGTGGGACGGGCCGATCGAGCCGTTGGGCGACGCGAGAAGGGCGGCGACTTTGGTTGACGCCCTGTTCGGCACCGGCCTGACGCGCGCGCTCGAACCGGCCACTGCCGACGCTTTGGCCCGGCTCTGCAAGGCCGCGCATCGCCGGATCGCGGTCGATCTACCAAGCGGCGTCGTCACCGATGACGGAACGGTGCTGTGCGAAGTGCCGCATTTCGACCTAACGATCGCCCTGGGCGCGTTAAAGCCATCGCACCTGCTGCTGCCAGCTGCGGAGCATTGCGGCCAGGTCGCTGTTGCCGACATCGGTTTGGGCAGCATTGAGGCCCCGCTCAACCGGATCGCGCGTCCCGGGCTCACCGCGCCCGGCCACGACGCCAACAAATATAGCCGGGGCAAGCTGGTGGTTGTCGTGGGCGAGATGCCCGGTGCCAGCCAGCTCGCCGCCGAGGCCGGTCAGCGCTCAGGTGCCGGTTATGTCGAATTGCTGGGAGCAGAGGGCGATAGGCCGCCACATGCCCTGGTCCGGCGCGCGTGGAGCGCGAAGGCGATCGCGGACGATCGGATCGCGGCGATCGTGGTCGGTCCCGGGCTCGGACGCGGGAAGCTCGGACGCAACCGGCTCGACGACGCGCTGGCGACCGGAAAGCCGCTCCTGCTCGATGCCGACGCGCTCAGCCTGATCGGCAAGGCGCGGCACGAACGCCTGCGCGGCCATATCGTCACCCCGCATTGGGGCGAGTTCGTGCGGATGTTCGGCGACAGCGGCAAGGATCGGCTAAGCCAGGCACGCGCCGCCGCCGCGAAATCGGGCGCGATCGTGCTGCTCAAAGGCGCGGACAGCATCGTCGCGCACCCCGATGGCCGTGCTGCCATTGCCGGCCTTGCGCCGTCCTGGCTGGCGAGCGCAGGCACGGGCGACGTGCTGGCGGGAATCATCGGCGGCTTGCTCGCCAACGGGCTCGAACCTTTCGCGGCCGCCCAGGCCGGGATCTGGCTACATGCCGAGGCGGCGCGGCTGGCGGGCCCGATGCTGATCGCGGACGATCTGGTCACGCGTCTACCGATCGCTATAGCGGCCTGCCTGTGACCCTATCCGAAGTGATCAAGCTTGCCGCGCGTGGCGACGGCGTGACCGAAGATGGCCGCCATGTGGCGCTCGCCGCTCCCGGCGACCAGGTCGATATCGCCGCCAACATCATCCCCGGCCCGCACCATGTCGATCCGCCGTGTCGCCATTTCCCCAAATGCGGCGGCTGCCAGCTCCAGCATATCGATGATGAAAGCTATTCCGATTTCGTGATCGAGCGGATCGCGTCCGCACTGGCTGCGCAGAAAATCGATCTGCCCGAAATCCGGGCGCCGCACTTGTCGCCACCTTACACGCGCCGCCGCGCCTCGCTCCGCGCGGAGCGGCTGGGCAAAAGGATCGTGCTCGGCTTCAACGAGGCGGTCAGCCACTACATCGTCGACATTCGCGAATGTCATATCCTGCTGCCGGAGCTGTTCGCTTTGGTCGAGCCGCTGCGCGTGCTCCTCGGCACGATGCTCGCCCCGCGTAAATCGGCCAATGTCCATCTCACCTGGACCGACCAGGGCGCGGATGTCGCGATCGATGGCGTCTCGGTCGATGGCCTGACCGCGCATGAGGCGCTGATGGATTTCGCCCAGACGCATCGGCTGGCACGCCTCGCGATCGACGAAGGCTATGGCAGCGAACCGCGCTGGGAGCCCGAGCCAGTCACCACCAAACTGGGCGGCGTCGCGGTGGGCGTACCGATCAAGGCGTTCCTGCAGGCGACCGCCGATGGGGCCGAGGCGCTGACCGCGGCGGTGATCGACGCGATTGGCGGGGCAAGGGTGGTCGCAGACCTCTTCGCGGGCCTCGGCACCTTTGCCTTGCCCGTCTCGGCCGGGGCGCGCGTGTTGGCGGTCGAAGGCGCGCGCGATCCAGCGTTGATGCTGCGCGCCGCCGCCAATCGCAGCGGCCGCCAGATCACGATCGAGCATCGCGACCTGTTCCGCCGTCCGCTTTCCCGGGAAGAATTGGACAAGTTCGACGCGGTGATCCTCGATCCGCCGCGCGCCGGTGCCAAGGAGCAGGCGCCAACCTTGGCGCAGGCCGATCTCGATCGCATCGCTTACGTTTCCTGCAATCCCAGCACCTTCGCGCGCGATGCACGTACTCTGGCCGAGGGCGGTTGGCGGATCGACTGGATCCAGCCTGTCGGCCAGTTCCGCTGGTCGACCCATGTCGAGCTGGCGGCCGCTTTCCTGCGCGATTGAGACGCTCAATCTCGACTGGTTAAAGATGCCTTAAAGAATTTCGGCCATACGGGCCGGATGCTTGAAGCCGGCCCTTCCTACACTCCCACCGCGCAACGCATGCCGGAAGGCCTCACCGCGATTGTGGGGGATGTCGGCCGGCAGATGATTCGCCTCGGCCTGACCGACGTCACGGGCGAACTACGCCGAGAAACCATCAAAGCTTATGAAGGGGCTACGCAGTCCACGATCTCGGGCGCGCTCACCAGCTTTGCGCGCGAATGCGGGCTTAGCGCGCTGCCGCGCCGCTGCGCGTTGGCATTATCGGGGGCAGCGCGCGGAGAGACGATCTCGGTAACCAACAGCCGCTGGTTCATATCGCGGTCGGGATTACGCTCGATGCTCCAGTCCGAGCCGATTTTGATAAATGATTTCGCAGCGATCGCCTGGTCGTTGACCTCCCTAAAGGGCAGCGCCCGAATCGAACGCACCGAGCAGGGCACCATATGCCCCGCGACGCAGCCCGGAACCTATTGCATCATCGGCATCGGCAGCGGGCTGGGGGTCGCTGTGATCCAGCGCGATGATTTCGGCCATTACAGCGTGCTTGCGACCGAAGCCGGCCATTGCGGTTTCATGCCGTCCGCCTCCGACTGGCAGCCGATCGTCGAAATCATGCGCAAGAGCGCCATCTGCCAGACAGCGGAACAATTCATGTCGGCGGCAGGATTGCACCGCACGTATCTGGCTTGCGCAGAATATCTCCGCACCGAGCGGCGCGCATCCAATTCGCTTGAGGTTGTGACGCTTGCGGAAAGCGCGCGCGATCCGGCCGCTATCAAGGCTAAGGACCTGATCGCCCGTGCCTTGTGGCAGTTTGCGGGCAATATGGTGCTGAGCCATGGCGCGTGGGATGGTGTCATCCTGACCGGCAGCCTGACGCACGCGCTCGCCAAAGTGTTGCGCCAACCCAAAGTCCGCGATCAATTCTCGCTGGCTGGGCCTTATGCGCGCGAATTGTTACGCGTGCCGTGCAGCTTCGCGAGCTTCGACCATGCCGAGTTGGAAGGGGCCGCCCAGGCGCTACTGCTGCGAGACCAGGCGCAGGCAAGATCAACGGTTGCCGTCGCCGCCTGAAACCGGCACCTTCCTCGTCGGTTGACCCTTCCAAGGAGGATGCCGGCATGAACGTGTCAAAGGGCGGCGTAGTCGAACGGATCGCACGGGTGCTGGCGGGGCAGAGGCTCAGCGCCAACGCCGAAGGGGACAAAGCGCACGCCGCTGCGGAGGTTGACGCTGCGTGGCGCGATCATGTCGACGATGCGATGGCGGTATTGCGCACTTTGCGCGAACCCGATGCGCGCATGGCCGACGCGGGTGACCCCGCAGTCTGGGAGCGG
>Ga0209455_1000903_pt1 | contig 15459 bp, 13 predicted proteins | sample AraplaCol_mCL_r2_FD_184275 | JGI IMG/M metagenome (GOLD analysis project Ga0209455, IMG submission 184275) | Arabidopsis root microbial communities from North Carolina, USA - plate scrape CL_Col_mCL_r2 (SPAdes) (version 2) | ecosystem: Host-associated > Plants > Roots > Endosphere | place: USA...
CGGACTCGACCGCGCGTCCGCCGAACTCGCCGACGCGCGCGAGCCCCGCGACGCGATCGAACGCGCCTGGGTCGGTCTCGAGGAGGGCGCCGCCGACTCCGGGGTCCGCCGCCTGCCGGCCGAGACGCCGGCGGAGTTCACCACCCGCGTCCTCGCCCGCGTGGCAGCCGACCGGGACGCGGCCCAGCGCTTCCTCGCCCTGTACCAGCGCGCGCGATTCAGCAGCGCCGCGGTCACGCCCGAGGACGTCGCCGCCGCGCGCTCGGCGGTCGACGCGCTCCGCGCCTCGTGGAGCGACGCCCCTCGCTCGCGCGCGTCGACGTCGGCCGAGCGCTTCGGAGCCCGCCGATGACCCGCCGTCTGCCGCCCCGGATACTGCGTCGGCTCATCCTCAGCGCCCTTCTCGGGCTCGCGTTCGGCGTCGCGGCCTGGTACCTCGGGATGGACGCCGCGCACGCCATCGGACTCGGTGCTGCTGCCTTCGCCCTCACCGCCTGCCTCTCGGCACTGGGGGAGGCCGCCGACGTCGTCTGGGCCGTCCCCGCCCCGCAGCCCCGGCCGGGCGCGCGCCGCGACATCGTCCAGCTGGGCTGGTCGCTCGGCGCCCGCGGAGGCCGGGCATCGCCCGAGGGCGTGCGCCGGCTCCGACTGCTCGCCGAGCGCGCGCTCCTGCTCCGGGGCCTCGACCTGGAGGACCGCACCGCGGACGCCCGCCTCGAGGAGCTGCTCGGGGCCGACGCGCTCCGGCTCCTCCGTCGCGGTTCCGGGGTAGCCCCGCCGCGCACGTCGGAGGTCTCCGCGGCACTGACCCGGCTGGAGGCGCTGGCCTACGAGGACGCGGTCGCACCCTTCCCGACGCCCGCCGCCGCGCCGTCCACCTCATCCCGACCACCCGCCCCGAGCATCCAGGAGCCACCGCATGCCCGCTGACCCCACCCAGCAGACCGACGAGGCACCACACGCGCAGGCACCCGCTCTCGCCGTCCCCGAGGTCGCCCGACTCGGCGCCGCGGTGCTCGACCGCGTCAGCAGCGTCGTCGTCGGCATGCGCGAGCCGCTCCGCATCGCCTTCGCGACCATCCTCGCGGGCGGCCACGTGCTGTTCGAGGACGTCCCTGGACTCGGCAAGACGCTCGCCGCGCGCAGCATCGCGTCCGCCGTCGGGCTCGACTTCCGCCGGCTGCAGTGCACCCCCGACCTGCTGCCGTCGGACATCACCGGCTCGTTCGTGTACGTGCCGAGCACGGCCGAGTTCGAGTTCCGGCCCGGGCCGGTGTTCACGGGACTGTTCCTCGCCGACGAGATCAACCGCACGTCGCCGAAGACGCAGTCCGCGCTGCTGGAGGCGATGGCCGAGGGGCAGGTGTCGGTCGAGGGTCGCAGCTTTCCGCTGCCGTCGCCGTTCCACGTCGTCGCAACGGCGAATCCGATCGAGTCGGAGGGTACGTACGCGCTGCCGGAGGCCCAGCTCGACCGCTTCATGGTGCGCCTGAGCGTCGGCTATCCCGACGAGGCGGGGGAGTCGCGTGTGCTTCTCGCCCGCATCGCCCGACGCCATGAGGTCGCGAGCGTCGAGCCGGTAATCGACGCGGCGACGCTGGCGGCCATGCAGGCGGGCATCGAAGCGGTGGATGTGGACCCCGACATCGCCGCCTACTGCGTCCGCCTCGCCGCCGCGACCCGCAGCCACCGTTCCGTCGAGGTGGGCGCGTCGCCACGCGGGTCGCAGGGGCTGCTGCTGGTCGCCCGGGCGCTGGCCGTGCTGGACGGACGCGACTTCGTCCTCCCGGACGACGTGAAGGCGGTCGCCGTGCCCGTGCTCGCCCATCGGCTCACGCTGACCGTGCAGGCGTGGACGGGCGGCGTCCGCGCGGAGCAGGTCGTCGCGGAGGTGGTCAGCACGGTCGCCGGTCCGCCTGCCGTGGGGGCGGGCCGCCGTGCGCCGGCGCCTGCGGACGCGGCCGGGACGGACCCGCAGCGACGATGACCGACCACGCCGACCACGCGGACCAGGACCGCACGCACACCGCCGCGCGCGGGGGATGGACGCTGAGCCCGGCCCTCGCCGGCGCTGTCGTGGTCGGCGTGGCCGGTGTGGTGGCGGCGTTCGTCATGACGCGCGTCGAACCGGCACTGGTCGGCGCGCCCCTGCTGCTCGCGGCGGCGCTGAGCTGGGACCGCCGCCCGCGCAGAGACCGCGACACGTCGTCGGACGACCTCGTCACCGAGACGTCGGTCGCCTCCACGGGACCCGCGCATCCCGCGCCGGACGGGTCCACGGCGCTCACCGTCGACCTCCACGCCGCCACGACGCAGCGTCCGGACGCGCTGCACCTGCGGCTCGCCCTCGGCGGCGCCGCGCCGGTGGATGCGGTGCTCACGCCGCACACCGCCGCCCGCACCACGGGCGAGGTCCCCGTCATACACTCGGGTCCGCAGCGCGTGGCCGAGGTCGCCGCCCGGGCTGTCGGCGGGGACGCGGCGTGGGTCGGCGCCCCGGGCGAGGAGGTCTCGGTCGAGCGGGTGGTGCGTCCGCGCCGGGTGCCGCTCCGCCGACTCCCGCTCCCGGCGCGCCTGCTCGGCCTGACCGGTCAGCACGTCTCCACGCGGCCCGGCGACGGCGGCGAGTTCCGTGACGTCGACCTGTTCCATCCCGGCGACCGGCTCCGGCGGATCGACTGGCGGGCGACCGCCCGCGCGGGACGCTCGGGGGAGCTGTACGTGCGCCGGACCACCGCGACCTCGGACGCCGCCGTGCACCTGGTGCTCGACGCGCGCGACGACCTGACCGGGGTCGTGGCCGACTGGTCGCGCGCCTACCCGCGACCGGCGCTGTCCTCGCTCGACCTCGCGCGCGAGGCGGCCGCGTCGCTCACCGTCGCCTACGCCGCGGTGGGCGACCGGGTGGGCTTCGACGACCTGGGGGAGTCGCGCCGCGTCCTCCCGCCGCGCGCCGGCGCTCGCCACCGCGAGCGGGTGCTGCGCGCGATCGAGTTGACGACGGCCACGGGCACCGCCTTCCAGCGCGTCCGGTCGCCGCGGCTGTCGCCGGGCGCGATCGTGTACGTGCTCTCGACCTTCCTCGACGACCAGCCGTCGACTCTGGCACTGGGATGGCGCGCATCCGGGCATCGCGTCATCGCCGTCGACGTGCTCCCGGTGCGAGACCCGCGCGAGCTGACCGCGCGAGAGCGGCTGGCCCTCCGCACGGTCGAGCTCGAGCGCACCCTCCGCCTGCGACAGCTGGAGGCCGGCGGGGTGGAGCTGCTCGGCTGGCAGGATCCGGTGTCCCGCGAGGCCGGCTTGCGCTCCCTGACGACGGCGAGGCGCGGATGAGCGACCCCGCGCACACGACGCCCGAGCTCGGCGCCCGCACCGTACCGGGCTGGTCGCTCCGCGCGCTGTTCGCCGCGCTCGGCCTGACCCTGGTACTCGCGGGCGTGCCGAGCGGCCCGTGGACGGCGATCGGCGCCCTGCTCGTCGGCGTCGCCGTGTGGCGCCCGCGCTGGCTGACGGCGTGGGTGCTGATCGGCGTGCTGGTGCTGTCGTCCCTGATCGAACCCGGCACGCTGACGGTCCGGATGCTCGCGCTGGTCGCCGGCGCGCACGCCCTGCACGTGATCGCGTCGTGGATGCTGGTGGTTCCGGCCGCGGCGCGCCTCCAGCCTGCGGTGCTGCTGCCGTCGCTGCGCCGGTTCGTGCTCCTTCAGATCCCGGTCCAGGTCGTGGCCGTGGCGGTCCTCCTCCCGACGGGACGCGTCGCGGTCCCCCTGCTCGCCATCGTCTCGGGCCTGGCAGTGCTGGCCCTGGTCGGGATGCTCGTCCCCGCCCTGCTGCGCCGCCCGAACCGCTGACCCGAGCACCGGAGGCGGCCGTCGGGATCGAATGTCGGTGGTCGCTCCTAGACTCACGCGTGCGGGGATCGCCGCGCTCGAGAGGGTAGAATCGAACGGATGTTCGAGGCGCCGGAGTGCGGTGCGCGGTGGGCGAACAGCCCCCTCGAACAATGACGGATGGCGGAGAATAGAGCGAGTGAGCAGCGGGCGAGTGAACAACGATCGGGTGCACGGGGACGGCGACTTCGGCAGCAGCATCAGCCGGGTGACCGGCTCGCACCTCAGTGTGCGCGGAGCACGGGTGCACAACCTCCACAACGTCGACCTCGAGATCCCGCGCGACTCGATGGTGGTCTTCACCGGCCTCTCCGGGTCGGGCAAGTCGTCGCTCGCGTTCGACACGATCTTCGCCGAGGGCCAGCGGCGTTACGTCGAGTCGCTGTCCGCGTACGCGCGCCAATTCCTCGGCCAGGTGGACCGGCCCGACGTCGACTTCATCGAGGGCCTGAGCCCGGCGGTCTCCATCGACCAGAAGTCGACCAACCGCAACCCGCGATCGACCGTCGGCACGATCACCGAGATCTACGACTACATGCGTCTGCTGTGGGCGCGCATCGGCGTGCCGCACTGTCCCATCTGCGGTGAGCGCATCCAGCGCCAGACCGTGCAGCAGATCGCCGACCAGCTGATGGAGCTCGAGCCGGGCACCCGATACATGGTCGTCAGCCCTGTCGTCTCGCAGAAGAAGGGCGAGTTCGTCGATCTCTTCAAGGAGCTCGCGGCGAGCGGCTACTCCCGCGCGCTGGTCGACGGCGAGCAGATCCAGCTGTCCGACCCGCCCACGCTCAAGAAGCAGGTCAAGCACGACATCTCGGTCGTGATCGACCGCCTGGTCGCCGGCCCCGACATCCTGGGCCGCCTCACCGACTCGCTCGAGACCGCGCTGCGCCTCACGGACGGCCTCGTGCAGGTCAACTACGTCGACCGCGAGGGCGCGGCGGCGTGGCAGAACTTCAGCGAGAAGCTGTCCTGCCCGAACGGCCACCCCATCCAGCTGACCGAGATCGAGCCGCGGACGTTCTCGTTCAACGCCCCGTTCGGCGCCTGCCCCGAGTGCTCCGGCCTCGGCACCCGCATGTCGGTCGATGAGGAGCTGCTGCTCGACGACGACGAACTCAGCATCGCCGAGGGCGTCATCGTGCCGTGGACCAGCCAGGGCAAGAGCCTGTTCAACTATTACGAGAAGCTGCTCGACGGCCTTGCGCGCGACCTGAAGTTCTCGCTCAAGACCCCGTGGAAGAAGCTGCCGCAGAACGTGAAGGACGCCGTCCTCCACGGCGACAACTTCGAGGTCAAGGTGCGGTGGAAGAACCGCTACGGCCGCGAGATGTCGTACACCTCGGGCTTCGAGGGCGTGGTGCCCTACATCGAGCGCCAGTACCTTCAGGCCGAGACCGACACGCAGCGTGCCCGCTGGTCGGAGTACCTGCGCGAGGTGCCGTGCCCGGTCTGCGGCGGCAAGCGCCTCAAGCCCGAGGTGCTGGCCGTCCTCGTCCACGGCAAGAGCATCGCCGACGCGTCGCTGCTCAGCCTCAGCGACGCCCGCGCGTTCATGGAGAAGCTGCACCTGACCGAGCGCGAGCAGAAGATCGGCGCGCAGGTGCTGCGCGAGATCAAGATCCGCCTCGACTTCCTCATCCAGGTCGGCCTGAGCTATCTCGACCTGGCGCGCGCCGCGGGCACGCTGTCCGGCGGCGAGGCGCAGCGCATCCGCCTGGCCACGCAGATCGGCTCCGGACTGACCGGCGTGCTGTACGTGCTCGACGAGCCGAGCATCGGCCTGCACCAGCGCGACAACCGCCGTCTGATCGACACGCTGGTCGCCCTGCGCGACCTCGGCAACACTCTGATCGTCGTCGAGCACGACGAGGACACCATCCGCACCGCCGACTGGATCGTCGACATCGGCCCGGGCGCCGGCGTCAACGGCGGTCACGTCGTCCACTCCGGCTCGTACGACGAGCTGCTGAAGAACACGGCGTCGCTCACCGGCGACTACCTCGCCGGCCGCCGTGAGATCGCCATCCCGGCGAAGCGGCGCAAGATCGACAAGAAGCGGATGATCCGCGTGGTCGACGCCGAGGCCAACAACCTCAAGAAGGTGACGGTCGACTTCCCGCTCGGCACGTTCGTCGCCGTCACCGGCGTCTCGGGCTCAGGAAAGTCGTCGCTGGTCAACGACATCCTGTACCGGGTGATGGCCAACAAGCTCAACGGCGCCCGCAAGGTGGCCGGCAAGCACCGCACGATCACCGGCCTCGAGAACCTCGACAAGGTCGTGCACGTCGACCAGGCGCCGATCGGCCGCACCCCGCGCTCCAACCCGGCGACCTACACGGGCGTGTTCGACCGCATCCGGAACCTCTTCGCCGAGACGCCGGAAGCGAAGGCCCGCGGCTACCTGCCCGGCCGGTTCAGCTTCAACGTCAAGGGCGGCCGCTGCGAGGCGTGCTCGGGTGACGGCACGATCAAGATCGAGATGAACTTCCTGCCCGACGTCTACGTCGCGTGCGAGGTCTGCGGGGGAGCGCGGTACAACCGCGACACCCTGTCGGTGCACTACAAGGGCAAGAACATCGCCGAGGTGCTCGACATGCCGATCAGCGAGGCGGCGGAGTTCTTCAAGCCGATCTCGGCCATCCACCGCTACCTGCAGACGCTGGTCGACGTGGGCCTCGGCTACGTCCGCCTCGGCCAGAGCGCGACCACCCTGTCGGGCGGTGAGGCGCAGCGCGTCAAGCTCGCGACCGAGCTGCAGCGCCGCTCCAACGGCCGCAGCGTGTACGTGCTCGACGAGCCGACCACCGGTCTGCACTTCGAAGACGTCCGCAAGCTCCTCCTGGTGCTGAACGGACTGCTCGACAAGGGCAACACGGTCATCGTCATCGAGCACAACCTCGACGTCATCAAGTCGGCCGACTGGATCATCGACATGGGCCCGGAGGGCGGCGCCGGCGGCGGCGAGGTCATCGCGACGGGCACTCCGGAGCAGGTGGCCGAGACGCCCGGCAGCCACACCGGGTTCTTCCTCAAGGAGATCCTGCAGGGCGAGTCCGCCCGGGGCGCTGCGTAAGGGATGGCCGACACCGTCAGCTACCGACCGAAGGCCGGCGAGATCCCGACCCAGCCGGGAGTGTACCGGTTCCGTGACAAGAACCGCCGCGTGCTCTATGTGGGCAAGGCGAAGAACCTCCGCGCGCGGCTGAGCAACTACTTCCAGCCGCTGCGAAGCCTTCACGAGCGCACGCGGCGGATGGTGACCACGGCGTCCAGCGTCGAGTGGACGGTCGTGGGCACGGAGTACGAGGCCCTCCAGCTCGAGTACACGTGGATCAAGGAGTTCAACCCGCCGTTCAACGTCAAGTTCCGCGACGACAAGACGTACCCGTACCTGGCCGTGACCCTCGGCGATCGCATCCCGCGGGTGATGATCACGCGCAACCGCAACATCAAGGATGCGCGCTACTTCGGCCCGTACACGAAGGTCTGGGCGATCCGCGAGACGGTCGACCTGATGCTCAAGGCGTTCCCGATGCGGTCGTGCTCCGACGGCGTCTACCGGCGCGCCGAGCTCACCGGGCGGCCGTGCCTGCTGGGCGACATCGGCAAGTGCGCCGCGCCCTGCGTCGGCCGGATCACCCCGGAGGACCACAAGTCGCTCGCGATCGACTTCGCCAGCTTCATGGCGGGCAACGACAGCGGCTACCTGCGCGACCTCAACGACAAGATGAAGCAGGCGGCGAGCACGATGGACTACGAGTCCGCGGCCCGCCACCGCGACGCGATCCAGGCGCTCGAGGGTGCGCTCGGCAAGAGCGCGGTCGTGCTGCCCGAGGATGTCGACGCCGACGTGTTCGGCATCGCCCACGACGAGCTCGCCGCCGCGGTGACGCAGTTCATCGTCCGCGGCGGCCGTGTTCGCGGTGTCCGCAGCTGGGTGGTCGACAAGGAGCTCGACCTGGGCCTCGGCGAGCTCGTCGAGACCGTGGTGCAGAACGCCTACGACGGGCCGGATGCGCCGCCGCGCGAGATCCTCGTGCCCGAGCTGCCGGAGGACACCGCCGAGCTCGACGAGTGGCTCACGCAGCGCCGCCGTGAGACGCCCGACCCGTCGGCCCCGCGGGGACGACTCACCGGCCGGGTCTCGCTCCGCACCGCGCAGCGCGGCGACAAGGCCGCACTGGCTCAGACGGTCGAGATGAACGCCAAGAACGCGCTGGTCCTCTACAAGACGCGGCGCAGCTCCGACTTCGTCGCACGCTCCAAGGCGCTCAACGACATCCAGGACGCCCTCGGGATGGCCGACGCCCCGCTTCGAATGGAGTGCTACGACGTGTCGCACCTCAGCGGCACCAACATCGTCGCCTCGATGGTGGTCTTCGAGGACGGCCTGCCCCGGAAGGACCAGTACCGCCGGTTCAGCATCCCCGAGTCCACCGACGACACCGAGTCGATCTACCAGGTGATCTCGCGACGGCTGGCCTACCTGAAGGAGACGCCCGCGACCGCCGCCGAGACGCTCGACGAGGAGACGGCTCTCGACGCCGAAGGAGCCGCGGGGGCCGACGAGGTGGTGGAGGACGCCGCGGAGCGCCGCCGCCGCAAGTTCTCGTACCCCCCGAACCTGCTCATCGTCGACGGCGGCCAGCCCCAGGTCGCCGCCGCGAAGCGGGCCCTCGACGAGTCGGGCGTCACCGGCATCCAGCTCGCGGGCATCGCGAAGCGGCTGGAGGAGATCTGGCTGCCCGACTCGGACTTCCCGGTCATCCTTCCGCGCAACAGCGACGCCCTGTTCCTCATCCAGCGGCTCCGCGACGAGGCGCACCGGTTCGCCATCACCTACCAGCGAGCGCGCCGCAAGCGCGACATCGGCACCGTGCTGGGCGAGATCCCGGGCCTGGGCCCGTCGCGCGTGAAGGAGCTGCTGAAGCACTTCGGCTCCGTCGCCCAGCTGCGCAAGGCGACGCCCGAGCAGATCGCCGAGGTGCGCGGCGTCGGTCCGCGGCTTGCGGCCGCCGTCTTCGAGCGGCTGGCCGACAGCGCGCCCGCGACGGATGCGCAGCCTCAGGACGGCCAACCGGTGGACAGCAGTCGCTAGGCTGGGGGCAGAGCAGGAAAGCGGAGGAGACCGGTCGATGGCCACCGACGATGAGACGAACGCAAGCGCCGAGCAGCAGGAAGTGCTCATCGTCACGGGGATGTCGGGTGCCGGCCGCTCGACGGTCGCCAACGCGCTGGAAGACCTCGACTGGTACGTGGTCGACAACCTGCCGCCGCAGATGCTCCGCCCGCTCGTCGAGCTGGCGAATCGGGCCGAGTCCGGTCTGCCGCGCATCGCCGCGGTCGTCGACGTGCGCGGCCGCAACTTCTTCGTCGACCTGCGCGACATGATCCAGAGCCTGCGCGAGGGCACCAAGGTGCGCGTGCTGTTCCTGGAGGCGTCGGATGCGGTGCTCGTGCGCCGCTTCGAGCAGGTGCGCCGCCCGCACCCGCTGCAGGGCGACGGCACGATCCTCGACGGCATCAACGCCGAACGCGCCCGCCTGCGCGAGATCCGCGAGGCGGCCGACATCATCGTCGACACGACCGACCTCAACATCCACCAGCTGGCCACGAACATCACCGACACGTTCGCCGCGGAGGACGCGGCCGACGTCCAGGTCACGGTCATGAGCTTCGGCTTCAAGTACGGCCTGCCCGCCGACGCCGACATGGTCGCCGACGCGCGCTTCCTCCCGAACCCGTTCTGGAACCCCGAATTGCGGCCGCACACCGGCCTCGAGGAGGTCGTCCGCGACTTCGTCCTGACGCAGGACGGCGCTGCCGAGTTCATCCAGGGCTACATGGCCGCGCTGAAGCCGATCGTCGCCGGCTACCAGCGCGAGAACAAACGCCACGCGCTGTTCGCGATAGGCTGCACTGGCGGAAAACACCGTTCGGTCGCGATTGCGGAAGAGCTCGCGGCACGGTTGCGCACTTTCCCCGGTCTGGCGGTGAACACCAAACACCGCGACCTCGGCCGTGAATGATCCCGGCCCTCCCATCCACGGCACCACCCCCGCCTTGAGACAGTAAGGAATCCGATTGGCTCTCACCGCCGACGTCAAGGACGAGCTCACGAAGGTCGAGGTCGGCAAGACCACCGTCCGGGCAGCAGAGCTGGCCACCATCCTCCGGTTCTCGGGCGGCCTGCACCTCATCGGCGGCCGGATCGCGGTGGAGAGCGAGCTGGACACACCCGAGCTCGCGCGACGCGTGCGCAAAGACCTGGCGGAGCTGTACGGCGTTCGCAGCGACGTCTCGGTGACCTCGCCCTCCGGCGTCCGCCGGAACAGCCAGTACCTGGTCCGCGTGCTCGACGGCGGCGAGACCCTCGCCCGTCAGACCGGCCTCCTGGACGCCCGCCGCCGCCCGATCCGCGGTCTCCCGAACCGGCTCACGACCGGCTCCCGCGAAGAGCTGGCGGCCGTGTGGCGGGGCGCGTTCCTCGCCAGCGGCTCGCTGACCGACCCGGGCCGCTCGGCCGCGCTGGAAGTCACCTGCCCGGGCAACGAGGCCGCGATGGCCCTCGTCGGCGCCGCCGGCCGCATCGGCATCGCCGCCAAGGCCCGCGAGGTGCGCGGCGTGCACCGCGTCGTCATCCGGGACGGCGATGCGATCAGCGCGATGCTTGTCGCCATGGGCGCCGCGCAGACCGTCGCCAATTGGGAGGCGCTGCGCCAGCGCCGCGAGGTGCGCGCCAATGCCAACCGCCTCGTCAACTTCGACGACGCCAACCTGCGCCGCTCCGCGCAGGCCGCCGTCGCCGCCTGCGCGCGCGTCGAGCGCGCGCTCGAGATCCTCGGCCCGGACGTGCCGAAGCACCTGCAGTACGCAGGCGAACTGCGCCTCGCCCACCGCGACGCGAGCCTCGACGAGCTCGGCCACTACGCCGACCCGCCGATGACGAAGGACGCGGTCGCCGGCCGCATCCGACGCCTGCTCGCGATGGCCGACAAGCGCGCCTCCGACCTGGGCATCCCGGGCACGGAGGCGAGCCTCCCGGCCGATCTGGACGAGGTGTAGTTTTCAAACGTCGAACCCCAAACACACAAGTGGAGATGAGTAATGGCTGACTACACGCTGCCTGACCTGCCGTACGACTACTCGGCCCTCGAGCCGAACATCAGCGGCCGGATCATGGAGCTGCACCACGACAAGCACCACAAGACGTACGTGGACGGCGCCAACACCGCCCTCGCGAAGCTCGCCGAGGCGCGCGACGCCGACGACCTGACCTACGTCAACAAGCTCGAGAAGGACCTGGCGTTCAACCTCGCCGGCCACGTCAACCACACCGTGTTCTGGAACAACCTCTCCCCGGACGGAGGCGACAAGCCGGTCGGCGAGCTCGCGGCGGCGATCGACGAGTTCTTCGGATCGTTCGACAAGTTCCGCGCCCACTTCACGGCGTCGGCGCTGGGCATCCAGGGCTCCGGCTGGTCGATCCTCGCGTGGGACTCGCTGGGCCAGAAGCTCATCATCGAGCAGCTCTACGACCACCAGGGCAACCTCGCCGCGGCGACCGTCCCGCTCCTCATGCTCGACATGTGGGAGCACGCCTTCTACCTCGACTACGTCAATGTGAAGGCGGATTACGTCAAGGCGTTCTGGAACATCACCAACTGGGGCGACGTCAACGACCGCTTCCTCCGCGCGCGCGAGAAGACCGCGGGTCTGCTGCTACTGTCGTAGGCAGGATGGCGTCCCGGGAGGGAGCCTCCCGGGACGCCGACGTCCGCAACAACCACCCACCAAAGTGCGCCGTCCGGCGCCCATCGAGTAACTGGAGACATCTGTGTCCGTAAAGATCGGAATCAACGGGTTCGGTCGCATTGGTCGTAACTACCTGCGCGCCGCCCTCGCGAAGGGCAGCGACCTCGAGATCGTCGCGGTGAACGACCTCACCGACAACAAGACGCTCGCGCACCTGCTCAAGTACGACTCCATCACGGGCCGTCTCGACGCGACAGTGGAGCTCGACGGCGACAACATCGTCGTGAACGGCAAGCCGATCAAGGTCCTCGAGGAGCGCGACCCCGCCAACCTCGGCTGGGGCGAGCTGGGCGTCGACATCGTCATCGAGTCGACCGGCCGCTTCACCAAGGCGGAGGACGCGCGCAAGCACATCCAGGCCGGCGCCAAGAAGGTCATCATCTCGGCCCCCGCGACGGGCGAGGACGCCACCTTCGTCATGGGCGTCAACGAGCACCTGTACAACCCGGAGACCGACAACATCATCTCCAACGCGTCGTGCACGACGAACTGCCTCGCGCCGCTCGCCAAGGTGTTCAACGACGAGTTCGGCATCGAGCGCGGCCTGATGACCACGGTCCACGCCTACACCGCCGACCAGAACCTCCAGGACGGTCCGCACTCCGACCTGCGCCGCGCCCGCGCCGCCGCGATCAACATCGTGCCGACATCGACCGGCGCCGCCAAGGCCATCGGCCTGGTCCTCCCCGAGCTGAAGGGCAAGCTCGACGGCTTCGCCCTCCGCGTCCCGGTGCCCACCGGTTCCATCACCGACCTGACCGTCACCGCCTCGCGTCCGGTCACCGTCGACGAGGTCAAGGCCGCGTACAAGAAGGCCGCCGAGGGTCCGCTCAAGGGCATCCTCAAGTACACCGAGGACGAGATCGTCTCGAGCGACATCGTGTCCGACCCGCACTCGTCGATCTTCGACGCGGGCCTGCTGCGCGTCATCGGCGACCAGGTCAAGCTCTCGAGCTGGTACGACAACGAGTGGGGCTACTCCAACCGTCTCGTCGACCTGACCGAGTACGTGGCCGAGCGCCTCTAACGACAGGGAACCGACGTGACGCTCCGCACACTCGACGCACTCGGTTCGCTCGCCGGCAAGCGGGTCGTCGTCCGCTGCGATCTCAACGTGCCCCTCGAGGGCTCGAAGATCACGGACGACGGCCGCGTGCGAGCGTCGATTCCCACCCTGAACGCCCTGATCAATCAGGGCGCGAAGGTGGTCGTCATCTCCCACCTGGGCCGCCCCGAGGGCGCGCCCGACGCGAAGTACAGCCTGGCGCCGGTGGCCCAGCGGCTCTCGGAGCTGCTGGGGAAGCCGGTGACCTTCGCGAAGGACACCGTCGGCGGCGGCGCCGCTGACGCCGTGGCCGGCCTCAAGGACGGCGACGTCGCCCTGCTCGAGAACCTCCGCTTCAACCCGGGGGAGACCGCGAAGGACGACGCAGAGCGCAAGGCGTTCGCCGAGAAGCTGGCCGCCTTCGGAGACGCCTTCGTGTCCGACGGCTTCGGCGTCGTCCACCGCAAGCAGGCGAGCGTCTACGAGCTCGCGCAGCTGCTGCCGAGCGCGGCGGGCACGCTCATCCAGGCCGAGCTCGAGGTGCTCGACCGGCTGACCGAGAACCCCGAGCGGCCGTACGCGGTCGTGCTCGGCGGCTCCAAGGTCTCCGACAAGCTCGGCGTGATCGGCCACCTGCTGCCGAAGGTGAACTCGCTGCTCATCGGCGGCGGGATGCTGTTCACGTTCCTCGCGGCGCAGGGCCACAAGGTGGGCTCCAGCCTGCTGGAGGCCGACCAGATCGACACCGTGAAGGGCTACCTGGCGAAGGCCGAGGAGCTGGGTGTGGAGCTTGTGCTCCCGCGCGATGTCGTCGTCGCCTCGAAGTTCGGCGCCGACGCGGAGCACGTGGTGCGCCCGATCGACGGGATCGAGGACACCGAGTGGGGTGACAAGGGTCTCGGGCTCGACATCGGCCCCGAGACGGCCGAGCTGTTCTCCGAGTACGTCCGCGGCGCCACGACGGTGTTCTGGAACGGGCCGATGGGCGTGTTCGAGCTGGCGCCGTTCGCGGCCGGCACCAAGGCGGTCGCCCAGGCGCTCACCGAGGTCGACGGCCTGAGCGTCGTCGGCGGCGGCGACTCGGCCGCGGCGGTCCGCGCGCTCGGGTTCCGCGACGACCAGTTCGGTCACATCTCGACGGGCGGAGGCGCGAGCCTCGAGTTCCTCGAAGGCAAGCGACTCCCCGGACTGGAGGTCCTCGGATGGCAGCAGTGAGCCCCTCGGTGCGGCGTGTGCCGCTCATCGCAGGCAACTGGAAGATGAACCTGGACCACCTCCAGGCGATCGCCTTCGTGCAGAAGCTGGCGTGGACGCTGAAAGATGCGAACCACGACTTCTCCGCGGTCGAGGTGGCGGTCTTCCCGCCGTTCACCGACCTGCGCAGCGTACAGACGCTGATCTCGGCCGACAAGCTCCCGCTCGCCTTCGGTGGCCAGGACGTCTCCGAGCACGAGTCCGGCGCGTACACCGGCGAGATCTCCGCCGCCTTTCTCGAGGCGCTCGAGTCCCGCTACGTGATCATCGGCCACTCCGAGCGGCGCACGCTGCACGGCGAGACCGACGAGCAGGTGGCCGCGAAGGTGGCCGCATCCCTCAAGCACAACATCGCACCGATCATCTGCGTCGGCGAGACGGCGGAGGACCTCGAGATCCACGGCGCGAGCGCCGTCCCGGTCGCGCAGCTGCGCGCCGCGCTGTCGAAGGTCGACTCGGCCGCCGACATCGTCGTGGCCTATGAGCCGGTGTGGGCGATCGGATCCGGCCAGGCGGCGACGCCGGAGCAGGCCGAGCAGGTCTGCGCCGCGCTGCGCGGTGTGATCGCTGAGGTGCTCGGCGACGACGTCGCGGCCAAGACCCGCATCCTCTACGGCGGATCGGTGAAGTCGGGCAACATCGCCGGCTTCATGCGCGAGCCGAACGTCGACGGTGCGCTGGTCGGCGGTGCCAGCCTGGACGTGAACGAGTTCGCCGCGATCGTGCGGTACCAGAAGCACGTCGGCCTCTGAGCAGCCCGCGCGTTATACTGGTCGTTGGTCTTCCCCGGGCTCGGCCCGGACGCTTCCCGAAAGGTTCCCCGTGCTCATTCTCCAGGTCGTCCTGCAGGTGCTGCTGGGCATCACCAGCCTCCTGCTGACGCTGCTCATCCTGCTGCACAAGGGCCGCGGCGGTGGCCTCTCCGACATGTTCGGCGGCGGTGTCACCTCCAACCTCGGTGCGTCCGGTGTCGCGGAGCGCAACCTCAACCGGATCACGGTCATCCTCGGGCTCATCTGGATCACGTGCATCGTGGTTCTCGGCCTGATCACCAAGTTCAGTGCTTAAGCGCTGAGAAGAGGGGAAACACTATGGCTTCCGGAGGAAGTGCCATCCGTGGCTCGCGCGTCGGTGCGGGCCCCATGGGGGAGCAGGACCGCGGGTTCCACGCGGAGCGCATCGCCATCTCGTACTGGGACGCCCTCGGCAACGAGACCGTCCGCTACTTCGCGGCAAACCTGCCCGAGGAGGAGATCCCCGACGTCATCGATTCGCCGTCGACGGGTCTGCCGGCCGGCCGCGACAAGGAGAACCCGCCCTCGGTCGCCAAGACCGAGCCCTACAAGACGCACCTCGCGTATGTGAAGGAGCGCCGCAGCGAGGAGGAGGCGGAGCAGCTGCTCGAAGACGCCCTCAACCAGCTGCGCGCCCGCCGCGGTCGTCCGACCA
>Ga0209455_1000906_pt1 | contig 15444 bp, 13 predicted proteins | sample AraplaCol_mCL_r2_FD_184275 | JGI IMG/M metagenome (GOLD analysis project Ga0209455, IMG submission 184275) | Arabidopsis root microbial communities from North Carolina, USA - plate scrape CL_Col_mCL_r2 (SPAdes) (version 2) | ecosystem: Host-associated > Plants > Roots > Endosphere | place: USA...
GCGCCTTCGAGCCGTTCTTCACCACCAAGGAAGTCGGCAAGGGGTCCGGCCTCGGGCTGAGCATGGTCTATGGCTTCGCCAAGCAATCCGACGGCCATGTCTCGATCTACAGCGAGCAGGGTCTTGGGACGACGGTCCGGATCTATCTGCCGCGCGTCGGCGCCGGACAGTCGGTGGCCGACATGCCCGAGACTGACGAGGCTGCGCCGCGCGGCCATGAGACCATCCTGATCGCGGAGGACGATCCGTTCGTGCGCTCCTCGGTGATCCAGCGGGTGGAGGCGCTCGGCTATCGCGTGGTCGCGGCCGTCCATGGCAAGGAGGCCCTGCAGCGGCTGCGCGACGACCCCCGCATCGACATGCTGTTCACCGATATCATCATGCCCGGCGGCATGAGCGGCTGGGACCTTGCCGAGCAGGCCCGGAGTATCAGGCCCGGCCTGCCGGTGCTGTTCACCTCGGGCTATGCGCTGGAGACCCTGGTCGAGCAGGGCCGTGCGCAGGCCCAGGCCGTGGTCCTGACCAAGCCCTATCGCAAGGCCGAGCTCGCCCAGCGGCTCAGGGATGCATTTGCGGCGGCGGCAGTGACGTCGTAAAGCCCCGGACCGGTCTGACGGCCGGCCAGCCCGCTTGCTAAATCGGGCCGGTTTTGGCCTATTAGCCGGCAAGCTATGTCTTCGGAGTTGACTGCAATGGTTCCTTTTTTCGTCCAGATCAAATGCAAGCTCGGCCAGTCCTACACGGTCGCCAATGCGCTTGCCGAAGCCGAGATCGCCTCCGAGATCTACTCCACCGCGGGCCACTACGATTTGCTGGTGAAGTTCTACGTCGACAAGGACACCGACATCGGCCACTTCATCAATGAGAAGGTGCAGGTGCTGCCCGGCATCCAGGACACGCTCACCATCATCACCTTCAAGGCGTTCGGCGCCGGCTAGCCGGGCGCGCTCAGCCGCCGACTTCCTTGCGCTTGGGCGGCGTCGGGCCGTCGACCGGCGGCAGCGACTTCAGATAGGCGGCCATCGCGGCGCGATCCTCCGGCTTCAGCTGCGCGAGGTTCTTGATCACCGGCCGCATCGCGCCCGAGGCGCTGTCGCCCTCAGGCATGTCGCCGGTTTCGAGGAAATCGGCGATATCCTTCTCGCTCCAGTCACCGATGCCTTTCTGCGTGATGTTCGGCACCCAGCCCTCGCCTTCGGGATTGGGACCGCCGGCAAAGCGCTCGCCCCTGATGACGCCGCCCAGAACATTGCGCGGGCTGTGGCATTCGGCGCAATGGCCAAAACCGTTCACGAGATAAGCGCCGCGATTCCACTGCGCCGACTGCATCGCGGTCGGCACGAACGGCCTGACATCCATGAACAGCAATTTCCAGATGCCGACATTGCGGCGGATGTTGAACGGGAACGGCAGATCGTGATCGCGCACGCGCCCGGAGACCGGCGGCAGCGTCTTCAGATAGGCGAAGAGATCGCGGACGTCGTCGACGTTGGCAATATGATAGGACGTGTAGGGAAACGCCGGGAAGTAGTGCGTGCCCTCGGGCGAGATGCCGCGCATCACCGCGTTGACGAACTCGGCCTCGCTCCAGCGGCCGATGCCGTCGGTGGGATCAGGCGAAATGTTCGGGGCATAGAACGTCCCGAACGGCGAGCCGAGCGCGAGGCCGCCGCCGAGCTTCAAGCGATCCGGCTGGTTGGGCACGGCATGGCAAGACGAGCAGCCGCCGGCGTTGAACAGCTCCTGCCCGTTGGCAAGATCAGGCCCGCGCGTCGGCGCCGGCAACGCCAAGGCGGTCGGCGTGGTCAGCCACCAGTAGACGGCAAAGGCTGCGACAGCAGCAATCAAAGTGACATAAATTGTTCGTCGCAGCATGAAGAATCCCATCGAGCTCAAGCGTATTTACGGGTCATCCCGCAGCCGCTCCAGCCACGAATAATTTAGATGGTTTGATTGGCATCCGGGAATAAAGTCGCAAGCGCACTGTTTGCAAGTTGACAGCAATCAGGCGTCAACAGGGAGAGACCCATGAACAAAGCGCTTTTTGCCATGCTGGCACTCGGAGCCGTGGCATTCGCAGGCTCGGCCAGCGCGGAGAAACTGAAGGCGACACTGGACGCCAAGTCCGAGGTCCCCGCCAATGCCAGTGCCGGCACCGGCACCGCCGATCTCGACTATGACGCCGCCACCAAGAAGCTGTCCTGGAAGGTGAGCTATTCCGGCCTCTCCGGCCCCGCCACCGCCGCCCATTTCCACGGCCCGGCCGAGGTCGGCAAGAACGCCGGCGTCGCGGTGCCGATCCCGGGCATCGCCACCAGCCCGGCCGAGGGCTCGGCGACGCTGACCGACGCGCAGGCCTCCGATCTTCTCGCCGGCAAGCTCTATGTCAACATTCACACCGCGGCCAATCCGGGCGGCGAAATCCGCGGCCAAGTGACGAAGTAAGCGACGAAGTAAGTTTTAGCGAAACTTTTCGCGAAGGCCGGGCGCGGAAGCGTCCGGCCTTTTCGATTCCGGGTGGTCCATATGGCATCGCAAGCCCGCATGGAACCAATCAGCCTGCCAAGCTAGAATGCCTGATAGCGCGCCAGCATTCGCGGCGCCGGAGCTGATCATGACGAACGCATCGATGGAACGGAATAAGCCGACACACGTCGCGTGCCTCAACACGGCTCGCCCGTTGTCGGCCGTTATCATTGCCGCAGCAATGCTGCTGTCATCGGCCGAATTCGCCGCCGCGCAGACCGATATCGAAAGGCAGGCGCAATGCGAGCTGTCGGCCATCCGCGACACGCGATCGCCGCTCGCGGTCCAGTTTATCCGTTCGGCCTGCAACTGGCTCGTGGTCAACGGCGACTCCCTGCTGAACGCATCCAGCAAGGGCTATTATGTCTGCCTGGTGCGGCAGCTCTCGGGCGCCCAGTCCAACGAGGCGGCAGCGGCGATCATGTCGGCATGTCGCGCGTCCAATCCGCTGTGACGCTGCCGCCTAAGCCGCGCTCAGCGCATGCTCGAGATCGGCGATCAGATCCTGCGGGTTTTCGATACCGATCGACAGGCGGATGGTGCAATCGAGCACGCCGATCTTGTGCCTGATATCGGCGGGAACGCCGGAATGGGTCATGGTCGCCGGCAGGCTCGCCAGCGATTCCGTGCCGCCGAGGCTGACCGCGAGCTTGAAGATCTGCAAGCCGTTGAGAAACTTCTCCGCCGCCGCCTGGCCGCCGACGATGTCGAACGAGAAGGTCGATCCGGCGCCCAGGCATTGTCGCGCGAACACGCGCCCCGCGGGCGAGGTCTCCGCGTGATGGCCGAGATAGTGGACCTTCGCCACCTTGGCATGGTCGCGCAGGAAATCCGCCACAAGTCGCGCGTTGCTGTTCGCCTTCTCCATGCGCAGGCTCAACGTTTCCAGCGAGCGGTTGATCATCCAGCAGGAATGCGGATCGAGCTGGGTGCCGATGGCGCCGCGCAGCGCCTTGATGCCCTTCATCACCGCCTTGGTGCCGAGCGCCGCGCCCGCGATCAGATCGGAATGGCCGCCGACATATTTGGTCAGCGAGTACAGCGAGATGTCGGCGCCATGCTCGATCGGCCGTTGAAACACCGGTCCGAGCAGCGTGTTGTCACAGGCGATGATCGGCGTGTGGCCCTGGGCCTTGCCGATGGTGTCGGCAACGCGCCGCATCAGCGCGATGTCGACGAGACCATTGGTCGGGTTGGCCGGCGTCTCGACCAGGATCATCGAAACCCGCCCCCGGCGCATCGCCTCCTCCGCGGCCTGGTTGACCACCGCTTCGTCGACGCCGTCGGCAAAGCCGACCGCGCCGATCGAGAAGCGCGACAGCGTGTTCGTCAGCAGCGTCTCGGTGCCGCCATAGAGCGGCTGCGAATGCAGAATGACGTCACCCGGGCGGACGAACGCCAAAATCGTCGTCGAGATCGCCGCCATGCCTGACGAGAACAGCGCACAGCTCTCGGTGCGCTCATAGACCGCGAGCCTGTCCTCGACGATCTCGCTGTTGGGATGGTTGAAGCGCGAATAGACGAGGCCCGCCCCCATGCCCTCCGGCGGCTCCCGCCGGCCCGCGACGTAATCGAAGAAGTCCTGGCCGTCCTCGGCCGTCTTGAACACGAACGTTGAGGTCAAAAACACCGGCGGCTTGATGGCGCCTTCCGACAACTGCGGATCATAGCCATAGGTCAGCATCAGCGTTTCCGGATGCAGCATATGGTTGCCGATATGGGTCTTCGACGGGAACGGTTTGACCATGGCCTGTCTCGCTGTTGCCTGAGATCGCCGCCGAACGTCGGAACTCTGGACAGCGTGAGGCATCGACGTCGCGGCGGCGCGAGCAAACATAGTCCTTCTGGCGGCGATCCGTCAGGGCATGGGAGGAGAATTTGCGGATGAGCCACCGGAGCCCGAACGGAGCGGAAGCGCAATCCGGGACAGATCCATCAGCTTCGACAGCTGACCCGGATTTCGCTTCGCTCCATCGGGGCCACAAGGGAACGAACTGCGCAGCCTTACTTCAGCTTCAGCCGATACGTCTCGTGGCAGTCGGTGCAGCGGTCATTCATCGCGGTATAGGCGGCCTTGAGACTCGCCACGTCGGTGATCTTGCCCTTGACGTCGGCGATCGCCTTTTGCACCGGCGGGATCTTGGAGTCGAAATCGGCCTTGTTCTGCCAGACCTTCGGCGAGGAACCGTAAGTCGCGTTGACCACGTCCTGCTTGGGATTGACCTCGAAGGTCTTTGCGATTTTGGCGACGTCGGCCTCGAGACTGGCGATCGCCGCGTCGACGGCCTTCTGATCGTAGGGGATTTCGCCCTTCGTCATCTTGAGGATCACGCCGTACATGCTCTTGGCCTGCGAGCGCATCAGATTGTCCTGCTGGACGGCGACCTCCTGCTGCGCCATCACGGCGCCCGCACCCAGAAGCAGGGTGCCCGCGACAACAAGAATTCGTTTCATAGGCTTGTTACTCCGGCTCGCAAGTCGGTTGGGGGAAGACCATAGGGGTTAGAACCCGGCCGCGGGCGGTTAATTCCCGCAGGCCGAACGGCCGCCTTACAGGCTGTGACGGCGGTGGTGCTCGTTGATCGCGATCCACACCCGCTCCGGCGTTGCCGGCATGTCGATGTGATCGATCTTGTATTCGCGCCAGAGCCCGTCAACGATGGCGTTGACGATGGCCGGACAGGAGCCGATCGCGCCGGCCTCGCCCGCGCCCTTCACGCCCATCGGGTTGGTCGTGCACGGAATGTTGTTGGTCTCGAACACGAAAGACGGGCCGTCGGCCGCGCGCGGCAGCGCATAGTCCATGTAGGTGGCGGTGATGAGCTGGCCGTCGGTCGCACCATAGACCACCTGCTCCATCAGCGCCTGGCCGATGCCCTGCATGGCGCCGCCATGCACCTGACCCGCCAGCAGCAGCGGATTGAGGGTCTTGCCGAAATCGTCGACGATCACGTAGTTGACGATTTTGATGATGCCGGTGGCCGGGTCGATCTCGACTTCGGCAACATGCGTGCCGTTGGGATAGGTGCCATCGGCGCTGGCAAAGGTCGCGCTCGCATTCAGCTTCGACGGATCGGCGCCTGCGCGCTTGGCGACATCGGCGAAGCTCATGGAACGGTCGGTACCGGCGATCCGGATGATGCCGTCGGTGATCTCGAGGTCACCGGCGCTCGCTTCCAGCGCCTGCGCCGCGATCTCTTTCAGCTTCTGCCCGAGCTCGCGCGTGGCGCGCTCGACGCTGACGCCGCCCGACGGAATCGAGGCCGATCCGCCGGTGCCGAGGCCCGTCGCGATCATCGCGGTGTCGCCCTGGTGGACATGCACGCGCTCCGGCGCAACGCCGAACTGTTCGGCGACGATCTGCGCATAGGCGGTCTGGTGGCCCTGCCCGCTCGACTGCGTGCCGATCAGGACGGTGATGTCGCCATTGGGGTCCATCCGCACATTGGCGGTCTCCTCGCCCATGGTGCCGCAGACCTCGACATAGCTGGCAAGGCCAATGCCGCGGATCAGGCCACCCTTCTTGGCCGCCTTGGCGCGCTTCGAAAATTCCTTCCACTCGGCGATCTCCATCGCGCGCTTCAGGTGCGCGGCGAAATCGCCTGAGTCGTAAACCTTGCCGGTCGCGGTCTTGTAGGGCAGCGCCTTCGGCGGAATGAAATTCTTGCGGCGGATCGCATCCGGCGTCATGTCGAGTTTTCGCGCGCAGGCGTCGACAAGGCGCTCGATGACGTAGGCGGCCTCGGGCCGACCCGCGCCGCGATAGGCATCGACAGGCACGCTGTTGGTGAAGATGGTGCGCACGCGGCAGTGGAAGGCCTGGATATCATAGAGGCCCGGCAGCATGCCGGCGCCGCCATGCGGGATATAGGGCCCGAAGGTCGAGAGGTACGCGCCCATGTCGCCGATCAGGTCGCAGTCCATCGCCAGGAACTTGCCGTCCTCGGCCAGCGCCATCTTCGCGGTGGTGACATTGTCGCGGCCCTGCGCATCGCCCATGAAATGCTCGGAGCGATCGGCCGACCATTTCACGGCCCTCTTCAGCTTGCGCGCCGCAACGGCCATCAAGGCGTATTCGCGATACGGGAACAGTTTTGTGCCAAAGCCGCCGCCGACATCGGGGCAGATCACCCGCATCTTGTCGGTGGGGATGTTGAGCACGTTCTGGCAGAGGATGTCGCGCAGGCGGTGGCTGCCCTGGCTGCCGACCGTCAGCGTCAGGTGATCGGCCTTGGCGTCGTATTCGCAGACCGCCGCGCGCGTCTCCATGAAGCTCGCGACCACGCGCGGATTGACGATCGAGATTTCGGCGACCGTATGCGCCTTGGCGAATGCGGCATCCGTCGCCGCCCTGTCGCCGATCGAGACGTCGAACAGCACATTGCCCGGCTTGTCCGGCCACACCTGCGGCGCGCCCTTCTTGACGGCGTTGACGACGCCGGTCACCGCCGGCAGCGGGCTCCATTTGACCTCGATCGCCTCTATCGCGTCGCGCGCCTGGTCGATGGTCTCGGCAACCACGAAGGCGACGGCATCGCCGACATGCCGCACCTCGTCCTTGGCCAGGATCGGGTAAGGCGGGCCGGTGAACGGATCGGTCTCGAAATTGAACAGGCAGGGCAGATTGCCGAGATCCGCAACTTCGGCCGCGGTGAGAATCAGTGCGACCCCGGGCAGCGTCCGGGCGCGGCTGGCATCGATGGTGAACTTGGCATGCGCATGCGGCGACCGCAGCACCAGGCAGCGCAGCGCGGCCTGCGGCGCGTAATCGTCGGTATAGCGGCCCTTGCCGCGGATCAGCGCATCGTCCTCCTTGCGAAGCACGCTTTGGCCGACGCCGAACTTGATGGGGGCTGCCATTTGATCTTCCCGTTTCTCATGGTTGTTTTGCCGGCATATTGCCGTGGAAAAAGAGGCAGTGCAAACGGGTTTAGCAGCCAATTGGATCGCAAGCCGGGGGAATGTGGTCGGTTGCGGTTGGCCCGCTCGCGCTCAGAGCCTACGGCCTGAGGCCGCGGGACCCAGCAAAACATCGAACCTACTCCCGCAACCGGTACACATAGAGCATAAGCAGGCTCGGTGAAAATGTACGTCCTCGCTGTAATTCCACTTGCCGTAGGCGCCCTTGTGGCCGTGCAAACCTACCGCCGGCACCGAGTGGCACTGACTCATGTTCCAAGGATTCTTGCCTTTTGCATCACCATGGCCGGCCTGCTTGGCTTCTTTGGATCAGCCTCGATCGCCTTCGGCCCACCGAAGCTTCTGGATCGTTTCGAACTCCCCAATGACCCGATCCAGGGAGTTCGTCTCACGGCTCCGGATGGGCGGGTCTTCATCGTCAGCCCGAGTCTCGATCGCGTGCAACGTTACGGTCCCGAGGGCTTCGAAACAGGCTTCAAGCTCGGACGCAAAGCTTCCAGGTATGCAATGTCGTCGTCAGGCAACATCCTGATTTGCACGAGCGGCGGCGAGCCGTTCACCTATGGACCTGATGGCGCGGAACTGCCGTCCGGCCCGTCCTGCGCAAGCCAGTTCGACGTCCAACCGCTCTACGCCAGCCATGCCCAGGTGCCGAGAATTGCCTTCAATTGGTTCTCGCGCCTGGCCGTACCGCTGTGGCATCCGTTCGCGGGTTGGCTGACAGCTGGATTGGGTCTGCTTCTCCTCAAGCGCGCTTCTCGACAATCGAGAGCGCGCTGAAGCGCAGCGGCGGCGCAGCGACGAGGCAAGCGGACGTGCGCCCCCAAGGGGGCACGCCGCTTGTGCTTTGAGCGCATGTCCAAATTGCGTTTGATCATCTACATCCCGCCGCGATTCCAGAGATAGCGCGTGCTGTCTCTCAGATTGTCGACGGCGCGCTGAGGCGTGAGATAGTCGACTTCGCCGCGCGTCAGGCCGATATCCATCAGCTCCCTGTCGCTCAGATCCTGCAAGGTAAGCTGCGGGTTCTGGCGCCGCGCCAGAAACGCAAGCCAGGCTTGCTTGAGCAGTCCGAGGAGGCTTGGCGTCGATGCCGCCGTTGGTGCGGCAGCATCCTCGTCCAGCGCCTTGGCGGACGCCTTGAGGCGCTCCGCCAACGCAAGGTCGAGCGCATCCTTCGCCTGCACGATCGAGAGAGTGAGGCCGCGCCTTGCGGCCTCGCTCTCAATTCCAGATGAGATATCCGTTAGTTGTGGTGGCATCGTACGCTCCTGCTGTTGTGCCGGCAGGGAGCGTGGCCAAACAAAAGGCCCCGTCCGATGCCGGCGGGGCCTGGTGGAAAAGATGTCGTCGTCGAATTGCTAGCGCACGACTCCTTCCACGGCCCAACCGAAGCGGGTCATGTTCCAGGCGTTGACTTTGCGCGAGCATTTAATCATGCGCCGCTGATAGCACGGGAATCGCGCATAATCAAGAGATGTGCCGAGGTTGGTTGCAGCCTGGAGGCGAGCAACGCCAAATTCGCTTAGCCACGCACCAGCGAGACCAGCCAGCTACGGCCGAACAGAACGAGGATCGCGAGGGCGTAGACGATCGTGCCGCCGACGGCGAGCAGCACCAGCGTCACCTCATCATGGAAGTGCATCGCGCCTAGCGAAGAGCCGCTGACGCGCGCGCCCCCCCAGAACGCGGCGGCGAGGACGATCCCTGTCAGCAGGAATTTGCCGAGCGACATCAGCCAGGCCCGATCCAGCACGAGAAAACCGCGCCGCACGGCGAAGAACAGGACCAGCAGCAGATTGGTCCAGACGCCGACGGCCGTCGCGAGCGCAAGGCCGATCTGGGCGAGCGATCCCATCAGGGCCACCTTCAGGGCGACGTTGACGGCGATGCCGGTCAGCGACGCGCGAACCGGCGTCGCGGTATCCTTGCGCGCATAGAAGGTCGCAACCGCGCTGCGGATCAGCACGAACGGAATGAGCCCGATGGCATAGGCCGCAAGCGTGCCGCCGGCGGCAATCGCATCGGCCTTCGAAAACGCGCCGCGGGCGAACAGCGCGCGCATGATCTCGTCGGGCACGGTGAGGAAGGCCGCGACGAACGGCACCGAGAACAGCAGCGTGAAATCGAAAGCGCGGCGCTGCGCCTTCATCGCGCCGTCATGATCGCCCGCCGTGATCCGTTTCGACATCTCCGGCAGCAGTACCGTGCCGATCGCAATGCCGATCACGCCGATCGGCAATTGGTTGAGGCGGTCGGCGTAATAGAGCGCCGAGAGTGCGCCTGCCGGCAGGAAGGTGCCGATGATGGTGTCGGCGAACAGCGCGATCTGCGTGCCCATCGACCCCAGTGTCGCCGGCCCCAGCGCTTTGAAAAAGCTGCGAACGTCTTCATCGAGCTTGAGCGGTGCAAAGCGCGGCAGGCCGCCATGACGGGCGAGATCGCCGGCGAGCAGGAAATACTGCAGGAAGCCCGAGATCAGCACGCCCCAGGCGGCGGCGTGGCCCGCGGTCGGAAACCAGACGGCAACCGCCAGCGTCATCATCATCGCGACGTTGAGGAAGATCGACGCAGCCGCCGCGCTGGCAAAGCGCTGCATCACGTTGAGCATGCCGCCATAGAGCGTCACCAGCGTGATCAGCAGCAGATAGGGAAAGGTAATCCGCGTCAGCTCGATCGCGAGCTTGCGCTGCTCGGCATCCTCGCTGAAGCCGGGTGCAAGAATGCTCATGGCTTGCGGCATGAACAGCCAGGCGACGATCAGCAGCACCACCTGCGAGGCCAGAAGCAGCGTGAAGATGCGGTCGGCGAACAGGTGTGCCGCCCCCTCCCCCTTCTCGCCATGGACATGCGCATAGGCCGGCACCCAGGCAGCGTTGAAGGCGCCCTCGGCAAAGATCGCGCGAAAATGATTGGGCAGCCGCAGCGCCACGAAAAAGGCGTCGGCCACGGGGCCCGCGCCAAGGATCGCCGCGAGCATGATGTCGCGGGCAAACCCCGTCAGCCGCGAGAGCAGCGTGTAACCACCAACCGTGAAGATGCGTCCAAGCATGCGGACCGTTCTAGAGGCTTATCGGTCAATCGATAAGGCTTTGAACGATGCCGGGATCAAAAAAGAGGCTTGCTCGGTGTCCACCTCTCCCTACGGGAGAGGTGAAGACGCAATCACCCCGCGAGCGCGCCGCGCACCGCGGCGATGATTCGCTCCTGATGGGCTTCGGTCAGATAGGCGTGCATCGGCAGGCTGATGACGTCTTTCGACAAGCTCTCGCAGACAGGCAGGCCGCCCTCGGCGACCGGATACTGCTTGTAGGCGGACTGCTGGTGCATCGACTTGCCGTAATAGACCGCCGTCGGCACGCCCTGGGCTTTCAGCGCGGCCGCGAAGCCGTCGCGGTCGGTGCCTTCAGGCAGGCGGATCGTGTACTGCGCCCAGACCGAGGTGTTGCCGGGGCTGAGCTGCGGCACGGTGACCACGTTGGACAGGCCGCGCGCGTAACGCTCGGCGACCCCGTTGCGGGCGGTGATCTCGTCGTCAAAGATCTTCAGCTTCTCGAGCAGGATCGCGGCCTGCATGGTGTCGAGCCGGCCGGTCAGTCCGAGGCGGACATTGTCGTATTTGTCGGTGCCCTGCCCGTGCACGCGGATGCTGCGCAGCGTCGCCGCAAGCTCGTCGTCATCGGTGAAGATCGCGCCGCCGTCGCCGAAGCAGCCGAGCGGCTTTGCCGGGAAGAAGCTGGTGGTGGTGGCGAGCCCGAAGGTGCCGAGCTTGCGGCCCTTGTAGCTTGCGCCAAAACCCTGCGCGGCGTCGTCGATCACGAACAGGCCTTCAGCCTTGGCGATCTCGGCGATGGCATCGTGGTCGGCAGGCTGCCCGAACAGATCGACCGGAATGACCGCGACAGGCTTCAGGCCGGCCTTGCGTGCGGCCGCGATGCCGCGCTTGAGCGATTCCGGGCTGATGTTGAAGGTCGTCTCATCGACGTCGACATAGACAGGCGTCGCGCCCATTCGCGCCGCCGGCGAGGCGGTTGCGATGAAGGTGAAGGACGGACACAGCACGGCGTCGCCAGGGCCGACATTCTTCGCCATCAACGTCATGAGAAGCGCATCGGTGCCGCTGGCGCAGCCGATCACATGCTTGGCGCCGCAATAGGCCGCAAGCTGCTTTTCGAGCTCGGTGACTTCGGGACCGTTGACGAACTGGCAGTGGTCCATCACGCGCTTGACGGCGGCATCGAGCGAGGCGCCCAGCCGGACGCGCTGCGAGGCGACGTCGATGAAGGGAATGGGTTCGGAACGCAGATGCTGGTTCATGGTCTGGTTCTTGGCGCCTTCTTGCGTGGTCGACATGGAAAGGGTTTAGCCGGCGACGCGGCGCGGGCCCTTGAGGGCAGGCGATTTGGCCGCGGGCCGTGACGGCGTCTCGAGGCACTGCGTCGCGATCTCGAGGCTGGCGACGCCTTCGTCGCCGGTGACCGCGGGGGTCTCGCCGTTGCGCACCGCTTTGAGGAAGGCGATCAGCTCGGCACGCAGCGGCTCGTCATGGCCGACGGGCAGATGCCGCATCGAGTAGCTGCCGTCGGGCTTGAAGCCGAAGCACTCGGTGACCTGGCGCGTCAACAGATCGCCCATCACGTATTTGCCGCGGGTCGCGACCGTGACGCTGCGCGCCTTGAACGGCGTCAGCCAGTTGGTGTTGATGTGGGCAAGCACGCCATTGGCGGTGCGGAACTGCAAGAGCGCGATGTCCTCGCGCTCGGCGACCGCGCTCGACAGCTGCGGCTGCACCTCGACGATGTCGGATTCGGTGAACCAGCGGATCAGATCGATGTCGTGCACGGCAAGGTCAATGACGACGCCGACATTGGACATGCGCGGCGGGAACGGGCCGACGCGCGTGATCGCGATGGAGAGAATGTCCTCGCCCGCGATCGCCTGCTTGACGGCGGCGACGGCCGGATTGAAGCGCTCGACATGGCCGACCATCAGCGTGACGCCGGCTTTTTGCGCGGCGTCGACGATCTCGCGCCCCTCTTCCACCGTGGAGGCGATCGGCTTCTCGACCAGCACGTGGATGTTCCTGGCGATGCAGGCGAGCGCGACCTCGTGATGCAGATGGGTTGGCGCGGCGATGGTGACGGCATCGACGCCCTCGGCGAGGAGCTGGTCGAGCGTCTCGAAGCTGTTGCATCCGGCAAGCTCGGTCGCGCGCGTCCGATGCGCCGGTGCAGGATCGACCACGCCGACGAGGCTCACGCCGGGCAGTCCGGCGAGCACCCGCGCATGGTTGCTGCCCATCACGCCGGCGCCGATGACACCGACGCGCAGGCCGGCCTTTGCCGGTTGTGATCCCATGGAACTCATTTGAGCAAACCCCGATTCAACGCAAATCCCCGGGCCGCTTCTAGCACGGGTGCCACAGATGTGGCGAATGCCGGCCTGATTGACCGGACACGATTTGATTCAAAAAGTTACACGTTCTCCGGGCCTTAGCCGTAGAAAGCGGGCTTTTCAGGCCCGGATCGCGTGATTCGGAATTGGCTGGTTACGACCTTTGATAGTCGTCTTCAATCCGGATGATGTCGTCTTCCCCGAGATAGGAGCCGGTCTGGACCTCGATCAGTTCCAGCATGATTTTACCGGGGTTCTCCATGCGGTGGACGGCGCCCATCGGGATGTAGATGGACTCGTTCTCATGCACCGTCTTCACCGTCTCGTTGACGGTGACGCGGGCCGCACCGCGGACGACGATCCAGTGCTCGGCGCGATGGTGATGCTTCTGCAGCGACAGCCGCCCGCCCGGCTTCACCACGATGCGCTTGACCTGGTGACGCTCGCCATTGTCGACCGACTGATAGCTGCCCCAGGGCCGATGCACCTTGAGATGCTCCTCGGTGACCTTGGGCGCGACCGCCTTGAGCTTGGTGATCAGGCGCTTCAGCCCGTTGGCATCCTGCTGGCGCGAGACCAGCACCGCATCCGCAGTTGCGACCACGACGAGATCGTCGACCCCTTCAAGCGCAACCAGCGCATGATCGGTGGTGACGTTGCAGTTGCGCGAATCCTCGAACACGGCGGTGCCGTGCGCCGCATTGCCTTGCGCATCCTTGTCGGACAATTCCCACACCGCGCGCCAGGAGCCGACGTCGGACCAGCCGCAAGACACCGGCACCACAGCTGCGCGCGAGGTCTTTTCCATCACCGCGTAGTCGATCGAGATCGCCTTCGCCGCGCCAAACGCTTGCGGCTCAAGCGTCACGAAGCCGAGATCGCGGCCGGCGTTGGTGACCGCTGATGACACCGCCTCTACGCTCGCCGCATCGACCTTGCGATACTCGTCGAGCAGCAGCGCCGCCGGGAACATGAAGTTGCCGCTGTTCCAGAGATAGCCCGAATTGACGTAATCCGAGGCCTTCACCGCATCCGGCTTCTCGACGAAGCGCGCGACCGCATGGACCTCGCCGGAGATCACCTCACCCGGGCTGATATAGCCGTATTCGGTCGCGGGCCGCTCCGGCTTGACGCCGAAGGTGACGATGCGTCCCGTGCTCGCAGCCGCAAGGCCCTCGCGGCACGCCGCGACGAAGGCAGCATTATTCTGCACGACATGATCGGCGGCGAGCGCCAGCACGATCGCTTCGCTGGTGCGGTTCTGCGCGAACGCCGCGCCTGCGGCGATCGCAGGACCGGAGTCGCGGCGCATCGGCTCGAGGATCACGTCGGCCTCGATGCCGATCTCGGCGAGCTGCTCCAGCACCATGAAGCGGTAGGCCGCATTGGTGATAACGATCGGCCGGTCGAACAGCGAGGCATCCGAAACACGCAGCAGCGTGTCCTGGAAGGTCGAGCGCGCGCCGAACAGCGGCAGGAACTGCTTCGGGCGCACCTCGCGCGAAGCCGGCCACAGCCGCGTGCCGGCACCACCGCACATGATCAGGGGGATAATGCGTTTGTCCATCGTCATTTCAAACCTTGTAGTGGTCGCGATACCAGGTGACAAAATTGTGGACCCCGCGCTCGATCGGCGTTGACGGTGCAAAGCCGGTGTCGCGCATCAAATCCTCGACATCCGCGAACGTTTCCACCACATCTCCCGGCTGTATCGGCAGCAATTCTTTGATCGCCGTCCGACCCAGCTCCCGCTCCAGAAGTTCGACGACATGCATCAGCTCTTCGGGGCGGTGATTTCCGACATTGTAGATCTTAGACGGCGCATTTGCGGCAGCCGGATTGTCCGCGGGCACAAGATCGACCAGTTTGGATACGACGCGGGTCACGTCGTCAATATAGGTGAAGTCGCGGCGCATCCGGCCATGGTTGAAGAGCCGGATCGGCTGGCCGGCCATAATGGCGTTTACGAACAGAAACAAGGCCATATCAGGCCGACCCCACGGGCCGTAGATGGTAAAAAAGCGCAAGGCCGTGACCGGCAGTCGGTACAGATGGCTGTAACACTGCGCCATCACCTCGTTCGCCTTCTTGGTCGCGGCGTAGAAACTCACGGGATGATCGGTCCGGTCCTGCACGGAAAACGGCAGTTTCGTGTTCGCGCCGTAAACGGAGGATGACGAGGCGTAGACCAGATGACGACAGCCGTTGTTGCGGCAGCCCTCCAGCACGTTGAGAAAGCCCTGGAGATTGGAATCGACGTAGCTGTGGGGTTGGTCGATCGAGTAGCGGACGCCGGCCTGGGCTGCCAGATGCACGACTTTGGCAAATCGATGTCGCGCAAACAGCGCCGCCATCGCCTCGCGATCGGCAAGATCGGCCTGCACGAAGGAGAAGCCCGCCTCGCTCCGCAGCAGCGCCAGCCGCGCCTGCTTCAGCGCCGGATCGTAATAGCTGTTGAGATTATCGAGCCCGACGACAGGCCTGCCCTCGGCCAGGAGCTGCCGGGCGACGTGAAAGCCGATGAAGCCAGCGGCTCCCGTGACCAAAATCGCCTGATCCGTCATCCTTTTCCCAAGGTAAATTCCAAAGGCGAACGCGAGGACA
>Ga0209455_1000909_pt1 | contig 15416 bp, 11 predicted proteins | sample AraplaCol_mCL_r2_FD_184275 | JGI IMG/M metagenome (GOLD analysis project Ga0209455, IMG submission 184275) | Arabidopsis root microbial communities from North Carolina, USA - plate scrape CL_Col_mCL_r2 (SPAdes) (version 2) | ecosystem: Host-associated > Plants > Roots > Endosphere | place: USA...
GACGAAGTCGGCGACCTCGGTTGCGGCCAGCGTGATCGCGCCGGACTGCGTGCGCGGACGGGTGCCGAGCGGCTGGATGCGGTCCAGGCCGTGCTCCTCGGTCGAGGTGACGATCCGGGCCATGGTCTGGACCGTGATGGCCGGGTACTCGCCGACGCTGGTCTCGCCCGAGAGCATGACCGCGTCCGCGCCGTCGAGGACGGCGTTGGCGACGTCCGAGGTCTCGGCGCGGGTCGGGACCGGGCTCGAGATCATCGACTCGAGCATCTGAGTCGCGACGATGACCGGCTTCGCGGCTCGGCGGGCCAGCTCGACGGCGCGCTTCTGCACGATCGGGACTGCCTCGAGGGGCAGCTCCACACCGAGGTCGCCACGGGCGACCATGATGGCGTCGAACGCCTCGATGATCTCCTCGAGTGCGTCGACGGCCTGCGGCTTCTCGATCTTGGCGACGACCGGGACCTTGCGGCCCTCCTCCGCCATGATCTCGTGCACGCGCTGGATGTCCGCGGCGTTGCGCACGAACGAGAGGGCGATCAGGTCGGCGCCGAGCTTGAGTCCCCAGCGCAGGTCGGCCTCGTCCTTCTCGGACAGCGCCGGGACGTTCACGGCGACGCCCGGGAGGTTGATGCCCTTGTTGTTGGAGACCGGACCGGCCACGATGACCTCGGTCGTGACGACCGGGCCGTCGACCGAGACCACGCGGACGCGGACCTTGCCGTCGTCGATGAGGAGGTAGTCGCCCGGCTTGACGTCCTGCGGCAGGCCCTTGAAGGTCGTCGAGGAGATCTCCTTGGTGCCGATGATGTCCTCGGTGGTGATCTTGAAGATGTCGCCCTCGGCCAGCTCGTAGGGGCCGGCCTCGAACTTGCCGAGGCGGATCTTCGGTCCCTGCAGGTCGACCAGGACGGCGACCGGCTTCCCGGCGTCGTCGGCGGCCTTGCGCACGTTGGCGTAGACCCCCTCGTGCACCTCGTAGCTGCCGTGGCTCAGGTTCATCCGGGCCACGTCCACACCCGCGTCGATGATCGCGCGGATGTTGTCGTAGCTGGAGGTCGCCGGCCCGAGGGTCGCGACGATTTTGGCCCTTCTCATGCTGTGTCGTAGCTCCGTGATTCTGCGCTGGGGGCGCGATTTGGGGGTCTTGGCGCCCGGCCTGGCGGGCATCGCCTCGTTCAGACGAGGATGCCGCGGTCGGTGGGACGGATCGGAGACGGCAACTGCGTCTCCCCTTCAAGATACCGGTCGACGGCCGCAGCCGCTGCACGGCCCTCGGCGATCGCCCAGACGATGAGGGACTGACCGCGGCCGGCGTCGCCGGCGACGAAGACGCCCTCCTGCTCGGTCTGGTACTGCCCGTCGCGCGCGACGTTGCCGCGCCCGTCGAACGGCAGGCCCAGCTGCGCGGACAGGTCGTCCTGCTCGGGACCGGTGAAACCGAGGGCCAGCAGGACCAGGTCGGCCGGGATCTCGCGCTCGGTGCCCGCCTTCGGCACGCGACGGCCGTCGAGGAACTCGGTCTCGGCCACGCGCAGCGCACGGACCTCGCCGAACTCGTTCGCGAGGAACTCGACCGTCGACGCGAGGTACTCGCGCTTGCCGCCCTCCTCGTGCGCCGACTGGACCTCGAACAGGGTCGGGGTGGTCGGCCACGGCTGGTGGGTCGGGCGCTCCGCCGGCGGCTGCTTGCCGATGGCGAGGTTGGTGACGCTCGCGGCGCCCTGACGGTGGGCGGTGCCGATGCAGTCGGCGCCGGTGTCGCCGCCGCCGAGGACGACGACGTGCTTGCCGTCCGCGGTGATCTGGTCGGCGACCTGGTCACCCGCGCCCGCCTTGTTCTGCTGCACCAGGTACTCCATGGCGAAGTGCACGCCGGACAGCTCGCGGCCCGGGATGGGCAGGTCGCGCGGCACCATGGCGCCGGTGGCGACGACCACCGCGTCGTAGCGGGCGCGCAGGTCGTCCCAGGTGATGTCGACGCCGATGTTGACGCCCGCGCGGAAGCGGGTGCCCTCGGCCATCATCTGGTTGAGACGCGCCTCGAGGTGCTTCTTCTCCATCTTGAAGTCCGGGATGCCGTAGCGCAGAAGGCCGCCGATGCGGTCGTCGCGCTCGTACACGGCGACCGTGTGGCCGGCGCGGGTGAGCTGCTGCGCGGCGGCGAGGCCGGCGGGGCCGGAGCCGACGACGGCGACCGTCTTGCCGGTGAGGCGCTCCGGCGGGTGCGGCTGCACCCAGCCGTTCTGCCACGCCTGGTCGATGATCGAGACCTCGACCTGCTTGATGGTCACCGCGGGCTGGTTGATGCCGAGCACGCACGACGATTCGCAGGGCGCCGGGCACAGGCGTCCGGTGAACTCCGGGAAGTTGTTGGTCGCGTGCAGGCGGTCGATCGCCTGGCGGCCCTCCCCGCGCCACATCAGGTCGTTCCACTCCGGGATGAGGTTGCCCAGCGGACAGCCGGAGTGGCAGAACGGCACGCCGCAGTCCATGCAGCGGCCGGCCTGCCGGCGCAGCTGCGCCGGGTCCTGCGCCTCGTAGACCTCTTTCCAGTCCATGAGCCGCACGGAGACGGGGCGGCGCTTCGGCAACTCCCGCTCGGTCGTCTTCAGAAAGCCTTTGGGGTCAGCCACCGGTCACCTCCAGAATCCGGTTCCATACGATGTCGCCGTCGGGGTCGAGTCCCTCGTCGACGGCCTCCTGCCGCATCTGCAGCACCGCGGCGTAGTCCCGCGGGAGCACCTTCACGAACTTCGCCACCGTGGCGTCGAAGTCCTCCAGCAGACGAGTGGCGAGCGCCGATCCCGTCTCTGCCACGTGCCGCTCGAGCAGGTCGCGCACGATCTCGATGTCGGCGCTGCCGAGGGGCAGGAGCTCGAGCTCGCCGCTCGCGAGCGACTCGCGGTTCACGCGCTCCGGCTTCAGGTCGTAGACGTACGCCGTGCCGCCGGACATGCCCGCACCCAGGTTGCGGCCGGTACCGCCGAGGATGACGGCGAGCCCCCCGGTCATGTACTCCAGCGCGTGGTCGCCCACCCCCTCGACGACCGCCGTCGCGCCCGAGTTGCGGACCAGGAAGCGCTCCCCCACGATGCCGCGGATGAACATGCTTCCCTGGGTCGCGCCGTACCCGATCACGTTGCCGGCGATGACGTTGCGCTCCGCCGGGAACACGCTGTCCCGCGGCGGGCGGACGACGATCTGGCCCCCCGAGAGCCCCTTGCCGACGTAGTCGTTGGAGTCGCCCTCCAGCCGCAGCGTGATGCCCGACGGGAGGAACGCGCCCAGCGACTGACCGGCCGAACCGGTCAGCGTGATGTCGATCGAGCCGGCGGGAAGGCCGTTCTCGCCGTGTCGGACGGTCACCTCGTGACCGAGCATGGTGCCGACGGCGCGCTCGGTGTTGCGGATCGGGAGCGACAGGTGCAGCGTGCCGCCCTCGGACAGCACATCCTGCGCCGCGTCGATGAGCTGCACGTCGAAGTGGTGCTCCAGCTCGTGGTCCTGCTGGCGACCGTTCTTGCGCGGCGCCTCCGGTCCGAACTGCGGGCCGTGCAGGATGGGCGACAGGTCGAGGCCGGACGCCTTCCAGTGCTCGATCGCGCGGTCCACATCCAAGAGCTCGGCGTGCCCGATCGCCTCGTCGAGGGTGCGGAACCCGAGGGCGGCGAGATACTCCCGCACCTCCTCGGCGATGAACTCGAAGAAGTTGACGACGAACTCGGGCTTGCCCGAGAACCGGGAGCGCAGCTCCGGGTTCTGCGTGGCGACGCCGACCGGGCAGGTGTCGAGGTGGCAGACGCGCATCATGATGCAGCCGGAGACGACCAGCGGAGCGGTCGCGAAGCCGAACTCCTCGGCGCCGAGCAGGGCGCCGACGATGACGTCGCGGCCGGTCTTCAGCTGGCCGTCGACCTGCACGACGACGCGCTCGCGCATCCCGTTCAGCATCAGCGTCTGCTGCGTCTCGGCCAGTCCCAGCTCCCACGGCGTGCCCGCGTGCTTGAGCGAGTTGACCGGGGACGCGCCGGTGCCGCCGTCGTGGCCGGAGACCAGGATGACGTCGGCCAGCGCCTTCGCCGTCCCGGCCGCGACCGCGCCGATGCCCGACTCGGAGACGAGCTTGACGTGGACGCGGGCGCCCGGGTTGGCGCGTTTGAGGTCGAAGATCAGCTGCTTGAGGTCCTCGATCGAGTAGATGTCGTGGTGCGGCGGCGGCGAGATGAGGCCGACGCCCGCGGTCGCGTGACGGGTGCGCGCGACCCACGGGTACACCTTGGTCGGCGGCAGCTGGCCGCCCTCGCCGGGCTTCGCGCCCTGGGCGAGCTTGATCTGGATGTCGTCCGCGTGCGTCAGGTACATCGACGTCACGCCGAACCGGCCGGACGCGACCTGCTTGATCGCGCTGCGGCGCTCCGGGTCGAGCAGGCGGTCGAGGTCCTCGCCGCCCTCACCGGTGTTCGACTTCGCGCCGAGCCGGTTCATGGCGATCGCGAGGGTCTCGTGCGCCTCCTTGGAGATGGAGCCGTAGCTCATCGCGCCGGTCGAGAACCGCTTGACGATGGACGAGACGGGCTCGACCTCCTCGATCGGCACCGGCGGGCGCTCGCCCTCCTTGAGGGAGAACATCCCGCGCAGGGTCATCAGCGACTCGGACTGGTCGTCGACGAGCTGCGTGTACTCACGGAAGACGTCGTACCGGCGCGTACGCGTCGAGTGCTGCAGCCGGAACACCGTCTCCGGGTTGAAGAGGTGCGGCGAGCCGTCGCGGCGCCACTGGTACTCGCCGCCGGTCGCGAGCCGCTCGTGCGCGAGCGCCGCACCCTCCGACGGGTACGCGCTGTCGTGCCGGGCCAGGTTCTCGGCGGCGATGACGTCGATCCCGACGCCGCCCAGCTTGCTCGTCGTGCCGGTGAAGTACTGGTCGACGAACGCCTGCGACAGACCGACGGCCTCGAACGCCTGAGCGCCCGCGTACGACGACACGGTCGAGATGCCCATCTTGGACATGATCTTGAGCACGCCCTTGCCGAGCGCCTTGATGACGTTCTTCACGGCCTTCTCGGGGCTGACGCCGGTGATCATGCCGCTGCGGACGAGCTCCTCGCAGGTCTCCATCGCCAGGTACGGGTTGATCGCCGAGGCGCCGTAGCCGATGAGCAGCGCGACGTGATGCACCTCGCGCACGTCGCCCGCTTCCACGATGAGGCCCGCCTTCATGCGGGTCTCGGAGCGGATGAGGTGGTGGTGCACCGCGGCGAGCATGAGCAGCGACGGGATGGGCGCGAGGTCCTTCGTGGAGTCGCGGTCGCTCAGCACGATGAACTGCGCGCCGTTCGCGATCGCCTCGTCGACCTCGTCGCACATCTCGGCCAGCCGGCGCTCGAGCGCGTCGGGACCCGCGTCGGAGCGGTACAGGCCGCGCACGGTCGTGGTGAGCGTGCTGCCCGGGCGCGGGTCGATGTGCTGGATCTTCGCCAGCTCGTCGTTGTCGATGACCGGGAAGTCGAGGACGACCTGCCGCGCGTGCTCGGGACCGGCGGTCAGGAGGTTGCGCTCCGGGCCGAGGCCGAGCTTCAGCGAGGTGACGACCTCCTCGCGGATCGAGTCGAGCGGCGGGTTCGTGACCTGCGCGAACTGCTGCGTGAAGTAGTCGAACAGCAGGCGCGGGCGCTCGGAGAGCACGGCGACCGGCGTGTCCGACCCCATCGCGCCGAGCGGCTCGGCGCCGGTGGTCGCCATGGGCTTCAGGAGGATGCGGACCTCCTCCTCGGTGTAGCCGAACGTCCGCTGCCGGCGCACGATCGACGCCGGGGTGTGGACGATGTGCTCGCGCTCCGGCAGGTCTTTCAGGTTGATCCGGCCCTCGTCCAGCCACTCGCCGTAGGGAGCGGCGGCTGCGAGCTCGGACTTGATCTCCTCGTCCTCGATGAGACGGCCGGCGACCGTGTCCACCAGGAACATGCGGCCCGGGCGCAGGCGGCCCTTGCGCACGACGCGGCTCGGCTCGATGTCGAGCACGCCGATCTCGGAGGCGAGCACGACGAGGCCGTCGTTGGTGACGACGTAGCGCCCGGGGCGGAGGCCGTTGCGGTCGAGGGTCGCGCCGACGAGGGAGCCGTCGGTGAAGACGATCGCGGCGGGGCCGTCCCACGGCTCCATGAGCATCGAGTGGTACTCGTAGAACGCGCGGCGGACCGGGTCGATCTCGGTCTGGTTCTCCCACGCCTCCGGAACCATCATCATCACGGCGTGCGGGAGCGGGCGGCCGCTGAGCGAGATGAGCTCCACGACCTCGTCGAACGAGGCCGAGTCGGACGCGCCGGGAGTGACGACCGGGAAGATCGGGCGCAGGTCGCCGAGCAGCTCGCTCTCGAGCTGCGACTGGCGGGCGCGCATCCAGTTGCGGTTGCCCTGAACCGTGTTGATCTCGCCGTTGTGCGCGATCATGCGGAACGGCTGCGCGAGCGGCCACGACGGGAAGGTGTTCGTCGAGTAGCGCGAGTGGACCAGCGCCAGCTTGGACGCGAAGCGCTCGTCCGACAGGTCGGGGTAGAACGGCTCCAGCTGGAGGGTCGTCACCATGCCCTTGTAGACGAGCGTGCGGCTGGAGAGCGACGAGAAGTACAGGTCGAGCTCGCGCTCGGCGCGCTTGCGCAGGAAGAACGTCTGGCGGTCGACGGCGATGCCGGAGACCTGCTCGCCGTTCTCGTCCACGCGGGTGGAGGCGACGTACAGCTGCTCGATGACCGGCATGGCCTGGCGGGCCAGCGTGCCGAGCTCCTCTGGGCGCACCGGGACGGGACGCCAGCCGAGCACCGTCAGCTCGTGCTCGCCGGCGATCGCCTCGAGCGCGGCCTTGATCTCGGCGCGCGTCTGCTCGTCGCTCGGGAGGAAGGCGTTTCCGACGGCGTAGCGGCCGGCGGCGGGCAGCTCGAAGTCGACAACGGCGCGCAGGAACGCGTCCGGCACCTGGGTGATGATGCCCGCGCCGTCGCCGGTGCCGGCGTCGGAGCCGACCGCACCGCGGTGCTCCAGGTGGCGCAGCGCCTCGAGCGCCGCGTCGATGATGTCGTGCCCGGCGGTGCCGCGGAGCGTGGCGACCATGGCCAGGCCGCAGGCGTCCTTCTCGTGGGCAGGGTCGTACAGGCCCTGTGGGCCTGGCACGGTCCCGAAGCGGGAATGGGGAGGCGTGAGCGCCATCTGTCGACCGTCCTCACAGTGTCGTGGATGTGGGGATGTGGAATGCGGGGACGCCTTCGGCCCGTGCTGGGAGGGTTCCGCCGCTCCGCCCGATCCGGGTGCGATCGGGCTGTTCGGTGCGGTCAGTGCGTGGGATCGCCTCGACGGTTACTTCGTGCCGTCGGAATTCATCCGTTCGTGGGGCTTGTGGCCTTGGCCGAAGCGGACCCGGCAGGTGCACCGTCTACGTCGGCGGCGCCCTCGTCGTCCAGGTCCGTGTCGTCAGAGTCTACCTCAGCATCGGGACGCACCCATTCACGATCCGGCCGGTAGGGGCTGGGTTCGAGTCCGGGGTGACGACGGGACTGCACGAGGAAGACGATCAGGCCGAGCACCACGGCGGCGAAGGCGGCCCAGACGTTGGTCGGGATGCCGAGGAACGAGAACTCGCTCGGGTCGATGCGGATCGACTCCAGGTAGGAGCGGCCGAGGCCGTACCAGACGAGATAGACGGCGAACAGCTTGCCCCACTGGAGGTGCCACTTGCGCTCGATGAGCACGATGACCACGACGCCGATGACGTTCCAGATGATCTCGTAGAGGAACAGCGGCTGGAACAGCGTGTTGTCCGGCAGCCCGACCGGGATGGCCTTGTTGGTGGGGTCGATCTCGAGGCCCCACGGCAGGTTGGTCGGAAGGCCGAACAGCTCCTGGTTGAACCAGTTGCCGAGGCGGCCGATCGCCTGCGCGAGCAGCAGGGCGGGGGCCAGGGCGTCGGCGAAGGTCCAGAACCGGATGCCGGTCCAGCGGCAGCCGATCCACGCGCCGACCGCGCCGCCGAGCAGCGAGCCGAAGATGGCGTTGCCGCCCTCCCAGATCGCGAACACCTTCCACGGGTCGGCGCCCGGGTAGAAGTAGTCGCCGGGGTGGGTGAACACGTGGTAGAGCCGCGCGCCGACGATGCCGAGCACCACGACCGGGATGAGGATGTCGAGCACCACGCCCGGCTCCGCGCCGCGCTTGGTGAGGCGGCGCGACGTCCAGATCGCGGCGACGACGATGCCGATGAGGATCATGATCGCGTACGTCTGGATGCGCCAGTGCAGCCCGAAGATGTCGATCGGGATCTGCTGCCACTCCGGCCCGGGGCTGGGGATGCTGGCGTACCAGCTGCTCATGGTCAGGGTCACCCGAGGACTGCCTTTCGATCAGGATGCACAGCGCACGAGGTGTCGCGCTGCGAGATTAGTCTAGGGCGCGGTCAGCCGCGCCGCGTTCCGGCCGCGAGCTCGGCGGCTGCGCGCCCGGCCGCCTCCACGCCGCCGTCGCCGAGCGCCTTCACCAGCGCCGAGCCGACGATCGCGCCGTCGGCGTACTCCAGCACTTCGGCCACCTGGGCGGCCGTGGAGATGCCGAGGCCGACGCACGTGCTGGTGGCTCCCGCCTCGCGGAGGCGGCCGACGAGCGTGCGCGCCGCCGCATCCACATCGCTGCGTGCTCCGGTGATGCCCATCGTCGAGACGGCGTAGACGAAGCCGCGGCTGGCGTCCACCGCCTGCTTCAGACGCGCGTCGGTCGAGCTCGGCGCGGCGAGGAAGACGCGGTCGAGGCCGACGCGGTCGGAGGCGGCGAGCCAGTCACCGCCCTCGTCCGGGATGAGGTCGGGCGTGATGAGCCCGGCTCCCCCGGCCTCGGCGAGGTCGTCGGCGAAGCGGTCGACGCCGTACTGCAGCACCGGGTTCCAGTACGTCATGACGAGCACCGGGATGTCGACCTGCGCGGTGATCTCGCGCACGGCGGTGAAGCCGTCGCGGAGGCGGAACCCGGCGCCCAGCGCCTGCTGGGTGGCCGCCTGGATGACCGTGCCGTCCATCACCGGGTCGGAGTACGGCAGGCCGAGCTCGATGACATCGACGCCGTTCTGCGCGAGGGCGACCGCGGCGTCCACGCTGGTGCGGAGGTCCGGGAAACCCGCGGGCAGGTAGCCGACCAGGGCGCCCGCCGCCTCGTCGTTGCGCCGCGCGATCGTGTCGGCGACGCGGCTCACCGCGACCCCGCTCACGACTGCACCGCGCTCTCGTCGATGAGGTCGAAGTAGCGGCCGGCGGTCTCCATGTCCTTGTCGCCGCGCCCGCTGAGGTTCACCAGGATGAGGCCCTCCGGCCCCAGCTCGCGGCCGAGGGCCAGCGCGCCGGCAAGGGCGTGCGAGGACTCGATCGCCGGGATGATGCCCTCGGTGCGGCTGAGCAGGCGCAGCGCGTCCATCGCGTCCGCGTCGGAAACCGGCAGGTACTCGGCGCGACCGATCTTCGCGAGCCACGCGTGCTCGGGACCGACGCCCGGGTAGTCGAGGCCCGCCGAGATCGAGTGCGACTCGATGGTCTGGCCGTCCTCGTCCTGCAGCAGCATGGAGCGCGCGCCGTGCAGCACGCCCGGTCGGCCCTTGGTGATCGTGGCCGCGTGACGCGGGGTGTCAGCACCCTCGCCGCCGGCCTCGTAGCCGATCAGCCGGACGTCCTCGTCGTCGAGGAACGCGTGGAAGATGCCCATCGCGTTCGACCCGCCGCCGACGCACGCCGCGACCGCATCCGGCAGACGGCCGGTCAGCGCGAGCACTTGCTCCCGCGCCTCCTCGCCGATGATCTTCTGCAGGTCGCGGACCATCGCCGGGAAGGGATGCGGCCCCGCGACGGTGCCGAAGATGTAGTTGGTGTTCTCGACATTGGTGACCCAGTCGCGCATCGCGTCGTTGATCGCGTCCTTGAGGGTGCGCGAACCCGTCTTGACCGCGACCACCTCGGCGCCGAGAAGGCGCATGCGGGCGACGTTGAGCGCCTGGCGCTCGGTGTCGACCTCGCCCATGTAGATGGTGCACTCGAGGCCGAACAGTGCGGCCGCGGTCGCGGTGGCGACACCGTGCTGGCCGGCGCCGGTCTCCGCGATCACGCGGGACTTGCCGATGCGCTTGGTCAGGATGGCCTGGCCGAGCACGTTGTTGATCTTGTGCGAACCGGTGTGGTTGAGGTCTTCGCGCTTCAGGATGATGCGCGCGCCACCGGCGTGCTCGGCGAACCGCGGCACCTCGGTGATGATCGACGGACGGCCGGTGTAGGTGCGGTGCAGCTCGTCCAGCTCGGCGTGGAACGCCGGGTCGGCCTTCGCCTCCTCCCACGCCGCCGACAGCTCGTCGAGCGCTGCGACCAGCGACTCGGGGACGAACCGCCCGCCGAAGTCGCCGAAGTACGGACCTTGCTCAGTGCGGAGGGACATCAGACTCCCAGGAACTCTTCGAGCGTCGCGACGGGGTCGCTCGTCACGAGCGCCTCGCCGACGAGCACCACATCGGCGCCCGCCGCCCGGTAGTGCGCGACGTCGTCGGCCGACTTCACGGCGGACTCCGCCACGCGGATGACGCCGGACGGGATGCTGCCGGCCAGGCGGCCGAACAGGTCCCGATCCAGCTCGAACGTGGTGAGGTCGCGGGCGTTCACGCCCACGAGGCCGGCGCCCGTGTCGAGCGCGCGGCTGAGCTCGTCGGCCGAGTGCGCCTCCACCAGGGAGGTCATGCCGAGCTGGGTGATCAGCTCGTGCAGCTCGACCAGCTGCTTCTGCTCCAGCGCCGCTACGATCAGCAGCACCAGGTCGGCGCCCGCGGCACGGGCCTCGAACACCTGGTACGGATCGGCGACGAACTCTTTGCGCAGCACCGGGATGGACACGGCGTCGCGCACGGCCTCGAGGTCGGCGAGCGAGCCGTGGAACTTGCGCTCCTCGGTCAGCACGCTGATCGCGCTGGCGCCGCCGGTCTCGTACGAGACGGCGAGGGCGGCCGGGTCGGGGATGGCGGCGAGCGATCCGCGGGACGGGCTCGCTCGCTTCACCTCGGCGATGATCTTGACGCGCTCGGCGGGCGCGAGCGCGGCCAGCGCGTCGAGCGCGGCCGGACGGGCGAGCGCCGCGGCCTCCACCTCGGCGAGCGGACGCTCGGAGCGTCGCCGGTCAGCGTCTTCCAGCGCGCCGGCGACGAGGTCGGCGAGCACGGATCAGTGGCCCTTCGGGGTGTACTTGGAGCCGCCCACTCCGTAGCCCGCGCGCTTCATGACCCAGCCCACGATGAGGCCGATCACGGCGAGTCCCGCCGCAGCCCAGACGATGATCGGGGCGTCGAAGAAGAACGCGATCGCGCCGATGGTGAAGGCGACCAGCATGATGATCACGGCCGTCCACGCCGCCGGCGAGTGACCGTGGCCTGGTTCGACTGACTCGCTGCTCATGGGACTCCTGCACGTCGGGTGCGCGCCGCCGGGCGCGCACGGGGGATGGAACGCACCCAGTCTAGTGGCTCAGCGCGTGGGGTCGTCGCCGCGGGTCAGCTCGTCCCAGCTGTCGATGGCGGTGTCGCGGTCGAGGGTCTGGGGCCCCTCGGGCGTGTCGTCGGAGGCGTCCTCCGGGGTGTCCTCGTCGTCCGCGGCGTCGGCGACGACCTCCTCGGCCGGGCGCCCGTCCTCGCCGGCGAACCGGGTCTGGTACTTGCGCGACGGCCCGGGCCAGCCGCGCGAGAACACGATGACGGCCGCGCTCGCGAGCACGATCACGACACCGGCGACGATGGCGAGCCACGGCCAGAACTGCGTCTCGACCGAGTGGACGAGGTGGCGGACGGAGGCGTCGCCGGCCACGCCGGTCGCGGAGGTGATGGCCGAGGCGGACGCGCGCACCGCGTCCGACACCGCGGTGATGGCCGACAGGAGCACGGAGACCCCCAGCAGGATCCCGAGCAGCGCGAGCACGATCCGGAACACGGGACCGGCGATCGCCAGCGCGGCGGTCAGAGCGAGCCCCGCGAGCGCGAGCGCAGTGAGCGCCGGAGCGGCCACCGATCCGGCCACGGAGATCGTGGCGGAGTGGTTCGCGGTGTCGGTCAGCCGGATGCTGAACCAGGTCTGCGTCGCGGCGAGCAGGGCCATGCCGCTCCCCACGACCAGGAGCAGCATCGTCGCGTACTTGACCCGGCGCCCGGCTGTCACATCAGCCGGCATTGGGAACCCGCTTCATCGCGTTCGCCACCGCGACCGCGCGCAGCGGCGCTGCGGCCTTATTGACGGACTCCTGGAACTCGCTCTCGGGCACCGAGTCGGCGACCAGTCCCCCGCCGGCCTGCACGCGCGCCACCCCGCCGAGGATGGTCGCGGTGCGGATCGCGATGGCGAGGTCGGCGTCCCCGGCGAAGTCGAAGTACCCGATCACCCCGCCGTAGACGCCGCGCTGTGCGGGCTCCAGCTCGTCGATGATCCGGAGCGCCATCGGCTTCGGCGCCCCCGACAGCGTCCCCGCCGGGAACGTCGCGCGGAAGACATCGATCGCGGTCGCGTCCGGGCGCAGGTCACCCTCGACCGACGAGACGATGTGCATGATGTGGCTGAACCGCTCGATGCGCATGAACTCCGTGACCTCGATTGTGCCCGCCGCGCACACCTTCAGCAGGTCGTTGCGGGCGAGGTCGACGAGCATGAGGTGCTCGGCGCGCTCCTTGTCGTCGGCGAGGAGGGACGCCTCCAGGTCGAGGTCCTCCTCGGGGGTCGCGCCGCGCGGGCGTGAGCCGGCGATGGGATGCGTGAAGGCGCGTCCCTCCTGCACCTTCACCAGCGCCTCGGGCGACGATCCGACGATCTGGTACGCCTCGCCGTCCGGCTTCTCGAGCGACAGCAGGTACATGTACGGGCTCGGGTTGAGCGCCCGCAGCACGCGGTAGACGTCGAGCGCGGGCGCGGTGCACTCCAGCTCGAAGCGCTGCGAGATGACGACCTGGAAGATGTCGCCGTCGACGATGCGCTCCTTCGCCGTGACCACGGACGCGAGGAAGTCCTCGCGTGGCGTGCGGGAGGTCGGCTCGGCCGGGGTGAGGAGGTCGACCTCCTCCAGCCACGCCTCGGACGGCTGCGAGAGCTCGCGCTGCATGCGGTCGAGGCGGGCCTGCGCATCCGCCCACAGCGTCTCGGCGTCGTCGGTGCCGTCGGCCAGGGCGTTGGCGATGAGCTTCACATAGCCGGAGCGGTGGTCGATTACGACGAGGTCGGCGACGAACGCGAGCGCCTGGCCCGGCACGTCGAGGTCGGCCGGTGGCGCGTCGGGCAGCCGCTCGATCTGGCGGATGGCCTCCCAGCCGATGAAGCCGACCAGACCGCCGGTCAGCGGCGGCAGGCCCGGGATGCGCGGCGTCTGCCAGCGCGCGTGGAGCGCAGCGAGGGCCTCCAGCGGGCGCAGTGTCGACGCCGTGCCGAGCGCGCGCTCGGCGGAGAGGCCGTAATCGAGCCAGCGCACGTCGTCGTCCTGCTGCGTGAGCACCCCGAAAGAGGCAGCGCCGACGAACGAGAAGCGCGACCAGATCCCGCCCTGCTCGGCGGACTCGAGCAGGAACGTGCCGGCCCGGCCGGCGGCGAGCTTGCGGTAGATACCGACCGGCGTCTCCCCGTCCGCGAACAGCTCGCGGACCACGGGGACGACCCGATGGTCCGCCACGAGCGCGTCGAACGCCTCGCGCTCGGTCGTGGCGGCTGGCATCCGGATCACAGGTCGGCCGCCTCGATGTCCGGGCTCGCGCCCACCTCGGGCTGCAGCACGTCCGCGTCGAAGCAGGTGCGCGTCCCGGTGTGGCAGGCCGCGCCGATCTGGTCGACGGTCACCAGCAGCGTGTCGCCGTCGCAGTCGAGCGCGACGCCCTTCACGTACTGCACGTGGCCCGACGTGTCGCCCTTGCGCCAGTACTCCTTGCGCGACCGCGACCAGAACGTCACGCGGCCCTCGGTCATGGTGCGGCGGAACGCCTCGGCGTCCATCCACCCCATCATCAGCACCTCGCGGGTGTCGTACTGCTGGATGATCGCGGGCACCAGGCCGGTGTCGGTGAAGCGGATGCGCTCCAGCACCGCCTCCGGCTTCGTCGTGTTCGCGGTGTCGCTCATCGTCGGACCTCCATCCCGGCCGCGGCCAGTTCGTCCTTCACCTGATCGATGGTCAGTTCGCCCTGGTGGAACACGCTCGCGGCGAGCACCGCGTCCGCCCCCGCCTCGATCGCGGGCACGAAGTCGCCGAGCCTGCCGGCGCCGCCCGACGCGATCACGGGGACCGTGCTCAGCGCGCGCATCTCGCGGATGAGCTCCAGGTCGAAGCCCTCCTTGGTGCCGTCGGCGTCGATGGAGTTGACCAGCAGCTCCCCCGCGCCCAGCTCGATCGCCCGGCGCGCCCACTCCAGCGCGTCGAGGTCGGTCTCGGTGCGGCCGCCGTGCGTGGTGACGACGAAACCGGACGGCGTGGCCGCCGAGCGCTTCACATCCAGGGACAGCACGAGCACCTGCGCACCGAAGCGCGCCGCGATCTCGGCGATCAGCTCCGGGCGCGCGATGGCGGCCGAGTTGACGCCCACCTTGTCGGCGCCGTGACCGAGCAGCTTCGCCACGTCCTCCGGGCTGCGCACGCCGCCGCCGACGGTGAGCGGGATGAAGACCTGCTCGGCCGTCGCCCGCACCACGTCGTAGGTGGTGGCGCGGTCGTCGACCGTGGCGGTCACATCCAGGAACGTCAGCTCGTCGGCGCCCTGCTCGAAGTAGCGGGCGGCGAGCTCGACCGGGTCGCCCTGGTCGCGCAGGTTCTGGAAGTTGACGCCCTTCACGACGCGGCCGGCGGCCACATCCAGACAGGGGATGACGCGGACCGAGACGCCCATCAGATCCTCGCGGCGTGGATGGAGGTGACCAGGATGGCGCGCGCGCCCAGCTCGTACAGCGCGTCCATGATGTGGTTGGTCTGGTCGCGCTTGATCATCACGCGGACGGCGACCCAGTCGGGCTCGCCCAGCGGCGACACCGTCGGGGACTCGACGCCCGGCGTGAGGGCTACCGCCGCATCCAGCAGCGCCACCGGCAGGTTGTAGTCGATGAGTACGTACTGGCGGGCGACCATGACGCCCTGCAGGCGGCGGACCAGCGTGTCGACGCCTGCGGCGCCGGCGGGCGACGAGATGAGCACCGCCTCCGACTCGAGGATCACCGGCCCGAAGATCTCCAGCCCCTGCTTGCGCAGCGTCGAGCCGGTCTCGACCACGTCCGCCACCGCGTCCGCCACGCCGAGCCGCACGGCCGACTCCACGGCGCCGTCGAGCTTGATGAGCGACGCGCTGACGCCGTTCTCGCTGAGGAACGCGCCGACCAGGCCCGGGTAGCTCGTCGCGACGCGCC